>Ga0115002_10003573_pt1 | contig 19328 bp, 17 predicted proteins | sample ArcticOcean_MG_C_8_FD_89576 | JGI IMG/M metagenome (GOLD analysis project Ga0115002, IMG submission 89576) | Marine microbial communities from western Arctic Ocean - ArcticOcean_MG_CB11_86 | ecosystem: Environmental > Aquatic > Marine > Oceanic | place: Arctic Ocean: Canada Basin | collected... | reverse complement strand
GGCCGCCGGCATTGCGCCGGAGGCGCTCACTCAGCGACTCGTTTCAAACGAACAACGGATGTCCGACATCGAGGCCGAGTTGCGCCGTCTGACATCCTCGATCGAAACGGCTGTCCACGAAGTGGATGTCATGCGTGGCCGCGTTGACAATCTTGTCGCAGATGTCGATTTCCGTCTAACAACGCTCGAGCGCGCAATTCAGACCAGCGATGCAGCGGGACCACAAGCGTCCGAACCGTTGCCGGATGAGCGCAGCGTAGCCAATGCTGCGGAGACCCAGTCTGTCCCGACGCAGCAAGCCGTGGTCATGCCCGATCAAACGCTGCCGGATGGAACCCCAACGGAGCAGTATGAACACGCGTTATCGCTCCTCATGGTCACTGCCAAATACGATACGGCCGAGCAGGCGTTTAGGTCCTTTCTTGAGCGGAACATCGACCATCCGCTTGCGGCCAACGCCCAGTATTGGTTGGGCGAGACCTACTATGTTCGGAAGAACTATGCTGAAGCCGCAGCTGCCTTCATCGAGGGTTACACGCGGTACCCGGAAGGCCCGAAGTCTGCAGACAATCTTCTCAAGCTCGGCATGTCGCTCGCGGCGCTGGAGAACAAAGACGACGCCTGTGCATCGTTTGATGAATTCGATACGCGCTTTCCAGATGTGGATCCGCGACTTCGCCGCCAGGCTGATCAACAAAAAGAAAAGCTAAGCTGCCCCTAAACGGTGCTGAGGCTGTGTACTGCTCAGACAAAGCCTCCACCGAACGACTCCAGGTGGGCTTTGATGACGGGATGGCCGCCTTTGCACCGTTTGAGGAGGAACCCCACCTCGCGGTCGCGGTTTCAGGTGGCTCTGATAGCATGGCGCTCGCTGTTCTTGCAAAAAATTGGGTTGGTCGACGCGGTGGAACACTGACTGCCCTTGTCGTCGACCACGGTCTACGCGCAGAATCGTCTGCGGAGTCGTTGTGTGTTCAGCGTCGACTTCAGAGTCTAAGCATCTCAACTGAGGTCTTGGTGTGGTCGGGTAACAAACCTACTACTGGCATTCAGGCCTCAGCGAGGACAAAGCGCTACGCGCTCTTAGAGAATTGGTGTGGGCGTCATGGTGTCCTCCACCTGCTTACCGGCCATCATGCTGACGATCAGGTTGAAACAATCGCAATGCGCGCGGCACGACGGAGCGGCGTCGACGGCCTTGCCGGCATGTCGGCCCTTGTTGAGCGAACGCAGTGTCGCGTAATGCGGCCGCTCCTAGGGCAAAATCGGGACGACCTGCAGGCCTACCTACGCCCCCTGGGGATTTCTTGGATTGACGATCCTAGCAATTCGGATATTCGTTTCGAACGGGCGCGTTTGCGCCGTGCTCCGCCACCAGACCTCGGTCAGGCACATAAGATTGAGAGAGCCGGCACAATACGGGTGGATCACGAACGCAGCGTCGTAAGGGTACTTGCCACCAGCCTGACGCCTCACCCCTTCGGATTCTGTACCCTTGAAACGCCCAACCTCGACTCTGTTCCTGCACACACCCTTGCTGGGGCGCTATCACGGGTCGTTGGGTGGATCGGGGGTCGGTCGTACCCACCTGGCCCCACAGCTGCAATGCACCTTTGCGATCAAATCCGTCGCCTGGCGCCCGGTCGCGCTGCAACGCTTGGTGGATGCCTTGTGAGGCGTGGAACAGGTTCATTGACGGTTACGCGCGAGCCCGGGAGGTTGCCTGTGGTCAGACAGTTGCCCCTTGGACCGGCGCTTCTTTGGGATGGACGTTTCTGGATCGAAACAGGCCACGTAGGGGCCCTCCGTCCGCCGGGCGAAATTGGTCCATTGGGGCCGCAGGGATGGAAATACGTCGAAACGAGCGTTTCAAAGCGGCTCGTCGCCGACATCCCAAAATCAGTAATTTGGGCGTTACCGACGCTTTGGATTGACGGTGAGGTGGCCTCCGTACCTCATTTGTTGTTCAACCAGGGACTTAGGTGCGAATTTTCAGCTATTTTTCGCCCGCAACGCACATTGTTTTCACCGACCTTTGCAGTTGCTTAAAGGGCGATGTTGACTATGTAATTAGTACAGCAGCACCGGCTAGGTTCGGTGCAGCGCGTTTTTTTGGTTATAGGAATGCGGCAGTGAACAATCTCGGACGAAATCTTGCCCTGTGGGCGATCATCGCGTTGCTCATTGTTGCGCTTTTCCAATTGATCAACAGCGGCAATAGCGCAAACGATGTCGCCGACCGGGAGATTGCATTCTCGGGCTTCATTGGGGAGGTAGAGGCGGGCGATGTCCGCGAAGTGACAATTACAGGAAACGAAATCGCCGGCACACGCCATGATGGCACTAAGTTCAAAACATATTCGCCGGATGATCCCGATCTTGTGCGACGTCTCTCGGATCGAGGTGTCGGCATTCGCGCCGAGCCGGCAACTACAGACACACCACTGATCGTCCAATTGCTGATTTCTTGGGTGCCCTTCATCCTCCTGATCGGAGTGTGGATTTTCTTCATGCGCCAGATGCAGGGCGGTGGTGGAAAGGGAGCGATGGGTTTTGGCAAATCGAAGGCCCGGCTCCTAACAGAGCGGCATGGGCGAATCACCTTCGATGATGTTGCCGGTGTTGATGAAGCCAAAGAGGAACTCGAGGAGATTGTTGAGTTTCTGAAGGACCCGCAGAAGTACCAACGTCTCGGGGCTAAGATTCCCACGGGCGCGCTTCTCACCGGGCCTCCCGGCACTGGTAAGACCCTTTTGGCCCGCGCCATTGCCGGCGAGGCCAATGTGCCGTTCTTCACAATTTCTGGCTCTGACTTCGTTGAAATGTTCGTCGGCGTTGGCGCTAGTCGTGTTCGCGACATGTTTGAACAGGCAAAGAAGAACGCGCCATGCATCATCTTCATTGATGAAATTGATGCGGTCGGTAGGCACCGTGGCGCAGGTATGGGCGGCGGCAATGACGAGCGCGAGCAGACGCTTAACCAACTCCTAGTCGAGATGGACGGGTTTGAAACCAACAAAGGAGTCATCCTCATCGCGGCAACCAATCGCCCTGATGTTCTTGATCCGGCGCTGCTTCGACCGGGCCGTTTTGATCGTCAGATTGTGGTCCCGAATCCCGATATCTTGGGCCGCGAGAAAATTCTCAAAGTGCATATGAAGAAAGTTCCGCTGGGGCCGGATGTTATTGCGCGCACCATCGCGCGCGGAACGCCGGGTTTCTCTGGTGCCGACCTTGCCAACCTCGTCAACGAAGCTGCGCTTCTGGCGGCACGTAAGGGCCGCCGGGTGGTGACCATGCAGGAATTTGAAGACGCCAAGGATAAGGTCATGATGGGCGCTGAACGGCGTTCGATGGTGATGACCGATGAAGAAAAACGCCTAACGGCCTACCACGAGGCAGGACACGCGCTCGTAGGCGTGAACTGCCCTCAATCTGACCCGATCCACAAGGCGACGATTATCCCGCGCGGTCGGGCGCTAGGCCTGGTGCAGCGACTTCCTGAGCAAGACAAATATTCTCAGTCGAAGGATTACCTTGAGGATGCATTGGTGGTCGCGTTTGGCGGCCGCCTTGCGGAGGAACTGATCTTTGGCGCGGAGAAAGTGACCACCGGCGCATCGAGCGACATTCAACAGGCAACCGCGCTCGCACGGCGGATGGTGACGGAGTGGGGCATGAGTGAACGGCTCGGTCCACTGCGCTATATGGATAATGAGGAAGAAGTTTTCCTCGGTCACTCAGTAACGCAGCGCAAGAACGTCTCAGAAGCCACGGCCCAAATCATTGACGAGGAAATCCGCCTACTTATCGAAACCGCTAACGAACGCGCGCGAAAGATATTGACGGACAACCTTGATGGTCTGCATACCCTTGCGAAGGGACTGCTCGAATACGAAACTCTGTCCGGAGACGACATCGACGCGCTGTTGCGCGGAGAGACGATCGTCCGAGTTGATCCCGAAGAGCCGGGCGACCAAAGCGGCGCCAGTTCACCGATCCCGACCACCGGGACGAAGGATCGCGGGCGCGACAACCCTGGATTCGATCCCGCGCCGCAACCTGAATCTTGATCGGCCCATCGATCCCCAATCTGAATGACCCTGCGCTTGTGCGGGGGTTTTCGTCCGTCGACGCTTTTCGTCTGGTGCCCGAAGGGCTAGTTGCAGGTAAAACCGCTGCCGCTGTCGTCTCGTCAGGCGAGGGCCGTTGGCTGGCCGGCGGCCCGCCGGCCTTCACACGCGCCCGATTGCTTTGGCGTACGGCGGAAGGTACCGCAGGCGAGGCTTCCTTTGGATTGGAAGCGCTACGCACCTGGGCTGACCAAACTGGGGGTGGCTCAAATCTCGACACGGCGCTAGAGCGACTTTCAGCGCCACGACCGGAAATCTTACCGGTTGCGCATAAGAGGCCAAAGATCGTGGGGGTTCTCAACGTGACGCCGGATAGCTTTTCGGACGGCGGTGAATTCGACTCTACTGACGTCGCCATTCGTCATGGCGTGACGATGACCGAGGAAGGTGCAGACCTGATCGATATCGGCGGCGAGTCGACCCGACCCGGCGCCGATCCAGTGTCGTCTGAAGACCAGTGCCGTCGCATTCTGCCTGTTATTGAGGGGCTGGTCGGGTGCGTTCCCCTGTCGGTCGATACCCGAAGTGCAACGGTCATGCAGAAATCGCTTGAGGCGGGTGCCACGATCATCAACGACGTGTCGGCCCTCTCTGCGGACTCCAATGCACTCGACGTCGTCGCTGCAGCTGGCTGTCCGGTTGTTCTAATGCATAGCTTGCGTGGACCGAAGACGATGCAGGTGGCGCCTCACTACCGGGATGTCAGGCTCGATATCGTGGATTATCTTGATTCCCGGATTAGGGCATGCGTCAGCGGTGGTATCACGCGAGACAAGATCATCATCGACCCCGGTATCGGTTTTGGACAAGACGACGAGCATATCGCGCTCCTCATTCGCGATCTGGCGGTCTTACACGGGTTGGGTTGTCCCTTGATGCTCGGCGCGTCTCGCAAGGGCTTTATTGGGCGCATGGACCGACCAGGTCCGGCCGCAGGCCGGCTTGGAGGTTCAGTGGCGGCTGCTATCCTCGGGCTTGCCCGCGGGGTCCAATTTCTTCGGGTTCACGACATTGCCCAAACCCGCCAGGCCGTCGCAATTTGGGCGCATGCGGAGGGCCGTTGAAACACTTCGCAGGAAGTATTGAAGGGCCGTTGCTGGAGACTTCGCGGCCCGGATGTGATTCGATAGACCAACCAATTGGGGCGAAAGCACCATGACGCGCAAATACTTCGGGACCGACGGAATCCGCGGGACCGCCAACGAAGATCCAATGACGGCCGAAACGGCGCTCAAGATCGGGATGGCCGCTGGTCGCGAGTTTTATCGTGGCGATCATCGCCATCGTGTGCTGATCGGCAAGGATACGCGGCTCTCTGGTTACATGCTCGAGCCGGCGCTAACCGCTGGCTTCACGTCGGTTGGCATGGACGTAATCTTGGTTGGTCCAATACCAACACCAGCGGTCGCAATGCTGACACGTAGCCTGCGTGCGGACCTTGGTGTAATGCTCTCTGCGTCTCATAACCCGTTCGAAGATAACGGAGTCAAACTCTTCGGGCCGGATGGCTTCAAGTTGTCAGATGATGACGAAACCCGGATCGAACAACGACTCGAAGCCGGGCCCGAACTCGTCAAGTCCGAGCGCCTCGGGCGCGCTCAGCGTCTTGAGGACGCCGGAGGTCGGTATATCGAGTTCATCAAAAGGACCTACGCAAGCGAACGAACGCTGGACAGCCTCAAAATCGTTATCGATTGTGCGAACGGTGCCGCCTACAAGGTGGCTCCAATCGTTCTTTGGGAATTGGGTGCCGAGGTGATCCCAATTGGGGTTAGTCCGGACGGAACCAATATTAACGAAAGATGTGGATCGACCTCCCCAACCGCACTGTCTGAGCAAGTTGTTGCCCACGGTGCCGACATCGGCATCGCGCTCGACGGTGACGCGGATCGGTTGGTTATTGCCGATGAAACCGGGCGCGTGCTCGATGGCGATCAGGTGATGGCCATGATCGCGCAGCGATGGCACAAAACCGGCCGGCTGCGCGGCGGTGCTGTGGTCGCCACAGTCATGTCCAATCTTGGGCTTGAATTGTTCTTACGTGAGCGTGGCTTGGAACTGCACCGCGTCAAAGTTGGAGATCGGTACGTTCTCGAGCACATGCGCGCCAGCGGGCTCAACCTAGGTGGCGAACAGTCCGGACATATCATCATCTCTGATCACGCAACGACGGGTGATGGGCTCCTCGCGGCACTCCAGGTGCTTGCGGTGGTGACGGACGAAGGACGACCGGTGAGTGAAGTTGGTCGGCTCTTCGAACCAGTCCCACAATTGTTGAAGAACATACGTGTGACCGGCGATGTCTCACTGGAGTGCGACGGGGTGCAAAGTGCGATTGCCGCCGCCGAGCGGCGCTTAGGTGACAAGGGCAGGGTTCTCGTCCGCAAGTCAGGGACGGAACCGCTGGTCCGCGTTATGGCGGAGGGTTTTAATTCCGTGCTGGTGGCCGAAATTGTTGATGATATCAGTGCTGCCGTTGAGCAAGCCGACACTTAGGTCAGAGAGATCATGAGAGGGCGCGTGCTCGTGATCGCCGGTTCGGACTCCGGCGGTGGCGCGGGTATTCAAGCAGATATCAAGACAATTACCGCTCTAGATGCATTCGCGATGACCGCTATTTCGGCACTCACCGCGCAGGATACAAATGGCGTCTCGGGTATTCACGACGTTCCGCCCGCGTTCATTCGCGAGCAAATGATGGTGGTTCTTGCGGACCTTGGTGCAGACGCGATCAAGACCGGGATGCTCCATACGCCTGCCGTCATAGACACCGTCGTTGAAGCGCTACTAGACACGAACATAGGCACGCCGCTTGTCGTCGATCCTGTAATGTTAGCCAAGAGCGGTGACGCGCTAATTTCGAGCGAGGCTACTGAGACACTCGTTCGTCGTTTGATTCCGATGGCCACGGTCTTGACGCCGAATCTGCCAGAGGCATCGATCCTGGTCGGGCGGCCGATCCGGTCTGTCGTGGATATGGAGGCCGCTGGGGACGATCTCCTGGCGCTCGGCGCGGCGCACGTCTTGCTAAAGGGCGGCCATCTTACTGGTGATCATGTCCGAGACCTGCTGTTCGGACCGGGTGAAACGCGCATGTTCGAATCACCGCGGATCAACTCAAAGCACACACATGGCACCGGGTGCACATTGGCCTCAGCGATCGCTGCGGGTCTTGCGCAGGGCTTAGGGATCGAGCAATCGATCGCGCGGGCGCGGGACTATGTCATGGAAGCTATTCGCACTGCGCCAGGATTCGGTGCGGGCCATGGTCCAATGAACCACAGCCATACGGTCTCCGCGTCGCGAATTCGAAGCGCTGACTAGCTGGTTTCGTCTTCCCCGGGGATATGACCAAACGCGGCCGCCAGCACGAACTCGAACGACCCAGCACCTGGCGGTTGCCAGCATAGTTCAAGGGTCGCAGTGCCCTTTTTCTCGTAATAGACAACCCTGATTGGGTGCCACCCAGCCTTGTCCGCCACAACTTCCAAGTTTGGCGAGAACAAACTTGGCGTCACGAAGAGAGCGTCATAGAACATCGAGTCGCCGATCCATAGGCGCACGCCATCGTTGTGTTGTACCGAAAACATATACGTCCCCGGTTTGTCGATCTTGATGCAGCCCTGGATAAAGGCGCCGACGAGATCATCGTTATGATTGGTCAGAACAGCGCCTGCACCGACGGCGTAGTTCAGCATCGGGAGCGGGTCACCGGAGACGTTCTTCATCCTGCCGTCGGCATTGATCACTTCATCAATGTGATTGAACTGGTCGATCACGTACTTGACGCTGAGCCCCGGTTTGATTGTGCCGGCACTGGGTTGCGGGTTCGCCGCCATGATGGCTTTGGCAGCATGACCGGGCGGCGCATAGACCCCACCATAAAATAGAAGTACGGCCAAAACGGCCTCGAGTGAAATCAGACGCAGCATGGCCAAGTCATCCTCAATCCCTTCGGAGGATGATTCCATTGAGACGCCGCCAAGACAGCTCCGAAACTGTGACTTATTCGAGGCGCTGCGTTGACATTCCCTCGCATGACTCATATATCCGCGGCGGGCCACATCCCCCCAACGGGTTGCGCTATTCTGGAAGGAATAGGGAAATGACGAGTATCCTTGAGCGCCCTGTGCGCCGCCCAGAAAATCCGTTGTTCTCGTCTGGGCCGTGTACCAAGCGACCCGGCTGGTCTGTCGACGTCCTCAAAGAGGTCTGTCTAGGCCGATCGCACCGATCCAAACCCGGTAAATCCCGCCTAAAAACGGTCCTCGATCGATCCCGTGAATTGCTTGGTCTACCCGATGATTACCGCATTGCAATCGTTCCGGCGTCCGATACAGGCGCCGTTGAAATGGCGCTGTGGTCACTCCTGGGCCCGCGGGATGTCGATATTCTGGCGTGGGAGAGTTTTGGTCAGGGCTGGGTCACCGATATCGTCAAACAGCTCAAGCTCCAGGGCGCCCGGGCGATCAGCGCCACCTATGGTTCTCTGCCTGACCTGGGCACCGTCGATTTCGGTCATGACGTCGTGTTCACCTGGAACGGAACCACCTCAGGTGTGTGCGTCCCCAACGGGGATTGGATTGCGGCCGACCGCGAGGGCCTCACGATTTGTGATGCGACCTCGGCGGTATTCGCCTTCGACCTGCCCTGGGACAAGCTCGATGTCACCACTTACTCCTGGCAGAAAGTCCTCGGCGGGGAGGCGGCACATGGCATGCTCGTCTTGTCGCCTCGTGCGGTCGCACGCCTAGAAACCCATCAGCCGTCTTGGCCCCTGCCTAAGCTTTTTCGTATGACGAAGGGTGGCAAGCTGGATGAAGCCTTGTTCGACGGTGCGACCATCAACACCCCCTCGATGCTGTGTGTTGAAGACGCCCTTGATGCGCTGCAGTGGGTGTCATCAATTGGTGGCCTTGCCGAAATGGTCGCACGCGCTCAGCGAAACCTTGGCGTTTTGGAAACTTGGGTCGCGGCGACACCGTGGGTCGACTTCCTTGCCGAAGACAAAGCCAGTCGATCTCACACCTCGGTTTGCCTCAAAATCGTTGACCCATGGTTCACTGCTCTTGATGCAGGTGCTCAATCCGCCGCCGCCAAGAGAATCGGTGCAGCGCTCGAAATCGAAGGTGTTGGGTTCGACGTTGACGGACACCGCGATGCGCCGCCTGGTTTACGCATTTGGTGTGGCGGTACGGTCGAAGAAGCTGACCTTGCAATGCTCACCCCGTGGCTCGATTGGGCCTTTAAGACTGTCAAAAGCTCAGACGCATAGCTGCCGGAGACGCAATCCATGCCCAAAGTCTTGATATCGGACAAACTCAGTGCTGAAGCTTCTCGTATCTTCAAGGAACGCGGCGTCGAGGTTGATGAGAAAGTCGGCATGACGCCCGAAGAATTGATCGTCTGCATCAGTGACTACGACGGGCTGGCGATCCGTTCATCGACAAAGGTGACCGAGAAGGTCCTTGCGGCTGCTACCCGACTCAAAGTCATCGGACGCGCCGGTATTGGCGTCGACAACATCGATGTTCCTGCGGCAACGGCACGCGGTGTCATCGTCATGAACACACCGTTCGGCAACTCGATCACCACGGCCGAACACGCGATCGCCATGATGTTGTCTTTGGCACGCCAAATTCCCGTCGCAAACGCCTCAACGCAAGCCGGAAAATGGGAAAAATCACGGTTCATGGGCGTCGAAGTTTATGGCAAAACCCTTGGCTTGATCGGCTGTGGCAACATTGGATCCATCGTTGCGGATCGGGCGCTAGGTTTGAAAATGAAGGTTGCTGCTTACGATCCCTACCTTTCGCCGGCCCGGGCCGCAGACCTCGGTGTTGAAAAAGTCGAACTCGACGAGTTGTTCACCCGAGCTGATTTCATCACGTTGCACACGCCCCTAACGGAGGCCACGCGCAGCATCATCGACAAAGATGCCATTGCGGCGATGCGGGATGGCGTGCGGATCATCAACTGCGCGCGCGGGGGTCTCGTAGTCGAGGAAGACCTCAAGGCCGGCATTGAATCTGGTAAAGTCGCCGGCGCGGCCATGGATGTTTTCACGGAGGAACCGGCGAAGGAGAACATCTTGTTCGGGGTCGAAGGGATCATCGCGACGCCGCATCTCGGTGCCTCAACGAACGAAGCCCAAGAAAACGTTGCGATCCAAGTCGCTGAACAAATGGCGGACTACCTCACGGCTGGTGCCGTCACCAATGCCCTCAACATGCCGTCCATTAGTGCGGAAGATGCGCCGAAACTTCGGCCCTACTTCAAGTTGGCGCAACAGGTCGGTAGTTTCCTCGGCCAGCTTGTCGATTCAGGCATGAAGCGCGTGCGGATCGACTACGAAGGGCAGGTTGCTCTGCTTAACACCAAACCGCTCACGGCCGTCGTTCTCGAAGGTTTGCTCCAACCCCAAATGGATAGCGTCAATATGGTCAACGCCCCAGTCATCGCGCGTGACCGCGATATTGATGTGACCGAAGCAACGAACGAGCGCAGTGCAGAATACCATTCCTTGATCCGGTTAACCGTGGAAGGCGAGGGCAATGATAAGGTAGTGGCCGGCACGCTGTTCGCCGATGCGAATCCGCGGATCGTCCATGTGAACGGGATTGATATCGAGGCCGAACTCGCGCCCAACACGCTGTTCGTCACAAACGACGATCTGCCAGGCTTTATAGGCCGCCTTGGGACGGAGCTTGGCGAATCTGGCGTCAACATTGCGACCTTTCACCTGGGCCGCAAAGCGGCCGGCGGCGAGGCCATGTCGATGATTGCGACCGACGAACCAGTGAGCAAGGAAGTGTTGAAGAAGATCCTCTCATTGCCCCTCGTGAATACGGCAAAATCACTTCAATTCAATTAGACCGCCTGCCCGGACAAACTCTAGGGCAGCGGTTAGAATTAGGCCCTATATGACACTGGATTCTAGCAAAGGACTGCTCCCGGCGGGCCTCGCAGACGATCTTCCGCCCGAGGCGGATATCGAGGCTGAAACCGTGACGGCGCTGATGGCGACGTTCCGAACGCACGGCTACGAGCGCGTGAAGCCGCCGCTAATCGAATTTGAAGAAAGCTTGCTTGAAGGGCCCGGCGCGGCGCTCGCACAGCAGCTGTTCCGCGTTATGGACCCTCAATCCCAGCAGATGCTGGGCCTTCGGGCCGATATGACGGTCCAGGTTGCGAGGATCGCCGCGACGCGTCTGGGTGCTCGTCCGCGGCCGCTACGCCTTTCGTATTCGGGCCAGGTCCTGCGGACACGCGGCAGCCAGCTGCGCCCCGAACGCCAGTTTTCGCAAGCTGGGTTCGAACTGATCGGGTCCGACAGTCTAGAGGCCGATCTTGAGGCCATCTTGTTGGCCGCAGAGGCGCTCCAAGGCGCCGGGGCCAAGAACCTCTCCATCGACCTCACGGTGCCACATTTGGTCGGGGTCCTAGCCGCCGAAGCCGGCATCAAGGGAGAGAGTCTTGCACAACTACGCGATGCACTTGATCGCAAAGATGCGGCAGCGCTTGCGATAGTGGCAGGCCAGGACAGTACTGATTTTCAGCGACTGCTCGGGGTGAGTGGCCCCGTCGACGAGGCTATAACCGGACTTAAGGCCATGGCACTCTCAGATGCTGCCGGCGCGATCATCAGTTCAGTCGAAGCACTGGCCGTGCTCGCCAAACCCCACATGGGCGATATGCTTCTCACTCTTGATCCAACGGAGTACCGTGGTTTCGAGTACCACACCGGGGTCAGTTTTTCGGTATTTGCGCGCGGTGTTCGCGGCGAATTGGGACGAGGCGGGCGCTACCGCTTACAGGACGATGAGCCTGCAACCGGGTTCTCGGTGTATCTCGACTCGCTTCGGCGTGCATTGCCGCCACAGGGGAATGGCAACCGCGTCTTTGTTGCCGGCGTCGAGGGTTTCGGCGTGACGAAGAGTCTCCACGACGAGGGGTGGCGTACTGTCCGTGGACTCAGCAACGGCGCCGACGCGCTTGCCGAGGCCCACCGGCTCGGTTGTACGCATGTTTTTCTAGACGGCATCGTTCAGGCGATTGAAGACGCCACAAAGAAGGGCGAAAAAATCTAATGGCCAATGTTGTTGTGGTGGGCTCTCAATGGGGAGACGAAGGTAAAGGAAAGATCGTTGACTGGTTGTCGGAACGGGCCGATGTCGTTGTTCGCTTTCAAGGCGGCCACAATGCTGGGCATACGCTGGTCGTCGATGGCGTAACCTACAAGCTGAGCTTGTTGCCGTCAGGCGTCGTGCGCGGCGGCAAATATTCGATAATTGGAAACGGCGTCGTCGTAGATCCCTGGGCGCTTCTTGTCGAGATTGAGACCCTGCGTAATCAAGGCGTCGACATCTCGCCGAAGAATCTCACGGTTGCCGAAAATGCTACGCTTATTCTGCCCGTTCATCGAGAGTTGGATGCCTCCCGTGAAGATTCCAATTCGGGCCTGAACATCGGCACCACGCGTCGCGGCATTGGTCCGGCCTACGAAGACAAAGTCGGTCGCCGCGCCATCCGAGTGTGTGACCTTGCTGATCCGGATGTCTTGGGCCAAAAGGTTCGTGCGCTGCTCTCCCATCACAACGCGCTCCGCGCAGGATTTGGCCATCCCGCGATCGATGAAGCTGAAATGCGCTCAACGCTTGAAGAGGTTGCACCGAAGATATTGCCGTATGCCAGGCCGGTGTGGATGCAACTCGAAGAGTACCGGGTGGCAGGGCGCAAAATTCTCTTCGAAGGTGCGCAGGGCACCTTGCTCGACAATGACCACGGCACCTACCCGTTTGTCACCTCATCAAACACGATGGCGGGTCAGGTTGCGGTGGGCGCGGGCGTCGGCCCAGGTACGATCGGTTATGTCTTGGGAATCACCAAGGCCTACACTACGCGGGTTGGGGAAGGGCCTTTTCCTTCTGAGTTATCCGATGAGACCGGCCAAATGTTGGGCGAACGTGGCAATGAATTTGGCACCGTGACGGGCAGGACACGACGCTGCGGATGGTTCGATGCCGTTTTGGTGCGTCAGGCTGTGAAAACCGGCGGGATTGATGGGATAGCGCTGACGAAGCTCGATGTTCTAGATGGGATGCCGGAAATCCGCATATGCATTGGGTATCGGTTGGATGGAAAAGAACTTCACCATCTGCCCGCCAGTATGTCGGCACAGGCGGGCGTCGAGCCGATCTATGAAACGCTAGAGGGCTGGCAAGAATCAACACGCGGCGCACGTACATGGGCAGCATTGCCAGCGACTGCGATAAAATACATCCGACGGGTCGAGGAGCTAATCGAAGCGCCGGTCGCGCTCCTATCGACCAGCCCGGAGCGGCAAGACACCATCTTGGTGCACGACCCGTTCCGCGACTGACGTTCTCGCTATTTAGTTAGGGAGCGCCTGGGTCGACAGCTGCCGCTCGATGGCGGGATTGCGCATAGCCTTCTGCAGTTTTTCAAACGCCCGCACTTCAATCTGCCTAACCCGTTCACGGCTGATGTCGTAGGTCTGCGCTAGTTCCTCTAGCGTCGAGGGTTCGTCCTTTAGGCGCCGCTCCGTAAGAATGTGCTGCTCGCGCGCTTTGAGTGTGCTCATCGCTTCCTTCAAGAGGCCGCGCCGGCTTTCCAACTCTTCGGACTCCGCCAAGACGGTTTCCTGACTTGGCGCGGCGTCCTCAAGCCAGTCCATCCATTCGCCGTCGCCATCAATCCGCATCGGTGCGTTGAGAGAATGATCCGCTGCTGAGAGACGCCGATTCATGTTCACGACCTCGGTCTCTGAAACTTTGAGTCGAGTCGCGATCTCGGTGACGTTATCGGGGTGAAGGTCACCCTCTTCCAGCGCGTTGATTTGGCCTTTGATCTTTCGAAGGTTGAAGAATAATTTTTTCTGCGCGGCGGTGGTGCCCATTTTCACGAGCGACCAAGAACGCAGAATGTATTCTTGGATTGAGGCGCGGATCCACCACATCGCATACGTGGCAAGACGGAACCCGCGATCGGGATCGAAGCGTTTGACCGCCTGCATCATCCCAACATTGCCTTCTGAAATCAGTTCGCTGACCGGCAGCCCGTAGCCGCGGTAGCCCATGGCTATTTTCGCAACCAGTCGAAGGTGACTGGTAACGAGTTGGTGCGCCGCGTCGGAGTCTTCATGTTCGCGCCACCGTTTGGCGAGCATGAACTCCTGGTCGGGTTCCAACATCGGAAATTTGCGGATCGCCTGCAGATAGGAGGACAGGCTTCCTTCGGTAGAAACGCTAGGAATAGTTGCCGTTCGTACGGTCATTTCGCCCTCATGCTGAGGCCGCGCGACATCCAGGCACGCGGCACCTATCCATTAGATAGTCAGATCTATACCCGAGTTCAAGGGTGAGTTATTGGGTTTCCTGAGCATCGAGCCACCCGATTAAGTTATTGAAATCATAAGGAAGTTCACTCTCAAATTCCAACCACGACTGAGTGATGGGGTGGCGAAATCCCAAGAATCCCGCATGGAGGGCTTGCCGCTGTATCGGTGGCTTTGAGGCCCGCGCGCGACCGTATGTAGTGTCGCCAATGATTGGGCATGCGGCGTTGCTGAGGTGGACCCGAATCTGATGAGTACGACCGGTGGACAAGCGGCACTCAATGAGGGCTGCCATACGCCCGAAGCGACGAAGCGTTTTGTAACGGGTGAGTGCTGTCTTGCCGCGGCCTTCGGAAACCACAGCCATCTTCTTACGGTTGCGTTTACTTCGACCGATGGCGCCAGAAAAGCTTCCCACTGTTGGATTTGGCACCCCCCAAACGACGGCGCAGTAGGTCCTGCCGATTGAGTGATCTGCAAACTGCGCTGCTAGGCCGGCATGGGCGGCATCATTTTTCGCCGCGATTAACAATCCACTGGTGTCTTTGTCCAGCCGATGCACGATCCCTGGCCGCCGGACGCCGCCAATCCCGGAAAGGCTCTCACCGCAATGAGCGATTAGGGCGTTGACCAAAGTTCGATCTGCGTTCCCGGCCGCCGGATGCACAACGAGGCCGGCCGGTTTATCGATGACAATGACGTCGTCATCTTCAAAGGCGATGGTCAAGTCCATGGCCTGACCCTGGGGGACCGGATCGGTCGACGGCGGGATCAGCACGCTGACGGCCTGCGCCGCCAAAACCTTTGCGGAAGGGTCGTGGACGGTGATGTCGTTCACTGCCACGTGCCCGGCCACGATCAGTGCTTTGAGCCGCGAGCGCGAGAGACCGTCGGAGGCCCGCACAAGGAACTGGTCCAGTCGCAGGCCGGCAGCGGTCTCGGAGACAACAAGCTTGCGTTGCTCGCCCGATTCGGAAATGGTCTCAGACGTCATTTTGCGTCATGCAAACTTGGAGCTTCGTGAGATTGTGCAGGCACTTAAGGCCCTCGTCATTCTAATGGGTGTGATGATCGTCGCCGCCGTTGGCGTGATTATCATAACGATCATAAACCGCTCGCAGGACGCTGTGCAGCGCGGCGGTCCTTACGAAAAGGAAATTTCGCTCCCTGAGGGGGAAATCGTTGATATGACCAGCGGGCCCGGGACCGTCACGTTGCGCTATCGGCTGCCCGAAGGCACTGAACAGCTTATCGTCATTGATACCGAGCGTGGCCGACTACGCGGGCTGCTTCGGCTCTCGCGCCCATGATGGTGCAGATCCCGGGTCCCGTGATCCAGCAAATCGAAGCGTTCGCGTGCGCGCGCTTTCCTGAGGAGGCCTGCGGCCTTCTGGTCGGCCGCCGCGTAGACGATGCCATCAAAGTATTCGGGGCACGCGAAAGTCAAAATATCTCCGCCAACCCTCGCTCGCATTTCGAAGTGGATCCCAGCCTGCGGCTGCGGCTCCAACGTGAGTCGAGAGATCAAGGTTCGGAAATCGTCGGTGTTTTCCATTCTCATCCTTCGGGTGACCCTGCACCTTCGAAGACCGACAGCACGGCGATATGGGAGCCGGATCTTTTGTGGCTCATCACGGCGGTCGACCAGGGCGCAGTTGGCGTTTCGAGGGCTTACGCGGTAGACGATACCGATACGGGTTTGTCGTTTCGTCAGGTCACTATGGAGCGTGCCTAGGTGGATTTCCGTAGCGACAACGTGACCGGCGTTTGCCCCGAGATCATGGCAGCGATTGCGGCGGCCAATGATGGTTCGGCCGCGGCCTATGGCGAAGATGCGTGGACCGAACGGCTACAGGCAGCCTTCAACGATCTCTTCGAGCGCGAAGTGACTGTCTTCCCGGTTGCAACAGGCACGGCGGCTAATTCATTGTCGTTGGCGAGCCTTTCACCTGTTTATGGCGCGATCTATGCCCACGCGACGGCACATATCACTGTCGATGAATGTAATGCGCCGGAGTTCTATACTGGCGGGGCCAAGGTTGTGGCAGTGCCGGGTACTGACGGAAAAATCACCGCAGTGGATCTTGACTGGCTTCTGGCCGGGGCAACGCCGCACGGCCATCACAACGCTCAACCCGCGGCCGTCTCCCTCAGTCAGGCTACCGAGGTCGGTACGGTCTACGGTGTTGACGAGGTTGTGGCGATTGGCGCCGTCTGCCGAGATCACGGCGTGGCTCTTCACATGGACGGCGCCCGGATCGCCAACGCCGTCGTTCACTTGGGTTGCTCATTCGCCGATGTGACGTGGCGCGCCGGCGTTGATGTGCTGTCATTTGGTGCCACCAAGAATGGCGCCATGGCGGCTGAAGCAGTCGTGTTTTTCAATCCCGCTGCGGCCGCGCGGATGCCGTTTTTGCGCAAACGCGCGGGTCATCTCCTTTCCAAGATGAGGTTTCTTTCGGCGCAGCTTGATGCCTACGTGAAGGATGATGTTTGGCGCCGCAATGCCGAACACGCAAATAGCACAGCTAAGCGGCTTGTTGAGGGGATATCAGTGCTACCCGGTGTTGCCCTACGCCACCCGCTTCAAGCCAATGAGATTTTTGTCCAACTGCCGGCGCCAGTGATTGAGGGGCTCGAGGCCGATGGATTTCTTTTTCACGCCTGGGGCAATCCATCCGACAACGTCGTTCGTCTTGTCGCTGGCTTCTCTACGGCTGAGGCCGATGTTGATCGGATCGTCATGCGCGCAATGGAGCTCAGCGCCTAGATCCCAATCGAATTAGCCGCATACTTCAAGGTGGGTGCCGGGGTGGGTGAACAAGATTCTGACGATTGTTGCGCTACCCAAGCTAGCCTGCGGCAATGCCAGCGTGGCTCGAAAACTTTTGAAGATGTTGCGTTGCGATTTCAAGAGATCCCAGGATTGCGCACAAAGTGCTTCGTGGGCAGAACGCGCATCGACGGGGTCTACATTTGGGAAGATCGCGTGGCGGGAGAAGGTTACCTAACCCCTGCCTGGTCCGACCAGATGGCGAAAAGTTTTGGCGCTGTGCCAAAAGTGACGCACCTCGACGTCCGGTGCGTCGTCGACAACACAATTGGAGAAATCTAATTTCCAGAATAGGGCCGTATAGCCCGACAACAGGGAGAGAAGCGAGATGACGGTCAAACGCGGGTTTGTTGATATCGAGGAAGGGCAAGTTCATTATCGGCACAAGGGCACCGAAGAGGATGTCCCGCTGGTCATGATGCACCCCGGGCCGACGTCGTCGCATGCGATTGTGCCCCTGATCGAACGGCTTGGCGCAAAACGTCGAGTCCTCGCACCCGATCTGCTCGGTATGGGCGACTCGGCGGCTCCGGCGCACGACGAAACAGACATGGACTATTTCGCGGATGCGTCGCTGCGTACGGTTGATGCGCTAGGGATCAAGACATTCGATCTGTGGGGCTCAATGACGGGCGCGCACTGCGCCATTGAAATGGCCATCGCTCAACCCGCCCGGGTCCGCCGCCTGTATGTCGAAATGCTGCTCGATTATGACGAGGAGACCGAGAAAGCACTGCAACAAGGCCACGCACCAAAGATCACGCTCGATCAGATCGGAAGCCAGTTCAACATGCTCTGGCACCTGGCGCGCGACCAGCATTTGTTCTTTCCTTGGTTCACGCGCGATGCGGCGCATGCTCGCAAAGGCGGTTTGCCCTCGGCAAACCAATTGCACGAAAAAACCGTCGAACTGTTGAAGGCCTGTCGTACCTACCACACCGCGCTAAATGCCGCCCTGCACCACAAGAGTGGAGAGCGCCTCGCTAAGGTCACGGTGCCCGTCATTGGCCCGGAATGGTTCCAGATCTATCTGCCGAGCGCAACGGTGCGCGGTGATTTCTGCGTCGGTCCATCGACAGCGCCGGTAGAACAAATCGATAAGTCAGCGGCTGAGATTCTACGCCACCTCGGCTGATGCCCGCTGCCAGCCTTGACACCAGCCGGGCCGCGTCGCAATTTGGCGTCAGCCCGCTCGCTTTGTCCCCATCGTCTAGCGGTTAGGACGCTGGCCTCTCACGCCGGAAACAGGGGTTCGATTCCCCTTGGGGACGCCAAGTCATTCATGTGCTGATAATTTAGCGCGCAAAACCCCTTTTTTCCGGTTTCTAAGCACCACTATTGTGATGCTGTGAAGATTCTACCGTAAGTATGGGAAAATAGATTATAATATTTAACTGCTAACCCCCACGGGCACGGGCCACCCGGGGGTAGTGCCCATATATATCTAAAGCCTGCGCAAATTTTCTAAATGATTAGACCTTCAAGCACACCGTCTAAATGTGTTGCGAAAAGTGTGCGGGCTTCTTCCTTGCAGGTGCTTGGCGGAGCGCTGAGAATGAAAAGCTATGATCAACCGAAAGCTGAAATGGAAACGCTACAGTGCAGTTGGTTAAGGCTGAGAAACGTGAATATACTAAAGTATTGATGAAGGTTAGAGACGTTTGCAAAGAAATCAGCTTTGCAGCTGGGATGTTAAGGGATGCACTAGCTAAAGGTAGGGAGATGAAATGAATTTTTCTGACGTAGCGCTGCCTTCAAATCAAAAGTTTGGTTTTTTCTTTACGGCTGTCTTTGCTGTTGTGGGCGCCTATTTCTTAAACGAAGATTCACTTAGAGCCACTTATTTATTTTTTGGACTGGCTGTGATTTTCCTATTAGTAACAGTCATCAAAGCTGAATTACTGCTTTCGCTCAACAAACTGTGGATGCGGTTTGGGTTGTTACTGGGAATGGTAATCAGCCCCATAGTGTTAGGCATTATTTTCTTTGGACTATTTACACCGAT
>Ga0115002_10003572_pt1 | contig 19329 bp, 16 predicted proteins | sample ArcticOcean_MG_C_8_FD_89576 | JGI IMG/M metagenome (GOLD analysis project Ga0115002, IMG submission 89576) | Marine microbial communities from western Arctic Ocean - ArcticOcean_MG_CB11_86 | ecosystem: Environmental > Aquatic > Marine > Oceanic | place: Arctic Ocean: Canada Basin | collected... | reverse complement strand
GCGAGAGGCGAGAGGCGTCCGAAGTCCGATGTCCGGGGGTGAGGAGCAGGAGCAGAAGAACAGGCAGAGTCAGAGACTACAAATAGAGGCGTCCGAAGTCCGATGTCCGATGTGCGGAGATGAGAAGCAGGAGCAAGAGGCAGGATCCGATCCGGTTTCTGCACGTGAGCGAGGCGCTCTGCAAGCGGACGATTCAAGAGAGACCCATCCATTTTATCGTAATCATTAACGATGAGAGCTAAAGCAATGGATCATCTGAAAAGGCCGAAGGGCGAATGGCCGATGGCCGCACACGATAACCAATTGAGTGCACGGGGAGAGCTGCCTTGTGATATGCCCACAGCGCCCAAAGAAGTCTGGACGTATGACCCTGGACAGCTGCCAACCCGTTGGGCCATGTGTGTGGATGTGGATGGAGACGGTGTAGAGGAAATCCTTCACGGCCCGAATCCTCTGGTGTGTGTCGACGCGGCGGGATTAGAGAGATGGCGAGCAGACGTCGGTAAGGTGGTGGCCGTTGTGGATCTGGATGGAGACGGTTCCACAGAGATCATAGTTGACGGACCCGGGATTTTGTGTGGACGCACCGGCGAGATCCTGTGGACACGCAGTGGAGACACACAGATCGGGTCTCACCGGATTCACGTGGGTGAGTTTCTGCCGGATCGAAAGGGTCAGCAGATAGGATGCGTGTCGGAAAAATACGAGCATAATCAGGCGGAGATGTGGTCGTTCGAAAATGGCTGCGGGAACCCCACACTCGTGTGGGAGCGGGAGTTCAATCACGGACCCGTGTATGCACACGCCACTTCGAGCGCCGGCAGATATGATGGGTCCAGGATGTGTATTGCCGCGGCGGTTCACGGTGGACTCGTTGTGATGGATCCGAAGGACGGGTCGGACCTCTATCGTTCATACTGGGAACCCCACAAAAATACGGACATCTGCAGAAACTATGGTGGGTTGTATATCGGTGACCTGGATGGTGACGGGAGGTCGGAGTTCGTTATTCTGAATGACCTTATTTCTCTGCAGATTGGGGTAATAAAGCCAGAAGCAAGGGCGTCCGGGGTCCGGAGTCCGGCGTCGGGAGGTGAGAAGCACAACCAGGAGACACCGGAGCCGGCACCCGATGTCGAGATCGGCGAACTGGCTTCGTATGATGCGGGACCGCTACTCTGGAGACGATACTTCGGTCACTGGTATCCTGAATCCGACTATACACTTCACGTGACTCCGACTTCGGTGGCGGATGTGGATGGAGACGGTATACCGGAGATCGTCATCTCCGTTCACAAGAGCCGGTGGGAGCTCAAGGTTTACTGTTCCCTGACCGGTGAAGAAAAGGCCTCGATTCCGGATCTCTATGTCCATTCCATATTCGATCTGGATGGAGACGGTATTCCCGAAATCTTCGCATCTACGGAGGACGCGCGGACTCCCGGTGAATTCTCCAGGCTGGTCGCAGGAAATATCCGGGACTCGCAGTGGCAGAGCAGATTTGAAATGGAAAGCTGTCGCCTCGAACATACCTCACAGATCCCGTGGTCGCTGGGGATGTACGGGAGAAACCGGGATACAAGAAGCCCGGTCGTTTTCGAGCGGAATGGAAAATCGGTACTGTTCCTGGCAAGAGACGTGTCCGGCAATGGCAGAACAGACGAACTCGTGAAGCTGGAGGGTTCGCCGGGTGACTCATTCAAGACCAAGCCATTCCTCCGGGCGGACACATTGAATACGAGGGTACTGGCAAGCGGTAAGGCGCACGTGTTGGTCACGGGAGATGACGCCGTGATCCGGCTGCTTGGAGCGGAGGGCGATCTACAAAATGAGTGGTTTGCGGGCAAGGCCTACCAGAGCGGCGTTGTGATTTCGGATCTGGATGGCGACGGGCGAAACGAGATGGCCCTTACGCGGGCAGGGAGAAATGTGATCGCTCTTCGGGGTGCTAGCGAGGATGCGCCCGAGTGTCTATGGGAGGCGCCAGGATGGGGATTTCCCGCGCCATCCGCATATGGTCCTATGCTTCTGGCAGCCGATTTCGACGGCGATGGCCGAAAGGAGACACTTACGGGATGTCTGCTAAATGGTGGTCAGGTGGGTGTGCAGCTCCTGGGTGCCGATGGTCAGCAGATCTGGTCGACGTCGATTCCAGGTGTGGTCGATACCACGCTTTACGATGGGATCACCCGGGCTACGGTGGGCGATTTCAATGGTGATGGCTTTCTTGATGTTTACGTTTCAGGAAGAGTTTCGGGGACAGGCAACGACGCTTCCCACAGTTTCGCTATCGATGGTCGGGATGGCAATATGCTCTGGCATAACGACGCTTCTTCGGAACTGCTTCGGCTGCACACCCTTGGGCCAACTGGACTGCCGACAACGGCGGATGTGAATGGGGACGGCGTTGATGATGTGCTTCTGATCGCTCTAGATCTGTGTGCTGAATTGAGTGGGAGAGATGGCGAGTTTCTACACACACCTCTGATCGCAAACAGCATCTGGCAGACCAGAGACATGAATTCGCAGTGGACTGCTTATGGCACCCAGCTTCCCCTGGATATCGATGGAGATGGGGAACTCGAGATTCTGGTGAGCGCCAGCTGGGGGCAATGGGGGGCATGGACGATGGATCGCGACCTCATCTGGACGATCGACCCCGGGCGGGATGGTCATTCGAGAAGACATCCCGGGATCGGGGATGTGGATGGAGACGGGAAACTGGAGATCGGTATTTTGTTCGATGGGGGGCGATTCGGGTGTTTCGAGGCGGCGACGGGTGAGTTGAAATGGGAGATTCAGGGCGTAGATTCGAATACGGATGTAATCAGCGCAGATGTGGACGGGGATGGGAATCTCGAGTTTGTGGTGGGTGGGAGCAAGGTTACTGCGATTAAGGCGATCAGTGATACGTGTGGGGAAATGTTTTGGGAATTTCCTGTGCCGGGTGGGTGTTTGACGCCGAGTATTGGTGATGTGGATCAAGACGGCGTGAGCGAGATTGTGGTCAGTTGTGGTGATGGGAAGGTCAGAGGCTATAAATAAAGGCGTCCGATGTCCAATGTCCGATGTCCGGGGGTGAGAAGTGGAAGAAGGAATAAATGCGTCCGGGGTCCGATGTCCGGGGGTGAGAAGCGGAAGCGAGAAGCAAAACCAAGAGGCAGAACCAAAAGGCAGGAGGAGAGGGTGTATCGGGTTGCGTGAATCCTGGTTCTCGACGGTGCTCGAACGTACGGTGAGAGTTGAGCGGTTTGTGGAGCGAATCTCTTATTGATTTATGTGACGCTTGTTGGGAGGGGACTTTAAGAGCAAATCAGACAGTTGTCTTTGATCATATACAATCTCTGGATGGAGGTACAATGAAGGCGGCGAAAATTTTGAGAGAGAAGGTCGATGCAGGTGAGATTACGACAGGAGTTCTGGCTACGGATCTTTTGTTTGTGGAGATGGTGGAATATGCTCAGTTGACGGGAATCGATTATCTGATTGCTGACCAGGAACACGGTGTTCACAGTGATGATCTGGTTGCACGGGTTTGCGCTCTGGGGAGGATGGTAGATTTTCCGGTGCTTATCCGGCCGATCGATACGGCGTATGCGACTATTCGCCAGGCGATTGACAGAGGACCGTGCGGATTTCTTCTGCCTGGTATCGAATCGGCAGCGGATCTGGATCGCGTGAGAGACAGTATTTATTTGCCGCCGAGAGGCAATCGAAGGCCTGGAGGACCCGGAAATTACTGGGTGTCGGACTACACCCACGATGCGTGGAAGAATGAGGTGGAGGATGACTTCATTGTCTTGCCGCAGATCGAAACTCGAAAGGGCCTGGGTAACGCAGAGGAAATCGCCGGTCACGAGATTACGACCGCCATTGCGATTGGACCCTACGATCTGTCTGCGGATATGGGTGTTTGCAGCGAGATGGATCACCCTGAGATGCGTGGGGCCGTGGAGATTATTCGACAGGCAGGTGAGAAGGCAGGGAAGACGATGTGGCGGATTGGAGACGGCGAGGCGCTGGCCAAAGAAGGGTTTCACTTTCTCTGCATTGGCGAGCCGATGCGGATGCTGCAGAATGAGATGGCCAGAGCGAACTCAGCGGCAAAGGACGCACAGAGCTGAGATTAGTTGTCGCCAACTTTGAATAATCGGGCGGCGTTGTTCCAGAAGATGTCCTCGACCTGGGTGTCGGTCAGCCGCTCAGACCAACAAGCCCACTTAACGGACTGGAGATGCTCGAGTCCGATCAGGAGCGGCTGGATCGATCGGTGTTTTTCGTTCCAAACTGGCGTCTGTTCGTAGAGCCAGAGAAAGGTGTCGGCGACACCCAGAGAACGACCTCTCATATGACTGACGGGGAGGTCGCTGCCATACATCAGTTTTTCGGGACCGATGATTCTCATGATGGCTTGATGCGCGATGGATTCGCAGTTGGCGCTGGTGTCGAAGTAGAGGTTGTCCAGGCCTTTCAGGTTGGCGAGGCCTTCGAGGTTGTGCCCGGGTTGAAAACCCCTTGCCGAATGGGCGAGAATGAGCTTCATGTTCGGATAGGTTTTACAATAGTGGCGGATCCAATGGAGGTTGTCCGGATCTGCTACCGCACGTGTTTTGACCATGTGCAAGGTGATGACCCAGGATTCCTGATTGGCGATCTCAAGGAATGATTCGGGGAGGAAGTCGGGGATCGAGGCTTCCCAAGTAGGGTTTAATGAAGACATCGAGTGGTAGCACTTCAGGCCGTGGAGTCCGAGTTTTCTGACTTGTTCGCGTACGTGTTCGGGGTCATCTTCCGGGGTGATGAAGAACAGTCCACGGCTGTCCGGGTGTGCTGAGAGGCTGTCGGAAACCCACTGATTCGCTGCAGGTATCTTCGGGCGATTATCTTCGGTGGCAAAAGGGATGAAGAGTGCCTCGGTGGGTCGGTTTCCATGGATTGCGGAGATCAGGGTGTCATATTCAGGGCGACCCACATCCGGCGACTCTCCTACTGACCACGAGACCCATTCCTCTTTCCAGAGATGCGTGTGTGCGTCGAAGATTCGATCTGGTAGAAACGCGTCGAGTTCCCTGGCGAAGAACTCACGATCGAGATCGGATGCGGTGTTGTTAGCGGACATTCAGGAGTCTCCGGGTTAGATGTGTTGTGCGAATGGAGGAATATAGGCATCGGAGGAACGAGAGTCGAGGGTTGGATGTTGAAGGCAAGATATGGTGTCGGGTTATCCGTTGTTCTCGACCCTTCGATACGCAAAGGCTGCTACTCAGGGCAGGCAGGCTCGAACGTGCGGAGTGATCTGGGAGAAGACGTTTGGCACTCAGGCTGTGAGTGAGGGACATCGTGAAAGGCGGCGCGTGATATGGCGAATCTTATGGAGATGCTGGCGGAGGGGGTAGTGATTGGTGACGGGGGGATGTTTCTTGAGGCACTGCATCGAGGGTATTCTGTTCCTCAGGTGATTGGTGATGATCCTGCGGCCTTGCGGCAAATTCATAAAGATTTTTATGAAGCAGGATCCCAGGTGCTTCAGGCATTGACGTGGTTTACATCTGCGCCTCAGCTGGAGGAACGGTACGGCTGGGGGAATCGGATGGAGGAGATCAATAGTACTGCGATTCGGGTGGCGAAGGAGGCTTCTGAGTTCAGTGCTCCCGTGGGTGGGTGTCTTGTGTCGACTATGACGGGTTCGAGGAGTGGGCCGCCGGTTTTCGATCCGGATGACGTTTCGTCTCATGATCGGGCAATGGCGGAGTGGGATGAACAGATCGAGGTGCTGGTGGAGGCGGGTGCGGATTTTCTTATTCCTGAGACGTTTTTCAGGTTAGACGAGATCAGGGTGTGTTTGAGGTCTTGCAAGAAGGTTGATCTTCCGACGATGGTGTTGTTGGGAATTGGGAGTTCCGAGGAGACGCACGACGGGGTGAGGGCGGCAGAGTGTGCCCGGATTTTGGAGGCTGAGGGAGCCGATATTGTGGGGACTGTTTGTATTGGTGATCCCGACCAGATGCTGCCGACGACGGTGGAGATGCGGAATGCGGTGGATATTCCTGTTGCGTGTCAGCCCAAGGGGTTTAGACAGGAAGCGGATACAGAGGACGTGGGTTACAATGTTGCGCGGTATAGGATGGCGACGTCGCCTGAAGAGATGGGGGAGTTTGCGTTAAGGGCGAAGGCTGAAGGGATTAATTATATCGGGGCGTGTTGTGGGGCGGGGCCTTCGCATGTTCGGGCTATGGCGGAGGCGTTGGGGGTGAGGTGAGTCAACGTCAAGAGCGAACTTTTTTTAGGGAACTATGTTTTCATTCAAACCCTAACTAATTTATCCCTACCTCTCCGAGGGGCCCCTCAGCCACTCGCTTGCTCGCGTCTTCATCTTTTGTCCGCCAAAAGAAAAGAGGCGAAAAGAAAAGGCGGTCCTCAGGCGCCGGACGGCTTGCACAGCGCGAATTGTGTCGCAGGAATTGCGTGTTGAGGTGGCCTACGAGGGCAAGCGCAATGACGGAATTCGGAGGGATTGGAACCGCGCGCTGCGCGTGATGGTTGATGGGGAGCGCTTATGCGAATGGGTTGTTTGTGGGTGTTTTGGTGATGGAAAGCATGGGGTGCGTGGTAAATTATGGTTTGGAGTGAAATCAATTTCTGTTCAGGAGATTATTGATGTCTGAGACGGATGGTGTGTTGGAGCGGATTCGAGCTTTGGGTAAGAGCGGTCAATTTACCGATCGGGATGTGGCGCTTTTGGAAGATGTGGCGAATGGCGGGAATCCCGGGGGTGATCGGTGGATCGCGTTTGCTTGTGAGTATCTTCCTGAGCCGGTGACGCTTCCGGGAGAGCGGGTGAGACCCGGATTGCTGGCTTCAAGAGAGGATATCGAGCAGGCGCGAAGGTTGATGGAGACGGACCCGGTGAATCAGGCGGTGTGGGAGAAGCTGGAGGGTATTTGCAAGGATATCATGCGACCCGATTCGGATACGTATATCGAGTTCGAGGCGCGTTCGCAGAATCACATTTGGGGGAGACGCCAAGGGCACTGGCTGCTTTCGAATGCGGTGGAACATCTTGGATGGGCTTATCAGTTGTCTGGTGACCAGGTATATGGTGACTACGCGAAGGGGATCCTGCTTGCGATTGCGCGGACCCGGCACGGGTGGGGGCCAATGTTCTGCAATTGGGGTACACCGTACAAGGGATGGCTCTCGGATAATTCCCTGGATCTCGGCCATGCGACTCTGCCATTTGCCGTGGCGTACGATCTGGTTCATGATCTGCTTTCCGTTGAAGACACGAAGTGTATCGCCGACTACTACGAACCTTTTTTTCACAGGTTGTGCGGACTGCGGTATGAGTGTGTGCGGCAGATGCCTGCCAATTCGCCGATTATCGGTCACTGCGGTGTGGGTCTGATGGCACTGTCACTTTGGGACGCGTTTCCTGAAGACAGGCGCGGGGTACTGGTGGAGACGATACGTTCGGCAAGGGCTTACGCGATGGCCGGACTGGATGGTGCGATCAAGGCCGATGGGGCGTGTGTTGAGGGATCTGGTTATTCGTCCGCGAGTATGCATTATCTGGCTGTTTTCAGCGAGGGGCTGAGAAGGGTGTGCGATGTGAATCTGTTCGAGCACCCAACGTGGCAGCGGAATCCGGTTTACCTGTGCTGTGAGATGCTGCCCGGCGGAGGGGCGATCAATAATTTCAATGACAATCATTTCGATGGGGTGACGACCGGTTACTGGATGATGGCTGCGCGGAGCACAGGGGACAAGACGGGTGCGTGGGTTTGGGAGCATTTCAGCGGGCCCGGCGGATCTGGAAATTACCATCGAGGAGGTGGTACGGTTGAGCTGCCCTACGTGGTTCTGTACAGGGGCTCAGATGCCAGTGACATGACCCCTCAGGATCTGGGAATCTCAAAGGTTCACCATTTCGACAGTATCCAGCATCTTGTGATGCGGACCGGTTGGGATGCAGATGATTTGCACGTGTCTTTCCAGTGCACTCCGTACGAGGCGGATGTGCACGCGCATTCCCAGGCGGACCGGATGAATCTTACGATGTTCGCTCTTGGTGAACGGTTTGTGATCGATTCCGGGTATGGAACGGTCCCAATCGAAGGCAGCACGCAGGTGAGGCGGTTGGGCAAACTGGGAGAGTCGCACAATCAGGTGCTGATCGATGGCAAGGCACAGAGTACTTCACCCGTTCAGGAAGGTGTAGAAGATCACAGCAAACCAATCGGATGGGGACAGAAGGGTGATTGGGTTTGGGCAGTTGGTGAGGCGACCGCCTTCTACGAGGATGCACATTTGGTGAGGCGCGCCGTTGCCACTCGTTTGACCAAGACAGATCCCATTGTTCTGATCGCAGATGTCGTGGTTCTCGAGGATGCAGAACATACGTTCGACTGGCTGCTGCAAACTGAGACGGACAACACGTTTGCGATCGAGGATGACGGCGCCAAACTCACCGGGCATCGAACCGGGGCCGAGGTACAGGTGACACAGGTCGCCAATTTGCCCGTTTCATGGAGCCAGGAGGAGTGGATCTCACATCCCAGGCTCAAGGGATCGAGCAAAGGCACTTTGCTCGTGTCGCTTACTGCGATCGGCGGCGGCGACCTGTCAGGCGTTAGCGGCAATGGGACCATCTCCCTGAACCATCTGGATGAGGGTAAGGGTTCGCTCGCGGGCGTCAAATGGTCCGAGAGTCCAGGCGGTGTGGGAATAGTAGAATTCGAGCTGGGATCAGAATTGATGTTTACGATTTAGATCACAGTCGGTACGGACAATCAATGACGAGACCAGGGAAGGAGCTTATTGTGAACAGCAGCAGTCTGTTTACCCCGGCAAGCATGATTCAGAACGCGAAGGACAATGCAGAGCAGCACGCGTGGGCGAGAGAGGCACAGGATGAGGTCGTGAAGGCCGCGGAGCCCTGGATGGGTTTTTCGGACGATGCGCTGTGGGACCTGATGTTCGGTTCCACAATAATGCGGTCCTGGATGGTGTGGTCGAACGGACACTGCCCCGCCTGCAAAGAGGGCGTGCCGATGTACAACTGGGGAATCGATGGTCTGAACCGTCCCTGGAAGCTGAAATGCCCACACTGCGATGAGATGTTCCCAAAGAACGATTTCCAGGCGTATCACCGGTCGGGTCTGGACACTCACGGTGTATTCCAGCACGATCTCGCCGATCGGTCGCTGCTGTTCAACGAGGAGCACCCGGACAAGGACGATCCGCTCCATACTTTCGGTGTGGACGATGGGCACGGATATCGGGACGGGGAGAACATCTGGTGGTATATCGGGACGTATCTGGTGTACGGACAGTGGAAACAGGTGGTGCTTCGCGGAATCGTGAATCTCTCGGCGGCCTATGCCGTGACCGGTGACAGTACGTATTCACACAAGGCAGGTGTGCTGCTGGATCGCGTGGCCGATCTCTATACGACGTTCGATTTCAAGAATCAGGCGATGATGTACGAGGGACCTGCCCACGCCGGATATGTGTCCACCTGGCACGACGCGTGTGAAGAGGCTCGGCAGCTCGCCCAGGCTTACGATCAGGTGAGAGACGGGATCGGAGAGGACCAGGCACTTGCGGATTTCCTGAGTGGGAAGGCGTCGGAAAACAAGATCGAAAGGCCCAAGGAAAGTCCAGAAGATGTGAAGCGAAATATCGAGGATGGAATTCTCAAGGATACCATTACAAATCACGATCGCATCCGCTCTAACTATCCACGGAAAGAGATCGCGCTGGTAACGATTCACGCGGTTCTGGACTGGCCCAACAATCGGGGCCTTGTTGATAGACTGATCGACGAGTTGATTGAAAAGGCTACCGCCGTGGACGGCGTGACCGGAGAAAAGGGTCTGTCCGGCTATTGCTCGGGTGTGATTCAGAGTCTGGCCGTTTTTCTTGAGCGATTCTGCAGAGTGGATGAAAATTTTCTAAGTGAAATGCTCAAGCGACATCCCAGACTCAGGGAGACGTATCGTTTCCATATCGATATGTGGTGTCAGCAAATGTACTATCCCCAGGCGGGCGATACGGGTTCGTATGCTACAAAGGTGGAGCGTTATGTAGGCGTTCCCTTTTCGAACAACCCTGGACTGGATCCGTCGATGTACGCGTTCCTCTGGCATATGTATGAAGAGACGGAGGACGTGGCGTATGTGCAGGCGCTGTACCACTCCAATGGCGCGACTGTCGAGGGATTGCCGTACGGATTGTTTGCAGAAGACCCGGCGGGATTTCAGAAACAGGTGCAGGATGTGATCGATGCGGAAGGCACTGTGATCAAGCTGAGCAGTGTGAACAAGGAGGAATGGAGATTGGCCATTCTTCGATCGGGACAGGGCGATGATGCACAGGCTGCCTGGATCGATTATGACTCAGGTGGCGCGCACGGCCATCTCGACGGGATGAATCTGGGCCTGTTTGCCAAGGGCCTGGACCTGATGCCTGATTTCGGATATCCACCGGTTCACTTTGGCGGATGGAGTGGTCCAAAGTTCCACTGGTACGTGAGTACCGCCGGTCACAATACGGTGGTGGTGGACGGTAAGGACCAGGAGAAACGGGCAGGGGGCGATACAACGCTCTGGGCTGAAGGTGAGGCGTTCAGGGCGATACGCGTGTCTGGAAAGGACCTGTACAAGATCCCTCAGTATGAACGGACAGTGGTAACTGTTGATATATCGGACGAAGACGGTTACATCCTCGATCTGTTCCGTGTGGTGGGCGGAAGTGACCACGCGAAGTTCATGCACAGTCACTTCGGGACGTTGACCACCGAAGGCCTGACCCTACAGCCAGGCGAAGACTTCGGGTACGAGACCCAGATGCGAAATTTCAATGTGGATCCGAAGGCAGCTCCCGGTTGGCAGGCGGATTGGAAAATCGAAGATCGATATGGTTACCTGAACGAAGCACGGGATATTCATCTTCGGTATACCGATCTCACGACACAGGCCGAGGCCCATACGGCGGAGGCGTGGGTGGCGCTGGCCGGCTACGGTGGAAATGAAACCGCGTGGATCCCCCGAATTATGGTTCGGCGAAAAGGAGATGACGATCTGTCTTCTACGTTCGCTGGTGTTATCGAGGCGTACGAAGGAAGCTCTGGAATTACGAGTGTGAAGCGGCTGGCACTGGAGCAGAATGATGGTCAGCCCTGCCCGGATTCGAATGTTGCTGTGGAGATCAAACTTGCAGACGGCAGAAGAGATCTGATTTTGGCACTGGACGCGGATAACCCCAATCATCTGGATCACTCTCTGGTTGTGCAGAAGGATTGGGAGGCGCACTTCGAAGGACAGTTGTGCTGGATTCGCAAAGACGCCAACGACATTGTCCAGAAGGTGGTCCTGTGCAAAGGCAAGTCCGTACAGGTGGGTGGGCACGCTTTGATCCTGAAAGAGGAGACGGCGTTCCTGGAAGTCCGGTATGAAGGTGAAGATCCGGTTGTAGTCGCCGGCGATGGAGAGATGGTTTGAATTCGTTGACCAGGTGAATGATTTTCAGATACAGAGGTGTAATCAAGGAGTCCATAAATGAACAAGAAGAATACCCGGCAGCTGGTGGAGACACCTGAAGACAGGATGGTGTATTTCGAGGAGATGCTAAAGCAATTGTGTACGGATTTGGGCCCCCATCCTTCCGGGACGCGAGCGTATGAGAAGGCGTGCAAGATAATCCTCAAGGAACTGGCGAAGGCGGCGCCCGTGGCGTTTCTGGATCGGTATCTAGATTACTGGGCGGTTGTTCCCAGATACGAAATCTTGCATGAGGGGACGCGGCTGAATGTGCTTGTTGCGGAGAACTGTGCCGGGACGAGTGACGCGGGATTCAAAGGGGTGATCAGAAAGCCGAAGCGAGGCGCTTCGCTATATACGATTGTAGATCTCGAGACGCGGAAGACTGCGGCCTACCTGACGGTGAGTGACGAGGTTAATCCAAAGCCATTGTATTTGTACGGTGATGATGTCCTTTCTTTGCCCACGTTCGTGATGGGGATAAAGGATGTTCCATTCGTAGAGCTGCTTGTGAAGGATAAGGCCCAGGTGGAGGTGCGTGCCAGGGTCGTTTACGCACCAAAGGTACCTACCTACAATGTGGTCGGGACATTCCCCGGACGCAGCAAGGAGGAGATCCTGTTTGTTGCCCACGCCGATTCAATTATCCAGTCCGAGGGGGCGAATGACAATACCGCGACCGCGATCGTGATGCTGCTGCTGGCGCACTCCTTCTCCGGAACGCGACCGCGTCAGACCCTTACCTTCCTCATTACCGGCAGCGAAGAGTATGGGCTCATCGGGGCGAATCACTATGTGAAGCGAAGAGTGGCTGAGGGCACGCACAAGGATCTGAGGTTCATTGTGAATCACGATTCGCTTACCTATGGACCGAATCTCTGGACATCGACAGATGACGATGAGTTAATGGACCTCGTCAAATCGATTCACACAGATCTGGAGATGAAAACAGATCCGATTTACGATGAGACGGCTTGCTGGATGAATGATGCTGCGCCATTCAAGGGTATCAACAATCGTCTGCGCGGAATCAATTTCAACAGTCGAGGGCACGATACCCTGGGTGCAAATCACACCCCGAAAGACGATTCGAAGCAAGTTCCGAGGGATTGTGTAGAAACGTCATATGTTGTTCTGCGAGAATTGATTGAACGCCTTCAGGAGATGTGAAATTTGTCGATGCGGCTGATCCTCGATCGGGAGAAGTACAACGTGAGCACTGCAGGAGGCTGAGATGGCGCTTGGAGGAAAGACGATTCGGCTGACGATGGCGCAGGCCCTGGTGAAGTATCTTTCAGTTCAGTTCAGCGAGCGCGACGGTGAGACGCAGCGGCTGATTCCCGCGATGTTCGGCATTTTCGGTCACGGAAATGTGGCCGGTATCGGGCAGGCGCTGTACGAGTTCGGCCAGGAGATGCCTTATCACCAGCCGTGCAACGAGCAGTCGATGGTTCACACGGCCTCGGGGTTCGCGAAGGCGAGTTTGAGAAGAGCTACGCTCGCGTGCACGTCTTCGATTGGTCCGGGCGCTGCGAATATGGTTACCGGCGCCGCGACTGCCACGATCAATCGGCTACCTGTCTTGCTGCTGCCATCCGATCACTACGCCACGCGGCACCAGGATCCGGTACTACAGCAGTTGGAGCACCCGATCAGCGGAGATGTGGGGGTGACCGACTGCTTTCGCCCTGTGAGCCGATTCTTTGATCGCATCTCTCGCCCCGAGCAATTGCTGACGGCGTTACCCGAAGCGATGCGCGTGCTGACGGATCCTGCCGAGACCGGGGCGGTGACTCTGGCGCTTCCTCAAGATGTGCAGGCGCACGCGTGGGATTATCCGGTTCACTTTTTTGAAACGCGAACCTGGCGGATCGAGCGCCGACTGCCGGATCCCCGACGAATAGATGAGGCGGTGGCGCTATTGAAGGTGGCCGATCGCCCGATGATTATCGCGGGTGGCGGCGTTCACTATTCGGAGGCGTGGGAAGCACTGGCCGCACTTTCCGCCGAACTCGGTATACCTGTGGGAGAGACACACGCTGGGAAAGGCGCGTTGAGGAATGGGTCGGATCTGCTGCTGGGTGGTCAGGGTGTTGCGGGGACGCCACCGGCGGCGAAGATGGCAAGGGACGCGGATCTGGTGATCTGTGTCGGAACCCGGTTGAGTGACTTTGCCACGGGATCGCATTCCCTGTTTCAGAACGATGATGTGACATTGGTGGCGATCAATGTGAATGGCCACGATGCCTACAAGCAGGGCGCGCTTCCGATTACAGCGGATGCGAAATTGGCGATGGCTGAGCTGCTGGCAAAAGCCAGGGCGGCGGGTGTTCAGCCAAAAGCGACCTATGTTCAAGAGGTCGGAGCGCACAAGCAGGAATGGGACGCGCAGCTGAAGGAGGAAGTGTTCAGACAGATGCCGGGTGAGGCAATGAGCCAGGGTCAGGTGGTCCAAGTGTTGAATGCATCTGCACAGGCGGGGGATACGATTGTGGCGGCTGCGGGCGCACCGCCGAGCGATCTCCAGAAGCTCTGGGACGCGAGCGGTGGGCGAAATTGTCACATCGAGTTCGGGTTCTCGTGTATGGGTTACGAGATCCCTGCGGCCCTGGGTGTGCGGATGACTCAGCCCGAGGGAGAGGTAATCGTTTATGTGGGCGACGGGACTTATTTGATGAATCCGACCGAGCTGGTTACCGCGATGCAGGAAGGCCTGAAGATTACGCTGGTGATCGCAGAGAATCACGGATTCCAATGTATTCGTCAACTGCAGATGGGCAGGATGGGTATCCCTTTCGGAAATGAGTTCCGCGAGCGGGACACTGAGTCAGGCCGGCTCGATGGGGATTACGTTGCCATCGATTTTGCGAAGAACGCGGAGAGTATGGGCGCGAGGGCGTGGAATGTGCGTTCGCCGGAAACGCTGGAGGAGGCATTGAAGGAAGCCAGAGATGAGACGCGCTCCTGTGTGATTGTCGCCGAGGTCGAGAAGCACAGGTATTCGCCGGATTCGGGGGTGTGGTGGGATGTGGCTGCGGCGGAGGTGACGGGGGATGAGGAGACGCGGGAAGTGAGGAACAGGTATGAGGAGGAGCGGGAGAGGCTGCAGCGGTTTTATTATTGAGGGGGGGTGGAGGGAGGAGAGGCCCACCGCCGCACCGAAACAAAGGCTGGATCACAGAATGCACAGAGGCCCCGCACCTTCCACCCTTCCGGAGAGGGCCACAGATAATCACAGGCAGAAGCTGGAGAGGCTGGATCACAGAGTGCCCACCGCCGCACCACTGCAAAGGCTGGATCACAGAATGCACAGAGGCCCCGCACCTTCCACACTTCCGGAAAGAGGCCACAGAGAAACACCGGTCTGGTGATGAATAGAGAACTGTATCTTTCTACCAAGTCACGCGATTGTTGAGTTGATTCTTGAGGATATTGGAGGATGTTATGGCAGAAGACGGGACGAGTGTTTCGGAGTTGTTCGATTTGAGCGGGAAGGTTGCGTTGGTGACCGGCGGGACCGGGTATTTGGGTACAGCGATTTCTCAGGCGCTTGCTGAGGCGGGGGCGCGGGTGGTGATCAGCAGCAGAGATCGGGAGCGGGCGAAGGCGGCTGCTGCGAAGCTGACTGGCCAGGGTGATCACACTGGTGTGGAGCTGGATCATATGGTTTCTGATTCCATAGAGAGTGGATTTTTAGAGGTGATCGCTGCGGCCGGGCAGGTGGATATTCTGGTGAATAACGGGAATGAGGCGCAGGGGAATGACTGGACAGACGTGACGTTCGAGCAGTTCGCCGATCAGCAGAAGAATGTGGCCGGGTATTTTACTCTAGCGAGGATGGTGAGGAACCACGCGGTTGAGCGAAAGGCGGGGGCGAATGTCGTGATGTTGGGGTCTATGTACGGTCAAGTGGCCTCCTACCCAGATGCCTACGCTGGTGTTAGTGTGGCGAGTCCGGCGGGTTATCACGCGTTGAAAGGCGGGATCATTCATTTGACCCGTCACCTCGCGGTCTACTGGGCCGCTGACGGTGTGCGTGTGAATTGTTTGAGTCCTGGACCCTTCCCGAATATGGAGAAGGCCCCAGGGGAGATGGTTGAGCGGCTTTGTGAGAAGAGCCCGATGAAGCGAATGGGGAAGCCGCACGAGTTGAAGGGTGCGATCGTGTTTATGGTGAGTGAGGCGAGCAGCTATATGACCGGGCAGAATATCACCATCGATGGCGGTTGGACGGCGTGGTAGCGTAAGGTCGGAGACGAGATGGAGTGAACGTTTGAGCGTTCGTGTCGGCTGGCCGGCGATCGGACAGGGTGATGGGTCTACAGGAGGATTTGATGGACGGGAATGAAAAGGGGCGATCAGTAAAGCGTTCGATGGAGGTGTATGAGCGCGCGCGTCAGGTGATTCCAGGCGTGACACAATTGTTGAGCCGGCGACCGACCCGGGCTGCCCTGGGGGTGAGTCCGGTTTACGCCGACCGCGCTAAAGGGTGCAGGATTTGGGATATCGACGGGAATGAGTATGTGGACTGGACAAGCGGTGTGGGTCCAATTATTCTGGGATACGCGGATGAGGTAGTGGACGGCGCGGTGAAAGCGCAGATCGATCGTGGAGGGATCAACAGTATCGTACACGAGTCCGCAGTGGACCTGGCCGAGGAGTTGGTGCGGCTGATCCCCTCGGCAGAGATGGTGCGATATGCCAAGGGCGGTGGCGAGGCGTGCACCGTGGCGGTCCGGATTGCGCGGGGGGTGACGAATCGGGACAAGGTGCTGTTCTGCGGTTATCACGGCTGGCACGACTGGTATCTGGCGGCGAATCTGGGGGGTGAACAGTTGGACGGTCATCTGTTCAACGGGATCGAACCGATTGGCGTGCCGAGCGCCCTGGAGGGGACAGCGATTCCATTTCCTTACGGTGATCTGGATCAGTTGGGCAAGCTCCTGACCGAACACAAGGGCGAGGTCGGGTGCATCATTATGGAGCCGATGCGAACGGAGCTTCCACCCGAGGGATATCTACAGGGTGTAAGAGAACTGGCGACGCGACACGGTGTCGTACTGATTTTTGACGAGGTTTCGTGCGGATTCCGGATCTCTCTGGGTGGTGTTCAGGAAGTGATCGGGGTGACACCTGATATTTCCGTGTTCGCTAAGGCGATTTCCAACGGATATCCAATGGCTGCTGTGGTAGGAAAGCGAGCGGTGATGGAGCCGGCGTCGAGGATGTTTATTTCGAGTGCGTACTGGGACGACCCGATCGGGATTGTTGCCGCTTTGACCACGGTGAGGGAACTGGAGCGGAGAAACGCGGTCGCACATTTCGAAGTGATCGGGGAATCGTTCAGGGAACGGATCGACCGGGCGGCGAGAGACGCGGGATTGGACGCGGCGTGTGTAGGTGTGGCTGCGCACCCAGGGATCAGGTTCCGGGTGGATGATCCAGCGATGGCCAAAAAGGCGAGCACCCTGTTCATTCAGGAGAACGCGAAACGGGGACTGATCCTGGCGACCGGGTTCTTCTTCAACTGCGCCCACGATGATGCTGCTCTGGATCACACCGAGGGAGCGGTGAGGGAAAGTTTCGCGGTAATCCAGGATGGCCTGGAGAATGACCGATTGGATGAATTGCTGGAGTGTGAGATCCAGGAGGATTTGTTCAGGAGAATGGTGAGTTAGGGATTTGGGGTTGCGCAGGCAGGATTGAGGAAAGGCTGACGAGGCTCCACGGAAACAGGGCGAGGCACCGCCTCGCCCCTACAGTTTTGGCAATCGTGGTTCTCATTTTAGTTCTCGATTGAGGATGTCGGTGAGACGGACGCCGAAGGCTTCGCCGATGGTGATGACTTCGCCTTCTGCGAAGGGCTTGCCGTTGACCCGGACATCCACAATAGGATATCGTCCGCCGACACTTCTTCTGCCGCCCGTTCGCTCCTGGAAAGAGAGTCCCTGCAAGGTGACTTCGTCCGCGGTCCGGTCTTTCCTGTCGAGCTCGATCAATGAGCCCTCGGTGAGGTTGAGGAGCGAGCTGATGGGCGCTCGTGTGCGGCCAAGGATGACCGATACGTCCATTGACAGCCCCGATGTCTTTTGATCGACAACAGGAGACTCAGGTTGTTTTTTGGTGTTCTTTTTTGCAGACATCGATCTCTCCTGGCTACGTGTTGAGGATCTCAAGAAGTCTGACGCCCTTATTGATGCCTATGGTGACGACTTCACCTCGGCCAAAGAGTTCGTTGTTCACCCTAATTTCTGCCAGATCGCCATTGACTTTAGGTAGCGGGATGATCGAGCCTTCGCTCCATTCGAGAATCTGGTCAACGCTCGCGCTTGTGCGGCCCAGTTCGAGAGACAACTCGACTTCGACCTCGAGCGCCCTGTTCGGCGATGACAGCGTCTTGGACAAGGTGCTTTTCTTTTTTCCAGTGGCCATTGTTGTTCCTCGCTACTCCACCTGCAGGACTTGAACGTCTACTAAATGAACACGTCTTTTTTGTCGCCTCTAGTGATGGTAATCTTGCCTTCCTCTTCCAGGCGGCGAACGGACTGTACGATTCTGAGTTGAATCGCTTCCACATCACTCGTTCGGACGGGACCTGAAAACTCCATCTCTTCCGCGAGTTCCTTGGCCACCGATTCACTCACGTTGGCGATTATACGCTCCCTCAGTTCAGCGATCCCACCTTTGAGGGCTATGGCCAGGTCCTTCATATCCACATTCCGCAGAACCTCCTGAATTTCGCGATCTGTGAGCTTCACGATATCGTCGAAGACAAACATCTGGTTGCGCACCTCTTCGGCGAGTGGCGCATTCTGTTTGTCCAGGCTTTCCAGAATTGCTTTTTCGGTATTCCGTGCCGAGTAGTTCAAGATTTCTGCCACGGCTTTTGGGCCTCCGATTTCCGTAATCTGACCCGCAAGGATCGTCTGCAGTTCCTGCGCTAGCGTCTCCTCCAATCGTCTCAAGACCTGGGGAGAGATGTTTTCCATTTTCGCGATCCTGTGTGTGACGTTGGTTTGCAGCTCTTCATCCAGTCCGTCAAGCACTGCGGCGGCTTGAACAGGATCGAGTTGCGAGAGGATCAGGGCGATCGTCTGGGGATGTTCCTTGGCAAGAAATGGTACGATCTGTACCGGATCGAAATGCCGAAGCAGGTGGAACCCGCGCTCCGTTGTGTCAACGCGATCCATCAGCATCTGGGCTTTGCGAGGTCCAAGGGCTTTTTCGAGGGTCTGCCTGGCGAATTCGTTTCCTCCGTGAATGAGATAGTCGCCGGAAACCAATCGGTTTCTGAAGGTTTCGAATACCTCATCTCTCTGTTTGACGGTAATGGTCTTCAACTCAGATACGATTCTGGCAATGTCCTCCAACTCAGGATTGCCCAGGTATTTCATGATTTCTGCGGACAGATCCGATCCCAGACCGAGTATCAGAATCCCGATGTCGGTGAGTTCTCGGGCTGCGCCTGCGTCCTGAGGTATTTTCTTTCCCCGATTTTCGAGCAGGAGGGAGCCAATTAGCTTGGCGATACTTTCGGGCCAACGGGCAACTATCTGTTCGATGGATTCATCGGGTGAAATGGGGGTTCTGTCGCTGCCAGGTCGGCGCGAGCGCGGTTTTCTGGCCTCCGGCCTTGCAACCACAGGTCGCTGTGGGGCTTTTTCTTCAGCTAGCAGCGGCGTTTTTGCGCAACGGAACCCGATGTGGTCCTGCCTGTTGGATGGCGGTGCAAAGTGACGGGAAGTGCAACGCACTCCCTGTCTTCTTTCCCCGTAGAATCCTCCACGGG
>Ga0115002_10003571_pt1 | contig 19332 bp, 15 predicted proteins | sample ArcticOcean_MG_C_8_FD_89576 | JGI IMG/M metagenome (GOLD analysis project Ga0115002, IMG submission 89576) | Marine microbial communities from western Arctic Ocean - ArcticOcean_MG_CB11_86 | ecosystem: Environmental > Aquatic > Marine > Oceanic | place: Arctic Ocean: Canada Basin | collected... | reverse complement strand
AAGAAATATATTTATCAATGTAATTGAAAAAGTTAAGGCATTTATTTTTGAAGCAGGAAAAATTATTTTATCAATTTCAATTATTCTCTGGGGCTTAGCTTCTTTTGGTCCAGGAGAAAATTTCAATAATGCAGAAAAAATCATAAAATCTAAATATGAATTTTCAGATCTATCTAAAGAATCTTTAGACTATGAAATAGGATCCTATAAGTTAGAGCATTCTTATATAGGAATTCTCGGTAAATCTATTACGCCAATCATAAGCCCTCTGGGTTATGATTGGAAAATTGGAATAGCCTTAATAACCTCATTTGCCGCTCGTGAAGTTTTTATTGGAACTCTAGCTACAATTTATAGTGTAGGTCAAGAAAATGATTCAACGATTAAAGAAAAAATGAAAGCTGAATTAAAACCCAACGGTCAACCTATGTTTAACTTTCCAACTGGAGTTTCATTACTTCTTTTTTATGCTTTTGCAATGCAGTGTATGAGTACATTAGCAATAGTTCGTAGAGAGACTAATTCATGGAAATGGCCAATATTGCAATTAGTGTTTATGACCATTATTGCATATCTTGCAGCATTAACTGCTTATCAAATTTTATCTTAATGGAAATTATACAGTTATTTTTGGTTTTGTTATCAGGTGTTTTAGCATTGCGCTTTTTATATAAAAAATATTTTGCTGCTCATACTGATAAGGGATGTGGGCCAGATTGTGGATGCCATTAATTTTTATTCATTAATTCTTCTATTTCCTCTATTTCTATCGGAATTTTTTCCATTAAATTTTTAGGCACATTGTTCTCCTGAACTACTATATCGTCTTCTAATCTAACCCCAAAACCTTCTTCGGGAATATAAATTCCAGGCTCAACAGTAAAAACCATATTGGGCTTGATAGGTTCATTTAACAGGCCATAATCATGAGTGTCAAGTCCTATATGATGAGAAGTTCCATGCATAAAATATTTTTTATATGCAGGCAACTCAGATGTTTGATTTTGTATATCAGATTTGTCAAGCAAACCAAGCTTCAATAGTTCAGAAGTCATAATTTCTCCAACTTCTTTATGATATTCTTCCCAAAGAACTCCTGGAATTAATAATTTTGATGCCTGATTTTTTACCTTTAAAACAGAATTATATACTGCTTTTTGCCGATCATTAAACTTTCCTGAAACAGGTAGAGTACGAGTTAAATCACTAGAGTAATTTCCATATTCTGCTGCAACATCTAAAAGTATTAATTCTCCATCTTGACATTGCTTATTGTTTTCAATGTAATGAAGAATGTTTGCATTTTTTCCTGAAGCAATTATTGGTGTATATGCAAATCCTTTGGAGCCATTTCTTATAAATTCATGTGCTAGTTCAGCTTCAATTTCATGTTCCCAAACTCCAGCCTCAATAAAACTGAACAACCTTCTTATACCTTTTTCTGTAATGTTACATGCTTTTTGAATTTGTTCAATTTCTTCAGGCCATTTCACCGATCTTAATCTCTGCAAAATTGGATTACTTTTACCTACCCTATGTGCAGGGTATTTTTTTTTAGCCCACTTAATAAATCTGTCTTCTCTGGTTTGAGTTTGAACAGAAGCTCTATAATGTTCGTTAGTATTGAAATAGAACAATTCAGATTGAGATGCTAATTTGAAAAATATATTTTCAAAATCTGAAATCCATAAAATTGTTTCAATACCAGATATAATTTTTGCCTGATTTTTAGACAATTTTTCACCTTCCCAAACTGCAATATGAGCATTTGTTTCCTTAATAAATAGTATTTCTCTATGTATCGGATTTTTTGCCTCGGGAAAAAGTAATAAAATAGTTTCTTCTTGATTAATACCAGTTAAATAAAAAATATCTCTGTGTTGAGCAAAGGGAAGAGTACTATCTGCACTTATGGGATAGATATCATTAGAATTAAAAACTGCTATTCCAAGTGAATTTAGACTATTTGAAAAATTAGCTCTATTGTTTTTATAAATTGAAGATGAAATAGGGGTATAACGCATTTATAATTCTTTATTAACGAAGATAATGGGTTTTAAATAAAGATGCATTAATCATTTTTTTATTAATTTAACAAATAATAGAAGTAAAAATCATGATAAAAAAATTTTTTTTCATTTCACTATTTAATAGTTTACTATTCTCTCAAATCAATTCTGCTCAACCATATATTTATGATGCAAGTAAATTACATTTATTAAATCAAAAAGAGTCAAGATTTAAAAATGTACCGTTTGAAGCTATTGGCCCTGCAATTATGAGTGGAAGAGTAGTTGCTTTAGCTGTTAATCCAAATCAACCTACAGAGTTTTATGTAGCTTATGCCTCTGGCGGAATATGGCATACAAAAGATAATGGAATTAGTTTCACTCCAATAATGAATAATGCTCCAACTCAAAATATCGGGGAGATTTCAATGCACTGGCCTTCAAAAACTTTATGGGTAGGCACAGGGGAAAATAACTCTTCCAGATCTTCTTATGCGGGAATTGGAATTTTGAGAACAAAAGATAATGGTAAAACATGGACTCATCATGGTTTGTCTGATACTCATCATATTGGAAAAATAATAATAAATCCCGATGATCCAGAACACATAATAGTTGGATCAACAGGACCTCTTTATTCTTCGAGTAATGCTCGTGGAGTATTTGTTTCAAAAGACGGAGGAAGTAATTGGAAAAAAACCCTATATATTAATAATCAAACAGGAATTATTGACATGGCTCAAGCACCAGACAATCCATCAATTATATATGCAACTTCTTGGGAAAAAGAAAGAAAAGCATGGAATTTCAAAGGTAATGGAGCTTCTTCAGGAATCTATAAAAGTTTAGATTATGGAGAGAGTTGGAATCTCATTAGTGATTTTAAAAGTGGATTTCCTAACGGAGAAGGAGTTGGTAGAATCGGCTTGGCTGTGTATGATAAGAATACAATTTATGCCATTCATGATAATCAGTTTCGAAGAGAAAATAAAGAAGTGTCTAAGGAAATATTATCAAAAGATGATTTTAAGATTATGTCCAAATCTGATTTTTTATCAATAAGCGACGATGATTTAAATATTTTCTTAAAGAATAATGAGTTTCAAGAAAAATACAAAGCCAAAAATTTAAAAAACATGGTTAATAATGGAGCTTTGAGTCCTATTGATTTAGTAATTTATTTAGAAAATGCAAATGCTCAGCTTTTTGACACACCAGTAATAGGTCCTGAAGTATATATAAGTGAAGATGGAGGTTTAACTTGGAAAAAAACGCACAAAGAGCTCTTGGATGGCGTATATTACAGTTATGGATATTATTTTGGTCATATTCATGTTGCTCCATACAATTCAAGTAAAATATATATATACGGCGTACCTCTATTAACTTCTGATGATGCCGGTAAAACTTTTTACTCTATTGGAAAAAACAATGTTCATTCAGATCATCATGCATTATGGATTAACTCAAAAAACCCAGGACATTTAATTAACGGAAATGATGGTGGTGTTAATATTACTTATGATGATGGTGTTAATTGGGTTAAAAATAATTCAACAAATGTTGGGCAGTTCTATTCTATTAATGTTGATTATGAAAAACCTTACAATATATACGGAGGCCTTCAAGACAATGGAGTTTGGAAAGGTTCAAATAGTTCAATTGAAGACTCAAGGTGGCAAGCCACAGGGAAAAATCCATGGCAAATGATTTTAGGAGGAGACGGTATGCAAGTTCAGATTGACAAGCGTGATTCAAATATTGTTTATACAGGATTTCAGTTTGGAAATTATTATCGATTAAACTTAACTTCTGATGGTAACACCTATAGAAATTCAATTCAACCTAAACACGAATTGGGAGAATCTCCTTATCGTTTCAATTGGCAAACCCCTATACTTTTGTCTAAACACAATCAAGACATTATATATTTTGGAAGCAATAAGCTACATCAATCTTTTAACAAGGGAGATTCATGGAATATAATCTCAGACGACATGACATTTGGAGGTAAAAAGGGAAATGTTGCTTATGGTACAATAACCACAATTTCAGAATCGCCATTTAAATTTGGACTTTTGTATACTGGAAGTGATGACGGTAAGGTCACTGTAACTAAAAATGGTGGAGTAACTTGGGATATAATTTCTGAAGATCTACCAAAAGATTTATGGGTTAGTAGAGTTATTGCTTCTTCACATGTTAAGAATCGTGTTTATTTGACACTTAATGGATATAGATGGGATGACTTTAGTGCTTATGTATATGTTAGTAATGATAACGGAAAGAAATGGGATTTAATAATTGGTAATTTACCTGATAGTCCTGTAAATGTAATTTGTGAGGATCCAAAAAAGTCTAATATTTTATATTTAGGAAATGATATAGGAACATATATATCTTTAAATAGCGGAAAGACATGGGAAGCATTTCAAGATGGACTTACAACTGCAGCTGTTCATGATATAGTAGTTCAATCTGAGGAGAGCGATTTAATTATAGGAACACATGGTAGATCAATTTTTAAAACCGATTTAGAATTTATTCAAACTTTAACACCAGACATAGTGGAGAAGTCAATTCATTTATTTGAAATTAAACCTATAAAATTCTCTGAAAAATGGGGATCAAGAAGAACTGTCTGGTCAGAGGTTTATAAACCTTCTTTAAAATTTGCTCTGTGGTCAAAAAAAACAGGTAATTCTATAATGAGCATAAGATCAAAAAAAGGAAATCTTCTTTATGAAAAGGAAATAAGATTAGACCCTGGGTTTAATGAAATTGAATATAATTTGCATTCTAATAAAGAAACTAAAACAAAAAATAATAAAAACAAAGACCTACACTTAGGAGAGAATGGAATATATTATTTATCAGCAGGAAATTATAATTTGAATTTTGAAAAAAATGGAGAAAATCACAGTAAAAGTTTGACAATAAATTGATGCTCGTATTCAGTTATTACCTATCGAAAGCATTAATAAATGAATTATTCATCTTTTTAGCTTATTCATATTCATTAAAAATAACAAAACCAGGTTGGTCGTTTAGTGATTGTGACTTAATTTTGTAGCGAAGAGCTTAATGTAATATTCTGTATGACTTTATCATCAATAGTAAGAAAGGTTGCTATGGCACTTTCAGGTTTGTTTTTAGTTTTTTTTCTTGCTCAACATTTTACTATAAATCTTATATCTGTTTTTAGTGAAGAGATGTTTAATTTTTTATCCCATTTCATGGGAACAAATCCATTAGTTCAATTTTTTTTACAACCCATTTTAATTTTTGGAGTAGTTTTTCATTTTATTATGGGCTTTATTTTAGAAGTTATAAATAATAAAGCAAGAACTAATAACTATATTTCCTTTAGGGGTTCTGAAAACTCAAATTGGATGTCTCGGAATATGATTATTTCAGGCCTAGTTATTCTATTATTTTTGATTTTACATTTTTATGATTTTTGGATTCCAGAAATGAATTACAAATACATAGAAGTTCTTCCTGACGATCCAAATCGTTATTATGAAGAATTGGTTCATAAATTTCATAGTCCAATTAGAGTAGGATTATATTCTGTTTCTTTTATTTTTTTAGCCCTTCATCTGTATCATGGATTTAGTTCAGCTTTTCAATCGATTGGTTTCAATAATAAATTCATGATAGGATTAAAAAAGTTTACAATAGTTTTTTCTTTAATAATTCCTTTAGGATTTATTTTTATAGCAATATTTCATCATCTAAACGGTTAAATTATGTCAAAAATGGATTCAAAAACACCTAAAGGTCCTCTTAAAGAGAAATGGACTAATCATAAAAGCAGTATAAATTTAGTCAGCCCTGCGAACAAGAGGTTAATTGATGTTATTGTTGTCGGAACTGGACTTGCAGGAGCATCTGCCTCAGCCACATTAGCGGAATTGGGATATAATGTAAAATCCTTTTGTTTTCAAGATTCTCCTAGAAGAGCTCATTCAATAGCAGCTCAAGGAGGTATTAATGCTGCAAAAAACTATCAAGGTGATGGAGATTCAACATATCGTCTTTTCTATGACACTATTAAAGGAGGAGACTACCGTTCCAGAGAAGAAAATGTGTACAGATTAGCAGAAGTTTCAGCTAATATTATTGATCAATGTGTAGCTCAGGGAGTACCATTTGCAAGAGATTATGGAGGTTTGCTAGATAATAGATCATTTGGCGGAGTATTAGTTTCCAGAACTTTTTATGCTAAAGGTCAAACAGGTCAACAACTATTGTTAGGAGCATATTCGGCAATGAATCGTCAAATAGGAAGAGGAAAAATTAAAATGTATAACCGTCATGAAATGATGGACTTAGTTCTTGTCGATGGTAGGGCAAGAGGAATTATTGCCAGAAATCTTGTTAATGGAAAATTAGAAAGGCATAGTGCTCATGCTGTTGTAATTGCTTCAGGGGGATATGGAAATGTTTTTTTCTTATCAACAAATGCAATGGGATCAAATGTGACAGCAGCATGGAAAATACACAAGAAAGGAGCTCATTTTGCAAACCCATGCTTTACTCAAATTCACCCTACATGTATACCAGTTTCTGGAGATCATCAATCTAAACTTACTTTAATGTCTGAATCTCTCAGAAATGATGGTAGAATTTGGGTTCCAAAAAACATAGAAGATGTTAAAGCCATAAGAGAAGGTAAATTAAGTCCTGCTGAAATTGAAGAGGAAAATCGTGATTATTATTTAGAGCGTCGTTATCCTGCTTTTGGAAATCTTGTTCCTAGAGATGTTGCGTCTAGAGCTGCAAAAGAACGATGTGATGCAGGATATGGAGTTAATAAAACAGGTGAAGCTGTTTATCTTGACTTTTCTTCAGCAATAGAAAGATATGGAAAAGAAGAAGCTCATGTTAAGGGTTTAAATGAAGAAGACAAAGTTTTAATTAAAAAACTGGGTCAGCAAATTATTAAGTCTAAATATGGAAATCTATTCCAGATGTATGAAAAAATTGTAGATCAAAACCCTTATGAAACTCCAATGATGATTTATCCTGCAGTTCATTATACAATGGGAGGCGTATGGGTGGATTACAATTTAATGACTTCTATTCCTGGCTGTTATGCTATTGGAGAAGCTAATTTTTCTGATCATGGAGCGAACAGACTTGGTGCGTCAGCTTTGATGCAAGGCTTGGCAGATGGATATTTTGTTTTACCCTATACAATAGGAGATTATCTCTCTGGAGACATTCGCACTGGAAAAATTTCTACTGACACTCCAGAATTTGTATTAGCAGAAGAAGCTGTTAGAGTAAGATTAGCGAAGTTTATTTATAATAAAGGAGAACATTCTGTGGATTATTATCATAAAAAACTTGGTAAGATAATGTGGAATAAATGCGGAATGTCTAGAAATGAAAAAGATTTAAAAGAAGCAATTAGCGAAATTAAGTCTTTAAGAAAAAATTTTTATGAAAGCGTTAAAGTGCCCGGAAGAGTTGATGAATTTAATGAAGAATTAGCAAAAGCGGTTAGAGTCGCTGACTTTCTAGAATTAGGAGAGCTTTTTGCAAAAGATGCTTTAGAAAGAACGGAATCTTGTGGAGGACATTTTAGAGAAGAATCCCAAACACTCGAAGGTGAAGCTTTACGTGATGATGATTTTTTCAATTTTGTATCTTCTTGGAAATATAATGGTGAGCCCTCTGAAGCAATTCTCAGAAAAGAGATGCTTTATTATGAGGAAATAGAAGTTAAAACACGATCATACAAATAAAGAATGGATTTAATATTAAAAATTTGGCGTCAATCAAATTCTGAATCAAAAGGAAAAATGGTGAAGTATAATATTTCAGATATTTCACCTGATATGTCATTTCTTGAAATGATGGATGTTTTAAATGATCAATTAATAAAAAAAGGAGATGACCCAGTTGCATTTGATCATGATTGTAGAGAGGGTATATGTGGAATGTGTTCTATGTTTATTAATGGAGAAGCTCATGGACCAGACAGATTGGTAACAACCTGTCAGTTACACATGAGAAAGTTTCAAGATGGTGAAACCATAACAATTGAACCTTTTAGAGCAAATGCTTTTCCAGTAATTAAAGATCTAGTTGTAGACAGATCTGCATTTGATAGAGTTCAACAAGCAGGGGGTTTTATTAGTGTAAATACTTCTGGAAACACTCAAGACGCAAATTCTATTCCAATTGAAAAGAATGATGCAGATCGCGCTTTTGATGCTGCTATTTGCATAGGCTGTGGAGCATGTGTTGCTAGCTGTAAGAATGCATCTGCAATGCTTTTTGTTTCCGCAAAAGTTTCCCAGTACTCATTATTGCCTCAGGGTAAAATAGAAGCTACAGATCGTGTAAGGAACATGGTTAAACAAATGGATCAGGAAGGGTTTGGAAATTGCACAAACACAGGTGCTTGCGAAGTAGAGTGTCCTAAAGGTATTTCTTTAGAAAATATAGCTCGAATGAACAGAGAGTATTTATCAACTTTATTGAAAAGCTAGTTTTTTTTAAAGTCTATAGTGATATAAATAAATGACTTATAAAGTTATGAAAGAAAAATTAACTGTTGGTTTAGTTCAAATAGATTTAGTTTGGGAAAATCCTTCTTCAAACAGAAAATTAATTGAAAAAAAAATAGTTGATGAAGAATCTAATATAGATTTATTTATTCTGCCTGAAATGTTCACCTCTGGTTTTACAATGTCTCCAAATAAAGTAGCCGAATCAATGCAAGGAGATACTATAATATGGCTAAAACAACTTTCAAAAACAAAAAATGCTGCGATTTGTGGAAGTTTAGTTATTAAAGAAAAGAAATGTTTTTATAATAGATTTGTTTTTGTTGAGCCGAATGGACTCATTCAGTTTTATGATAAGCGTCATACATTTAATTTAGTAGGAGAAGGAAAATCATATTGTTCTGGTTCTAATTTAGGATTAGTTGAATATGATGAATGGAAAATACTTTTGAGAGTATGTTATGACCTTAGATTCCCTATTTGGTCTAGAAACACTCAAGATTACGATTTATTAATTTTTGTTGCCAATTGGCCATCCCCTAGGATTAATGCTTGGGATAATTTAATAACTGCTAGAGCTATAGAAAATGTTTCTTATTGCATTGGAGTAAATCGTGTTGGATCTGATGAAAATGAAAATTATTATCCTGGACATTCACTTGTAATAGACCCTCTAGGTAAGTGTATATTAGATTTAGAAACGAAAACAGGTGTTTATTGTATCAAAATAGATAAAGATCATCTTAAAAACACAAGGGATTCCCTACCATTTCTAAAGGATAAAGACAGTTTTATTTTAGAATAAAAACTTCATTGATTTCCCAATTAGCTCTTAACTCAATGGTGTTAGGTAAATATATAACTCTTTCAGGCTGTATTTTTTTTAAATAATTTCCAGTGTCCCATTTTCTATTTTTATTATCATCTAAAATAATTCTTGCTTTATAATTTGCAGGATTTAGTAATTTAAAAGTGTATTTGTTTAAATCATTTTTTTCAAAGACCCTACTCAAAACTTTATTTTTTATATCGAGAAGTTCTAAAATAAAATCTTGTTCTTTCATTTCCCAATTTAGTTTAAGGTTAATAAGGCCATATGAGTCAAATGATTTAGTAGGTAAGCTTAAATTAATTGTATCATTAGTGCCTCCCCATAAATTTTTAAATGCATTTGGAAGAATTGAAACAGAGTATTTATCGTTAGGTTCTAATTCAAAATAAACCTGAATAAAATCTTTATTTTTATTCAATATCAATTCAAAAGGAAGTTTAATAGAATCTTTATTCTTAATTGTAATAAACCCTTTGTTTAATTCAGTTATAGGTAATGAGCTATTGAGCTTAAGAGTGTCGTTTAAATCAATGGTCCTTTTTTGGATTGGAGAAACAATTAAAGAATCTAATTCAGGTTTATAAAATTTAACACTTACATTATATATGCTATCTTTTGTTTTAAGAGCAAATTGAAGAGAGTCTGCTTCAATTTCTGGAAACCAAAAGTTTAAAGTGTCTTTTTCTTTCTCTTGAGTTATAAAAGTTTCAAAACCATCGGGAACAGGAGTGATTAGTTCAATTGGATTTTTTTCAGGAATTCCATAATATCCAAAAATTATATGATGATCATTAATATATTTTGGACGATCCCAAAAAAACTTTGATTTTTCTTTAAACAGCTTAAAATCATATACAGTATCACCGGGCAAAGAGATTTTTTCATCTATAAACCCTATTTTATCTACCCCTTGATCGTACACATAGTTTTTCCCATAATCTTTTAGGGCAATTATTTGATATATGTCTTTTCTTAAATTTTGAAAATGATATAGAACAGTATCTAAAGTACTGGTTACGTAGAATGGTTTTTTTAGATATATCGTTGAATCATTATGAGTACTATCAATAGGATAAAGATGTAATGAGACAAATCTTTCACTATCTTCTTCAAATGCATCGGAAACTTTTCCTTTTAAAAAAAGTGAGTCAATTACAGGTCCAGTTGAAAGAGTATATGAAAAAAAAGGTAATGTGTTTGCTTCATTATTATCTTCAATACTACTTCCGAAATTAAAGGTATAGGTTGTTTTTTCAGCAAGACTTAAACTATCAGTAAATTCAATCTTGATTTTTTTGGATATAGCAGATTGAGGCTCCACAGCATACTTATCTTTTTCTATAGGAGGAGAAATAATTAATTGCTGATTGATCTCATTTAGTTTTATATATTCATTAAATGTAATTGTGATTTTTTCACTTTTAAAAAAAGTAGTTTTGTTTTTTGGAGAGGCATTTACCATTAAAGGAGGTATGGTGTCTTTAAAACCTCCAGTAGGAGTCCCTCTTTTGGCACAACTAAATAATAGAATAATAAATAATAAAATTAAAAGTTGATTGCGCATCATATAATGAATTGATTCACAAAAATAATATAATAATTTAGTAAGTCTCCATTTAATTAGACTTGGCTGAATATTAATTAAAATTTAAAGAAATTAAACAATTTTAAATCATAGTGTAATTAATTTTGGTCAACGTATTAAAGAGATTAAAAAGACTTATTTTTGCTTTATGGTAAATCAATCAGATCATTTTAAAAAAACTATATCTCATGCAAAAGAGTATGGTTTTGTTTTTCCCTCGAGTGAAATTTATGACGGGTTAAATGCTATATATGATTATGGGCAAAATGGAGTTGTATTAAAAAATAATATTCGAGAATATTGGTGGAAATCCATGGTTCAATTAAATGAAAATATTGTAGGATTAGATTCTGCAATTTTTATGCATCCAACAATTTGGAAAGCATCAGGACATGTCGATGCGTTTAATGACCCTTTGATTGATAATAAAGATTCAAAAAAACGATATCGAGCAGACGTTTTAGTAGAAGAGTATGTTTCTAAAATTGAATTAAAAATTGAAAAAGAAATCAAAAAAGCTTCCAAACTTTTTGGAGAAGAATTCAATAAAGAAAAATTTATTGAAACTAATCCAAGAATTATTGATTATAAACAAAAAGCTTCTTTGATACTTAATCGTTTAAATAAATCATTAGAGAATGAAGACCTGTCAGACGTAAAGTCTTTAATAGAAGAGTTAGAAATTGCTTGTCCAGAATCTGGATCAAGGAATTGGACTGATGTTAAGCAATTCAATTTGATGTTTGGAACAAAACTTGGTGCTTCTTCTGAATCATCCATGGATTTATATTTGAGACCTGAAACTGCTCAGGGTATTTTTGTGAATTTTTTAAATGTTCAAAAATCTGGTAGAATGAAACTTCCTTTTGGAATAGCTCAAACTGGGAAAGTATTCAGGAATGAAATAGTTGCTAGACAATTTATCTTTCGAATGAGAGAATTTGAGCAAATGGAAATGCAGTTTTTTGTTCCTCCTGGAGAACAAAAACAGTGGTATGAAAAATGGAAAGAAACACGTTTGAATTGGCATCTTTCTCTCGGGATGGGTGAAGAAAATTATCGTTTTCATGATCATGAAAAGCTTGCACATTATGCAGATGCTGCCTCTGACATTGAGTTTAAATTTCCATTTGGATTTAAAGAATTAGAAGGAATTCATTCCCGAACTGATTTTGATCTTGCAAAACATGAGGAATTTTCAGGTAAAAAACTCAAATTTTTTGATCCTGAAAGAAATGAAAACTATATTCCATATGTAGTAGAAACTTCAATTGGATTAGATCGTATGTTTTTAGCTATTTTTTCATGGGCTCTTAGTGAAGAGCCTATTGAAGGTGGAAGTACAAGGACTGTACTTAAACTTCCTGCTATTTTAGCACCCACCAAAGTAGCAGTCTTACCTTTACTAAAAAAGGATGGGTTGCCAGAAATGGCGAGAGAAATATTAAAGGATTTAAAATGGGATTATATCGCTTCTTATGATGAAAAAGATGCTATTGGAAGAAGGTATCGACGACAAGATGCTTTGGGGACTCCATATTGCATAACAGTTGATCATCAATCATTAGAGGATAAAACTGTGACTATAAGAGATCGAGACACCATGAGTCAAGAACGAAAATCGTTAAAAGAGATATCTAGATTTTTAGAACAAAAGTTAAATCTGAAAAACTGGTTACAGAAAATTTAAAATCGTTTCCCAAAACTTATTCCTCCTCTGGAAATAACACATGGAGATTTATCATGAATAAAATTTCTAGCAATTCCTGAAAAATTATAATGAAAATCTTTCTCATATTTTCCTGAATTTAGGGCTGCAAAATCCTTTTCAAAAGAACCTGAGTTTGACTTTTTTCCAAAGTAAAATATGTAGTATGGAGTAAAAGAAAAAGATTTTTGAAGCCCCTGATAATTTTTTATTTATATGTAACCAGTGAAACTATAGATTGATTAATCATTAATAAATTTAAATTTCATTTTTTGGAAAATGATTGATCTTCATTAATTCTATTCTGAGAATAAATTGTGAAACTAATTAATGATATTAGAATAATTGTCTACTTATTGTTCATCTTTATGTTGTTAAAATATGAATGGAAACTTTTACTAATTCAGGTAAATGTAATTACTGTAATTACTATTTTAGTGATCAATGAAAATTATCTCATACAATGTAAATGGTATTCGAGCAGCTTTGAAAAAAGGATTCGTTGAATGGCTCAAATTGTCTGATCCAGATGTTGTTTGCCTTCAGGAAATAAAGGCTCAAAAAGATCAAATTGATATAAATATTTTTGAAGAATTAGGGTATAATAATTTTTGGTTTTCAGCTCAAAAAAAAGGCTATAGTGGTGTTGGAGTTTTATCTAAGATAAAGCCCAATAATATTATTTATGGAACTGGAATACCTTCAATGGATTATGAAGGAAGGAATCTTCGCGTTGATTTTGATGAATTTTCAGTAATGAGCTTATACCTTCCCTCGGGAACAAACATTGAAAGACTTTCTTTTAAATTTAATTTTATGGAAGAATTTCAAAACTATATTAATGAATTGAAAAAAGACTTTCCTCGTCTTGTAATATCTGGAGATTATAATATTTGCCATAAATCTATCGATATTCATGACCCCATTAGAAATAAAAATGTTTCTGGATTTTTGCCTGAAGAACGAATATGGCTTGACAATTTTTTAAATAATGGCTTTATTGATTCTTTTAGGTTATTAAATCCAGAGCCTCATAACTATAGTTGGTGGAGTTATCGTGCAAATTCCAGGTTTAATAATAAAGGCTGGCGAATTGATTACAATTTGGTTAGTCAAGAATTATCCTCTAATATTGAGAGCTCTTTCATAATGCCTGATGCTTACCATTCTGATCATTGCCCAGTTGGACTGATTTTAAAATTTTAATTTTATAATATGAAAACATTTTTCCCAATAGTATTTTTTGTTTTTTTAATTAACGGCTGTGTTTCGTTTAAAACTTTTAGTGAGATTGAAGATCGTTACGCAAATGAGAAAATGAATTATAGAGTTTCACAAAAAGAAAACATATTACTTAATAATAAAATTGATTCTCTTTCTCAAAGGTTAGAATCAAAAATTAATTTTCTTAAAACTACTAATGATAGTTTGTTCTCAAAACAATCAAAACTGTTGAAATTACAAAATGATTATGATGTTTTGGCGACAAGAAGCGACTCAGATCTTAAAGCTAGAATTATTGAAAATAATGCTTTGTTGGATAGTTTAACATATAAACAGTATGAACTAAATAAAGGTCTTGCACGAGTTAGTGAGTTAGAAAGACTTGTCCTAGAAAAAGAGCAAAGTTTAAATCTTCTTAAAAAAACCTTATCAGATGCACTTTTAAATTTTGAAGGAAATGGCCTAACAGTAGAGCAAAGAAATGGTAAAGTTTATGTGTCGATGGAAAATAAACTATTATTTAAATCAGGAAGTTGGACAGTTGGTGGTGAAGGAGAAAAGGCAATTAATCAATTATCTAATGTCTTAGCAGAAAACCCTGAAATTAATGTTCTAATTGAAGGTCATACTGATAATGTCCCTTACACTGGAAAAGGACCAATTAAAAATAATTGGGATCTTTCAACTAAACGAGCAACAGCAATTGTTCAATTACTTTTAAATAACGATCAGATTTTACCGCAAAATATTACTGCAGCTGGAAGAGGAGAGTTTATGCCAATAGGTCTTAATAGCAAAGAAGAAGGGAAATCTGCTAATAGGAGAATAGAGGTTATTTTAACTCCACAACTTGATGCAATTACTGATTTGCTAGAAAATATAAATTAAAATTAATGGAATATAGAAGGTTGCCAAATACTGATTTGGATGTAAGTAAAATATGTCTTGGAACTATGACCTGGGGAAAACAAAACACCGAATTCGAAAGTCATGAACAAATGAATTATGCTTTAGATCAAGGTGTTAACTTTTGGGATACTGCTGAATTATATCCAGTACCAGCCGTGCCCAAAACTCATGGAGCAACGGAAGAAATTATAGGTAATTGGTTTGAAAAAAACGGAAAACGAGATGAAATTATTTTAGCTTCAAAAATTGCTGGGCCTGAGGTATTCAGCTCTCATATTAGAGACAACATGAGTTTTAACAAAGCTAACATTGATGAAGCATTACACAGCAGTCTAAGGCGTTTAAAAACGGATTATATCGATCTATATCAACTTCATTGGCCTGAAAGAAAAACAAATAAATTTGGTCAAAGAGGTTACGCTTTCATGCCTGATGATCCATGGATAGAAAACTTTGAAAATGTTTTAGACTCTTTACAGAGTCATATTAATTCAGGAAAAATTAGACATGTTGGAATATCAAATGAAAACCCATGGGGAATGATGAAGTTTTTGAATGCTTCAAATGTAAATCGCCCAAGAATGGTCTCAATTCAAAATGCATATTCTCTATTGTGTAGAGAATTTGAAACTGGTCATTCTGAAATTTGTCATCGTGAAAAGATAGGACTTTTAGCCTATTCACCCCTCGGTTTTGGAGTATTGACTGGAAAATATATGGACGGAAACATACCTAAAGGTTCTAGATTAGAGGTTATGCCAAATTATAAAAGATACACAAGCGATGAATGTGCAAAAGCCACAAAACTTTATTATCAACTTGCAAAAGAAAATGGTTTAACACTGACTCAATTAGGACTTTCATTTGTTAGCGAAAGAAGTTTTGTTACTAGTAATATTGTTGGAGCAACTTCTATAAAGCAATTAAAGGAAAATATTGAAACTCATAATATAAAACTTACAAAAGAAATATTATCTGAAATAGATAAGATTCATAATAAAATTCCTAATCCAGCAGTATAAAAATTATCTAATTAATATTATTAATCATTTTAATTGCCTCATCTAAATAGACATGAACATCTCCGTTTGGACTATTTGGAGTTGTTTTACCTTTTAAATGACCAAGTCGTACAACTATTATATTCTTATCAGGTGAAACAATAACATATTGTCCCAAATGTCCCCTCATTAAAAAGACCTTATCATCATTGAAGTTTTCTAACCACCATGAATATCCATATTCCGGACTATTATTAAAACGTGGAGAAATAGATTTTGCCACAAATGCTGAGTCAATTAAAACTTTTCCATTCCATCGACCAAAGTCTTTATAGAGCTTTCCAAACCTAGCAAAGTCTCTGGCATTAGAAGCAATACAGCAAAATGCTTTTTCAATACCATCTATGTCACGATCAACTTGCCAAGTCGCATTTTTTTCTGCCCCCATTGGATTCCAATAACTTTCAAACAAATAATCGCTAAGGGTTTTTCCAGTTGCTTTTACAATTGCCATTCCGAGTAATTGTGTTGCTCCACTAAGATATTCAAAACTTTTTCCTGGCTGATTTATAATTCCTTGATTTAAAATTAGAGATGAAAGATTATCAATAAAATATGCGGATGCTGTTACTGAAAATGGAGAATAATATTCTTCTTCCCAATCTAATCCAGATGCCATACTTGATAAATCTCCTAATGTTACTGTTTTAGAATACGGACCCTTTATTTCGGGTAAAAATTCAAAAACAGGCTGATCTAGACTTTCAATGTAGCCTTCCATAATGGCTTTGCCTAATAATGCGGACACAATACTTTTTGACATGGAAAAAGAGTTGCTTTTTGAATCTAATCCATAATTATCATAATATTTTTCATAGAATAAACTATCGTTTTTTATAATTAAATAAGCAACTGTTTTAGTTTTTTTATTGTATGATTCAAGAAAATTTGAGGAATTTGTTGTATTATATTTCTCATGAATTGGCCATGGTTGAGGGTTTTTAGAGGCGGGGATTTTATTATTATTAAAAACTTTATAATCTGATAAATAACTTGTTGTATGTCCAGTAAAATAAACTTTAGCAGCACCATCTATAAACCATCCATAACCAGACACATAAAGACTGCCATAGACTACTAATATTATAAAAATTAAAGATTTTAAAAATTTATTCATAAGTCCGTGTTTAAAAGTTTAACAGCATTTTTTGCATGATAACTGACTATCATATTTGCTCCTGCACGTTTAAAGGCAAAAAGCTCTTCCATCATTACTTGATTGTAGTCTAAAAATCCTTTTTCAGCTGCAGTTTTTAACATTGAATATTCTCCACTAACTTGGTAAACAGCAATAGGAGTATTTATTTCTTGAGACAATAAACTAATTATATCAAGGTATGTTATTCCGGGTTTTATAATAATTATATCAGCACCCTCTTCAATATCTTTTAAAGCCTCATTAATAGCTTCTTTTCGATTTCCATAGTCCATTTGATATGTTTTTTTATCACCAAAGCCTGGAGTTGAATCTAAGGCATTTCTAAATGGACCGTAAAATGATGAAGCATATTTAACACTGTAACTCATAATCCCTGTGTCTAAAAACCCTTGGGCTTCAAGCGCTTTCCTTATTTTTAGAACTCTTCCATCCATCATATCACTTGGGGCAACAAAATTTGCTCCAGCATTAGCATGAGAAATAGCCATTTCAGATAATACACTAATGGTTGGATCATTCAAAATCTTGAAATTTTCTACAATTCCATCATGTCCAGATGAAGAATAAGGATCAAGAGCTATATCAGTCATAACTAACATTTCTGGAATGCTATTTTTTATTGTTTTAATAGCTCTTTGCATAAGACCATTTTTATTCAAGGCCTCTGTACCCTTATTATCTTTTAAATCATCATCAATCTTAGCAAAAACTAAAACTGCTTTTAAACCAATTTTCCAAAGCTCTTTTATTTCTTGTTCAAGCAAATCTAAACTCCATTGATAATAATCAGGCATTGAAAGAATTTCTTTCTTAATGTTTTTACCTTCAACCACAAAAAGAGGCACTATAAAATCATTATTAGAAAGCTGGGTTTCTCTAACAAGATCTCGAATAGCAGAACAACTTCTTAATCTACGGTTACGATTTAAAGGATACATATTTAATCATTTATTTGTTCATTTGAAAAATCAGGATCTATTTCTTCATCTATTGGGGTTTCAATTTCAAGAGAAATATTTTCTTTGATTTCAGGTTTTTTAAGAGTTCCAAGTAGCATAACAAGCATTGACATTAAAATAACTAATAGTAAAACTCTTTCATCTATAACATTAGTTTTAAGATTGGGATCACTTAATGTTCCTAATTGAAGAAACAGTAAAATACTAATTAAACCTCTAGGAGACATATATACTAGTGGAGTAGTATTAAAACTGAAGGTGCTAAATGAAAGATATAAATGCCTTGCTCCAAACATAATTAATAAAATAGCAATAGCATAGAAATATGGTTCAGGAGAAATAAAGCTATCTAATGTTATTGAAAATCCAAAAAATAAAAAGAAAAAAGTACGGACTAAAAAAGTAGATTCAGATGTTAAAACATGGAATTCATCAAGACTTTTTTTTGTTTTTTCTACATCAATAGATTTTGTCATAAAATTTGGTAATAACTCAAAATCACGATTCCTACCTCCATTACTTAGGAATATTCCAAAAATAAAAATTGTTAAAAGTGATGGGAAATGAAAAGATTTTCCAACGGCATAAACTAAAATTAAAAGAGCAAGAATAAGAAAAAATTTTACATGGTGATCAATACTCTGAATCAGTCTGGCAAGAAAGTAAGTTATGATTAAAGAAAGAATAACTATACCTAAAATTTGTATACCTAATTGCATTATAGGTGAGACGCTTACTAATGGTTCGTTTAATTCTATCTGTTGAATACTGTAATTAAAAATAACGATTCCTAAAATATCTGAGAATGTAGATTCATAAACGACAAACTCTTTATCCCTTGCTAAAAGACCACTTGCGGAAGGAATTACTACAGCGCTACTAATTATAGAAAGTGGAATAGCGTATAAAATAGCAGGATCATTAGGAATTTTAAGAATTGTTGTAAAAAAACTTTTAAGCAAGATTATATTAAGTATTAAAATAATTAATGCTGCTAAAAATCCAGACAAAATAAGACCTAACTTTTCCCTTCTTATATCTAATTCAAGTGCACCTTCCATCACAATAAGAATTAAACCAATAGTTCCTAACACTGGAATTATCGAATTTAATAAAACAGTATTATCAAATCCATATTTGTTAGCAATAGTTCGAGCAATAATTCCTGTAATCATGAGTAAAATGACAGAAGGAAATTTTGTTTTCTTTGCTATTAAATCAAATAAATATGAGAATATGATTAATAGAGGTAATAGGATTAAAATAGATCCAGTATTCATATGAAAACTTTATGTTTTTTAAAGGTACAAAAATACATTATGTAGTCCAGTCTCTAGGGTTTTGCAATACTTTGATTAATTT
>Ga0115002_10003569_pt1 | contig 19342 bp, 17 predicted proteins | sample ArcticOcean_MG_C_8_FD_89576 | JGI IMG/M metagenome (GOLD analysis project Ga0115002, IMG submission 89576) | Marine microbial communities from western Arctic Ocean - ArcticOcean_MG_CB11_86 | ecosystem: Environmental > Aquatic > Marine > Oceanic | place: Arctic Ocean: Canada Basin | collected... | reverse complement strand
TCCATTTCAATCAATTGTGGTCGCTCCTGAAAAGTTGTGTCGTAATAGAAACGTTTTTCTGCAAACTGCCTGATTCCGATTGTATCGGTTTTTTCAGATATGAGAACGATGGCGGACATGCTGCATTGAAAAGTCGTGGCAATTTTAATGGCTGAGAAGAGTGTCATTGCCCAAAGTCTTACGATTTCTAGAGGAACTGGCTAACGGAATTCGTCTGTATGTAACAATTGATGTGGAGAAGAATTAACGAAAGGGCAACATCTTTCGCTGCCTTTTCGAAACGTGTGCTATGTTTGCAACACTCTATGTAAAAGAAATGTTGCGGTTTTACGCCCCGTGAACACGTTCAGTTTTAGATTCAGAAAGAGTATTCGATCCATGTTCGATCTCAACTTACAACAGATGGTGCTCATTTTGGGAGCAGGTTTATTTACGGCGGTTGCAGCCATTTCAGACCTGCGAACCCGAAGAATTCCAAACAAATTAACGGTTCCCGTTTTTGCCCTGGGACTAATATACCAAGTCAGTTTTTCTGGCTGGTCGGGATTGGGAGAAGGGCTATTAGGGTTTGCTGTCGGATTCGGAACTTTGTTTGTTTTGTGGATGATTGGCGGCGGTGGCGGTGGAGATGTCAAATTGATGGGGGCTTTGGGGGCCTGGATGGGTTTTCAAAATACGCTTTACGTTCTGGTGTTGAGCACGGTGTTTGTCGTGTTGGGAACAATGTTGACCATGGTCTTCAGTGTTATCAAGAAAGGATTCAGACGCACGAAAAATAAATATCTGGCAACAGGCAAGCAGAAAAAAGGCAAGAAGTTCGTAAAAGAAACACAAAAGCAAAAAGAGGGCCGTCGTATTATGGCTTTTGCAGTTCCCGTTGCTGTGGCAACTTGGTTGGTGATGATTTGGAAAGTTCCCGAAGTCGGTAAGCCAAATATTCAACAGCCTGTCCAACAACAGGAACAAACAAAATAACTAAGAAAACTGATTGAAAGAATAGTCTTCACGAGATGATCGTTAGCAGAAGAAAAAATAAGAACCGACACAAGCTGGATTCTTCAGCATGGAGTTGGCAATGACTCTTCCCATTTTGGGAATTGTGTTGCTGGGCCTGTTGGAGTTTTCGTTGTTGTTTTTTTCTCGCGGTGTGGTGGTACATGCCAGCCGAATTGGTGCTCGGGCTGCTTCGTTTTCGGGTGCTGATGAATCGGGTGTGAAGTCTCAAGTTCGAAAAGTTCTTAGCCCACGATTACGACGCTGGGCGCAGATTAACGTTCAATTAGGGGACCGCACCGGTGATTTGGTTGCGGTGGCAGTGAAAGTGCCCATGACTGCGTCTTCTCCCAATTTACTGTGGCCGATTGGCTACGACTTAAAATCAAAAAACCTTTATTCAGAAACTAGAATGGTTAAGGAATAACCAGGACTTAGAATCCACATGGATTCCTTAAAACCTTCATACAGGAGCCGGAGAAAGTGAAAAAACTCACACCCGCAAAAGTCACAATTATGATGTTCTTGATGGTCGGTGGCCTCGTGGCTGCCTTTGTTGCCAAACGGTTATTCGCCGTCGAGGAGACTAAGCCCGAAGCGAAACGTCGCGATATGCCAATGGCAATTTCGGCGTTAGAGCCCGGGACAGTGATCACGGCAGATCATATTGGTCTAGGGCCCGTAAAAATCAGCGATTTAAAACCCGATATGTTGATGTCTAACAGGGTGATCGTCGGCCGTGTGGTGAAAGAGCATATCCAAGCTGCGACGCCAATTCAGTCGGGTCAGTTGTATCAACCAGGAGAACTTCCCCCGTTAGAACTCGGAGAAGGAATGCGGGCTGTCACTTTAGGATTGGGACAGACAGTTTCTATCGTTGACGGGCTGATTAAGCCGGGGCAGTTTGTCGATATTCACATGACGGTGACTCGTAATGTGTCAGATGCCCGTCTTCAAGGTGGTTTGACGCTGACATTGGCGAAGGGAGTTAAAATTCTGGCCATCAACCGGAACTTCTCACAAGGGACCATTGATCGTCGGTCGAATAATGTCACTGTCGAATTAACCCCAGAACAAGCAAATATCATTATTCTGGCCCAGGAAAAAGGTTTGCTCACGCTGACTTATAACCCTGAAGGCAGAGGGACTGGAGGGGTGGCAGTAAGCAGTGCAGACCGTGCCACCTTGGACGAAATCTTGGGCCTAAAACCCCTACCAGAGCCAGCAAAACCAATCGTGACCGAAATTTATCGCAAGACGTCTCGCCAAGTGAATCATTTCATTGATGGTAGAAAGACCAATCGTCGAAATGGCCTTCGTAGTTCGTCAATTTCGAATCGTGGTCCGGGGCAAAACAATTCTGGTTCGTCTTCTAATCCCAGTCAAAATTCCTCAGACGCTCCTCAGGAACCTTCCGCATAATTGGTCCGATATTTGAGCCTCGTTGAAAGCACTCCCATGCTTCGTCAAAAAAACAGACAACCCATTGGCCATGCACGTCGAGGGATTTTAACCCCGATGATTGCCGCTGCGCTACTGGTGGTGATGGCGGGAATGGCGTTGGTGTTAGATTATCTTTGGTTGAGCGGTGCTGAAGTTGAATTGCAGTCAGCAGCAGATGCTGCTGCTGTGGCTGCACGAAACTTAGCCGACGACGATTTGCTACGAGAAAACGTCGATCTGAAGAACAGACTGATTCGTGCCAGAGAGGCCGCAAAAAATATTGCCGCGAAAAACTCAGCTGTGGGAACGCCAGTTTCGTTAGAGTCCGAAGACGGTGGACGAATTCGATTTGGACGCGTTGTTGTGCAAGAATCGACGGGATTATTCAGATTCCTAGAGACACATCATCAAACAACCAGTGTGAAGGTGACTGCTCGCAGAATGCGAAACACCCATAACCCTGTTGCCATGCTGTTGTCCGGAAGTTTCGGCCATCCGTATGCCGACGTGGCGGTTCAATCCGAGGCGACAATTTACAATGATGTGGTCGGTTTCAGAGCATTCGAGGGTGCACCAGTTCCGATATTGCCTTTAGCGATTTTGGAAAAGGCACCGGAAAAAAATTCTCAAAGTTGGGTCAACCAAATCGAACAACGACGCGGAAAAGATTGTTTTGCCTTCGACTTAGCAAGTGGAACTGTTCTTGAACAATCAGACGGACTGACTGAAATTGTTTTAAAAAGCGGAAGCAGTGCGGGCCACGAGAATTTTCACCTGTTGGAAATTGGCGAAAGTTACGGTTACGACTCACTTTTCGATCAGATTGCACGAGGCTGGACGATTGAAGATTTAGAGCAAACCGAAGGAGATTTATTCTTCAATCGAAGTTCAAGCCCAGTTTCGATTTCTTGTAGTAATCAATTGAATTCAGCCGTCGTCTCGGCATTAGAAAATGTGATTGGGCAATGCCGTATTTTTCTATTGTACGGAAAACACCACAAGCATGGGCATCAAGGTTGGGGAACGGTTGAATGTATGCGACCAGTAGCAGGTCGCGTGATGTCAGTTAATTACGGAGAAAACCGTTGCATCGAAATTGTTGTGCAACCGTGTGTGCTCACCACGAAAACAGCAGTGTTGCATAGAGAAGTCGCTTCCAACGGCTCGGATGACTTTCCTGCAAACCCATATATCTACAAGTTACAACTCACTCAGTGAGGAAAGAATAACGATGGTTGCTAAAGCCACCACAACTGAAATTGATTCTCGTCAGCTCTTCCAAGATCTGAAGCGCGCGTTGCATCGGCAAATCGTTGATGCCATGGACCTATCGAAGGCGGGTGAGTTGTCGGATGATGATCTTCGCCAGCAGCTACGTGCGTTGGCCGCCCATCTGTGTCAACAAGAAGAAATTCATCTACCCGAAGAAGATCGCGATGTGATGGTTCAAGCCATCATGAATGAAATTTACGGATTCGGCCCGTTAGAGCCGCTGATGAATGATCCGGAAGTGAGTGACGTTTTAGTCAACGGTGCGAATTCGGTCTTCGTTGAACGAAATGGTTTGCTTGAAGAGACCGACGTTCGATTTGCTGACGACGCACATTTGTTACAGTACATTCACCGCTTGGTCGGCAGAGCCGGGCGTCGGATAGATGAAGTTTCACCGATGGTTGATGCGAAGCTTCCCGACGGATCTCGATTGAATGCCGTGATTCCACCCTTGGCGTTACGCGGACCGACATTGTCAATTCGACGATTTAAATCAAAAAACTTGACGTTCGACGACATGATTGGTTTCGGGACACTTGCTCCTGAAATGGCTGAGTTTTTGGAAATGGCAGTGGTGGGAAAGCTGAATATTCTACTAAGCGGCGGAACAGGTGCAGGAAAAACGACCGTTCTAAACAACTTAGGAAGCTTCATCCCAAGTTCGGAACGGGTGGTAACAATTGAACAAACCGCGGAACTTCAGTTGCAACAGTCTGATGTGGTTTCGTTGGAAATGAGGCCTGCAAATGTCGAAGGGCATGGTGAGGTCACTCAAAGGGAATTATTAAAAAACAGTCTGCGAATGAGACCAGATCGAATCATCGTGGGGGAATCTCGTGGCGGAGAAGTGCTTGAAATGCTTCAAGCGATGAATACCGGCCACGATGGTTCCATGAGTACCGTTCACGCGAATGATACGCGGGATGCGCTCGACCGGTTAGAGTTGATGATTGCACTTTCGGGTGCTGAGTTACCTTCGGTTGTCGCGAGGAAATATATTGCTTCGGCGGTCCAAATTCTCGTTCACATCGCCCGCTTAAATACGGGTGAACGTAAAATTATGCGTATCTCGGAAATTGCCGGGTTTTACGACGGGGAATATGTCATCGAAGACATTTTTGTGTATCGCATGACGGGCGTCGATGATGACGGCCATGTTCGCGGTGCATTTTATGCGACCGGCTACGAACCGATTCACTTCCAAAGATTAGCGGCGATGGGGGCGGACATGCCTACCGGATTGTTCGTTGCAAAGGAATTATGTTAGCCACGTGCTGAACTGCGGTTGAAACACAGTATCCAAATTCGAGTTGTTGTGAATTGAGGCAAGAGAGATGTTGGCGTCAAACGAACTTACATTAAAACCTGTAGAACCTTTACCCGAGTTTGCCGGAATTCTGAAAAACCAGAATTCGTTTTCCTCGGGTGAACCGGAAGACGCTGCGGGAAAAATGAATGGCTGGTTTGACCGTTTATTGATTCAATCGGGCACTGAAACTGAACCTGGCATCATTCTGCTACTGTGCATGATGTGCTTTGTCGGATTTGGTGGGCTGGTTTATGTCATTCAAGAGAATTTGCTTTCTTCGGCGTTGGTTTCGGCAATGGGCGGATTGAGTCCAATCTTCTATCTGATGATTGCAAAAACCCGACGTAGTACAAAAATGCAACAGCAACTTCCTTCAATGATCGAGGAATTGGCCCGCGCTGCAAAAACGGGACGGTCGTTGGATCAATGTTTTGAACTTGTCGCTGATGACACCGGCGGGGCATTAGGACAAGAGTTACAGCTTTGCTCGCGAAGAATACAGATGGGGATTGGATTTCGTGAGGCGTTGCAAGAACTTCCCGAACGAACGGGGCTTGTGAGCTTACACATTTTATCGACGGCATTGTGCGTGCACCAACAAATGGGTGGAGACCTTGTCCGAGTTCTGGAACGACTGTCCCAGACAATTCGAGATCGATTGATGTTCCTCGGACGGTTGAAGGCTGCAACGATTGCCAGTCGAGCGACGGCCATTTTGATGATTGCACTGCCGCCGGTCATTCTTACATTTTTCGTACTTCGAGACCCTGAATACTTTACGAACCTGATGGATTCGACATGGGGAAAACGGACAACCTTCATGGCGATCGCCCTAGAAGTGGTTGGGGCGGTTTGGGTTTTACGCATTTTGAAAAGTAGTCAACGAGCCTAACGGCTCGAACAGAATCGGAAACGAATAGTTTTCGAAATACATTGAGGCAGACTGATGACGAATATTTGGATACTTGGGACATTTTATACGATTTCGACGATTGCCGTGATCATTTTGATGGTTCGGTATTTCCGTCGACGACGCGCATTACAGAATGATGGTCGTCAGGCTGAATCGGTTGTAGTTCAAGAAATTCAGCCGGAAGAGAAACTTCAGGACACTGCCGTTCCGAGCCCTTCTGTGGAAGATCGAAAATATCGTGAATCCGCCGGGCAAAATATTTCGTGGGAAAACCATCAATTGTTTTCTCAAACAGATCGGTCGAGGTTGGGGCAAGGACAATCTCTCGAAAAAATTGGTTCAGCCGATGTTCCCCTGCTTGATCCTGACGGTTCTGTTTTCGGCCCGATCACTGCGAGTTTGGCAACCTTGTTGCCTGAGTCGGCAGAACGACGCGAGCAAACGAAACGCGAGCTATTAAACGCTGGTTACTACAAACCGCAATCAATGCAAAACCTCGAAGCAATTCGCTACCTTTGCATTATGGTTCCACTGTTGTTTGTTGGGGCCTTGTTGGTGTTATTGCCGGTTCGGTTCGAAGTTCCGTTGGTTGTGTTGCTTGTGGTGTTGCCGCTACTCGGTTGGGCATTGCCACGGTTGTATGTGAAAAATCACGCCGCCGATCGAAAACATCAAATCGAACAGGCAATGCCTGATTTGTTAGACCTGCTCAACATGTGTGTGAGCCAAGGGTTAACGGTGACCGATTCTTTAAAAACGATCAGCCACGATTTTGAGACAGTGTACCCGGCATTGTCGCAAGAGTTGAAAATTGTGTCAGAGCAATCAGACATTGGGACATTTCAGCAGGCATTAGAGAATTTGTCGCATCGGGTTGATGTTCCTGAAGTCCATTCATTTACTTCGTTGCTCATTCAGACCGAGCGGATGGGAACGAGTGTCTCGGAAGCATTACTTGAATACAGTGATAGTATTCGAGAAAGCCTAAGGCAGCGTGCCGATGAAAAAGCCAATCAGGCTGCTTTCAAATTACTGTTTCCAACGGTCCTATGTTTGATGCCTGCGGTCTATATGTTCTTGTTAGGCCCCGCGACAATGGAACTTTCAAATTTCTTTACCGATGGCGGTTCGGAAGTTCTGGATTCAGGCCGAGATGCTCTCGATCAGCTCAATAACGGTCAGTAGACAATAACGCCAGGAAAAGTAATCGAGAAACAAAAAAGCAGGCCGAGAGTGTCGTTGGACACCTCGGCCTGCTTGATTTTCCTCAGCAAAAAATTTTATTTTTTGTGAGCTTTGTGGCAAGTTCCACAGCCACCTTTGGTTAAAGCACTAAAGGCTTTGCGTGCACCTTCAATGTCTTTGGCAGCAGCTTTTTTCAGTAAAGCGGCACTGCAATCTTGGACCGTTTTGGCGCCTTTGGCCCATTCGTCATCAGGGCATCGTCCGTCAGCCATCAGAATATGTCCAGATTCGTTTAACAGGGCAGCGTGCAAAGCAATTTTTTTCCAGTTAGCTTTATCGGCTTTCAGGGCTTTGCTAAGTGCTCCACAATTTGGGCCAACAAGGCCTTCCATCAGTTGATGCATGGAAGCTGAGCGCTGTTTCTTTTTTTTCTGAGCATCTGCTGAATCCAGCATCAATCCGCTGGTTGCCACAGCGGCAACTAGGATGACAATTCCTGCAAGTCGAACGTGTTTCATGTGCATCTCCCTGATGTTAAATAAATTATGATTCAAGAGCTATTTTAGAATGAAGAAAGCCCTGACCTCAAACAACCAGAACAACCGATTGTTGTTGAATCAACTATTGCCGAAATACAAACGCCTGTCTTAGATGTTGACTAAAATGTAGTCAACGGACATAAGGAAAGCCCTCCGGTGTAACGAAGAACACCGTGGGCTTTTTGAAAAAGTCTTGAGCAGCCGACCCACCACGACTCGACTCTCAATCAACGAGACTTTGATATTAACGAATGTTTATATCAAACTCAATTCACATCAACCTTGTGGAAGCTCCCACTTCTTACGGTATTGTCGGCCAAGCATAATGTTGGCTTGAGTATCGTTTCCAAAATTTTTCTGATGAGGATCGAACACAACTTCACGGCCCAAGCGGTAAGAGATATTTCCCAAATGACACAACGTACTAGAGACGTGACCAATTTCAATATCGGAAGTCGGTGTTTCTCTGGTCTTAATGCAATCAATGAAATTCTGATGGTGCGTACGAGACTGCTCGCTCGAGTCGGAAGTGATTGAGTCTTTCTGGTCGTACACTTTCCAGCCGCCTCGATCGACGATCAATGTTCCTTGATCTCCGTAAAAGGCGACCGCCGCACTGCGGCCTTCATTTCCGTGTGAACTCCACAGTCGGTGTTCCCACAGCAGTGTTTTGTCTTTGAACGAGTAGTTCACCAAGTGCGTGTCTGGTGTTTCTTGGTCGTCGTTGAAATGATATTTTCCACCCGTTGCGGCGACGTTTGTGGGAAATTCGACATCCAACCCCCAGCGGGCGATATCCAGCATGTGCACGCCCCAGTTACCCATTTCGCCGGTCCCGTAATCCCAAAACCAATGCCAGTTGTAATGAAAGCGATTCGCATTAAACGGACGTTTGGCAGCGGGCCCCAACCACATGTCGTAATCGACGCCTGCAGGAGTGCTGCCGTTCTTTTTGAATCCAATGGGTTTACGTCGGTGGATAGTCCAGGCTTTGGCTAGCTTCACCGTTCCCAATTTGCCACTTTTCACGAACTCGACCGCCGATTGAAAATGAGAACCGCTGCGCTGATGAATTCCCGATTGCACAACCCGGCCATGTTTTCGTGCGGCTTCCACCATCCGTTCGCCTTCGATGATGTTGTGGGAAACCGGTTTTTCGACGTAAACGTCTTTCCCGGCTTGGCAAGCAAAAATTGTCATCAAAGCGTGCCAATGGTCGGGCGCTGCAATCACTACGCCGTCAATCGAGTCGTCATCAAGAATGTTTCTGAAATCGGTGGTGAATTTAGGAACGGCGCCTTGGGCTTCTTCAACCGATTTGGCAGCGGCCGAAAAAACACCTTCATCGACATCGCACAACGTGGCGACGTGCACATTTTCTAAACCGGCCATGCTGGTCGCTAAAAACTTGCCTTGCCCGCGAACACCGATGACACCTAAATTCACCCGTTCGTTGGGGGAATCATTGGCTGAGGCGTTCGAAAGGCTCACCATGCCTGCAGCAACTCCCGCAGCATTCTGGGCACTCCGCCCTAGAAACTGGCGTCGGCTGATATCGTTTTTTAGAAAATCGTCAACGTTCATGTGCCTACCTTAAAGGGGCCTTTTATATGTTGTCGCCCTGTTGTCCGGGCGAGTGCGTTAGAAAGAAAACTTAACCAATTCATTCTAACAATAGCAAGGAGGAAGGGAAACGAAAGATTGCGATTTCTGGTCGATGGGCGACCGCTGCAGTATTGACAGAATCGCCCCAGACTGTGAGATTGGTAGGAGTTTGCGGGATTGATTGGATAGGTAACTTAACAGTTTTTTTTCTGCCTGAATGAAGGACAAACGGCGATGAGTTTACGAACCTCACTTTCTCGGCTGCTCTGGTCCGGGGTGTTGTTGTTTGCGGTCACGTTGGTATTCGGCTTGTTGGGCCTTGTACTAGTTGCACTGGGGGATGACGGCGGTGCACAATTGATGTTGGGGGTTTCTGCTGGGTTTCTCGTTTGCTTTTCGTTGAATTTTTTGGCATTGGTATTTGTGATGGCATTGGGACAACTTTCAATGTTGAATGAGTCGAATCAACAAGATGACGGAGATCCCCCAAAACATGCCGATTAAGTTTCGTTGCAAACATTGCCGCCAGTTTTTGGGAATCTCGCGAGAGAAAGCCGGCCAGGTTGTCGATTGCCCGACATGTGGTCGTTCGGTGCGTGTTCCCGAATTAGACGGCCATGTTGCACCGATCTTGCCCCCTCAACTCGACTTGAAAGACTCTCAACTGGCCGACGCTTTGGGTGAGTTGGCTGCGTTGAACGAACCGTCAAACTTGGAGATGGAAATTACAATCGGCTCCGATTTGAGTGAGGCCAAAACATTAGAACCTGTGGCAATTTCAGATCCGATTGCGGTTGAGGCCCCTCCGCCTACTGAACCGATTGATGTCTCTGAGAATACGGGGGTAGGGGCAACATCAGGGGCCAAAATTTCTGATTCCGAAAGTGAGCTGGCAATTCGCCAATTGCTGGATGGAAACGACCGCAGTCTTGGTTCCGGAAATAGCGCAAACGTCGGATGGATTTCGAAACTCGATTCGGTGTCACCTCAGATAATCGCGGCGGTTTTGTGTTCCTTGCTGCTTCTTTCATTCCTGATAGGTTATGGGATTGGACGAAGCGGCCAGTCTGCAGAGCCAGACTTTCAACATGCCGAGTCCAGAGAAGCACCCAATGGAAATGGGCAAATCGATGATGGAACTGTGGACGACAAAATTGCCTGCCAAGGTCGGATTACCTACAAGACGGCAAACGGCAGTAAGCAAGACGTAGGAGCCTCGGTGATTTTGCTTCCCGAAAGCCGGGCAGGGGATTCGAAATTAACAATTCTAGGCTTCCGGCCTGCTGACCCCGAAGTCGATTTTCAGAAAGCCCAAACGGCGATTCGAGAATTGGGCGGAGAGTTGGCCCGGGTCAATTCAGAAGGGGTGTTCAAAGCGAAACTTTCCTCAACAGGGGCGTACTTCATTGTCGTGATTTCTCATTTTCAGCCCCGAGACGAAAGCCTTCCCCGAGATGTGGAATTGCAAAGTTTAGTTTCCAACTATTTTGACCGCCCAAACCAACTTCTCGGAAAGTTAGACAACAAATTGGGGCGATTTCGCTACAACGGCACAGATTCCGTGATTTGGGATCATTCCTTTGAACGGTCCGAAAAATAATTGTTCTGTCAGATGACTGAGGTGTTCTATGAAGTCCGCACTCTTTGGTTCTGTTGTTCTGCTAGGTCTGATCTTTTGTCAGTCGAGTATTGCAGCAGGAGAAGATTCCGATCCCCGTTGGTTAGGCAGCTATAAGGAAGGCCAGCTGGCTGCGAAGCAATTTGGTAAGCCGATTTTTTTAGTCTTTCGCTGAGAACGCTGACCCGATTGTAAAGGGTTTGACGAGCAGGTTGTTCGTCTCGATCAACAGATTTCAAAGTTGTCCGACCAGTTTGTTTTGGTGCGGATTGTGAATATGCGTGGCGTTGATCTTTCAGTCTTCGATTTCGATTTTGACCTCACCTGGGCCGCATTTTTTATGAACGACCGCGGTTATGTTTATGGACGTTACGGCTCAAGAGATGAAGGTTCTGCAGAGTCTGGCCTGTCTTTGTCCGGCTTGAAGTATGCAATGCAGCAGTCTTTGAATGCTCATCAGAAAAATCCCAAAGTTGAACCTGTATTGATCAAGAAAAAGTCAAAATCGTTTGCCACAAAGCCGGAAGGGTATCCAGCGGCAAAACGATTGAAAAAGGATGCCTGCATTCACTGTCATCAGGTCAACAACTTTCGAATCGAAGTTCTTTTCAAAGAAAACCAATGGCGGAAAGACTGCATGTGGGTTTATCCGCCTGCTAAAAATGTTGGTTTAGAAATGGAAATCGACCAAGGGGATAAGATCCAGTCAGTTGCACCCAATGGACCCGCACAGCAGGCCGGATTGCGGGCCGGGGACGTTCTTTCTACCGTCAATTCAGTACCGATCGCCTCGGGTGCTGACTTGCAATATGCCTTAGAGAAAGTCTCCCAACAAGAAAATGTACCATTGGTTTGGTTACGACAAGGCCGCCAGCACCGTGGTCAGTTGACGTTGAAAAAAGGCTGGAGGCGTTCCGATGTTTCCTGGCGAGCATCAATGTGGGCGATGCCTCCGGTGACCGGCGTGTATGGTCGAGACTTAACGGAAAAACAAAAGAAGGAACTCAATATTCCGGCTGAGAATTTAGCGTTCTACATGGGCAAATTTGTCCCCAGACAGCCCCGACAAGCGGGCATTCGTGCCAATGACGTCATTCTAGGAGTTGATGACAAACCCTTGAAAATGACCATGTTACAGTTCAACGTTTATATTCGAGAGAATTTCGACGTGGGTGACCGGGTTGTTTTCAACGTGTTGCGCGGCGGAAAACGGATCAACCTTCCGATGAAATTAACTCTTCGCACTACTTGGTAATTCGAGATTTCTCAAAATCAACTAATCCCAGTCGAGCGGGCTTTGCCAGGCTGATTTCAGTTCGACCAGTTGGCTGTCCACAACAGAATTGCCGTTGCATCCAACTATTTTAAGTTGGCGTTCTTCGGTCACTGTTCCCAGCAAAGTGCAGGGCAGGTCGGTAAATAATTCTTCCAACCGACTTTGGTTTTCTGGCAAGATTTCGATTAAGAAACGGCTATTCGATTCAGAGAACAGCAGGACCACGTCTTCGTTGGTCTCTGAATTATCGGCAACTCCAGAAAGTTTCAGATCGAGTCCGTATCCGCCAGCAAATGCCATTTCAGCGGCCGAAACCGCTAGGCCCCCTTCACTTAAGTCGTGGCAACTACGAATCAAGCCTTCCTGAACGGCAGCGTGATATCGGCGGTACAAAGCCATGGCCGCTGCAGAGTCCAATTTCGGAACTTGGCCGCCGGGTAGATCGTTCACCAAGCAAAAATGGCTGCCTCCAAGTTCATCTTGCGTGCTACCTAAAAGGTAAACCAAGTTTCCAGGAGTTTTGGCATCCATGGTAACTGCCCGGGTCACATCGTCCATTTGTCCGAGAGCACTAATGAGTAAGGACGCGGGAATCGCCACGTTTACTTTTTCTTTGTCTTCATTCATGTAGGCGAATTCGTTATTCAGGCTGTCCTTGCCACTGATAAACGGCGTGCCGTAGTCGATGGCGAAATCCTTGCAAGCGAGCGCCGCCCGCACCAAGCTGCCTAATGTTTCGGGCCGATCTGTATTTCCCCAGCAGAAGTTATCGAGAATTGCAATTTTTTCCGGGTCGGCTCCTACCGAAATACAATTTCTTATTGCCTCATCAATGGCCGATGCGGCCATCCAATAGGTATCAAAATCGCCGTACTGCGGGTTCATGCCGCAGGAAATAACGAGACCGCGGGAAGATGTCAGGTTTGGTCGAACCACGGCGGCGTCGGAAGGGCCATCTTCGTTCACGCCGACTAACGGTTTCACAACGCTGCCTGCTTGCACTTCGTGGTCGTATTGCCGAATGATCCATTCCTTACTGCAGACATTCAAGGAACCCAGAATTGCAAGCAAGTCAGAGTTGAAGTTGTCTTTTTTTGGAAGATTCACTGGCACAGTTTCCGCCGGTTTGTAGACCGCTTCGCGGATGACGGGGGGCCGTCCGTCGTGCAAAAATTCCATCGAAACATCAGCGACTTGGTGCCCATCGTACTTCAGAACTAACCGGTGGGTGTCAGTGAACTTTCCGAGCACGCAGGCTTCGACGCCCTCTGAAGCGCACAGTTCGTTGAACTCTTCCCATTTTTCTGGGGGGACGGCCAAAACCATTCGCTCTTGGGCTTCTGAAATCCAAATTTCGGTATAAGACAGGCCTTCGTATTTCAGCGGGGCTTTCTCTAACCAAACTTCGGCACCGGAGTGTTCACCCATTTCTCCCACGGCTGAACTAAACCCGCCGGCTCCACAATCAGTAATCGAAGAAAACAGCTCGCGATCGCGGGCCTCTAAGATAATGTCGGCCACCATTTTCTCGGTGATGGCATTGCCAATTTGCACGGATCCGCCTGAAAGGGTTTCACTGTCTTCAGTCAGTTCGGCACTCGAAAACGTTGCCCCGTGGATGCCATCGCGGCCAGTCCGGCCACCGACTGCGACAATGTAATCGCCGGGTTGCATGTTCTTTTGCGATTTTCCAACGGGAATCATGGCGACATTGCCGCAATAGACGAGTGGGTTTCCTAAGTAACGTTCGTCAAAATAGACGGCACCGTTGACCGTGGGAATTCCCATGCGGTTTCCGTAATCGCGCACGCCGGCGACAACCCCGGTGGCGATTGCTTTGGGGTGTAAGACGCCTGGCGGCAGCTGATCGAATTCGATGTCAGGCGGTGCGAAACAGAAGACATCGGTATTGCAAATCGGTTTTGCCCCCATGCCCGTTCCCAGCGGGTCACGGATTACGCCACCAATTCCCGTGTTGGCCCCGCCGTAAGGTTCTAACGCGGATGGGTGATTATGAGTTTCTGCTTTGAAGCAAACGTCGTGCGTTTCGTCGAAAGTGACGACACCGGCGTTGTCTACGAAAACGGAAACGCACCAGTCATCCTCTCCTAGCGATTCTCGGATCGAAACCGTTGCAGCAAATATGGTCTCTTTCAGCATGTTGTCGAAATGAATGTCGTGCGTATCGTCTTGGTAATGAATTCTGCCCGCTAATGTTTTGTGTGAGCAGTGTTCGCTCCAGGTCTGGGCGACTGTTTCGAGTTCGACATCGGTGGGGTCGCGATCTAGCTCGGTGAAATGCTGTTTGATGGTCCTCATTTCTTCAAGGCTCAGGTACAGTTGTCCTTTGGCGCTCAGTGTTGTGAGTGCCGCGTCGTCCATTTCTCGGATTGCGACGGTTGTGAGTACGAACTCGTAGGGGCTGCCGAGTGCCAGGCTGTCTAATTGCAGCGGGCCTTGAATGATTTGTTCGATTGCATCGTTCGAGAGAACTTTCGTAGCCGTCCGTACGAGGTCCGATTCAGAAACTTCGGGATCGATCCAATATTTTCGACAAGTGGCCACGGCGGTGACGTCAAGCCCTAGATCGATGAGCGCTGTTTTTGCGGTGTTAGCGACGTTATCGGTAACGCCCGACTTAAATAGCACGTTGACTAAATGCTCGCCATTCAATCCGTTGGGCGATTGGGCACTCGCGGTTCCGTTCGATGCGAGTTCACGAATTTCAAATTGGTCGACAATTGAGTCGGTTAGTAAAGGGATCGCCAATTGTTCAATGTTTTCGCGGTTGAATTCACCTTCAATCAGGTAAGATTTGCCCGTGCGAATCTTACTAACAGTGTGAACTCCCAGAGTTTGGCATTCGGATTGAAGACGGATTCCATCCTGGTCGGTTTGGGATTCGTTCGGTTGGATTTCAATTTCCCAAAGCATTTTTGTCATTTCTGGTTGTCTTCAATAATTGAGGGAGTGAGTTGGTTGTTTATGTGTTTAACGAGTCGCGATTCGTTTTGGCTTCTTGTAGTAGTTTTTTCAAGGTTGTTGCATCGCCGTCAGCAATGGCATTTTGAAATTCATTGAGTCGATCGGTGTAGGTTCGCAATGATTCAGAAATGGCCTTGCCATTACTCAGCAAAATATCAACCCACAGGTCCGGGCTTCCGGCGGCAATACGGGTGGTGTCGCGGAAACCGGTCGATGTCAGTGGCTGATTTTCAGAAGCAAGCATTGCAGCCAATGCGGCTGAAACAACGTGCGGCGTGTGGCTGGTTTCGGCTATTGCGATGTCGTGGCACTTGGCTGACATTTCCAGGACGTGCATCCCCAGCGATTTCCAAAACTGTTTGATGTCTTTCAATGCACCGCTCGAAGAATTCTCGTCGGGCGTAACAATACAGGTTCGGTTGTTGAACAGGTTCGGACAGGCGTGTTCGAATCCTTGTTTTTCTGAACCAGCCAAAGGGTGTGACCCAATGAAAGAATGGCCTTCTGGAAGCTGTATTTGTAATTCGGAACAAATGGTTGCTTTAACACTGCCAACATCGGTGAGTCGAGTTTCAGGTTTGCAAGCTGTTGCCGCGGTGAGAATGTCTGCGACGACTCGTCCGACAGGCGTGCAAACGATTACAAAATCGGACTCAGCGGCGGTAGATGGCAGGTCGGTTGAATAAGAATCAATCAATCCTGCCTGTTGAGCAGCCTGCAGGCGTTCAGGATTCCGTCCGACGCCGACGATATTTTTTGCGAGACCCGCCTGGCGGACAGCAGCTGCAATCGAGCCTCCTAGCAGGCCGACGCCTACGAGGAGCAGTTGATTCCAGGTTTTTCGGCTTGTATTCGCGGGGGTAGTCATGACATCCGCATTGTAGGGACGCCTAGATTGCATTTCCAGCAGCAGGGAAATGTTGTCGCAAACTCTTTCGGAATCAGCTATTTAGAAGTTCTGGGATCGGTTTCCCGTCGCTGAGCGAAATGGGCCGTCCGATGGGGGTCATTAGCTCTTTTGCATAATTGATTCCCAATGCACTCATGACGGTTGCGTACAGATCGGGGATGGAAATCGGGTTTTCCGGGTCCTTGTTTTTTCCGGTCGGGTCGGTCGCTCCGATCACACGCCCGGCATGGAGGGTTGAACCACCTAACAAACAGGAAAATCCTGTCGGCCAGTGGTCTCGGCCACCGAGGGCGTTGACTTTCGGGGTTCGCCCAAACTCGCCAATGCAAAGCACGACAGTCGATTCCAATAAATCGCGTTCTTTCAGATCACGCAACAATGTACTTATGGCGGGGTCGAGAATGGCTGCTTTTGTTTTATGAGTGTCCAGGTTGTCTGTGTGACTGTCCCAGCCGGGCAATGTGACTTCGATGGCTCGAACGCCTTGTTCGACGAGACGCCGGGCGACAAGGCAGCCGCGTCCAAAACGAGTATCGCCGTAGGCTTTTTTAACCGGTTCAGGCTCATCAGTAATTTCAAAGGCGGTGAGTTGCTTGGAATTCATCATTTCGAGTGCCCGAGCAACCGTCAGTTGGTGCAGAGTGTTTTCGGTTTGGGTTTTACGCCCTTTTTGGAAAGCTTGAGTGACAATCTCAAGGTCGGACAACCGTTTTTTCTGACGTTCGGTTGAAACACGTGGCTTCATATTGCGCACGTTGAGGCCTGGGTCGAATATTTTGAAGGCGTCGTGTTCGGCCCCAAGAAATCCACCGCGGGAAGCCCATTGGCCGCCTGTAATAGAAACGTGCTGTGGAATTTCGAGTTTTGGGTTGGGAGCCTCGTGTGCGTACAGAGAACCGATCGACGGGAAAGTGGTTGTGGGGTCGGGGCGGTAACCGGTTTTTAAGTAGGACGTTCCTCGTTCATGGTCGCCTTCTTTCGAGACGAGCGACCGGATGACTGACAGGCAATCGATTTGCTCGGCCAGTTGTGGGTAAAGGCCGGCGATTTTTAGGTTGGGAATTGTTGTTGGGATGGCTTTGACCGTGTCCCCAATTTTGGAATTGGGGTGTGGGTCAAATGTTTCAAGTTGGCTAGGGCCACCGGCCAGCCAAATTGTGATTAAAGAACGGCCCCGTTCGGGACCACGTTTTTCTGCTGCTCGCGAATCAAGCCCTGGCAACAGGCAGGACAAACCAAATCCTGAGAAGGTTTGCAGAATATTTCGCCGGGTGAATTTATGAGATTTCAAGTCGTGCATTTGGATGTCTCGTAAACGTACAAACGAAGTTGTTCGGTGCAATGACGGTGAATCAATGATTCCAAGAAAACTCTGGAGAGTTGAACAAGGTCCAAAAAATATCTTCGACAATTTCGCCCCGTTTTTTAGAGGCTTCTTGAAGTTGTGGCAAAAAATGTGCTTGTTCTTCAGGAGTGGGGCGTCGGCTGTAACAGACGAGGTAGCAGTTTTCTAAGCATTTCTCGGCGGTCGATGAAAAACCCGAAATACGGCCAGAGGCATTCACGGGGTTAGTTTTGCCGACATCCTTTGCTAATTCGCCGTTCATTCGCAATAAAGCCTGCGGAATCGTTCCCGTTTGCTCTTCAAATTCATTGTCTCCCAAGTCTCCGTATTCTTGAATGAAGTTGTTTTCTCTGAAAAACTTCATGGTTCGGGTGATTAAATGAGAATTCTGGTCGATCGTTTTGATCGAACTGGCTTGCAGCATCGAGCCAATGACTTGTTCGGGGCGTAAACGCACCAAGGGATACACGCCCCATTCATCTTTGATGGCAGCCAGTCGCCCGGCGTCTTCTTCCGCATGTTGCGAGGATAATCGAAACGGTTTGGAAGAGACAATGATTTTGATCAACCGGCGAAGATCGTATCCGTGTTCTCGAAAGTCAGAACCAAGAATATCGAGTAGGTCAGTCGATTCAAGAGATTCAGGGTCGGGTAAATCATCAACCGGGGCGTGCCAAGCTTTGCCGAACAGCAGGGCCCAGACTCGATTTGCAATGGCCCGTTCGAAGCGACGATTTTCAGGGTGTGTAATCCAAATTGCAAACTTTTCTCTCTGGCTCCCAGTTTCAGGAATCCACTCTGGATGGAACGGAACGGCAGGGTCGATTGTGATTGTTTCTAATGTTTTTCGGTCTTCGATCTCGTACTCTTGGTCTTGCTTATCGGAAATTCCAAAAGGCGAGATGCTCGCTTGACCGAAGTGAGCCGCTAGGCCTTCAAACTCTTCTTGTTTCCAATGGTCGAACGGATGGTCATGGCATTGAGCACAATCGATTCGTTGGCCTAGAAAGGCTCGCACGCTTCGGGCCGCGAGTTTGTTTTCATCAAGCTCGTTGTTTGCAATGGCAACCGTGATGAAGTTGGTTTCAGGTTTTTCAGTCCAAAGGCCTTCACCGGTAATTAACTGTCGAACAATTTCGTTGTACGGCGTGTTGCTCTGAAGTTGATCGCTTAGCCAGTCCGTAAAACGGTCTCGTCGAAAAATGATAAACGGGCCACCCTCGACGCCAACATAACTGCGGGCTAACCGTTCTGCAAAGTAATCGCCGAAGCGGTTATCGTTTAGCATTTGGTGAATCCAGCGAGAAAGCCGGTTGGGGCTTGTGTCACTTTCGAAATTTCGAATTTCTTCCAATGAAGGGATCGTGCCGTGCAGTGCGAGTGAAAGCCTGCGTAGAATGAGCAGTTCATCAACCTCTTCGGCGGTTTCAAAGCCAAATTCTTGCCAGCGGGCATCAAAGAAATTATCCACTTGTTGAATGGGGGCAGCAAGTTCACTGACGTCTGTGTGACCTTGAGTCAATGATTCTTTTCGATTGAGCGCATTCGGTTGAGAATTGGGCGGAATGGTCGCCCAGGCGACGACACCTGCTATGGCCACTAGAATGAGCGTGTTAAATGTAAGAAGTTTACGTTTCATAGGTTTCTATTCGTCGAGAAAATAAATATCTGAGAAAGAATTAACCTGATTTTAATATTTTCTTCTATGCGAGCGAAGTACACAATAGAATTCTCACAATAAAGAGTACCTTGGCTTGTTTCTTCAGGTTTCATCTATTTGTCTGAAACTGTGGATGTATTTATCGGGTATTATATAGTGAGAGGTGATTTTGCTTTGATGCTGTGGAGAAATCGTGATGTCAACCGAGATTCCGACAACAGTTTCTGATGAAGTACTATTGCAAAATCCGGAGTCCGCCTCGGCGTCCGTAGGAGCTGATGCTTCCGAT
>Ga0115002_10003568_pt1 | contig 19349 bp, 22 predicted proteins | sample ArcticOcean_MG_C_8_FD_89576 | JGI IMG/M metagenome (GOLD analysis project Ga0115002, IMG submission 89576) | Marine microbial communities from western Arctic Ocean - ArcticOcean_MG_CB11_86 | ecosystem: Environmental > Aquatic > Marine > Oceanic | place: Arctic Ocean: Canada Basin | collected... | reverse complement strand
TTTCTAGACGCTCGAACGACGACGTTACTGTGCCGCGGATACCAACTCTTCGAGTCGCTCATACATTCGCCCGACCTCCAAAGCAAGTACGCTCGGATTGCCTAGTTGGAAAACGGCAAAGTCCTCATAGCCTGCTAAGTCGAGGGTAGCAATCGCTTCAGCCACCGATTTACCTTCGCTGTGCGAACTCGATACCTGCGCCCAATAAGTGCGCAGATAGGCTTGAGAGCGGTCAATGACTGCCTTGTCCCTGATCAATCCACCATGTCCTCCAGCGATGACGTCTACGTCGAGTGCTTTAACGCGCTCAAGGGTGGCAGGAAATTCGTCGGCAAAACCGTCACCCAGGTAAGGTGCCCCGGGATACAAAAGATCGCCCGTAAACAGCACTCGTTCGGCGGGAAGATAAACGATGACGTCGCCACCCGTGTGACCGCGTCCCGGGTGGATAAGCTGGATTTCCCGCGAACCGGCATACATTGATAGGTGGTCCAAAAACGTTACGTTAGGCGGTGTCGGTACCACTTCGTCCAAGGCCGTTATGTGACGCTCGAGCATCGCTTTTTGCGCGGCCAATGCAGTCCGGACTTCTTGATCTGTGGCTCCCGCAATCTGCGCATCCAACGCGGCCACGAGTTGCGCCTGAGCCGCTGGACTACCAATGGTCTGGTAGGTGCTCTCACTGAGCGGGTCGCCAAGAAGCTTTTCGCGCGTATATTCATGGCCGATAATATCTGCGGTCTCGGGAAACACTTGGTTGCCATGGGCATGATCAAAGTGGAAATGGCTATTGACCAGATATCGAATCGGCTTGTCCGTCAGAGCTTTGATTGAATTCAATAATTCACGTGCGGCATCGGCGGTGATGTGTGAGTCAACGACCAACACGTCCTCTTCGTTGATCACCACCAACGCGTTGCTGGCCACGTTGACTGTGCCCGCACCGGTTGCGAAGAACACGCCGTCAGCGAGTTCTTCAAAGATGTGAGTTGCAGTCTGAATCGTGTTCGACGCCGCAATTGTAGGTGGTGTTTCTGGGGTTAGTACGGTCTCAGGCTCCGTGGTCTGGCCACACCCAATGACAAAACAACACCCGGTCAACATCAACAGTATCCGTTTCATAATCGTTCTCCTATCTGGCGTTCAATGATTTCGTTCTCGGTGCCCGTAACCCGACCCTGTTCGTCCACATCAGCCGGCACTCCCAGTGTCTTCCCAAGGGTTGCGCACGGTTCAACGCCCTCCAGGACGACCTCACCCATGCGAAAGCGCTCGGTTTCCCATTGATTAAGATCGACGCCCCCGCTCACGATGTTGCGTCGCGTTTCTTCCGCCTTGAGCGACCACCCGCATTCTTCATTCACTTGTGCAATCGTATCCGCGCAAACCAAGGTAACCTGAGCGTCGATGTCCTTGTCAAAATATCGATCGCCAACAATCCAGATCCCGCTTGCAAGGTTGCAGCACCCACTGGTGTTGGAACATCGGCGGATTTTTCAGCGACAAAAATCTGTATCACACTGCCTGTCATAACTTACCTCGCATAGGATGGATCGATTCGGTCCGACTGACGACGGAGTGCCGACCAGGCGGTAGCAGCAAAGTGTTCCCCCGATTCCGAATTGGCAAATGTCGCCTGCATCATGTCGATGGCTTGCTGTTGCGGCATGTGTGGCTCGCCACCGGCGAGCGCATTGACTTGGATGTGACAGGCGCGCTCGAGGTAATACATACGCAAGAAACAACTCGCGACGCTTGCGCCGACTGCCAGCGTCCCGTGGTTACGCAATAGCATCAGATTCTTTGCACCGAGGTCGCTCACAAGGCGCTCACGCTCATCGAGATTCAACGCAACGCCCTCCCATTCATGGTACGCAAGGTCGTGAAAGACAAACATCGAATGCTGATTCAGCGGTAGCAATCCGCATTCCATACTGGCCACCGCAACTCCACCATCGGTATGCAGGTGCATGACCGCTTGAGCATCGTCGCGTGACATGTGCACAGCGCTATGAATCACGAATCCGGCCTCGTTAACTGCATGGCCATTGTCGAGCACCACTTTGCCATCCAGGTCGATCTTGACGAGGTTCGATGCGGTGACTTCCTCGAACAAAAAGCCAAACGGGTTGAGCAGAAAGTGCTCTTCGGGGCCGGGGACGCGCGCCGACAGGTGAGTAAACACCATATCATCCCAACCATAGTGGGCCACCATACGATACGCGGCGGCCAAATCTTGCCTAACTTGCCATTCCTCGGCAGATACCTGTTGCTGCACTTCGTGCAATGAAACTATGGCTTCGCTCATCAAACTACGCCCCGCAATACGAATGTGATTCGGTCCCTGGACCCCATATGGTAATGGCTAGCTTGGCACCAAGCGAGCTTTGCCCCCTGGATTCAACTCGGTTAAGCGGTAAGCCAACAGGCAGCATGCGTAGTCGTTTTTCGGGCCAGCGCTGGAGCCTCGGTTCGACATTGCTCAGTCGCATGCGGGCAGCGCGGATGAAAATGGCAACCTAGCGGAGGATTGAGTGCGCTTGCCACGTCACCTTGGATCAAGCTGCTGTCCCGCATGACGGTTGGATCAGGTTGCGGTACGGCACTCAGCAGTGCTCGGGTATACGGATGAGCCGGTTTGCTAAAGATATCCGCCGTTTGGCCATATTCAACGATGCGGCCAAGATACATCACAGACGCATGTACGCTCGCGTGCTCGACCAATGCCAAATCATGTGCAATTAATAGATAGGCCAAACCCAGTTCATCCTGAATATCTTGCAGTAAGTTGAGTATTTGTGCCCGGATCGACACATCGAGAGCGGAGATCGGTTCATCCAAAACGATCAATTTGGGTTCAAGCATAAGTGCTCTCGCGATCGCAATCCTCTGCCTTTGGCCTCCTGAAAACTCGTGTGGGTAAAGCTTAATTGAGTCCGCGGCAAGCCCCACCATTTCAAGCACACGCGTCAGCCGCATACCTATCGAGGCGCGATCGAAACCATGCGCCTGCATTGGCTCGGCAAGGATCTTGTCCACCCGCAAGCGCGGGTTTAGTGAACTATACGGGTCCTGAAACACAGCCTGAACGTGGCGCCGAAAATTCATTCGTTCAGGCCGATCCATGGTCGCCGTGTCGGTCCCGTTGAATGTTATTTTGCCTGCGGTGAGCGGTGCCAATCCCAATATCACTTTTGCCAATGTGCTCTTACCGCAGCCGGACTCGCCCACTAATGCCGAGGTCTCACCCTCCCGCAAATCAATACAAACCCCGTCGAGCGCTTTAACAACGCCTGCCGGAGTTTTGTAATACGACTTCACGTCGCTCGCAGCCAACAAAGTCATTTCACTAGAGATTCCAACAAGCGACTTCACGGCCTTCGCGGGCGATCAATGGAGGGCGTTCGGTACGGCATGCCTCGGTTGCGCGCTCGCAGCGCGGATGAAATGAACATCCTTGAAGTTCGTTCAACGCGTGCGGTGGCGTTCCCGGTATCGAATAAAGACGATGCTTGCGCTTGGACCCCAACCGAGGAACCGAATTCAACAGGCCTTGTGTGTAGGGGTGCAAAGGTTCTGCATAAATGTCGGTCGCCGGTGCGATCTCGACAATACGCGCAGCGTACATCACTGCTATCTTCTGACAAAGGCTCGCTGCCACACCAAGATCGTGAGTAATAAAGAGCAACCCAACGCCGGTGTCGGCTTGCAACTCGCTAATCAGATCCATGAATTGCACCTGAATGGTCACGTCCAGTGCACTCGTCGGCTCGTCGGCGATAAGCAATTTGGGTTTGCACCCAATCGCCATCGCAGCGACGGTACGCTGTCGCATGCCGCCACTAAATTGATGTGGGTAGTCATGACTACGCAGGCGAGCCGACGGCACCCGCACCCGTTCTAACTCTCGCACGGCAAGATCAATCGCACTCTCGTCACCGCGGTCATAACCATGCTTGTGAATCGGTGCGGCAATCTGACTGCCTACAGTAAAGACCGGATTTAGCGACGTCATCGGATCTTGTGAGATCATCGCGATTTCCTTGCCACGGATTTCTCGCGCCAACGTCTCTTGTGACAATCCGACCAACTCCCGCCCATCAAGTTTGATTGACCCACCCACAATACGCCCCACTGGCTGCGGCAATAGACCGAGCAATGACAACCCAGTCATGGTCTTGCCGCTGCCTGACTCACCGATCAAACCGAGCGCTTCGCCCGCCCTGATCGTAAAGCCTACACCGCTAACCGCACGTACGATGCCACGCTTTAAATGCAGCTCGGTTTGCAGATTCTCGACCTCTAGCAGTGTCACGATTGGCGCAACTTCGGATCAAACGTGTCGCGTAGCCAGTCACCTAAGAGGTTTGATGCAAGGCATGCAGCCATGATGGCTAGTCCCGGCATGGTGATCAGCCACCACGCCACTTCGATGAAATTGCGGCCGTCTGACAACATGCCGCCCCACGAGATCTGTGGTGGCTGGATGCCCAATCCCAAGAAGCTCAATCCCGCCTCGAAGACAATCACGCTGCCAAACTGCAAGGTCGCCAAAACGAAAAGTGTATTGAGAATGTTAGGAAAGAGATGCCGCGCAAAAATAACTGGCGTTCTTACGCCTGCGACCTTAGCGAGCGCAATATAGTCGCGTTCACGCAAACTCAACACTTCATCGCGCAGAATACGCGCATACCAAGACCAATAGGTCAGCACGATGATAAAAATCACCATGCCTTTGCCGGGCGCGAGCACTGCTGCAAACAACATTGCCATCGGAATGGACGGCACAGCCATTTGAATGTCGATTAAGCGAGAAATTACCGCATCGACCCATCCGCCAAAGTAGCCTGCTGTCATCCCCAACATCGCGCCAATCGCACCAGACAAAATGATCGCATAGGCCGCGATCTCTACCGATACCTGCGCGCCAACAATAATGCGCGAAAAAATGTCACGTCCGAGGTTGTCGGTCCCTAACACATAGGTAGAGTCGCCACCTTCCATCCACATAGGCGGTGTCAGCGAATTCTCCAACGAAATTCCGCCCGCGTTGTGGGGCGCAAGCCATGTGCTGAACAAGGCGGATACCAAAACCGCCGCTAATACTGACGCCGCGATCCATGGAAAACCTTTACCGATGCCCAGCTTGCGCAACCCGCGAGTGAGCAAGCCCGGCCCTCGAGACAACGGTTCTAGTGCAAAACTATCGGCCATGACGAATCCTTGGATCAATTACGCCATAACTAAGATCAACTAACAGATTTACGACAACAAACACTACTGCCGACAATACCACCCCAGCTTGCACGACGGGGAAGTCCCTGGCGAACACTGCTTCGACGACAGCTCGGCCCACGCCCGGCCACGCAAAGACAACCTCAACCACGAAAGCGCCGCCAAGCATGCCCGCGAAGTACACCCCTAACATAGTAACCAACGGGACAGCCGCATTGCGCAGAGCATATTTCCATATGATCGAGCGTTGACCTAAACCGACTGCACGCGCCATCCGTATGTAGTCGCTCTGCATGATTTCCAACATCGCCGAACGCAAGGTTCTAGTCATCGCCGCCACTGGATACCACCCCAATGCAATTGCGGGAAGAACGAGATGCATGATCGTCCCGCGACCGAATGCCGGAAACCATTGCAAGTAGACTGCAAAGAACAAGATGAGCAAAAGTCCTATCCAAAAATTTGGCACGGCTTGGCCTAACATTGCGAACACTTTAGCTACCCGATCAATCCAACTGTCCTGGTAGACCGCGGACAACACACCGAGCGGCACTGCCAACGCGGCTGCAAAGACTAGGCCGGCAAACGCCAGCTCAAGGGTGGCCGGGAGCCGATCCAGGATGAGGTCCATGGCCGGTTCATTCCACATATACGAGTGACCAAAGTCTCCGACTACCGCGGATTGCAGGAACCGCCAAAACTGCACGACCATCGGCTGGTCCAAGCCAAGCTTGGCACGCATAGCCACGAAATCTGCTTCGGTTGCATCCATCGGTAATAGCAACGCCACGGGGTCTCCGGACAAGCGTTGGGCAATGAATACAATGGCCAATGCGCCAATGATCGCGATGAGGCCCTGCCAAGACCTGTTGAATATGTATCTACCCAAAGCCTACTCCGAGCTACAGCGCCTTGATGGGCAAGGCGCGATGTCGCGCATGGATCGCCAAAATGCACCCGGTTGCGGCTTGAAATCGATGGTGTCGCGCCAAGCAAACGTCAACATGGGCCGATACGTTGGAACACCCCCGGTCATTCGAGCATGTTTGATCCGGGCAATCTTTTTGATCAATACAGCGCGCACATCGTCGTCCATCAGACGACGCAACTGTTCGATCATCGCATCTAGTTCGGGATCGCTTGCATAAGAATAGGTACCCCATCCGTCGCCGTTCGTGTGCAGATGCCCTCCCCATGCAGTGGTTGGATCACCAGGCAGCCCTTGACCCCACATTGTGCTATTGACCCCATCCATCCTTGGTCGGGTCTTGTGCCGACCAACCGTGATCCAAGCGCCATACTCCAATTGCACAATGCGACAACGAATGCCTACTTCGGCAAGGTACGCGTAGATAGTCTCGCCCACTTCCTTGATATAAGGCTCGCGCGGCGTCGTGAGGTTGTAGCACGGCACGGCGAGGCCAGCAGGGTAACCAGCTTCCTTCAGCAGCGCTCGCGCTTTGTCTGGATCATACGGGTACGGCTTAAGGTCGGGATCGTAGCCCAACCCGCCCGGGGCAATCTGCGCGGTCCGAATGCCCTGCCCAAACAGGATGTATTTGATGATCGCGTCGTAATCGACGCCATACGCGACCGCTTGGCGCACGCGATAATCTCGAAACGGGCTCGACGCATCAACTTCATTGAGACTCAGGAACAAATTATTGGGTGCGGGCAGCGTTGTCACATGAGTGTTCGGGATTTCACGAAACGCCTCAACCTGAGCCGGGGGAACGGCGTCAATCCAGTCAACCGCGCCCGTCTTATAGGCCGCGACCCGTGTGGTGTCCTCCGGGATGATCTTAATGACCAAACGCTTGAACCCCGGCAAGGCATCTTGATTCCAATAGTCATCAAACCGTTCAACGACCAATTCATTGCGCGGCTTGCGCGACACGAACTTCCACGGCCCGGTGCCAATCGGATGCGCCTGAACGCCCGCCTCGCCCACTTCGTCGTAATGGCTTTTGGGTATTGCCCACAGTTCTAGGTTTTGCGTTATAAGCGAGCCGTCGGGCTGCGATAGGTGCATCGTCAAGTGATAGTCGTCGTGCACCTCGACACTCGAGACGTATCGCACCTGGCTCGATATGCCCGAAGCAGGATCGCTCTGTCGCGTGTACGCAAAGCGAATGTCATCGGCTGTTAGCTCCACGCCGTTGTGGAACTTGACGCCTTGCCTCAGCGTCACGTCGATTGCTGTCGCAACGTCTACCCCATTTTCGCCACCGTCGCTCGTTTCCACCACCGTCCATGACTCGGCCAACCAATTGATACGCTGCAAGTCTGAATCAAGCGACAGCAAGCGTTCAAAAAAGAGATCCATGAAGTAGGCGTCAACACCCGCCATCGTACGCGTTGGATCGACTTGAGTTGCTTCGGCAGCAAACGCAATAGTGACAGTGTCGTCAGCCTCCTGGCCTAGGGCCGAGAAACAAGCAAAGCTTGCGACTAACGCAATTAGATGGCGCACGGGTCGCGTTCCTGGCGCAATCGCGGCGTGCGATCCAACAGTGCCGGTTCAATGCACTGCATCGGCAACATCCTTAAAGTCACTCGATGTTAGGTTCAACTCTATACGCAACCCAGGCGCTACATCGACCTTGCGATCGTGGCGGCGACTGTCCTGCAGGGTATAGATGCCGGTGGACGCATGCGGGTACTGATCGCTCACGTGGTGAATCTGCAACGTATGGGGCCCGGGTACTGGGCCGCGCGCCTCTTCAATCTCGAATACACCCTCGCCTGCCCGATTGATACGCACTCTAGCTGTCGGATGATCTGGATTGTCGGGTATGAGCGAAATCCACACCATGCCCATTGCGCTCCCATCAAGCGTTATTGACCCCGTCACAGCAGTGCGGGCACGATCTGTCAAGAACCCCCGGCGCCGCAGCCAGCGTTGCAATAAGCCCGTCCAATGCGCCACGTCCGGATCGCCCGCCATGAGCCCGAGACCGTGTTCGCCATCGTTGAATATGTGCAATTCGGTGCCAACGCTAGCTTTAAGCAATGCATCATACAACAGCGTCGCTTGCGTGGCCGGCACGATGGTGTCTTCATGCGTGTGAACGATAAACGTCGGTGGTGTTTCGACGGTAACGGCCTCGTCAACGGGCGTGTATTCATCAGCTTTGCGCCCCCGTTTAGCCCCGTTGGTTACGGCATAGACCGGCACCAGGAAGTCTGGCCGGCTACTTTCGCACTCGACTGGATCTGCGGCGTGCTCATCGCCTAAATCCCAACCTGTCCCGACCGCCACAGTCAGATGGCCACCGGCAGAGAAGCCGAGCATGCCAACGCGATCGCGAGCAATCCCGTAGATATCCGAGTATGCACGCACGTGCCGCACCGCGCGCAATCCATCGAGCAATGAAACGCTAGAGTGGTAGGTTGGCGCAACGCGGTAACGCAATACAAAAGCTGCGATACCCATTCGATTCAGCCATTGGGCGACCTGCAACCCCTCGTGGTCAGACGCGAGCGTGCGATAACCCCCACCGGGATTTACTATCACGGCTGCGCTGTTGGCCCCCGACGCATCGGGCAGGTGTAAGGTCAATATCGGTTGGTGGAGGACGCCCGAATCCTTCGCTTGCGGCGCATCACCCGGCCACAGCGCTATCTCCTGCTGCTCCACAGCTCCATCTTCGTCGAGCAACGCAGGCTGTGACCTGACGAGGCCCGCCACGCCGTTCACGTCATTCATGTTCCACCCCTGAGTCTTCCCCTAACAAGCCCGCACCCCGGCGCCGGACCAATCGCGGACCTAAGCTTATGCTGCGCGAAAGTTACCTAAGCGCTCAACGATGATCACATCGGCCTCCGCCATGATCCGGTCGATGAGTTCTTTAACCGTAGGCACATCGTAAACCAAACCCGCGACCATGCCGCATGACCACGCACCCGCCTGCATGTCGCCATCGGTCATGACCCGAGGGTACACGTCCGCGACCTCCGAGACGATATCTTCAAACTTGAGCTCGGCACCTAGCTCGCGTTCTTTTTCTACGAGTCGTTCGACCGCCGTGTTGGTCAACACACGTTCGGTATTGCGCAAGCTGCGCATGATCAGACGGGTATCCAGTTCTGAAGCGGCCACCAAGCCTTGCTTGACGTTGTCATGCACCGGAGCTTCCTGTGTTGCAATAAAGCGTGTACCCATATTCATGCCATCGGCGCCCATTGCCAACGAGGCGACGAGTGAGCGCGCATCGGCCATACCGCCTGATGCGACGAATGGAATGTCCAATTCATCCGCAGCTCGAGGCAACAAGATGAAGTTGGGAATATCGTCCTCGCCTGGATGGCCACCGCATTCGAACCCGTCAACGGATATCGCATCGCATCCGATCGACTGGGCCTTCAAAGAATGGCGCACAGAAGTGCATTTGTGAATGACCTTAATGTCGGCTTCTTTTAGCTGTGGCAACCATTTTTGCGGGTTGTTGCCAGCCGTCTCTACTACTTTGACGCCACTGTCGATGATGGTTTGTACCAAACCCGGGTAGTCCGGAGGCGTCACTGCGGGCAAGAACGTTAGATTCACGCCAAACGGCTTATCAGTCAGGCCACGGCATTTGCTAATTTCGTTCGCGAGCTTTTCCGGGGTACCCTGAGTCAGCCCCGTAATAATGCCCAAGCCGCCAGCATTTGAAACCGCGGCCGCCATTTCCGCTAGTCCCACATAATGCATGCCACCTTGAATAATCGGGTGCTCAATGCCAAAGAGCTCGGTAATACGTGTCTTCATTTCCCTACCGATTGTTATTTACGCGTGGAGACTACTGGAGGAGTCAGCGCTAAGGCAAGAACGACCCACGCCGAAGCGACCGTGCAGCCCAGCCAGCGAGACTACATGCCAGCTGCGGCACTCGGATTCGTCGCGGTTGCGCGCCGCCTGTTTGCGGGTGAGGGCAAAACTGGTGCGGCTTAGCGCTACTGCACATTCAATCAATTGCCGAGTTCGGGCTATCCAGCAGATCGATCCTCGTAGATCGACTTCTCCTGTTTGCTCTCCTCGGTGACCTTGCGGCCCAGGGCTTCGTACTCGGGAATATCGGCATCCGCTAGCGGTGCCATAAACTGTTTACGAGCCATCGCAGCCTCGATGTAAGGTGCGAGTTCGGCTTGCTTCTTCCGCTCGCGCTCCGCTTCATCCTGCTTGAACTCGGGCATGACTTCACGCGCGAAAAGCTCCAACGAGTGGCAGATGTCTTCATGCTTGTTGTTGCCCGCCTGTTGAATGAAGGTCACTTGATCTACCCCCACTGCCGCAAATTTGCGCAAATGGGCACGCATGTCGTCAGGCGTGCCAATCCCACCCACGCTACCGGAAAGGGCGTTGTTGTAGTCAGTGACTTCCTGCTCACGTTTAGCCGCTTGGGCTTTCTTGAAATTTTCCCACAGGTTGGTTCGTCCTGGTTTGTGGACACCAAAGCCGTACAGGCTTCCCAGCGCATAACCAAAGAATTCGAAACCGTCCAGACCATTTTTGATCGCAAGCTCGCGATCTTCGTGACAGGAAAAGCTCGACACCATGCAGATGTTCGCATTGACCGCATGCCCAATAGGTACGCATTCATCGCTCTTGATAATGCTGTAATACTCGTCCACCCACTCCTGTGCCTCCAGCGGGTCAACGAATGCAAAGGTCAACGCACCGATGCCCAAGCGTGCCGCCATCTTTATGGTTTCGCGCTGTGAACAAGCGACCCAAATCGGCGGATGCGGCTTCTGGACCGGCTTGGGTACTAGATTGCGGCAAGGCATGGAGAAATGTTTACCCTCGTAGCCAGGGTACGGATCCATTGCCAGGATGTTGGCAATCTGCTCCGTGGCTTCCAGATAAATCTCGCGTTTCTTGTCGACCGGGATCTTGAAACCACCCAATTCGAGTTCCGCCGAAGACTCGCCAGTGCCAAACTCAACACGACCATTCGAGACGAGATCGAGTGTTGCGATCACCTCGGCCGTGCGCGCAGGGTGGTTGTATTGCGGGATAACCTGGCGGATCCCATGGCCGAGACGTATGTTTTTCGTTCGTTGCGAGCATGCCGCAAGAAAGACTTCGGGGGCCGACGAGTGCGAATACTCCTCGAGAAAGTGATGCTCGACCTCCCACGCGAAATCGATACCGAGTTCGTCCGCAAGTTGGACTTGGTCAAGCGCTTCGTTGAACAAGCGCTGCTCGGTTCCCTCGACCCATGGCCTGGGTAGTTGGTGCTCGTAGAATATGCCGAACTTCATTGCGCTGCTCCCCTGGAATGATTGAAACATCTTAGAGTCATTGACGTTAAGCCTCAATTGCAACATCGGGCGAGGCAGTCGTGGCCCGATCTGCTGTTCAGCGATTCCGCGGAATCGCAGCGGCTGACGCGGCGGGTTTGAAATCCGTCTCGAATCACCGTCATATAGACACCCAATGGTCGTAGTGACGACGCCGCGGGCCATGAAGTGAGCGAAAACAAACGCTCTTCATTAATCGGGGGAATGCCGTGGCTCCGGAAACTCACCAGAAAATGAAAGCAGACAATTCAACAAGGTTGAGAATAATTGTGACTGCCTTGGCAGTGATCTACATGCTGACTTTTGTGAGTGGTTTTCTGCAAGGCACACCATACAATTTTGTTAACTACATCTTCTTTTGCCTTCTATGCATAGGCGGGATTGGTTTGATTCGTGGGACGGTCAACTCAACGCAAACTAGAACGGCAACGGGATTCTTGTTTCTCACGGGCATCTCCACAACACTGCTGCTCATATTCTTCATCGGCTACGAATGGTTCCGGCTTAACGGTGATCACGATCTGGAAGCTTCCATAGAAGCTTTCCTCTATTTGCTAACTTTGTTTTTTTGGATTGGAGCAATCGCAAGCATAGCCTTGATTCGGAGACGTAATTCGTCATAGACCGGGGAATTCATCAATGATTTTGACATCGAAATCAACGCCCTTCTCGGCAAGGAGAACGAGGACCTTTCGCACGAAGGGTGAGAACGGGGTGCCGTGTATCGTTAGCATAGGCCAAAATCTGCCATCAGCATCCCTGCCAGGCCAATAGTGAGCACGCCGTGCCTTTCCGATCTATCGGAAAATCCAATAGACACACCAACGCAAGAGAATCAGCAGCTATCCGTAGCAACGGAGCTTGGTCGCTCACCGAGAGCATCGCAATGCGGCCACCGATCTGAATCACTCTAGACACCTCATGAAGTGCTTCTACGACAGCAGGAGCAGTGCTCGAATGATACGGCGGCTCGGTAGCGATCGACCCTCTCACCGAACGGAAGGTCTCTAGCGTCCGCGACGCAGTGCTCAGAACCCAGCCTTCTCAGGCCGAATCACAGCGCTGGGTCAACGAGTGCCTCCGATTATCTACCGCGCAGCAGGATTCGCGAACGTCTGTTATGGGCACACTTTCGCGACGGCCACCTTGAGTATCGGCAAAGGTCTGCTTTCTTGATAGCTATTGCACTTGACCCGAATGAAGGCTTAAGCGACCCTCAGCACCGCCTAGATTAACCGTCACACTGGAACGCTCAACTCATGAAAACCAGCCCGAACGCACGTCATCGCTCCACATGGGCTTCACTTTGGGTGCTCCTGCTGGCGGGCCTGGCCGTGCAGCCTGTGCACGCGCAGGACGACTGGCCGGCATGGGGACGCGATCTCGGCAACCAGCGCCACTCCCCGTTGACACAGATCGACACGGGCAACGTCTCGACTTTAGTACCCGCTTGGCGGTACAGCATGACGAAGAGGGGCGTCCCATCACGGCCGGCCCAGTCGACTCCACTCATGGTCGATGGCGTCCTGTATCTGTCGTTTCCCTACTATCGTGTGGTGGCACTCAAGCCAGAGACTGGTGACGTGGTCTGGGAGTACACGGCGCCCGGCGACTGGAACTCCCCGGAACACCAAACGCACTGGACGGGTGGTTCGATGCGGGGGCTGGCCTATTGGGAAGGCGACGACAAGACGCCTCCGCAAATCGTGTTGGGCACCGAAGAAGGTGAGCTGATCTCACTCGACGCGCGGACTGGTATCCCCAACGATCGGTTCGGCAAGGACGGGACCGTCAACCTGAAAACACCGGATGTGATGAACGGTTTCCCGGACATGCACTATGGGATCGGATCGGGAGTTGCCATCTACAAGCACCTGGTGTTCACGCCTGTCCACAACGCCGACGAGGCGGGATCAAAGGGACCGGCGGGTGACGTGCGCGCTTGGGATTTGCGGACGGGCGAGCTCGTCTGGACCTTTCACACCGTGCCCCACGATGGCGAAGTCGGCAACGAGACCTGGCTTAACGACTCCTGGCGCAACACGAGCGGCGCCAACACCTGGAGCTTCTTCACCGTCGACGAGGAGCGAGGAATTCTCTACATGCCGCTCGGGTCCGCCCTTAACGACTTCTATGGCATCGACCGGCCCGGCGATAACCTCTTCTCGGACTCGATCGTGGCGGTGGATGCCCTGACCGGGGAACTCAAGTGGTACTTCCAAGCGGTCCATCACGATCTATGGGACCTGGACATGCCGCCACCGCCGGTCCTGTTCGATGTGGTGCGGGACGGCAAGACGATCCCGGCCGTCGGGGTCATGACGAAGTACCCGGTGCTCTTCATTTTCGACCGGGTCACCGGCGAGCCGCTCTATGAGATTGAGGAACGCCCCGTCCCTTCGGGATCCCTGCCCGGGGAGTACTATTCGCCGACGCAGCCCTTCCCAGTGAAGCCGCCGCCCATCGGGCGCATCAGTTTCACCATGGACGAAATCGCCAAGGTCACACCGGAGCACACCGCTGGGTGCCGCGAGCTATTCGAGCGATATGACGGTGGGCGCAACCGCGGCCCCTTCACACCGCCGTCCCTGGAGGGCGCTTTGGTATTCCCGTCGACGGGCGGCGGGACCGAGTTCACCGGCGCGACGTTCGACCCGAGTCTTGGCTACTACATCATCAACTATGCAGACACTGGACACATCAGCGAGCTCAAGCTGGTGAAGGACGACCCCGATCGTCGAGGCTACGCCGGACCTGCCGAGTCGCGACGGCTCTATTGGCACGTCGTCAACTCTGCAAGCGTAAACGGCTGGCCTTGCTGGGAGCCGCCCTGGTCAACGCTGACCGCCGTCGACGTAAATACGGGCGAGATTGCTTGGCAGATCCCATTCGGTACGGTCGAAGGCGCACCCGCCGGTGTTGAGACCGGTGCGCCCAATTCTCAGAAGGGTGGACCGACCTCTACTGCCGGAGGAGTGCTCTTCATAGGGGGGGCCACCGATCGACGGTTTCGCGCGTATGAGACCAAGACCGGGCGAGAGCTGTGGAGTGTCGAGACGGCACAGATGATCAGCGGCGCAAATCCGATCACTTACATGGGAAAAGATGGTAAGCAGTATGTGGCAGTGGTCGCGGGTACCACGCTCCTGACCTACACGCTGCCATAACCGGACGTGACACAGTCGCCTGTGCCTTCTGGCGCCGCCGAATTAGGAGGTCGTGTCATGGTGTCATGCCGCATGCTTACCTTGTGCGTGCTCTGGCTTGCCGCCTGCAGCACGGCCAGACCTGAGCCCGTGTCGCCGACAATTCCCGGGGAGACCACGATCTGGGATGGCGTCTACACCGACGATCAGGCCAGGCGGGGGCAGCGCGTCTACCAACAAGAGTGCGCGGAATGCCACCTTGACGACTTATCGGGCAACGGCGACGCGCCAGCCCTGATCGGTAGTCCGTTCTTTTTCCGATGGAGCAATCTCTCCATCGGTGACACGATCGCCGCCACCCGCTCGACGATGCCGAAAGGCGCTCCAGCCAGTTTGAGCCAAGCTAGCTATGTCGACCTCGCCGCTTACGTGCTGGAGAAGAACATGGCCCCGAGCGGTGACACCGAGTTGCCGGTTGACCAGGACGCCCTTTGGGACATCATCGTCACGGAGGAGGGTCAATGACAGCCCCAATCCTCGAGATTGAGGTGCAAGTTTGGCACACCCACCAAGCCAACTCTAACAACGCTGATTAAGCCGACACACGGCGAGGTTCCTGGTAGTGTCTACGAGCAAACTCATGAAATAGGACACGAAATGCCCTACGCAGCCACCGTACCTCCCGACGAAATTTCGAGCGAGCTCATGCCCGTCGTCGAAGCATTGGGGCTTGTCGACAACTGTCGTCAGCTCGCCAGCGAGGGTTACACGATCATCGAAAACGCTGCGGATCCAGAGTTCGTGGCTCGGCTTCGCAATACAATTCTGGAAACCCTGCCCACCAATGACGCGGGCAGCAAAAGAACCGAGTTAGTGGTTCTCGGCAAAGACCCCGTTTACGCCGAAGCACTCTTAAATCCTAAAGTGATGGCTATGGCAGAATTTTCCGTCGGCCGTGGCAATTTGATCGGCAGCCTGATTCCCACAATCCGCTACAACGGCGACCCCGCACTGGATTTACACGTCGACCAGGCAATGTTTCCTGAGCCCCTCCCGGCACACAACATGATGTTCACGGCCTGCTGGGTCATGGACGAATTTACCAAGAAGGGTGGCGCCACCCGGATCGTTCCAGGCACGAATCGTCATCTCCGCCACCCAACTGAAAAGGACGTGGCTGATGACTCCGGCGCAATCGCCACGGAATGTCCCGCCGGGTCCGTGGTCGTTTGGGATGGCCGCGTCTGGCACGGCAACTACGCACGCGCCATCGACGGGGAACGCGTCGTGCTCCACGCCACCTACTATCGCCTAATCATGCGGCCCACACACGACTATTCGGATATCGCCGATGAACTGGTCGAGACCTACGGAAAGCCAATGTCCACCCTCCTCGGCAGGGAAGACTATATGTACAAGAAAGGTCCCGACGCCGTGAACGATAGCGATGTTTTTATCACCACGATGAACAACGCACGGAGTTAGGCGTAAGAACCGGGCGGCCTGGATACCATTGCCGTACGGGCTTTAGTCGAGCGTAATTGCTATACCACAGGCTGTTTTGCTACGTAGTTTGCGGATGAACCGGAACAATCGGTATTGGATGCCGTACTTTTCGATGAATGCCGGTTCCCATTTAAAGTAGTTCGCGTCGGTGCATGCCATGATCTTCGCCGACCCAGATCGTGACTCAATCCCACTCGTCACATTACCTTTGCTGTCGCTTGAAACGAGCTCAATATTCGGCATTTTCTTCAAGCGCTTCACCTTCCAAGAGTCGTCATCCGTGGTAGTTCCAATAACGCCTTCGCTCAAACGAGCGATCCATACCGGCGTGTGTTTGGGACGCTTGTCCTCAGTGAACGTTGTCAAGCAAACGTACTTTTGGGCCGACATCTGCATGCTACTTCTCCAGCCAACTTGCCCAGCATACATTGGTTGCTGAATGGCGAATTAGGGCGCATCACGTCGGTTCTCGTACATCTCTGGCCTACGACTACTTATAAAACGCCGTTTAAGACGGTGTGATTAGCGCATCCGCAGATCGCGTTGCCGGTCCAGCACGAGACAGCTTAGGTTAGATCCACATCTCGTAGTGCCTTTTTTCGACAACCAAGTAATAGTCCGCCCCAGCCTAGCCAGGCGATAACAAAAAGGCTCACGTAGAATGGGATTGAAAACACTAGCTCGATAGTTGAATCGCGGGACGAGCAGATTCCCCCTGAAATACACCTGTCACTTAGGAGGAAAGCCATGGGTATTGTCACTAAGACGTAGCTCAGAATGTAGTAGACAACAATGATCACCACCCGCTTTACTTTACCCGGATAAGTGTAATTCTCTTCATCATCAATTCGCTCTGCCAAAATATTTCCAGCAGGCTGATTCTCGGGATTCCGATATACGACAATCGACCTACATAGCAGGTCGTGGATAGCTTGATGCCTTCTACTGGTTAGGACGGTTACGAGAGAGATCAGCCCAAGGGGCAATTTGGCGATGAACCTGGCATAACTTTGAAGAATACCCAATCGCTCATCGACACCTGCTTTTCGAATCCGCAACCCATAAATGTGCTGTCCTATTGAGCCACCCGAAGACCATACAAATAGCGGTTCAATCGAACCCAACAGCAAAATCGCAAGCACCAGGTCGAACCGAGGTCGAACACTAAGTCCTGATGCAATGAATAACACTCCAACCAGACCCAGCGCCAATACAACACCATCAACCAGTAGGGCACTGATTCGGCGAGACAGTTTGGCATACGCGGGCGGCGTACCTGGCATCTTCGACCCTTGTTTGTTCTACGAAGATTTAGAGACAATCTTTCGAATTCTAGTCTTGAATCATACCATGCACAAAGACATCGGCTTTGGGCACATCGCGTCGTTAATAACGCGATAGTTAGACGAAATAACAGGTCTTTTAAGCGACGAAAAGCTGGCTATGGGTTTGCTAATCCCGACCGCCAATCTGAACCATCGAGTAATCAAATTCCGTATCAACACGCGTGTCGCCTTCGCCACCTTGCAATGTAAACTCCAACATATCGAGATGCTTGTGCCAGCCGCCTGAAACTGAATTGACGATCTCGGTTTCGCTACGCGTCCCTTCGTCGTGCAAGATGTCCGTAAAGGTCAATCTGCACTGAGGCCCTTCAGCCGTTAGCTCCAAACGTAAAATCCACACTCGAGAACGTTTGGTGGTTCGCATTGAGTCACAGTGCCTGTCACGTGCGCGGACCCTTCACACTGTTCACAGAACCAGATTTCAAACCTACCTCCCGACACGACACTCTAGTTTAAACCCGGAAAACCAGTCTGCGAGACGGTCGGGATCGGAAATTGCCACCCACACTTCCTCAATCGAATACGACAAATGACGTTCGAACAGAACGAATTTGCGCCCGTCTTCGAGAGTTCCAACGGACCCGAGCTTTGCAGCAGAGATGCCTTCGGTTTCCCCAATTGTATCGTTCATCTGTCGGACTCTAGTTCAGTTTGACCAAGGTGATTTTCCAATGCGTCCAATCGCTCAGACCATATCTCACGATACGGCTGTATCCATGCGTCGACTTCTTCAAGAGGTTTTGGATTGATGCTGTACAAACGTCGCTGACCATCGCGCAGAATACGAAGATGTTTCGATACAACAGGTTGACTCATATCGACTTGCTCAACCAGTCTGCTAACAGGCTCAGCGCCTTCAAGCAGGAGATCGAGCAGCAATCGGCGATTGGGTTCCGCGAGGATGGTAAATGCGTGCATGCGCCTAATTTATATATATAAAGGTATATATATAAACTCTCTAGACTGCAACAAATCATACCAGCGCGAGTATTCGCCCCCACAACGCGCTGAGTGAAACAACCTTATTCGACGTTGAACCATCCAAATTTCCGGAGTAGCGTTGCCATTTCACAGTCGTCCAGTATGAAAACAACCATCCTCTGGGATCACGACGGGGTGCTCGTCGAGACGGAACCTTGGTATTTCAAAGCCACCCAAATCAGCATCCGTACTCTAGGCGTTTGCCTAGACAAGGCGGAATATCTCACCGATATGGCGAGCGGTCGGTCGGTATGGGAACGCGCAAGTGAGCTTGGCGCAACCGACGAGGACATCCTCCTTCACAAGTCTAAAAGAGACGCACTGTACCAAGACTATTTACGCCGCGAGGACATCGACATACCCGGTGTCGTTGATGTTTTAGCCGACCTTCGTCACGACTTCCAGATGGCGATCGTGACCACGGCGAAGCGAGCCGACTTTGAAATCATTCACCGGCGTCGCTCCATCAAGGATCACATGTCGTTCGTGCTTTGCAACGGCGACTATCCAAGATCCAAACCCCACCCAGATCCCTACCTAACGGCTTTGGCACGCTTCGGTACGGCCAAGGCTGCGACCGTAGTCATTGAAGACTCGGAACGCGGGCTTCGCGCCGCAGTCGCGGCAGGCATTGATTGCGTAATCATTGCAAACGAATTCGTTAAAGGACAAAACCTGAGCGCCGCGACTCACCACATCAACCAAATCTCCGACCTACCCGAATTACTCCGAGCACAAGCCCCTCACGCTAGGTAGGCGTGTCTTGAGTTGGGTCCGCTTAGAGCCGCAAGCCGGATGAGGACCTAGCTCATTGTTTCAAGGCGTTGATCAATTTCATGAGCGCCCC
>Ga0115002_10003567_pt1 | contig 19352 bp, 13 predicted proteins | sample ArcticOcean_MG_C_8_FD_89576 | JGI IMG/M metagenome (GOLD analysis project Ga0115002, IMG submission 89576) | Marine microbial communities from western Arctic Ocean - ArcticOcean_MG_CB11_86 | ecosystem: Environmental > Aquatic > Marine > Oceanic | place: Arctic Ocean: Canada Basin | collected... | reverse complement strand
CGATTTTTATGGGTCGATGGATGGTGCCAGTAAGTTTGTGCGTGGCGATGCCATTGCCAGTATTGTCATTACCTTGGTGAATATTGTTGGCGGGTTATATGTGGGTGTCGTGGTCAACGGCATGCAACTTGGCGAGGCGGCAGCAATTTTTACGAAACTGACCATCGGTGACGGATTGGTGACGCAAATTCCCGCGTTTCTGATCTCATTAGCGGCCGGTTTAATTGTGACGCGGACTTCGTCTGACAGCAACTTGCCCGGTGACGTAGTGAACCAACTGTTCCGCCATCCGGAAGCGATGTTTTTGGCGTCGTTGTTTTTATTCTCGTTGGCGTTCACGGGGCTACCAGCCACGCCGTTGATTGTGCTTTCGTTAGGGTGTGCATTCATTGGATTCAATTTACGGAAATCAAAACAACAACAACTGGTTCAAAAAGCAGTTGAACAAGAACAAGTCTCACAGAAAAAACCCGAAGCGAAACCTGAAGACAACTTAATTGTTGACCCGCTGGAGATGGATTTAGGAGTGGGGTTGTTGAGATTGGCCGACCCGGCTGCTGGCGGTGATTTGCTGGACCGCGTGACAAAAGTACGGCAGAAAATTGCCCAGGAAATGGGAATCATTCTTCCCAAGGTTCGTCTGCGGGACAACATCCGCCTCGATCAACGGCAGTATCAAATCAAAATTCGCGGCATTCCCGTTGCCTGGGGAGAAACTTTTCCTGAAGGCTATTTGGCCATCGATACCGGTGCCACCTCGGGAGAAATTCCGGGCATCGATACGATCGAGCCGGCATTCGGGCGACCAGCCCGGTGGATTGAAGAGCATTTACGCGAACGGGCCGACATGCTGGGTTACAGCGTGGTCGAACCAACCGCCGTCTTGATTACGCATTTAACGGAAGTGGTGAAAGAACATAGTTCCGAAATTTTAACGCGTCAACAGGTGCATCAACTAATCGACAACTTGAAAGATTCTTCGGCGAAGGTTGTCGAAGAATTAATTCCCGATGTGCTGAAAACATCTCAAGTGCATCAAGTTTTAAGCAACCTGTTGAAAGAACGTGTGCCCATTCGCGATTTAGAAACCATTTTACAGTCATTGGGCGATTACGCAGATCGAACAAAAGACCTAACCATTCTGACAGAATATGTCAGAAACTCGTTGTGCCGAGTGATCTGTCAGCAATACCGCGATTCAAACCGGGTTTTGCGGGTGATTACTCTCGACCCTGGTTTAGAGGATGTTTTGGCGGCTGGTTTTGATTACGGCGAACGCGGGCTAGTGATTAAATTGTCGCCTCAGTTAGCCGAGGCAATGGTGCGGGCACTGGCCGAGCAATTACAAAAACTCATTGCAGTGGGGCAGCACCCCGTTGTGTTGTGTAGTCCGCAAGTTCGGGCCGGGTTGAAACAGATCACTCAAGCTGCACTGCCGCGGCTTGCCGTTTTAAGTCTGAATGAAGTCACACGCGATACGGAAGTGGAGTCGCTGGGACAAGTCGATGTCAGTGCGTTACAAGTGGCAGAAGTCGTCAGCTAGTAAAAGAACAATCAGTAACAGGGCCGTTTAAAACTGCCAGTTGAAATTACATTTTTGGAGAAAAACACGGATGAGTGAAGTTCATACATTTCGTGCAGACACGATGTTGGAAGCAATTGACCTTGTTCGACAGGAATTAGGGTCGGATGCGGTCATCTTAAATACGCGTCATTTTGAGCAAAAGCGCATGTTCCCGTGGCAAAAACAAAAAGCCGAAGTGGAAATCACTGCGGGTCTCGATGTGAATATCCGCGGTAGCCAGGCAGCCTCTTCGCCTGCAAGAACGAAAAAACGCAGAACAATGTCGAACCGGTCAGTGCAGCCATCAATGGGAAAAGTGCTTGCTGCAGCGGAGCCAGCCCAAGTTTCGACCGCGCAACCGGTGTCGCGAAAAGTTCATTCCGGGTTACCAAAACCCGCCCGCGAAAACCGCCTACCATCGGCAAAAAAGAAAAAGTCCACTGCGCCACTCTTCAAACCAATGCCATCTTTGGATGAGGCAGCAGGTTCAACTCAAAACGAATCACGGCCATCGGCTGCAGAAAATGCTTTGAAAAAATTAGCTGAGCAACCGGCGCAAGAACCGACTCTGGCAAACAACATCCAATCGGATGCGTTCTCGCGACGGCTCGATTCGATTCAGCGGATGATTGAAAACTTGGGTAACCAACGGCAAGCAAAACTGGGCGAGGAAATTCCCGATGAGTTGTTCCATCTTTATGCCGAACTGATTGACGAAGATGTCGGAGAGCAGCTATCGCGTGATCTCATTTTTCGACTCAAACGGTCTTGCACGCCTCGCCAACTAGAAGACTTACAGGCAACGAAAGCCGTGTTGTCGTCAATTGTTGAATCAGAAATTGAGTGCAGTGGCCCAATAGTGCCGACACCTGGCCGTCGGAAAGTGGTCGCCTTGGTCGGGCCGACTGGTGTGGGAAAAACAACAACGATTGCGAAACTGGCAGCGAATTTCCGCTTGCGGGATGGCGTAAAAATGGGGCTAGTAACAGTCGATACATACCGGGTTGCCGCTGTTGAACAGTTGCGGACCTATGCGGAAATTATTGATCTACCGATGAAGGTGGTCACCAGCCCGTTAGAAATGCGACGTGCGTTGGATGAACTCATCGGCCTCGATTTGGTGCTCATTGACACCGCTGGCCGCAGCCCGCGTGACGATTTGCAAATTCAAGAATTAAAAACGTTACTGGCTGAAGCGGACGTTGATGAAGTTCATTTGGTGATGAGTCTGACATCGAGCGTACGTAGCATCGAAGAGACCGCAAAGAAGTTTGCCTCGGCCAATGTTACATCACTGCTGCTGACAAAACTCGATGAAGCTGCCGGCTTGGGGGCCATGCTTTCGGTTGCTCAGAAGGTGGCTTTCCCCATTAGCTATTTGACAACCGGACAAGATGTGCCCGACGATATCGAGCCCGCACGAGCCGGACGGATTTCGAGATTAATTTTAGGACAAGAAAAACTCGACCTCTAAAAAAGTGCATATTCATAAATTTTAGTGGATCGAATTTCGTTCTAACAGATGCGTTCAAACAAGGTACTCATTCGAGAACTAAAGATCGAAGAGGCAGCGATGAAAACTCAACTCAAACCGCCCCAACAAGAACCGACCGGCGACCAAGCGAAACGTCTGCGAGGGTTAATGGAACATTTTCAATCAGTCCAAAACACCGCAAACGTGATAGCAACCGAATCAACCGGGGCGAAAACCATCGCTGTCACCAGCGGGAAAGGCGGTGTGGGAAAAAGTAATATCTCGCTGAACTTGGCCATCGCCATGTCCCAAAAGAACAGCCGCGTTTGTCTACTCGATGCTAATTTGGGTTTGGGAAATATCGATTTATTGTGCGGGCTCAATGGTTACTGGAATTTATCCCATGTGGTCACTGGGGCCCGAGGTTTAGATGAGATCATTCTGAAAGGGCCCGGCGGGATTGACATTATTCCCGGTGCCAGCGGCTTGGTCGATGTCGCCGATGCAAACTTCGATGTGCGAGAGACATTGATTTCGCAAATGTCAGCACTCGAACAAAAATACGATTTCATCATCATCGATACTGGCACGGGCATCCATAACTCTGTCCGACAATTTGTAGTCGCCGCTGATGTGGTGTTGATTGTGACAACCGCGGAAACCACTTCAATTACCGACGCCTATGCCACCATTAAAGCGTTGTCTGGTGAGCAAACTCCCGAGATTGACGTAGTGGTTAATCAATGTGAAGTGTCGTTGGCCCGAGAGATTATTGCCCGGTTACAAAAAACATCACAAACTTTTTTACACTCCGAAGTTCAATCGGCAGGTTGGATTCCTCATGACGAGAACGTGGTTTCCGCGGTCTTCAAAAGGTCTCCCTTCTTGATCGAGTCGCCTCAATCACCCGCCTCGCGCGCAATCGTTCAACTTGCCGCTCGGTTAAAAAGCGTAGCCGACGCCAAGGAATCGAGTGGAACTTATTTCCAACGTTTCTTGAAGAAAGCTGCTTAACTTAGCCCACCTTTTAGTCCCACCCATCGATCACTTCCCGCATCAAATCCAGTCTTACAATAAATACAAGTTTGCCGCACCTGTTAAACCGGGTAAGGCGTAGGTGAATTTAACGATTGTTACGTTTGTAGGAGAAAAATTTAACTTTTTGGCCAAACCTGCCGATAAAGATCGAAGTACAGTGATGTTGGTTTTTTGCACCGACTTGCTGAAGCTGGTTCACTTAACTTCGAAATGGAATCGACAGTGGCGGGACAATTTGCTCTTCGACTTTCATTAATAATTTTTGCAACCGTTTTATTACGCAGGTTGCTGGCCGGTTCGGCATTTGAGGACACACTTTTTTCTGCCCTGTGCTTGGCAGTCGTGTTTGTTTCTGTCGGCTTGCTACTTGGCGAAATTGCGAGGCGCGTAGTTTTTGAAACTGCTCAAAAGGAATTTGAGCAGTGGATGGAACGTCAAAATGTTTCTGCTGCGGTCTCAACAGACGAGCAATAATAATTCAATCATAAAATAAAATCAGACATATCCAATAGATGTCTCACCATGGAGGGTTAGATGGCGATCAAAGTGTCAGGCGATGTTCTTGAGTTGTGGCTTACATACAAAAAAGGGGCCACAGAACCATTGCGAAATCGACTGATGGAGAAATATTTTCCATTGGTCAAATACAATGCCGAGCGGGTCTGGGCCAAGCTGCCTGAAGGCGTTGATATCAACGATTTGATTTCAGCCGGCGTGTTCGGTTTGATGGACGCCATTGATGCTTTCGACTTAGAACGAGGCGTGAAGTTTGAAACCTACTGCGTGCCAAGAATTCGTGGTGCAATGCTCGATGAGTTAAGAACCATGGACTGGGTTCCTCGGCTTGTTCGTAGCAAAGCCAGTAAGATGGAAGCAGCTCGCAAAAAAGTGGAAGCAGAAACCGGCCGCACGCCGCTCGACGTGGAAATTGCTGCGAAGATGGAACTGTCCATCAAAGAGTTTGAAAAACATAAAAACGATGCTTCCGCAGTTGGTTTGGTGAGCCTGAACAAGAAGTGGTACGAAACGGACAGCTACAAAGATGTGCGAGAAATCGACATCTTGGAAGACAGTAAAGGGGAAGACCCCACTCGCGGAATTCAAAAACGCGATTTGATGAAGCTGGTCACCAAAGGCTTGAACCGAAACGAACGGCTGATCATCATCTTATATTACTATGAAGAACTCACGATGAAGGAAATCGGCAACACGCTGGGCCTTTCTGAATCGCGCGTAAGCCAAATGCATTCGAGCATTGTGAACCGGTTGAAAGACCAACTTGGTCGACGACGGCCTGAATTTGCTTAACCGGCAAGTTCCTCAATTCTGAAACGAACATCGAACAAGCGGGCCTGTTTGGCCTGCTTGTTTTTTTATGCGACGATTTATTTGCCGCGTTCGTTGCCGAACAATTCAACGTGCAGTCGTGGCGAAACTTGGCAGCCAAGCTTATCGGCAAGTTCAGTCAGCCATTTCATTTTTTCCTGAACGACTTCAGCCGAGATCCCCTGAGGCATGAGGAACACGTTCGAGAGGCTGATTTCAGGAGACCGGTTCAAGTAGGTTTTAACGTCCGATAGATCTTCTGGTACGTCGATCACAAATTTCAGTTGATACGGATATTCGGAAACGAGCCTGCGGATGACATCGGGGGCTTCGCGCACCGTTTCGTGTCGTTGGCTCCAAACCGGATGATCTTTTGGAGTCGAATTCGATAGTTTTGGGCTGAGGGAAATTAGATTGGCGGCGACAGGCAGAAAAACGGTGCCCGCCGTCTCGAACGTAATGTAATGTCCTGCCTGCTGCAGTGCTTCTGAAAGTTGGACGACATTCGGCTGTAGTAACGGCTCTCCCCCAGTGATAACAACGTGCTCGCATTCAAACTGTTCGACTTGCCGAAGTATTTCAGCAACCGTAGTGTGTGATCCCTCGGGGTTCCAAGACGTGTAGGGCGTGTCGCAAAACCAGCAACGCAAATTACAGCCCGTGGTTCTGACAAACACCGAAGGCGTGCCGACATATTGCCCTTCACCCTGCACAGAATGAAAGATTTCAGCAATCCGCAATTGCATTTCGGTTTTGATTTCCATAGCCAGCATCGGCAACTTATTTCAATGATCGATTTATTTCAAATACGTCAACGGGTCGTCGATGCCAGCTTCTCTAAAACCCTTCAAGCGAAGCTGGCACGAGTCACAGTGGCCGCAAGATATTCCGGTTTCATCGGGGTCGTAACAACTATGAGTGTTTGAGTAATCGACTCCCAACTTCATCCCTGTCTGAATGATCTCGGCTTTTGAGAGTGAAATCAAGGGGGTGTGAATTTGAAACTGACCGGCGCATTCCACTGAGGCTTTGGTCGCCAAGTTTGCCATTTTTTCAAAGGCTAAAATAAATTCAGGACGGCAGTCGGGGTAACCGCTGTAATCGACGGCGTTTACTCCAATGAAAATATCGAAGGCCCCTAAAACTTCGGCCCAGCCCAAGGCTACAGACAGAAAAACCGTATTCCGGGCCGGCACGTAAGTGATTGGGATGCCGTCGGTCATTTCATCTTCGGAACGGTCTTTCGGTACAGGGGCATTGCCCGTTAAAGCCGAACCACCAAAGCCACCTAAATTAAGCGGAAACACAATGTGCTGCTCAACGCCATTGGCCTCGCATACTTTATTCGCTGCATTGAGTTCAAACCGATGGCGTTGCCCGTAATCGAACGAAAGAGCAAACAAACGGTATCCTTGCTGGCGGGCAATTGCCAGGACGGTTGCTGAATCGAGTCCGCCACTCACAAGCAAAACGGCCTTCTTCTCCGGGGCAGACAACTTTACTCTCCTTCTATCCGCATGTCAGTAAGTTTAATACGCTTCGAATTCGAAGAAGACACCAAGCCAACATAAATGTTACGGCCAGACTGTTCAGCCGGTTGCTCGCAAGTCAGCACGCGACGCCCGTTCCAAGCAATGATGATCCGATTCCCGGTCGCAGCAACATGCAGATGTCCGGTGTGCAATTTGGGATTTCTGCGTTTGAATTGAATGGGCGCGCGTGCGATGAGGCTTTGCTGTGAGGCAGAGTTGGCGATGACGGCGATGGTCTGTTCTTCAAACACAATGCCCGTCGTTGCTCCGGTTGACGGAGAGATAAGCTGAATTTGAAAGGCCTGCATGGCCTCGACCGGTTCAATTCGGAATTCAAACATTAATTTCCGATACGGACGCCCAAAGACGGCAATTCCCAATTCAGCAGGGTGCGTTTGCATTCCCTTAGCGTAAAAGGCCCAGCCTGACGAATTCCAGAAACGTTCATCAAAAGGATCCTGCCAACTAAAGGCCGTCACGTCCGATGGCTGATTATTTTGATTCGCAATGAAGTCTAAAACATCGACAAGTTCAGGCAGCTTTGAGTCAATCAATTCGTTTTTTGTTGACTCTGAAGGATCCGAAGAAGTGGTTAGCCCTGCAGGAGATGTTTCCTCGAATGTCGCAAAAAAATCCTTCGCTGGCTGAAAAACCATTTGCGACCGCACCCACCACTCGCAAGCCGCCAACCCGGCAAGCACAATGATGAACGAAAACAAAATTGGATGGCGGTTTTTCATATCTCACAATATTATTAAGAGCAATACTTTTTAATCGTACTATGTTTTATCGGTTTACGCAGGCGAATTCTACTGGTCTTCGAATTCGTTTAATTCAGATCACCAAACAAATCGGGAAAGTCCTCTAAGAGTGCCTCTTCCAAATAAAGCCGACCAAGGCCCAGGCTCTGTTTGTAATTTCGATAAGCTTCCAATAAATCCCTGTTGCCCATTTCAGTAGCGTCACGGCGGACAGCACGAATGAGAATATTTTTCGGCGTGTGTTCTAAATCGATAAACTCGACCACCTGCGTTTTGTAACCGCAAAGTTCAAGCACCTGGGCGCGCAGGGCATCGGTGGCGAGCGCGGCAAAACGTTCCTTGAGGATGCCGTGTTGTTCAAGCGGTTGAAGAGATTCTAATCGAATCTTTTTGAACAATTCGTGCTGACAGCAGGGGACCGCCAGAATGACTTCCGATTGCCAGCCGATCGCCTGTGAGATTGCATCGTCGGTCGCCGTGTCGCAGGCGTGCAGCGAGACGGCCAAATTAACATGTTCGGTCGGTTGAAAGTCAGCAATGTTACCGACTGAAAAACTTAAGCCTTGGCAATCTAATTTATTGGCAATGTTCGAGCAGGTTTGAATGACGGACTCATTGTAATCGAGGCCGATGAGAGTCACTTCACGTGAATGGATTTCCGTGAGCAAGTGATGCAGGGCAAACGTCAGATAACTTTTTCCACAGCCGAAATCGACGATGTTTAAAACCTTCTCGGTTGGCAGATCGGAAATAATGTCGTTGATGAGTTCGAGAAATCGATTGATCTGGCGAAATTTATGGTACTTCGATTTCCTAACTTTACCATCGACCGTCATGACGCCGATTTCAACAAGAAACGGGCATACGGTTCCTTCGGGGATGAGATACTGCTTCGCACGGTTGTGTTCCGTTTCGACAGCAGTGCGTGTCGGAGCCGATGTTTTCAAGCGGACTGTTCCCGATTTTTTCAACCGGGCCCGATAATCGGCTTCTGCGGTAAAGGCGTTGCAGTCTTTAAACTTCGAGCCGAATTGTTCACGAACCAATTCCAATGTTTCCGCAGGCGAGAAGTTTTTGTGCATCTCCTGCTTGGCGGTTTGGAAAGAGGCTTGGTAACACTCCTCGCCTTTGAGGCTGACAGGCCGCACGGTAATTTTCTGAAATTCCGGCTGGCTATTACTGTGCGGAGCGCTCAACACCAACAACAGGCAGGACCGGTCGAGTATTGCGGCTGAAATCTTTTCGGGAAATGAATTCATTGACTGTCTGAATAAACTTGAATTCTGGTGTTTTGCTACAACAGATTATATGATGTCCGATCTGAGTGATTCATTCACCCGTCCAATCGTATAATGGTAGTCTCTTGCGGGCTGGACTCGGTATGCAGTCTCGCGTATTTCTTCCAAGAAAGAGCGAGAAATCTGAGTTTCGATCTCTAATTCTTATCACCTTGAAAAAAGACAATCTCTTATGGCGCTGAACAAAAAACAAAAAAAACAAATCGATGTGTTGAGAAAAAAGATTGCAAGTCGACGGCCACTGCTGGCTGCTGCAAAAGAACAAAACGACGACCCGGCTGATCTGACCCGCATCGAGTCGGAAATTCAAGGCTTCGAACAGCAAATCAAAACGATTCAAGAAGGTTGATCGTTTTTCCCACCACACCGATTTGAGAAGGTTCTAAGTCTTGTCTGCAATCAGTTATCCACCAACGGTAATCGTCGTCCATCCCAAGGAACGCAAAAGCAAATGCACCGTGGCTTCGTTACGGGGCCAGGCCGGGTTCACCTTTTGGAAATACCCACGTTTCGATTTAACCGCAGTCGAAGGTTACGTCCGCCTGGGCTTAGACGGCCCTGAACTTAGCCCAGCCGATGCGGAATCTGGTCTACTCATTTTAGATGGCACTTGGCGGCTGGCTGAAAAAATGGAGCCCGACTTCCACGACGTCCCCGTCCGCAGCCTGCCGACTTGGAAAACCGCCTACCCGCGCGTCTCAAAAAACTTTGAAGACCCAGATATTGGTCTGGCAACCATCGAAGCCTTGTACATCGCCTACAAACAAATGGGCCGCGAAACGGCGGGATTGTTAGACGACTATCACTGGGCCGACGAGTTTTTGGAACTCAACGCCGACCGGCTCAAGTAGATAAAATGGACGGACCACCGATTCGCCGTGATCTTTTTTTTAACCCCGAAGATCACGAAAGCCACGAAGAAAACATTTATTCGTGGCTACGATTCTTATAAAAGACGTCGGATTTCTTAGCGATCTCCTCGAGTTCTTCTTGGTTGAGATTTTTAGATCTGACAGAAATCCAGATCGATTCCGGATCATATTCATCGACTTCGCCGATCACCGAAACTAGAGGACTTTCCAGTAGAGAATAGCTTTTGGAATTCACTTGGTCGGCTAGAGAGTCGGAAAAGATTTTTTCGACTCTCTCTCCAGAAAACCAAACCCTGAGTCTGGTTTGCAATCCAAAAAGTACATACCTAAGCGGTTCATCAATGATGACAAGAGTCTTTGCAGTTTTTATTTATGCCAAAATCTTCTCAACCACATGCCCAGCAATATCAGTCAACCGGTAATCACGGCCCTGTAACCTAAACGTTAATTTCTCGTGGTTGATGCCTAGGTTGTGCAATATCGTGGCGTGTAGGTCGTTGACGTGGACGATGTCTTCGACGGCTTCGTAGCCTAAGTCGTCGGTGGCACCGTGGGTGATGCCGCCTTTGATGCCGCCGCCTGCGAGCCAACACGAGAAACCTTTAATGTGATGGTCTCTGCCGCTGCCTTGGGCCATTGGCGTGCGACCAAATTCGCCGCCGCACAGAATCAGCGTATCGTCGAACATGCCTCGCTGTTTTAGGTCTTTGATCAGGGCCGCACAAGCTTGGTCGACTTCCCCCGCGGTTCCTTTGACGGCGTTCTTCACCCCGCCGTGATGGTCCCAGGCTCGGTGGTACAGTTGGATCATCCGCACGCCGCGTTCTGCCAACCGCCGGGCCAACAAACAATTCCCGGCGAACGTGCCATCGGCTCCTTCGGTGCCGTACATTTCGAGAATGTGCTTGGGTTCTTTTGAGACGTCCATCAACTCGGGTACACTGGTTTGCATTTGAAAGGCGGTTTCGTAGGCCGAAATGCGGGTGGCAATTTCGGGGTCGTCAATTAAATTATTCTGTAACGAATTGAGTTGCTGAACCGTATCGACCACGTCGCGTTGCAATTTGTTGGAAACGCCTTTCGGGTTTCGCACGTATAAAACCGGGTCGCCGGTCGAGCGGAATTCGACGCCTTGAAACTGGCTGGGCAAAAACCCGCTGTGCCATTGCCGGGCGGCAATCGGCTGGGCTTGGCCGAATTTTCCCAACGATGTCATCACAACAAATCCAGGCAGGTTATCGGCTTCGGTTCCTAATCCGTAATTGAACCATGATCCCATTGACGGCCGGCCGGAAATGGTCGAGCCGGTATTCATGTAGGTGTGTGCCGGGTCGTGGTTGATGGCTTCGGTCATTAGTGAATTGATAATGCAAATATCGTCGGCCACCGAGCCGATGTGCGGAAAGACTTCGGAAATGTATTGCCCCGACTCGCCGATTTTTTTGAACTTGTGCTGTGGCCCCATGCATTTGAGTGCGCGCCCTTGCAGTTGGGCGATCGGTTTGCCTTTAGTGTACGACTCGGGCATGGGCTTGCCGTCCATCTTCGCCAGTTCGGGTTTGTAATCGTACGTTTCAAGATGCGATGGCCCACCCGCCATACACAGATGAATGACCCGCTTGGCCTTCGCCGGCAAATGCAACGGCTTCACAATGCCCGGCCATTTTTCGATGTTGACCGGCTTTTTTTCAGCGGCTGCAATTTCTGATTTCAACATTGAGGCCAACACGGCTGTGCTGATGCCCGCGGTTGAGGTGTTCAGAAACGTGCGCCGGTTGATGGAGTTTATGATTGGATTGGGTGACATGTTTAGTTTCCGGTTTGTGTGATTGTGTGGCACTGCTGGCCTGCCCAGCAGTGCTTCGCGTTAATTCCTGGTAATGGTTTCATGCAAATTAAACATGACTCGGGCGATGCTCGTCCAGGCGGCCAATTCGACCCGGTCGATGTCCTTCGCCACGGGTTTTTCGCCGACGGTTAAAATCTCATCGACGGCCTGTTTTTCTTTTGCGTAATGTTCTCGATGTTGTCGGTGTAACGCCGTTAGAATTTCCACTTCCTCGGGCCGGACATTGCGGCCTAAGATTTGTTGATAGACAAACTGAATTTTCTGGGACGACTGTTTGCCGGCTTCATTTAGAATTCGTTCAGCGAAAACTCGCGAAGCTTCCACGTAAGTTGGATCGTTCAATAAAACCAATGCTTGCAGCGGCGTATTAGAACGGGGCCGTTCGACCGAACATTCTTCACGCGTTGGGGCATCGAAGGCACGTAAACTGGGATGCAAAAACGTTCGGCACCAATAAGCGTAGAGGCCTCGGCGGTATTGGTTATCGCCACTGTCATGTTTGTAAACCCGTTTGGGGAAGTTCAAGTGCTTCCAATAACCGGCGGGTTGATACGGCTTAACGCTACGACCGCCGACTTTTTTTACCAGTAAACCACTGACGGCCAATGCATTGTCGCGGACCATTTCCGCATCGAGCCGAAACCGCCCTTGCCGAGCCAGCCATTGGTTGAACGGGTCTTGCTCCCGTAGTTCCGGGCTGACGAACGACGATTGCCGGTAGGCCCCAGATGTCACCATCAGGCGGATCATGTCTTTCACATTCCAACCGTTCTCAACAAACTCAACCGCTAACCAGTCGAGCAATTTCGGGTGCGTGGGCAGGGTGCCTTGGGCACCGAAGTCATCAACCGATTTCACAATTCCTTGGCCGAAAAACAGTTTCCACAATCGATTCACGAACACACGGGATGTCAGCGGGTTGTCTTTCGCGACCATCCAATTCGCCAAGTCGAGCCGGGACAATCGGTCTTTTTTATTGGAATCGCCTAAAATCTGCGGCAGAAAACTGGGCACAGCGGGAGACGTGGTTTCTCCCGATTCATCGAGCCAATTCCCCCGCGGTAGAATACGCATCGCACGCGGTTTGATTGCCGTTGAGACTAGCATCGTTTCCATGCCGTCGTTGGTCTGTTTCTTTTGTTTTTCTAACCCGCCAAGTTTGTCGCGCGTCGGTTTGAGTGACTTAGCAATTGTGCGAAAGTGGTCGGCCAGAAGCTTCTTCTGCGGAGCGGTTCGTTTTTCTGATTCGATGGCGAGAATGTCATTGATGTTTTTTGGTAGACCGAGTTCGCCTTTTGCCCGGATAGGTCGAGCCGTTTCAGAAACTGAAATCCGGAAGTGGCCGATGTTATGTGTTCCGCCGTGGTTTTGGTGCAATTTGATGGTCAGCTTGCCTGCGGGAATGTCGGCTTTGGTTTCAAAGACCGCTGAGGTTTCTTTTCCAATATTTGGAATAATGGCCCAACCGGTGTTTGGTTTTCCGTCAATGGCCGAGGCAATTACATAGCTCGTTTGGGAGTGAGTTGCCGTCGCGATCGACAAGACAACCGGCTTTCCTGCTCGTGTTACTACAAATTTATTGAGCACAAGATTGCCATTTTCGGCTAACCCGGGGCCTTTCGAAGGAAGAGAATCGTGCGGCAGAACTTCCAAGCGAATTCCGGTGACGGCAGCTTGGTCGGTTTGCAATGTGACCGTGTAAACGTCTGTGGCGGGCTTGGTCTTACCGACGGCTAAGATTGAACCATCTTCGGCAATCTGAAATTCCATTCCCCCCTTCGATTTCACTTCAAGCGGTTTGATTGTCGTCCATTCGAGCTTTCGGTTCTTGAGATCTGTTTCCCATCGGGCCAACTCGATATCGAGTTCCGGGGTTTGGGTGGCCAGCGTTTTTTTCAGCGGTGCGATTTGCTTATCGAGTTCGGCGATTTTCGCCGTCTCGGCGGGCTTGGGAATTTTGATCGGTTGTTGCTTGCCAACGGGCGTTTCTTGCAAGTCGGCGAAGAAGGCCGCGAAGCTGTAATAGTCTTTCATCGTAAACGGGTCGTATTTGTGGTTATGGCATTCGGAGCACATCATCGTCGAACCGAGCCAGGCCGAGGCTGTATTTCGAACACGGTCGGACGCGTATTTCGCCAGGTATTCTTTCGCCTGGGCACCCCCTTCGCGGGTCGTCATCAGCATGCGGTTATAGCCGGAGGCAATTCGGTTTTGCATTAAATTGCCTTCCAGCAAGTCGCCCGCCAGTTGTTCAATCGTAAATTGGTTGAATGGTTTGTTATTGTTGAATGCTGAAATCACATAATCGCGGTACAGGTAAACGTCGCGGTGGTTGTCGCCGTGAATGCCGTTCGTGTCGGCATACCGGGCCAAGTCGAGCCAGTACATGGCCATACGCTCGCCGAATTCTTGCTGGCCCAATAATCGGTCAACTAGGTTCTCATAAGCGGCCGGGCTCTTGTCTTTTACGAAGGCTATTACATCGGGCCGTTTCGGCGGCAGTCCGGTTAAATCGAAACTCAGCCGCCGGATGAGCGCGGCACGGTCGGTTGATTTTGAGGGTTTAAGTATTTTCTCGTTCAACTTGGCAAGAATGAACCGGTCGATGTCATTCTTAACGAATGGTGTTTTTTTTACCGTCGGAACGACGGGACGCTTCGGCGTGATATAGGCCCAGTGACCTTGCCATTTCGCACCACGTTCGATCCATTTCCGAATGAGATCGATCTGCTGTTTCGTTAACGACTTGCCAGAATCGACCGGAGGCATGGCGGTGTCGGCATCGGTCGTCACCAGCCGTCGGTAGAGTTCGCTTTCCATTGGCTTGCCGGGAACGATGATGGCATGTTCCGCCCCTTTGCCGAACAGACCATTTTTTGTGGAAAGTTCTAGGTCGGCTTCCCGCGTGTTGTCGTCAGGCCCGTGACAATGAAAACAGGTTTCTGACAGTAACGGGCGAATGTCGCGCGAGAATTGAATCTCATCATCGGCTGCCAGCGCAACTGCAGACAGGGACAAGAAACTTACACAAACAAGAAAGGCAGCACGCATCGGTTGGCTCCATTTTGGAGTGAGATTGAATAATACTTCAACCAATCATTTTCCAAAGGTTTCAACCACGTGTAAAGGCAACCGGCGATTTTGAGGGGAATGACATTTCTATTTCGATTCCAAATAAATCTCAAACACACCATCGCGGTTTGAAACGAACGTTAAACGGCCATCAGGATGATAGGCGGCGAAATTATCGATGCCGGGACTCTTCGAGAAATTTCTTGGCTCATCCCCTGTCGGCCCACTGGTGTAAATTTCCAAATTTCGGTCGCGGTTACTCGTCCAGGCAATTTGTTTTCCATCAGCTCGCCATGCTGGGTAATCATCGAAGCCAGGGCTGTCGGTGATGCGGGTTAAATTCGAGCCATCGCGGTCAATTTTAGCCAATTCCAAATCACCCCAACGATTGGTCGAGAAAAGAATGTTCTGGCTATCGGGGCTGAAGCAGGGGTGTGCATCAATGGCCGGGTCCGAGGTCAGGCGTTTGATTTCGGAGCCGTCACTTTTCGCAACGTACAGTTCTTGGTTGCCGTCTTTGGTCGAGGTAAACGCAATCCATTTTCCGTCCGGCGAACAGGCGGGTGATTCTTCGTGTGACAGTTTGCCTTCAGAAGTTACGACCGGCTTAAAGTTCTTGCCGTCGAGGTCGATGGAATAGACTTCAATATCACCTTGATTGGGTGATGTTTTATCGAAGGCAAACAGCAGGGTTTTCCCGTCGGGGTGCCAAACAGCGTCGTATTCTGGCTCGTCCCGTTTTGTCAGACGTCGTTCTTTACCGTCTTCGGTCGAGAGTAACCAAATCGAAATCCGACTTCCCTTGTGGCGCGAGAAGGCAAGAAACTTTCCGTCGGGCGACCAACTGGGCCGTTGTTTAAACAGACCATCGCTGGTTAAGCGAATGAGTGAATCTTGACGAGTCGGTTCCGCAGCCGGGCAGGGATATGGGGAAATCCCAAACAACAAAACGATGCTGAGGAACAAGCGGTTCACAATAATTCCTCAATTGGTTTCCCCAGCGGCAACAGCCCGGCAGTTGTTAATTCGGTTGTGCCGATCCCTATCGCCTGCAGGGCCGTGGCAAATAAGTCGGACGGTGTGACTGGTTGTTGGATAGGGTACTCGGCTCGCGGGTCGCTGGAACCGATAACCTGCCCAGCGTTGATTCCGCCACCTGCAATTAATGCCGAGTAACAATGATGCCAATGGTCGCGGCCCGACTTTCCGTTGATTTTGGGGGTTCGGCCAAATTCGCCAACAGCAACCACCACGGTTTCTTGTAACAGTTCGCGGTCTTGTAAATCGTCTAGCAAGGCGGAAACACTTTGGTCGAGCATCCAGGCGTGACGGTCTTGGAATTGTTGAAAGTGTCGGTCGTGCATGTCCCAGCCTCCGTCGCCGGTGTCTTCAATCGGCTCGACGTGCGATGACCAATTGACCTGTGCGAAGCGCACTCCCGATTCAATCAAACGCCGAGCCAGCAGACAACTTTGCCCGAAACGGAACTTGCCGTACTTCCTGCGGAGTTTTTCCGGTTCTTGATCCAAATCGAACACCTTCCGGGCGTTGCTGGAAGTGAGCATTGCAAAGGCCTGTTGGTAGAAACTGTCGAGCCGTTCGATGGCGGGTGAGGTCTCCACTTTTTTTGCTAATCGGTCGAGCGAGTCAAGCAATGCTTTCCGTTTGGTCAAACCATCGGCAGTCACGCCTTCAATCAATTGAAGTTGCGGAAGTTCGACGCCAGTATCGATGTTGTAATCGATTCGAAACGGGTCATGCATTGCTCCCAGCGGTCCGCCCCCTTCGCCGTGAATTCGTTTTTTACCAGGATCTAAAAACTTTCCTGTGGTGACAAATCGAGGCATCGTCGGGTCAAAGCCAAGAATTTTGGAAACGACCGATCCATGTGTCGCCTGCACGTCGCCGTTTAGTATTTTTCCGCCTAAACTTTTCGCACCCGAGTCCGAGCCGGTTAAGCCAATCGTTCCCGCAATGCCATGGTCGTTTGAGTCACAGTGCATTGACCGAATGATGGAATAGCGGTCGGCTCGTTGTGCCAAGGCTGGCAGCATTTCACAAATTTGGGTTCCGGGCACCGCCGTTTCAATCGGGCTGTACGGTCCACGAAATTCGAGGGGTGCTTTCGGTTTAAGGTCGAACGTATCGAGATGACTGGGCCCACCCCACAACCACAGGAGGATAATCGACTTCGGTTTTTTCGCAGCCGATTGAGCCTGTGCTTCGATTTTGAGTAAATCGGCCAGCGTTAATCCAAGTGTTCCCAACGCACCGGCCCGAAGCACGGCCCGTCGGCTGGGTTGATTGGAATTCCCGGTTTTGATTGATCCGACAGAAAGCATGCTTTTCAGGATCTCAGAACACGTGGGCAGCGTCAAGGTGGAGACACAGTTTCTGGTTCCGCACGTTGCCGTCTGCGGCCCAAGTGAACCCTGGGTAAACACACCTGAACCCGATCATTAAATCGGGGATTTTCCCATAGTTATTTGATCTCTACTGCAGTTCTCGATACCCTGAACTACCTAGTCTAATTTCAGTATCGATTTGTTACCCCACGTCCTGCCGTTCTTTTAAGGCGGAGTTAGCTCGAACAATAAAGATCAACACTATGGCGATCACCCATTGGCTGCAGCAATTGCGGCAAGGGAATTTTAATGCCCGCTCGCTTTGGCGAAATGATTCCACAAGAAACATCAGAAATCGGATCCGTCTTTCCCGGCGGCATACCGTTGAACGTTTGGAAGACCGCACGTTGCTTTCAGCAGATGTTTTTTTACCTGTAGCTAATAATGCCTTGGCAGCTCTGATCAGTCAGGATGATATCATCCCCAGTACTTCCTTACCCACTCTTACGACTCCACGCACTTTTTCGATTAACGAAATAAATGATGGCATCACGTCAGATGTGGATCCCTTCAACGGATTTTCCTCCATTTATAGCGCTGGCACAATCTCTCTTGATCTCGTGGGGAATTTTAATCTCGAAAGCTTTCTTCTCTGGAACGACGTTCATGTCATGGAAGAAGGAATCAAGGACTTCAGATTAGATTTTTTCGATGAGTCAGATGATCTGATCACCCTAAATTTTTCCACGAACTTCACCGGACCTTTGGGTCAATTGGAGGCGGAAGAATACGTTTTCGATAGTATCATCCCAAGCGTGAGTCGCGTCGAACTTGTCATATTGAACTCCTATCCTTCGAGGGATCGAGTAGAAATTCGGGAAGTGGCGTTTACTGGAACGAAAGTGCCCATAGATTTGTCTGTCGCGAAGACAGATAGCAAGGTTGCCGTCACCCAAGGAGAAACATTTACCTACACACTGACCGTCACCAACAACGGCCCATTTGATGTTGTTGGTGCGTCTGTTTCCGACCTAAAACCCGATGCCCTCAGTAGTATGACTTGGACTTCCGTTGCAGCAGGCGGGGCCACCGGTAACACGGCGTCCGGCAGCGATTCAATTAACGATACGGTCGATATGCCCGACGGTTCTAGCATTGTTTACACGATTACCGCCACTGTCGATTCTGCAGCACAAGGCATTCTCACCAACATCGCCACCGTCACTCCATTAGGCGGCCTGGCCAATGACACCGACGCCACCAACAACCAAACCCACGACAGCAATATCGTAATTCTTAACGCAGTTCCCAGCACAGGTGTCCTTATTGAAAACGGGCAATCGCTCGGAACATCGAACAGCCGTGGGGTGCAATTCGGAGATTTGAACGGGGATGGGCATCTCGACGTCTTTGTCGCGAATTATTACCAAGGAAATCAGGTTTGGCTGGGCGATGGCAGTGGCGGATTTGTCGATAGCGGACAGTCTCTGAATATCAAAGCCAGTGTCGATTTGGCGCTCGGCGACCTCGACGGCGACGGCGATCTCGACGCATTCGTTGCCAACTTCAATCAAGGCAACCGAGTTTGGATCAACAACGGCAGCGGTATCTTCACCGACAGCGGACAAACACTTGGTGCGTCGAAAAGCCTTAGCGTTTCGCTAGCTGACCTCGACGGTGACGGCGACCTTGATGCGTTCGCCACGAACTCTTCCGCTCACACCGACAAAATCTGGATCAATGACGGCAGCGGCGTCTTTGCCGACAGTGGACAGGCTTTGGGTGCTTCTAGCAGTATTGACGTCGCGTTCGGCGATATCGATAGTGACGGCGACCTCGATGCATTCGTCGCCAACAATCAAACCGATGGTAGCCGCGTATGGTTGAACGATGGACTCGGAATTTTCTCCGACAGCGGGCAGACATTCGGTACATTGAACAGTTCCGACGTTGCGTTGGGTGATCTCGACGGCGACGGCGATCTCGACGCTTTTTTGGTCAATCAGACTAACCTAGGGAATACCGTTTGGCTGAACGACGGCAGCGGGGTTTTTGCGGACAGCGGTCAAAGCCTTGGTTTATTCAATTCGAATTCCGTTTCGCTGGGCGATTTGGACGGCGATGGCGACCTCGATGCCTTTGTGTCAAATCTCGATCAGGCTAACAAATTCTGGACAAACAACGGCAGCGGCATGTTTAGTGACAGCGGCCAGACGTTCGG
>Ga0115002_10003566_pt1 | contig 19355 bp, 19 predicted proteins | sample ArcticOcean_MG_C_8_FD_89576 | JGI IMG/M metagenome (GOLD analysis project Ga0115002, IMG submission 89576) | Marine microbial communities from western Arctic Ocean - ArcticOcean_MG_CB11_86 | ecosystem: Environmental > Aquatic > Marine > Oceanic | place: Arctic Ocean: Canada Basin | collected... | reverse complement strand
GGCTGGCACTGGACAAGCGGTGCGAAGGGCATGTCACGCGACACACCGACCAGTGAACTCCTCAACACGATCGCAAGTCCAACTCTGGTGATCGTGGGCGAGCATGACCTGATTGATTTTCATGTGATGGGGGACGTAATGGCAGAGGGCATCGCCGGGGCACGTAAAGTCGTTATCCCAAACACCGGGCACATGTCCAACATGGAAGACCCAGCTGCATTTAACGCGCTGCTACATGAATTCCTATCGGGGGTCGAGTAAGCCCGGGTGATTTATCCACCGGCAGGGGCGCGCTTTTGAGCAGCCAGTAGAGCGCGCACCGCAATCACGGCGATGGCAACACGGGAGGGAGGGCTCCACGCCCACCAGGGCAACCGCCGATATCTAGCCGCTATCGGACCCCGCATTGGGAAGATCACCTGTCGCTTATCTCCGGTCGTCCTATCCAGCGCCGGAATAGCCAGAAGAATCAGAAAGTCGCTATGTCGGAGATCGGGATCGACTCTTCCCTCGCCCACCACGGCACTGCGATTGATGCGGCAATCTCCATCAGGAAACGAAGGCATCTCGATACCAGCATGTCGTACGGATACTCGAACTTCTCGACGGGTTTCATGTCCGGCACAACTGGCTTCAATACTTAACGATGGCTTACCAGCGCCTCGAATTTATACGGTTTCAGAGGTTATCATCCCAAAATATGTCCACAAAAATAACCGGCAAGAAAGCCCTCCTTGAAATGCTCCGTGCGGAGGGAGTGACTCACATTTTCGGCAACCCGGGCACCAGTGAATCGCCGTTCCTGGACGCCCTGGAAGACTACCCAGATCTCCGATACATCCTAGCTTTACAGGAAGGCGTCGCCGTCGGCATGGCCGACGGGTTCGCCCGCGCCACCAACAAAGCGGCGTTCGTGCAGCTCCATATCGATTCCGGGTTGGCGAATGGCATCAGCTTGATGATCGATGCGCTGAATGACGGCACGCCAATGGTCGTGGTCTCCGGCAACTACGACACCCGGAAGTTGGCCGAGTTCAGGGCCGATTTACCGACGATAGTTAAACCCGTAACCAAGTGGTCGGTGGAGGTGACCCACCCGGATCAGATACCGAGCGTGATCCGACGTGCATTCAACGAGGCCAACAGTGAGCCGAAGGGGCCTGTGTACGTTGGGCTGTCCGGCAACGCGCTGGACGGTGTGGCGGAGATGCACATTGTTCCGTCTAAACCTATGTACACCTCCAGTGCACCAGACCCGGCCGCGCTTGAGCGCGTGGCAGAGCTTCTAGCCGGTTCCAAGCGTGCGTTGATGCTGCTTGGCAATCGGGTCGCCAAATCCGACGGCGTTGCTGAAGCGGTGCGTGTAGCCGAGATACTGGGTTTGCCTGTGTACACAACCCGCGGCTCTGAAGTCAGTTTCCCGACTAATCACCCGCAGTATATGGGGGCTCTGGCGACCCGCCGTCGTGAACACCGACAGCTTCTTAACGATGCCGATGCCTTACTTGCCGTTGGTGCTGAGGTGTTTGCAGATCTGTTCTATTTCTCGGACGTGCTTATGCCGGAAACTGCAACGGTCATCCATATCGATCAGCGTCCGGGCGCGGTTGGCAAATCGGAGCCGACTGATATTGGCATCGTGGCGAGCCCAAAGCTGGCCCTTGCCCAACTTGCGGACGCTTTAGAAGCATCTATGACTGATGAGGCGCGTACCGCGGCGTCCGAAAGGGCGGCGCAGATCTCAGATGTGCGAAACGAAGCTCGTGAGCGATATGCCGCCGCGGCTCAGACCAAATGGGACAACGTTCCGATGTCCCCCGACCGGGCCCTGGCCGAGATCGCAGCCGCGCTTCCGCCGCGGACGATCGTTGTGGACGACTCATCAAGCCACCGACTATCCTTCAACCACTACATGCAATCACTCGCCCCGGACGAACTGGTTTCTAAAAAGAGTGGGTCGATTGGCTGGGGACTCGGCGCGACATTCGGAACAAAGCTCGCGAACCCCGATCGACCGGTACTCGGAATACTCGGTGATGGTGGGGCGATGATGACCATCCAAGGCTTGTGGTCAGCCGCCAACGATGACATCCCGGCCGTAGTGGTGGTGCTGGACAACGGCGCATACCGAGTGCTCAAAACCAACATGGACATCTACAAACGAGATGTTATCAAGGAACCAGAGCCCGGCAGCAACTACCTATTCATGGACTTCCCGACCCCGTTCGATCTGTCGGTTATAGCCCGGGGCATGGGCGTCCACGGAGAGCGTATAACCGACCCCTCAGAAATAGGCCCGGCTCTAAAACGGGCATTTGCGTCGGGCAAACCGGCCTTGCTGGACGTGGTGATAGACGGGGTTGTGTAGGGTGGAGGTCAGAGCCTCCACCCTACACATTCGTAAAAGTCGATTGGATCTACGTCATGGGCGTATTTCGATAGGCCTCTGTGGCCTAATTTCGTAAGACGTGTCTGCTGAATGTTCCTACTCCCCGGTTCGGGAGAGACTCGGGTCGCTTGCCCTTGATCTCGGGCAAGAGCGTGATCGCGCAACCTGGAGGAGCAAGCGCCACCTTTACGATGGTATGACAAGTGACCTCATGATCGTCGTGAGCAGATGTACAGAAAGACGCCGGCGGGCTGGATGTAGGCGCTAGCCGGCACCCAACCCGCCGGCGTGTTGTACGAACTGCGTCACTACATCAACCCCGGTTCCATTTTTTAAATTGGTGAACACGAACGGCTTGTCGCCGCGTTGTTTCCGCGCATCCCGATCCATCACGTCCAAATCAGCGCCAACGTAAGGTGCAAGATCTATCTTGTTGATGACCAGCAGGTCTGAGCGCGTGATTCCCGGTCCGCCCTTACGCGGAATTTTGTCGCCTGCCGAGACATCAATCACATAGATCGTGATGTCCGCCAGTTCCGGACTGAAGGTCGCTGCAAGGTTGTCCCCACCCGATTCGATCAGCGCCAGCTCGGCGTTCGGGAATCGACCAACCATGTCCCGAATCGCCGCCAGATTGATCGAGGCATCCTCACGGATGGCGGTGTGCGGGCAGCCTCCCGTCTCAACCCCAACGATGCGGTCCGCCGGTAAAGCGCCAGAGCGCGTAAGGATTTCCTGATCTTCCCTAGTGTAAATGTCGTTGGTAACTACGAACAGATCGAACTCGTCTCGTAACCGAACACATAGCGCCTCTACCAGAGCAGTCTTGCCGGAGCCGACAGGGCCGCCGATTCCCACGCGTAAAGGGCCATTCGAAGTGATCTTGTCCGGACGTTCGTTCAGAGCCGAGGTCATGAGCGGAATAGTCTCCCATCGCGCATCTCGTGCGCCATTGATGCCAGGTCTATCATCGGCGTTGCGCCGCCGATATCCTCGAATTTCGCCTCCAACGTCGCCCCTCCAGCCCGTTCAACGATCGGATGCATCCGGGCAACTAAACGCTGTCCGTCGGTCTGACCAAGGGGGATCAAACGTACGCCCGCCGAAACGATGCCAGATGCGAACGATTGCAGGTACAAGGGAAGCACGTATTCAACCGGGACGCCGTGACAGGCAGTAACCATCCCAACGGCAACTGCCACCGGCACTCCCCTGTTTATTTTGGGTTGTTTTATGGCAGCTGTTGCGGCTTCCACCGCGCCATTGGGCCAGGCGGCTTGTACTGTGTCTAGAAATGCTTCGCCCTGCGCTTTGCTTTCGAGGGCCAGTTCAGCGGTTCCGCGCATGGCTGCACCTATCTCTGCGACCTGCTGAAGCCTGCCGTGATCGCCGGCGTCTTCTGCACGCCACGCGGCGACCAGCAACATTCCATCGACACGCCCAGCGCCCTGGTTCACCGCTGCTTCAATCCATATAAACAGGCTCTCTAGATCATCCACATCGCCAACTGCGACCGCCTCTTCCAGTCCGTGCGAGTAGCTAAATCCACCGATCGGGAATGCGGGCGACAACCACGCCTGAAGACGCAACAGGTCAGCGATTTTAAGGTACTCGTCAACCATGTCTGTGCCCATCCTCGTCGTAAGCACCGCCCTCTGGTTGGAACGGTGCCCTCACTTCCAGAATTTCTGCCCCAAGCCCGCGCAACATCTCTGCAATCACGTGGTCCACGCGTAGGTGAATTCGATCTTGAAACAGCTCCGCCTGAAGGTGTCGATTGCCGATATGCCATGCAAGTCGGTTGAGGTGTCCGGGTGAGTCTGACACGACCGCCATTAGGCTTTCAGGAGCGGCGATCACGGCGATCCAGCCACCGCCTTCGAGCCGAAGTCCATCACCATCTGCAAGCGCAACCGCATCTGGTAGGTCAAGGAGAAGATCGTCGCCGGCGTCGGTGGTGAGGCGTACGCGTCTGCGATGACGATCATCAAACCTCAGAGTCACGGTGTCTAGCGCGTCGTTCGAGGGCCAGTTGCCGGCGGCGACCGCTTCCGTTGCGCGTTTCATTGCAATTCGAGCTTGGTTTGAATTTGGGACTTCACCCTCACCCTCGTCCTCTCCCGCTGGGAGAGGAAAGTCTGGCCGGAACATACGTGCACACCAATCGGCGTGACAAGCGCCGCCCCTAAGGTTGTACTGAACACTCGCAGTCCCGGCATCAAAACAGGAAATACCGCTGCGCCATCGGCAACTCCGTCGCCGGTTCACAGGTCAACAACTCACCATTCGCACGCACTTCATACGTCTCCGGATCCACCTCCATCACCGGCGTGAGATCGTTGTGAATCATGGAATGCTTGCCAATCATGGATCGGGTATTGCTCACCGGAACCAGCTCTTTTGTAAGCCTTAACTTACACGCGAGATCCGACTCCATCGCGGCGGCAGAAACAAAGGTCACCGAACTCGCTGTCAACGACGCTCCATAAGCCCCGAACATGGGACGGTAGTGCGAGGGCTGAGGCGTCGGGATAGAAGCGTTCGGATCGCCCATGCGTGCCGATGTGATCGTGCCCGATTTGATCACCATGTCCGGCTTAACGCCAAAGAAAGCGGGCGACCAGATAACAATGTCCGCCAACTTGCCGGGTTCCACTGAACCGACGTACTCAGAGACGCCTTGCGCTATAGCCGGGTTAATCGTGTACTTGGCGATGTAGCGTTTCGCTCGGAAATTGTCGTTCTCGCCCGTCTCATCCGACAATCGGCCGCGTTGTTTCTTCATCTTATCGGCGGTCTGCCATGTCCGTATAATCACCTCGCCAACACGCCCCATTGCCTGGCTATCCGAGGCAATGATCGAAAGCGCCCCAATATCGTGCAGGATGTCCTCGGCCGCCATCGTCTCCCGCCGAATTCGGCTCTCGGCGAAGGCCACGTCCTCCGGTACCCGGCGGTCTAGATGGTGGCACACCATGAGCATGTCCAGGTGCTCGTCCAAAGTGTTGATCGTGAACGGCCTTGTGGGGTTGGTTGATGATGGGATTACGTTCGGTTCACCACAGGCTCGGATGATGTCCGGCGCATGTCCGCCGCCCGCCCCTTCTGTGTGAAACGCGTGAATGGTGCGGCCCTTGAATGCGGCCAGCGTGTTCTCGACAAACCCGGATTCATTCAGCGTGTCCGTGTGAATTAGGATTTGAACATCCATCTCGTCCGCCACCGACAGACTGTTGTCTATGACCGCGGGTGTCGTGCCCCAATCCTCGTGTAACTTCAACCCACATGCGCCAGCCCGCACCTGTTCTTCCAGGGCAGCCGGTAACGATGCGTTGCCTTTCCCGAAGAACCCAAGGTTGACTGGGAGGCCTTCCGCCGCTTGCAACATCCGACCGATATGCCACCCTCCCGGGCTTGCCGTGGTGGCGTTGGTGCCTGTGGCCGGCCCGGTGCCTCCGCCCATGAGCGTCGTGACACCGGAATGAAGCGCGTGATCCACCTGTTGCGGGGAGACGAAATGGACGTGGACATCCAGCCCTCCGGCGGTAATGATCTTGCCCTCGCCGGCGATCGTCTCCGTCGCCGCGCCGATCACGATATCGACGCCGGACTGCACGTCCGGGTTCCCAGCCTTACCGATAGCCGCGATCCGACCGTCGCGCAAACCAATGTCCGCCTTGACGATGCCCCAGTGATCTAAGATCAGGGCATTGGTGATGACGGTGTCTACCGTTCCTTCAGCACGAGTCCTTTGTGACTGACCCATCCCATCACGGATGACCTTTCCTCCCCCAAATTTCACTTCCTCCCCGTATATCGTTCGGTCCTCTTCGACCTCTATAAACAGCTCGGTATCGGCCAGCCGAACCTTATCGCCCATCGTTGGACCAAACATGCCAGCGTAAGCGCGGCGACTCATTTCAAACGGCATGGCTCAGGCCTTCCCTAGTTCAGCGTTGTCTAGAGACCCCATAACGCCTTGATTGAACCCGAACACCCGCCGCGCGCCTCCGTACGGTATTAGCGAAACGATACGCGATTGCCCCGGCTCAAACCGCACCGCTGTTCCGGCCGGGATGTCCAGCCGCATGCCGCGTGCAACTGCCCTGTCAAATCGCAACGCCGAGTTCGTTTCAGCGAAGTGGTAGTGGCTACCGACTTGAATCGGCCGATCTCCCGTATTAGCGACCTCAACACTCGTCACCTCACGATCGGCGTTAAGTGTGATATTGCCGTCAGGCGTGAAGATTTCTCCCGGGACCAACTTACTCATACGGAAGACCCGGCAGCACGAATCGGTTCGTGGACTGTGACGAGTTTCGTGCCGTCCGGGAATGTCGCTTCCACCTGCACGTCTTCGAGCATCTCGGCAATCCCATCCATCACCTGCTCCCGCGTCAAAACGAACGCGCCTGCCGACATCAGGTCAGCGACAGTTCGGCCGTCACGGGCGCCTTCGACCACGAAGTCTGAGATCAGCGCAACCGCCTCCGGATAGTTGAGTTTCACGCCGCGTTCGAGACGTCGGCGCGCCACCATCGCCGCCATCGAAATGAGCAATTTGTCCTTCTCCCTTGGAGTCAGATCCAATCCGGCACCTCGTTCCTTAAATATTCCAGATAGTGGGAAGTCGCTCCGTCGCACCTATCGCCCGAGCCCGAAAACGCGACCAGAACATCCCGAACGCGCGGCGGACTTCCGCTGGATTCGCCCCGAGCCAGCGGGCAACAATCAGACCGTCGAAAGACGTCACGCCCGCACGCACGGTGTCCGGCTTATCGCCCAATAACCGACGCGTTAACTTGAGCTGGTCGTTGGCGTCAGTGGCGACGTAAAGAAAAGTCGCATACGCGGGAGACCCGGCAAATCCTGCTTGTGAGTTCAGCGCTGGTGTGATTCCTGTTACGTTTTTGTCAGCCTCTTCGGCGCCGGACAGGTGTAACGCGTCGGCCCATATCAGCCTGTCATCAACGCGAATCCGCCACTCGTCGTGCAACAGGCCGGTCGTAAACCGCTCGCCACGCTCTACTCGCCCCAACGACAACACCTCGCCCGCCATCACGCGGGAACCCAGCGATGCCCTTATCGTCGTGATTCGCCGGAAGCATGCACCGTCGTAAACGATGGTTCCCTGCGGCAGAAACTCAATCACCGAGCCCGGACCAGCGATCAACGTCGTCGTGGCCTCGGCGATCCGACCGGTAGAGCGGTAAACCTTTTCGGCCGCCTGTCCGGTAACCATCAAAGACGCGCTTTCAGTCGCCTCCAGCGTCACCTCAAGTCGATCGCCGCCTACGATTCCGCCTGAAGAATTAACGAGCACTGCGGTGAAAGGTTCGCCCCACTCCGGCCGTGGAAACAACGCCCTGAGTGGAGACTGCTGATACAGGCGGCCGAGGACGCTACCATCCTCACCAACGATTACCGAGAAATCCAACTGCCCATCAGTACGCGACTCGACAGCTTCATGTTTTCCTGATTTTATCGCTGTCGATTCCACCAGTCTTCAGCGCCTCTCGTATCAGTGACGTTGGACAAAAGTGTCCGGAGGACCGATGTTCAACCGTTCGTCCGATGTGGTCAACCGGCAAATTCAACCTTGAGCGATCACTGCGCACCGTTCGTGGCGAATAATACAGAAGCGTCAACTACCAGCCCTAAGGGAGGTATGTCATCCCGACTGCATCTACGCGAGATGATCCACCAAACACGACCATCTTCAGCGATAATCCCGACGAGCGGCGTGTCCAACTGCAGCCAAGGTACCCGAGAAAACTAAAGGCCGTGCCAAAAATCAGGAGCTTATGAATGAGCACATCTTCAACGCCAGTGGTCGGCTACACCCCACCCAAAGGTGAATGGGAACGTCGTGACCCAGACACACAGGGGTTCGATCCAGCATCACTCGCACGAGCGCTCAAATTTGCAGAGGCCACCGAGATCGATTGGCCAAATGATCTTCACGATCGAGCACCTAAGGGAGAGAACCACCCGAACGACCGTGTTCTCGGACCCCTCAAGGTGCGGAGTTCACCTGCTGGGCTGGTGATCCGCGGCGGCTATATCGTCGGAGAGTACGGCGATCCTTCCAGCGTTGAGGTGACCTTCAGTTGTACAAAGAGCTACATAGCGACGCTCGCGGGACAAGCCGTGGACAACGACCTGATTCACAGCATGGACGATCGTGTCTCGGGCTATATCAACGACGGCGGGTTCGATTCCGATCACAACTCAAAAATTACATGGCGTCACCTTCTCCAGCAGACGAACGAGTGGGAAGGTGAGCTGTTCGGCCTACCGGACACAGTCGATCGCGGCCGGGTAGTCGGCGGTTCCGCCAGTATGAACGGGGGGACCGATAACAAGGCTCTTCCTCACCAGGAGCCGGGCACCTTCTGGGAGTACAACGATGTTCGAGTAAATCGGACGGCGCTATCTCTGCTGCGAATATACGATGAGCCGCTTCCAGCCGTATTGAAGCGCAACGTTATGGACCCGATCGGCGCGTCAGATGGTTGGGAATGGCACGGATACGAAACATCGATGGTCGATCTGAACGGCAAGCAGGTTGAGTCGGTATCCGGAGGCGCCCACTGGGGCGGAGGGCTGTGGATCGACACATTTGACCACGCCCGGTTCGGGCTGCTCTATTCGCGGCGCGGTCGCTGGGACGACAAGCAGATCGTTTCAGAATCCTGGGTGTATGCCATGACGGAACCGTGTTCCATCAAGCCGGAATACGGGTACCTATGGTGGCTAAATCACGAGGGCGAAATCTCTGACCTCGCTTCATCACGCAGCTTTGCTGCACGGGGTGCTGGCGGCAACATTGTGTTTATCGACCCAGTGAGCGATGTAGTGATCGTGGTGCGCTGGTGCAACGACCCGAAGGCGGTTATCGACCGAATCCTGGGGACGATGGTGGAGTAATAACTGACGGTGTCGGTGGATAAATCCTTCTCCCTCACCCTTGTAGTGAACTGGACTCTCCCGCGTGGGGAGGGAGGTGCATAACTCGCCGATACGACCTGAATAAAGGCAATTCGCATAAAGTGCCATCCCGAGCGTAATCAAGGGACCGTCACCAGCAGTCACTTCTACGAATACACACCGCTGTGCTCTTGATCTTTGTCCTCCCTCAGCCCAGCCCTCTCCCACCTAGAGAGGGGGTCCAAAGAAGGTCCCGAATGCCTGATTACAATATCGAGATACTTGCCGAGGAAAATGCACTGGTCGGTGAGGGGCCCTGCTGGGATCCTCACCTAGGGGTCCTGTACTGGACCGATATCCGGACGGGACGGGTCTTCAAATACGACCCCGCGACAGACGAGAACGAGTTGATCCATCACGGCAAATACGTCGGCGGTATGGCGGTCAACAAGCAAGGCGGGCTGGTGTTCGGCACCTGGGAGGGCGTAATGCTGTGGCGCTCTGACGATGATTTCCAGTGGATTCACCACGGTGAGACATACCAGTTCAACGATTGTTTCGCCGGACCGCGTGGAGAGTTCTACGGCGGCAGTTACTTTGACAGCACAGCTTCCGGCGCATTGTTCCGATTTGAGACCGACGGTCGGGTGGAGACGATCGCTGAGGACGTCGGCATCTCCAATGGCATGGGCTTCTCGTCAGACGCTCGAACCTTCTATCACACCGATTCGCCAATCCGGACGATCTTCGCCTACGACCACGACTTGGAGACGGGCGCTTTAACCAACAAGCGTCAATTCGTGAAATTGGATGCGTCGGAAGGTATCCCAGACGGCATGACAGTCGATGCGCAAGACCACGTTTGGTCGGCCAACTGGGGCGGTAGCTGCGTGATTCGGTTCGACCCCGACGGGGATGAAGAACGCCGCGTCAGTTTCCCCTCCACACAGACATCGGCCCCGATGTTTGGCGGCGAAGACTTCAGCGACCTTTACGTCACAACGGCCTACAACGGCACCGGCCACCCGCCTAGCGGGCTGGAGCCTACTGGGTACGACTTCAACGCACATCGGGGCGGCGAGTTGTACCGGGCGAACCTCAGCGATCACGGCATATACGGCAAGCCGGAGTACGAAGCCAACTTCAAGTGGGCGGACCTTTAGATAATGACTATGGAATACGTCAATTTCGGAAAAGCGGGGGTCAAGGTTTCACGACTGGCGCTGGGGCTCGGCTTTCGCGGTCAATCGGACGCGGATGAGGGCGAACGGGCCATTGAGCGCGCCATCGAACTTGGCATCAACTTCATCGACTGCGCCAACGTGTACGGGCTTGGGGACGATCGCGTGAAAGCCGGAACGTCAGAGCAAATTCTCGGGCGCGCCCTGAAACGACACCGCGACGATCTGTTCATCTCGTCCAAGGTATTCAGCCCAATTGGTGATGGCCCCAACGATAGCGGCGCATCCAGATATCACATCATGCGTGAGATCGACCGCACGCTTGGTCGGTTGGACACGGATCACATCGACGTTTACATACTCCACGGATTCGACGATGTGACTCCGTTAGACGAAACACTACGCGCAATGGACGACCTTGTCACGGCGGGTAAGACCCGGTATATCGGCGTCTCCAACTATCGCGCATGGCAGGTCGTAAAATCGCTCTGGACGCAGGACGCGAACGGTCTCGATCCCCTGATATGCATCCAGAATCCCTACAATTTGCTCAACCGTGACCTGGAATTGGAAATGTTTCCGGCCGTACAGTCCCACGGTTTCGGCGTGATGACTTACAGCCCGCTCGCCGTTGGGTTGTTATCGGGTGCCTACGTCCCAGGCGAGTCCGCGCCGGCGGGTTCCCTTTACGCAACGGTCCGGGCGAGTAGTTTTGATAACCACATGGACGCAAACACCCGAACAGTACTGGATGTTCTGCACGAAATCGCTACCGCCCACGGCAGGACCGTTGCGCAGACGGCAACCAACTGGGTCCTCTCACATCCCGAAGTTAGCGTGGTAATAACCGGTGGCGACACAGCCGAACATATGGCCGACAACATCGGTGCTGTCGGCTGGTCTATCACGGACGGCGAGCGGGAACGGCTGGACGATGTCTCCTACGGCGCACGGAGGGTGCTGGACTGATCCAAGGTATCGTGCGCAAACCGCAGGAGTCGAGACAAGAGGCTGAATGCGCTGTACAGGTAACAACACCACTTCGCCTACACCGGAATCGTGGGAACTGGTCCAGAGTGGCCTGACCAGACCGATGGAGCGCTTCTGCCCTTCCTAGTTCCCCAGGCCTTCTACGTCCGTATGAGCTCCATTACACGCCCACGACTTGCGCGCCCACGCGTCGTGCGTACACTGACGCCGCACCGTCAGCACGTACAGGTCACTAATAGAAGGGCCGACTCACAACATTGAAGATCGAACGCATCGAGATATACCCACTTGTGGCCGAGCTTAACGAGCCGTTTGGCTGGTCGCAGAGATGGACGTCCACCCGAGCGACGACGGCGGTCAAGATAATCGCCGACGACGGGACGTACGGGTGGGGTGAAAGTGGTGCGGCCGAAACAATGCGATCGCTGGCACCGCTGTTGATCGGCGAAGACGCCACGCTTCCCGAACGTGCATGGCAGAAGATTTACGCCGAGATCTATCAGGGCCATAACTACTCAGGCCCGGGCATGAACGCCCTTAGTGCGTTCGACATGGCGCTGTGGGACATAGCCGGCAAGGTCGCGGGTCGACCTGTTTCTGAGATGCTCGGTGGCAGCTCCCGTGATCGGGTACCCGTATACGCGACCGGGTTGTACTACCTTGAAAACGACTTCCCGAATCGGATGGCCGAAGAGGCGCGTGGCTACGTCGATGCCGGCTTTACTGGAGTCAAGATGAAGGTTGGAGGGAAAGAATTTCTGGATGACGTGAACCGCGTTTATCACGTCCGGGACGTGATCGGCGAAGACATCCACTTGATGTTCGACGCCAATGAAGGCTATGACGTCAAAACCGCTATCGACTTCGGACGACGTGTCGCAGACGCGGATATTTCATGGTTCGAAGAACCTTGTGGTTCATACGATCTCGACGCCAATATCCAGGTCCGAAACAATGTGCCGATGCCGACATCAGGCGGCGAGAGTCGCCAGACGCGCTACGAGTTCTCCGATCTGTTTGCGAAACATGTCTTCGACATCGTCCAGCCAGACATTGTGAACGTCGGCGGAATATCAGAAATGTTCAAAGTTGGACACATGGCGAACGCCTACGGTGTCCAGTTCAATCCGCACTTCTGGGGCAGCGGCATCAGCCTGGCCGCCACCCTCCACGTAGCGGCGTGCCTGCCGTCCAACCCGCCATCTTTTACGGCCGAACCGTACGTGAATCAGACGGTAATGGAATTCGACCGTACCCCACACCCGATCCGTGAAAACCTGACCGAACCGATCTTCGATCAGGTCGACAGCCACATCGCAGTCCCGACATCGCCCGGCCTGGGCATAGAGGTCCACGACGATGTTCTCAAAAAGTACCTGCAAGGAGACGGACCGATAGTTGTGGACCAAGCAGCAACAACCGCGTGGGGGCGCTGAGATCCCCCGTAACTTCCTCACCCCAACCCTCTCCCGCCAGGAGAGGGGTCACACTACCCAGCACAATAGGAACCACTCATGAAGATCACTGACGTCACACTCACCCTGTTCGCCTGGAACGACATTCCAGCCACCAAGTACGGCCAGCTCAGCCAAGAGTTCAGCGGCACCTCCCAGATGGGGTTGGTCACGATCACCACCGATCAGGGAATACAGGGCCACGCGTTCCTGGGATCAGCGAGCCGTGGTGCAAACCTTGATGGTCAGAGTTTGATCGATTACTTGAAGCCGGTCGTGATGGGCCAGGACCCGTTGGACCGTGAGCGGCTGTATCAGGATCTTCAAAAGCGCTACCGCAACACCACTCCTCGGGTAATTGGAGCTGTGGACATCGCGTTATGGGACATTGCCGGCAAAATCGCCGGGTTGCCCATCCACCAGCTCCTCGGTTCGTACCGAGACAACGTCCCGGCATACGCAAGCTCCGCAGTTCTCGACTCACCTGAGGCCTACGGAGAGCAGGCAGCACAGTACAAGGTAGACGGCTGGGCGGCGTACAAGATTCACCCACCTACAATCAGCGCCAAGGGCGACATTGCAGTGTGCGAGGCCGTCAGGGAGGCGGTCGGCGACGACTACCGGATCATGCTGGACTCCACATGGGCCTACAACTACTACGAGGCGCTAGCGGTCGGAAAGGCGGCTGAACGCTTGGGTTTCTACTGGTACGAAGACCCACTAGCCGACGATGACATGTACAACTACATCAAGCTGCGAGAGCACATGGACATCCCGATCATGGCGACCGAGCACTCGCCGGGCGGCTTCACCGCATACGCCCCGTGGCTGGTCTCGCAGGCAACTGACTACCTGCGCGGCGATGTCGCGGTCAAGGGCGGAATCACCGCCATCTACAAGACGGCGCATCTCGCCGAAGGCTTCCACCTCAACTACGAAGTCCACCATGGCGGCAACTCGCTGAACAACGTTGCCAACACACACGTGATCATGGCGATCAAGAACTGCGAGTACTTCGAGGTACTGCTGCCATCTGGTGCGCAGAAGTACGGTCTAATCGAGGATATCGACCCGGATGAGAACGGCTTGATATACGCATTCAACGAACCCGGCCTCGGCGCAAAGATCGATTTTGAGTTGATAGAGCGCATGAAGACGGCGGTTCTGAGCTAAATACCCCCCCCGGCCATAAAGGCGTATCGGCATTCAGTGCAAAGTCATTCTGACCGTATCCGAAGGACCTTCACCGACAGGCCATTCAACAGAAACATATCGATTGAGCCCGGACCTTGAACCTCACTCACCCTAGCCCTCTCCCACTGGGAGAGGGGAGCAAACGACAGGCAATCACATGAAGATCACAGACCTCACGATCAAGCTTTTCAAATGGGAAGGCATCCCACCCCGCAGGCAGGATGATGCGTCCACCAGCCAGCTAGGGCTAGTGACTATCTCTACAGACGAGGGTCTACAGGGCCACGCTTTCCTAGGGTCATCTATGGCCACCGCCGAAGACGATGCACCTGGATTAATCCGCTATCTTAAGCCGCTGGTCATGGGCCAGAACCCTCTGGACCGTGAACGGCTCTGGCAGGAGTTATGGACACGCAACCGACAGGTGAGCTTCCGAGCAATCGGTGCTATCGACTGCGCACTATGGGACCTCGGGGCTAAAGCAGCTGGACTACCGCTGCACAAGTTGCTCGGCTCATACCGCACCAGCGTCCCCGCATATGCATCATCCGCGCCGATGGACAAGTTGGAGATGTTCACGGACGAGGTCGCGCACTATAAGGAGCGTGGCTGGACAGCGTACAAGATTCACCCGCCACGGATACCGGCCTACGACATCGAGGTCTGCGCCGCAGTTCGGGAGGTCGCTGGATCGGATTTCACCCTGATGCTGGACTCGATGTGGTCGTATGACTATCCGTGGGCGTTACGTGTCGGTAAAGCGATCGAGGAGTTGGACTACTACTGGTACGAAGACCCACTCCCGGAGGACGATCTCGGCGGTTACGTAAAGCTGCGCAAGAATCTTGACATCCCTTTGATGGCAACCGAGTACGCCCCCGGTGGAGGCTTCACGGCATTTGCGCCGTGGCTCCAGTACGGTGCGACCGACTACCTGCGTGGAGATATCCAGGTGAAGGGCGGTATAACCCCGCTCATCAAGGCTGCGCACATGGCAGAGGCTTTCCATCTGAATTTTGAGATGCACCACGGAGGTAACTCGCTCAACAACATCGCCCAACTCCACGTGATCATGGCGATGAAGAACTGCGAGTTCCTCGAAGTCCTGCTCCCGGACGCCGCACAAAAGTATGGCATCTCGGAAGATATCGAGGTCGACTCAAACGGCTTGGCGCACGCTTCGGACAAGGTTGGCATTGGCGCCGAGATCGACTTCGCTATGATCGAGAAGATGAAGGCGGCGGAGCTGTCTTAGACTCGTGATCTCCGGACCGGGCGTATTGCCACACGGCCCTACACTCACCACAGGGCCACGCCATCGAAGCGCATGGGAACACGTCCTCGCCTGCACATGTGAATCGTGAGGAATCAACAATGAAAGTCGCACTTTTCTACGGCGAGAAGGACATTCGGATCGAGAACAGGTCCACCCCGGAACCCGGACCGGGGGAAGTCGTGATCGGTATCAAATCGGCCGGCGTATGTGGATCCGATCTACACAACTACCGCGGCAATCGTCCGTCCACAATCAACGTGCCATGGGAGCAGGGGCATGAGTTGGCGGGCGTTGTCGAGGGACTTGGAGCAGGTGTCGTGAATCTCTCCGTCGGCGACCGCGTAGGCATCGAGGCCGAGCATCTCGTGGGCTGCGGTCGTTGCCGGGAATGTCTGCGTGGCGACTATCACATCTGCCCGGATCGCGGTATCGTGCACGGCGCGCGCCACAGCAGTCACGGCTTCTCCAGTCACGACGTGACGCTGGCAAGCAACTGCTTCCGCTTGCCCGACCATGTGTCGTTCGATGAAGCCGCCCTCCTCGACTGCTATGCATGTGGCGTGCACGCAGTGAATCGGACGCCCGTGCCGGTGGACGGGACCGTGGTCATTGTTGGTGCCGGTGCGATCGCTCTCACGCTGGGACAGATCGCTAAAGCCTACGGCGCAGGCCACATCATAATGATCGGAACACGTCCTGAACCTCTTCAGACTGCTATCGATGTTGGAGCTGCCGACGAGATAATCGTTAACGTTGACGAAGATCCAGTTCAGGGCGTAATTGATCGAACCCAGGGTGAGGGCGCAGAGGTCGTGTTCGAGACCGTAGGCGGCGAGTCACAACTGATCACACAATGCATGGCCATGACGCGCCGGGGTGGCAATGTGAGTGTGGTCGGGTTATTCACTCAACCACAAACAGTGGACTCTCAAGCACAAGGAATGGCGAAGGAACTGGTACTAACTTGGTCCAACAGCTATTCAAGTTGGCAAGGTATTTCCGAGTACCAGACTGCTCTTAACTTGCTGGCATCGGACAGGCTCATTGCCGGCCCAATAATCACGCATCGATTCCCGCAGGCCCAGATTGCTGAAGCCTTCACAGCGGCAGACGATAAGCGCACGTCCGGTGCAATCCGCGTGGTGGTCAATCACCACCACGAACACCCAAGCAAGGCTTAGTCAAGAGTACTCTGCCGCGGGAACTAATGGCGACGTGGGCCGCACTCTCGAGATTGCCGAAACATTCAACCGCCATCATGATGGTCTCTTCGGACAATTAAACCGTAGGATGATTGATGGTGCATACGACAAACTTTTTGTCTGGCTGACAGATCAGTTGTTCCCACGAAGATTGCTCCCGCCATACGAGGGTTTTTCAGACGCCGAAGCCGCTCTAAGCCTGCAGTACTACCGACGTAGCATCTCCTGATTACTACCAATTAATTAGACAATCGCCGGTTGTCGAACGAATGATGAGGAATATCTATGACCCAATTTCGGATAATGCTCAATCGTCACTCGGCCTTCTACTCTCCATTGTTGGGGGCTGTCGCTGGTGGATTTCTTGCGGAAGAGGGATTAGACCCGCATTACGGTGGAGAGGTCCCACCTGGAAAATCATCACCGGAAATGCTAGCTACAGGGGAGCTTGAAGTTTGTCAGGGCGCAGTGTCGGCGAGCTGGAGTTATCTCGAACAAGGGAAGACCCCACCTATAGTGCATTTTGCACAGATCAATGAACGCGACGGGTTCTTTATTGCTGCCCGTGAACCAGATCCGGACTTCACATGGAACAAGCTGTCCGGTGCCGATGTCCTCGCAGACCACGGAGGCCAGCCGCTCGCGATGTTCAAGTACGGGGTCCACAAGATGGGCGTCGATTACGAGTCTCTCAATGCGATCGATGCAGGCACAACGGCCGAGATTGATGCCGCGTTCCGGTCCGGTACAGGCCAGTACGTCCACCAGCAGGGACCAGCCCCACAACAACTTGAAGCCGACGGCCTGGGCCATGTCGTTGCATCTGTGGGTGAGGCCGTCGGGCCGGTGGCGTTCTCAAGCATCCAGGGAACTCGGGAGTTCGTTGCTTCCGACCTCGCCAACGCGTTCATCCGGGCATACAAAAAGTCGCGTCAGTGGGTGAACAACGCTCCCGCTGAAGAGATCGCAGACAAAGAGGCCGAGTTCTTCCCGGGAATAGACCAGTCGGTACTAGCCCATACCATCCGGTTCTACCAGGGCCTCGGCTGCTGGAACCCGGCGGTAGAAATATCTCGCAGCAGCTACGAGACGGCGCTAGATGTGTTCCTTCACAGCAATTTGATCACCAAACGCCACAATTATGACGACGTGGTTGTCGCGCCGCCAGCTGGGTAACAAGAACGCCTCTCCTAAAATGGGAGGGGCCCTCACCTTTTGAAACATTTGCCCCCTTTCACCAGGAGAGGGGGCAAAAAGGACCGTTAATGGCATTCGCCGCCCTACCAATCACCGAAGTCGATTCACACCGCAAGACAGTCACGACCAACAACCTTGAGTACTCGTACCTTGAGTACGGTTTACCCGACAATCCACCGGTGCTGCTGTTGCATGGCATCTGGAGCACCGGCGCTGTATGGCATGACATCGCTATGGCACTTGCGGAGACGCACCACGTGCGATCGGTCGATTTCCGGGGGCGGTCCCAGACCGAGTGGTCTCCTGAAGGCGACTACTCGACGGAAGCGTACGTCTCTGACGTGCTCGGACTGTACGAGGCTTTGTGCCTTGAGAAAGCCACAGTGATCGGGCATTCCATGGGTGGAGGGATAGCGACGGCTCTGGCCGCTGCACACCCGGGGCTGGTGGAGTCGCTGGTCGTTATCGACTCCGGTCCTGTGATGCGCGCTGGATCGGCGGTCGAGTTTGAACGCCAGTTGGCATCGTTATCTCAGGACTTTCCGAGTATGGCCGCAGCGCGAGCCTGGCAGACCCATGCCTTACCCAACATTTCGGACGACGCGGTCGAACGGCGTCTGGATGCACGCCTTGTTGAGCGGGACGGACGGGTGGTCTGGCGCGAAGATCCACGAATCCGAACATCCAGGGATCTGATCGTGCGGCCCTCCGAGGATGAGATGTGGGAACGCTACCTTTCGGTAAAGACCCGAACCCTCTTCGTGCTCGGCGGAAACAGCCAGTTAGTCACCGATGAAGCGGAGAAAAGACTCACCACCGGGATGGCGGACGCCACATCTGTCAGGATCGCTAAGGCCGGTCACAATGTCTTCGAGGACAACCACGACGACACGATGACCGCTATAAGCACGTTCCTAGCCGATCATTAGAGTCTGATAGTACCGTTTCAGCATGTCGGTCCAACCTAGACCTGTCGACCTTTGTAGGTCGACCGTCTGGAACAAAGGTTGCCTTGAAGTTGAACCCAGTCGTAGTCGAGCTTTCATCGTTCAGTTGCCCAATACGCTTCCAAGCATGGCGGTACAAGAGGCTCGTCGAGATGATACGCGTGGATACATCCCCATCAAATCCGATGCTGATCGAAACCCCGCGAACGACTCCATGCAAAGCTCCGTAAATAAAGGGGAGGGCGAAGGCAGTCTGATACCTAGCTTTGCAGAGGCCTGGAATTGACGGGTAAATATACGGAGGGTTATTTACAGCCCCATCTACGTATGTTGGGTCTTGGCAGGGTTCGAAGCTGCGTTGGGTTGATTGGTGTCGGTGGGAGGGGGTTAGCCTCGGCCGATGAAGGGCATTTTCGTTGCCATGATTGTCATGAATTGGATGTTGGTGTCGAGGGGTAGGTTTGCGATAAATAGAACCTGTTGGCCGACGTAGTTGACGTCGAAGGTGGGTTCTGGGGCCAGTTCCATGTTTGCCTGCATGGTTCCGCCTCCCATTCGTTGCGTCATGGGTGTGGCTGCGTTTCCGATGTCGATC
>Ga0115002_10003563_pt1 | contig 19372 bp, 15 predicted proteins | sample ArcticOcean_MG_C_8_FD_89576 | JGI IMG/M metagenome (GOLD analysis project Ga0115002, IMG submission 89576) | Marine microbial communities from western Arctic Ocean - ArcticOcean_MG_CB11_86 | ecosystem: Environmental > Aquatic > Marine > Oceanic | place: Arctic Ocean: Canada Basin | collected... | reverse complement strand
GTTTGATCTGCCAAAGATTGCCCATCTGTTTTATCCGGCTCGTGAATTGTGTGGTGCCCTTGCTTTGACCGAGATCGGCTTCCCACCCGAAGCGCTTGATGACTGTCGTAGCAATACGCATCTGTTGACCCGCGAGCAGGTCGGCAGGAGACTGCCACGCCGCTCCTCCATGGCGCACAAGGGAACCTGCGGAAGCGTCGGCGTCATCGCCGGTTCAGCAGGCATGACAGGCGCCGCAGCTCTCGCCGCTCAGGCGGCCCTTCGGGCTGGGGCAGGGCGCGTCCGACTGGGCTGCCCCAGCAGTCTGCATGATATCCTTGAGGTCAAAGTCACAGAGGCGATGACCCACTGTTTGCCAGAGATTCGTCGCCGGCGCTGTCTTGCCCTGCGCGGGCTCCGGGCGACACTCGATTTGATTGCAACGTGCGACGCGATCGCCATCGGTCCGGGCCTCGGGCGTCATCACGAAACGATGGAATTGGTGCGTCGGGTCCTGCAATCTCCCGATCTCCCCCCCGTCGTGGTAGATGCCGATGCCTTGTACGCACTGGGCCAATTCCCCTCTGCGTTAAAGGATCTGGACACACCGGTCGTGCTGACTCCTCACGTCGGAGAAATGGCAAGACTCAGTGGCGTCACGACACAGCAGATCAATCGGGAGCCCATGCATGTCGCCAGCAGGGTGGCCAAAGACTGTGGGGCTGTCGTTCTGCTCAAAGGCGCGCCTACGGTTATCGCTGATCCCACCGGCACGGTCTTCGTCAGTCCTACGGGCAATGCAGGGATGGCTTCAGCCGGGGCAGGCGACGTTCTCACCGGCCTGATCGCAGCGCTGCTCGCGCAGGGCAGCTCAGCGCTGGAGGCCGCCAGTCTTGGAGCATATCTGCATGGTTTGTCCGGTGACCTGGGTCGAGACGAATTGGGCGAGTGGGGGCTCACAGCCGCGGATATCGTCACGCACCTACCTCAGAGCTTTCTCGAGACGAGACGTGTGTCTGTTCGCGCCGGCTGAGCTGGATAGCGCTCGCGGTATCCGACAGGACAAGTGCACCGCAGCGGTATCAGTGGTCCTGTTTATAGTCGATGTGAGCATCTTGACAGTCGAGTGAGCATAGGGTACCGTAAGGATGATCTGCTCCAAGACAGATCAGCCTCCCGGGCTCGTGCATTGCAGAAGGCATTCACGTCCCGGTTTTTCTCTGACCGCAGCAGGCGATCGAATGTCTTCCAAGGTGAAAGAAGCGATCGAGGAGATGATCGAGGAGTCCTATCTCCTCGGACTCTCTGAGCATGAAGTCCGCCAGGACTTTAAGCGCTTTATTGACACCTGCTATGCAGTGATTCAAGAGAATGTGAAGGACCGCCAGGCAGTGAGTGGTTTGGCCGAAAGCCTTGCCCGTGAGCAGACGGTGATCCTCATTACCGATCGTGCGGAGGCAGAGCGGACAGACGCGACCCAATCCCCTGATGAACCGGCAGCCGAACCCGCCGGTGCAGCCGCTCCACAAGAAGGCACCGACGTTGAAGAGGCGCCCCGTGCGGCACTCGAATTTTCTGAGAAGGTGGCGCGGCGGAAGCGGCAAATTCTGCGGACCATTGCCGAAGTAGATCCCCGTCTTGTCAGGCTCATTGACGAGCAGCGCTTCCAGGGCGAAATAGAGGAGCCAAGTCGGCCTGTCTTTCGCCGTCAGCGCAGTCTTACCGTCCGTGGTCGAGTCGACTGGACACAGGTGCGAATGCATCTGCTGAAGGCTGGTTATGCGACGACGGTGGCGCTCATCATTTTGTTGATCTGGTTGGGGTTCATGCAGAAATCGTGAAGAAGATCTAATGTCAGTCCTGTTGAATCGAGCAGGTGTGCCACAGGGTGCCCCTGCTCTCGCCGTATCTGGCCCCGTCTTACATCCCCTTCGTATCTCAATTTTACCCATCACCGCGCCGAATGCGCGGCGGAGTTGGCTGCATGCCTCGTCGTAAAGATCTAAAGAAAATTATGCTCATCGGCTCCGGTCCGATCATCATCGGTCAGGCTTGTGAGTTCGACTATTCTGGTACCCAGGCATGCAAAGCACTGCGTGAAGAAGGGATAGAGATCGTCCTCGTCAACAGCAACCCGGCGACGATCATGACGGATCCGGAGATGGCCGATCGGACCTACATCGAGCCCATCACGGCCGAGGTCTGCGAAAGAATTATCGCCATTGAGAAACCCGACGCCCTGCTCCCGACGGTGGGTGGGCAGACCGCATTGAATACGGCTGTCGAGCTAGCAGAAAGTGGCGCTCTTGAACGTCATGGAGTCGAACTTATTGGCGCCAAACTCGATGCGATTAAGACCGCCGAAGACCGTGAACTGTTTAAGAAGGCCATGGATGAGGAGGGCCTCGAGATGCCGCCTGGGTATTTCGTCAATACCCTCGAGCAAGCTCAAACACATGTTGACGAGCTCGGTTTCCCCATCATCATCCGGCCGTCTTTTACCATGGGTGGATCAGGTGGCGGAATCGCCTACAACCGCGAAGAGTTCAATCAGATTGTCGCTCGCGGCCTCGATCTGAGTCCGATTAACGAGGTCCTGATCGAAATCTCCGTCATGGGTTGGAAAGAATTCGAACTCGAGGTAATGCGGGATCTCAACGACAACGTTGTCATCATCTGCTCGATCGAGAATTTCGACGCCATGGGCGTCCATACGGGTGATTCCATTACCGTGGCACCTGCACAAACGTTATCAGACAAGGAATATCAGACTCTTCGCGATGCAGCGATTCGCGTGATCCGGCGTATCGGCGTGGACACAGGTGGCTCGAATATCCAATTCGCCATCGATCCGGCGACGGGCAATATGGTCGTGATCGAGATGAATCCCCGCGTGTCACGAAGTTCTGCTTTGGCCTCGAAGGCGACGGGTTTTCCGATCGCAAAAATCGCGGCGAAATTAGCGATCGGTTACACCCTCGACGAGATCTCCAACGATATCACCCGCGAGACTCCGGCATCTTTCGAGCCCACCATCGATTATGTGGTAACCAAGATTCCACGATGGGCTTTCGAGAAATTTCCCGGAACACCAGACACACTCGACACACAGATGCGCTCTGTGGGCGAGACGATGGCGATTGGGCGGACCTTCCAAGAGTCCTTTCAGAAGGGAATGCGCTCCCTTGAGATCGGCCGGGCTGGATGGGGCGCTGATGGCAAAGATCGAGACCCGTTGCGGTTGTCGGATGCCGAAGTCCGTGACGGCCTGGTGAATCCCTCCTCACAGCGATTGTTCTATATCAAAGCGGCCATGGATAAGGGGTTTGGTGTTGAGGAGATTCATCGACTGAGTCGGGTTGACCCGTGGTTCCTTGATCGGTTGGTGGAGATCTTCGATACCCAGCGGCAGATTGCTGGCCACGAGGAATTCCTTGAAGATGAAGAGAGTCTTCGTGACGCGAAGTCGATGGGATTCAGCGACAAGCAATTGGCGCACTTGCGATCCACCACAGAGGACGACGTGCGTCAGCGACGGTATGAGCTTGGCGTCAGGCCCGTGTATAAGACCGTGGACACGTGTGCTGCCGAGTTCGCAGCTCACACACCATATCACTACTCCACCTATGAGCAGGAAGATGAGTCGATTCCCACGGATCGTCGCAAGATCATGATCCTCGGAGGTGGGCCGAATCGGATCGGACAGGGAATCGAGTTCGATTATTGCTGCGTGCACGCCTGCTTCGCGCTGCGTGAGGATGGCTTCGAAACCATCATGGTCAATTCGAATCCAGAGACGGTTTCCACCGACTACGACACAGCAGACAAACTGTATTTCGAACCCCTGACCGTCGAAGACGTGCTCCACATTGTCGAACACGAAAAGCCGGAAGGTGTCATCGTCCAGTTTGGTGGTCAGACGCCGTTGAATCTGGCACTCGAGTTAGAGGCAAATGGGGTGCCGATCATTGGCACCTCGCCAAAAAATATCGACCTGGCCGAAGACCGCGAACTGTTTGGCAATCTGTTGCGTGAGCTTGAGATACGCCAACCCGAAAATGGCATGGCACGCACCATCGAAGAAGCGCGCAGCGTCGCCGAGCGTATCGGCTATCCCGTACTGGTTAGGCCGTCCTACGTGCTGGGAGGTCGGGCGATGGTCATAGTCTACGATGAGACGCGGCTCGATCAATACATGGAGACGGCGATCTCGGCCTCTCCAGAACACCCCATCCTGATTGATCGCTTCCTGGAGGGGGCCCAGGAATTCGATGTCGATGCTGTCGCTGATGGTCAGATTGTGATGATCGGCGGGATCATGCAACACATCGAACATGCCGGTGTGCACTCAGGCGACAGTGCCTGTGTGCTGCCACCGCACAGCATCACACCGGAGAATCTGGAAACCATCGTCAATCAAACACGCGAAATGGCCATCGCGCTCAACGTTGTTGGATTGATGAACGTGCAATATGCGATCCATGATGAAGAAGTCTATGTCCTTGAAGTGAACCCGCGTGCATCGAGGACCGTTCCATTTGTGAGCAAAGCAACAGGTCGACCACTGGCGAAGATCGCTGCCCGCGTTATGTCCGGACAAAGTCTGCAGGAACAGGGGTATACGCAGGAAGCGGTTGAAGTGGACCACGTTTCAGTAAAGGAAGCGGTTCTTCCGTTTGATAAATTTGCGGGCGCAGATGGTCTTCTTGGTCCCGAGATGAAGTCGACGGGCGAGGTCATGGGGATCGGAGCCACGTTTGGAGAGGCTTTTCTGAAAGCTCAATTGGGTGCCGGTTCCATGTTGCCTTCTACCGGGAAGGTTTTCCTCAGCGTGAACGATCGTGACAAGGAGGGCGTTGTCGATGTGGCGCGTCGCCTGACACAGGCAGGATTCGAACTGGTCGCAACGGATGGAACTCAGTCCTATCTGGCACGTCATGGAATCCAGGCCGAACGTATCCTCAAGGTTCACGAAGGCCGACCCCACGTGGAAGACGCAATCCGCAGTCGTGAAATTTCCCTCGTCATCAATTCGCCTCAGGACGAGCAGTCACAGCACGACGATGCCTACGTGCGTCGTTCCGCGATCCTCCACGGCGTGCCATATACGACGACCCTCTCAGGGGCGGTGGCGGCAGCGACCGGCATCGAGGCTTTGCAAGCATCCCCCCCGCAACCGCGAGCGTTGCAGGACTATCACCGTGTGGGGTGATAGGATCTTGCGTCTTCAGGTGCCATACTGGCTGACGCTGAGTCTGCTTGCTGTCTTGCTCTCGTCGTGCGTCTACTTCAACACCTTCTACAACGCCGAGAAGTCCTTCCGCCAGGCCGAGAAGTCCCGCGCTGAATTCGAGCGAAGTCAGGCAAACCGTACAGCCAATCAGCGTGGTCGCCAGACGTATGAGGGCCTCTATGAGAAGGCCGTACGCAAGGCCTCTCTTGTCCTCGACAAACATCGTGAATCCGAATTGGTTGACGACGCGATGTTCCTCATCGGACGAGCACTCTACTGGAAGCGCGACTACCAGTATTCATCAAGATCACTGCAGGATCTCGAGGACAATTTTCCTGAGAGCGAGTTTTTCGATCAGGCGCGCTACTGGCGTGCACTGTGTCTGGCCGAGTTGAGTCGCGATGACGAAGCACGAGCCCTGTTTCGATCCTTGATGAGTGACCGGAGTCCGGAAGTAGGGGCACTTTCTGGGCTGCAACTTGGTCAGATGTCCGACCGTGACGAGGATTGGGGTGCATCGATCCTGCAGTATCAGGCGACACTCGATGCCTTTCCGAAATCGAATCTGGCCAGCCAACTGTGGCTCCGTATCGGTCGCGCCCATATGCAATTTGGTGAGCTGGCCCGCGTCGATAGCAGTCTCGCCGCGTTTGATGCTGTACTTAACACCGATCCACCCGATTCGGTCGAATACCGTGCTCGTCTGCTCAGAGGGCAGGCGCTGCAAGCCAAGGGAGACGCTGACGCCTCTCTCCAGGTGTACGAACGTTTGTTGCGCGAAGGGCGCTTCCGTGGTTGGGAAGGGGAGACACGCCTGTTGATCGGCGACTATCACCGAGATCGAGGTGACCTGACTCTTGCGCTTGCTGAGTTTGAGCAGATCCGTGATGACTTCCCGCAGAGTGATGTATCGGCGCGCGCCCTGTACGAAACGGGGCTGCTGTATTTGCAGCAGGAGGGCGACAGAGTCCTCGCTGCAGAGTATCTGGCAGAGGTAGGCAAGGAGAAGAGGGGATCCGTTGCCGATTCATTGGCAAAGGAATTGATGAAGACCTTCACCGCCCTCGACGAACTTCTAGAAAGTGTCTTCGAAGCGGATTCACTCGCCGCGGCGAAACTGCGTCCGCAGATTGCAGTCGAACTGTCAGACACGGATGAGGTACCGGCCACAGAGACAGCTGAACAGGTCGGTGACAGTCTTGCGAGCATTGCCGCCAACGACTCGGTGGCGGTTGAGCCGGACGCCGACAGCCTTGTGGTCAGTGATACGGTGATCATGCAGGACGCAGTCGGTGAACCGACCGCCGTCGACAGTGTGATGATTGATTCGCTGGTGACGCGGCCTTCTCTGCCGCTCGTTGCCCAGACGCCACCGTCTCGTACAGACCCCGCCGTCGAGGATACGGCAAGCTATCTACCCGCCTTCAACGATGTGGGGCAGTGGCAGCCCTTGGTGACTCGACCATCGCTGCGAGAGGATGAGGACGAAGACGAGGATGCCGCACGTGCCCGACGCAATCGCGACGCGCGCAATCGTCGTCAGTCACGAAATGGTCAGAGGCAGCAAACCCTGGAGGATCAGCTCTTCAGCGTAGCTGAATTGTACCGAGAGGCCCTCGGTCAGGCAGATTCCGCAGCCCTCTACTACGACGTCTTGTCCCATCGCTTCCCGCGCTCGCCGCATGTGCCTCGTGCTCTGTGGAATCTCGCGTGGGTGCACACAACATTGCGGAACGATGCAGATGCTGCCTCACCACATATGCAGCGACTGATCGAGGACTTTCCGACCACCGTCCACGCGGGGGCGGCAAGACAATATCTAGACTTGCCATCGGTTCCGAGTGCGGAGGACCTTGCCGTAGAGGAATTTGAGCGGCTCGAAACGATCCGATTGCAAAGACCTGAGCACGTCGAAGAGTGGATGCCGGCAATGGATCGTCTCGTGCAGGCGTTTCCGCGTACGTTGACCGCAGCGAAGGCCGCCTTCGTCGCTGCAAGAGCCTTAGAAGGGGCGCGACCCGGTGATTCGGTTGCTGTCGAAGCGCGATTCGCTCGCATTGGAGACGAGTATGGTCATACTCGGTTCGGCGAGTTAGTACGTGAACGAACGATTTCACGACGCGAAGGGGCAGTGGCGCGGCTGGAGCGTGAACTTCAGCGCCTTGGGGAAGGGACTCGACCTGGTGAGCGCCTCATCCTGCTGGCAGTCGAACCGACCGAAGACGACACCCTTGGCTACTCAAAGAAATTTCTGAGTTTCGGGATGCGTGCCTTGCGCCGAGGACAATATGAGCGGGCCACTGAATGGTTCGAACTGAGTCTGGAAGAGACAACCAAACGAAACGGCCAGGCATATACCGGGATGGGTGAAGCTGCCTGGCGACAGGGGTATTTCGCTGATGCTATCGAGCACTTCCGCACAGGCATGACCTCGGGGTCGACCTCCGTGTTGTCCTTCTATCGACTCTTCGACTATTACGTCCGTGAGGACCGTGTTGATTCAGCCAATCACTACCTTCGTATGGTGTTGCGCCAGGACAGAAACAACCTAGCTCTTCACGCAATCAACGATCGTTTTCCGACACTTGTCCGCGCCGAGCCAGAAGAAGTCGAAATCGCTGATCTTGAGACCGTTGAGATCGAACCAGGTGAAACTGCCTTCGAGTTGTCGCCCGGTTTCTTTGGTGTCGTTGAGGAACCCTTCGTTCGCGAGAGTGTGACTCCCTTGTATCCGGCAGAAGCGCAAGGTGATTCGGCCCAGGTTATTGTCGATATCCTGATCAATGAGGATGGAGAACCAGAGCGACTCGAGGTGTTCAGCGGCGAGGAGCCATTTGTCTCTGCAGCGATGGTGGCAGTTCGTAAATACCGATTTTATGCGGCAGAGGGACGCAATGAGCGCCTCCTGCCTGTGTGGGCCGAGTTGGCTCTGACTCTTAAGCCGCCCTCTCTCACGCCACCTGCCATCGCCGACGCCGGTGAACCCGGATCGGCACCGGAGTAGAAGGTTTTGAAGCCAATCGAGGCGCAGGATGTAGATGGAATCGTCGTGTCCCACGAAGAGGTGGCAGACGATTTTCGTCATCTGAAAATCAAGATCGAAGGCGCATTCGTCGACGCGAAGCCGGGGCAGTTCGTGCAACTACTACCGGGCCGGGCGACGTCTTGGCCGCTGTTGCGTATCCCTCTGAGTATCAGCCACATCGATCTCACGGCATCGACATTCAGTGTGCTATACGAGATTGTCGGGTCCAAGAGCGAGGCGCTGAGTCGCCTGCGCATCTCAGACCCCGTGTCCTGTTTGGGGCCCCTCGGGCATCCATTCCCTCCACCACCCGTCGGTGCGCGTCCACTGTTGGTCGGTGGGGGCATTGGCGTGCCCCCTTTGATTCATCTGGGAGCCCATCTGCGAAGTGGGGGCCTGTCTCCAATTCTCATCGTTGGTGCCCGCCATGCGGGAAAGCACTTGCCGCCCAAGTTGCTGTCACCGGCGACGAGTGATCTTCGCCAAGCGACAGATGACGGCACTCTCGGCCACCATGGTTTCGTCACCGATCTGCTCGCTGTGGCCCTCAAAGAGGACGTCGCATCAACGGCGACAGATCAGCCCGTCATCTATACCTGTGGACCTCACCCCATGATGGCCGCTGTCGCCCGGGCCGCTGAAGAGGCGGGGGTCTTGTGCTATGCATCGTTGGAGGAATACATGGCTTGCGGTTTCGGTGTCTGCGTTGGCTGCGTCGTGGAACGGTCAACTACACCTACCTCGGCCTATGAGCAGTTCACCAGAGTCTGCGTAGATGGTCCCGTCTACGACGCCCGAGAGATTCTCTGGTGACTGAGGGTACGAATGTGGATCTGCGAGTAAACGTCGCTGGCATAGAGTTGGCCAATCCTGTGTTGCTCGCATCGGGCACGTGTGGATATGGCGAGGAGTTGGAGCCCTTCCTCAAACTCGCCGATGTGGGTGGTATCATCACCAAGACCATTACGCCTGAGCCACGTGCTGGCAACAAGCCCCCTCGAATCATTGAAACGCCTTCGGGCATGCTCAATGCCATTGGGCTGCAGAATCCGGGATTGGAAGGATTCGTCGAGCACAAGTGGCCATTCCTGTCCAAATTAGATACAAAGGTCATCGTCAATATCGCTGCACCTACCGTGGAGGAACACGGTGAGATGACGGCAAGAATCGATGCATTGGGGGGCGTCGCCGGGATTGAAGTCAACATCTCATGCCCCAATATCAAGGAGGGTGGGGTGTTGTTTGGCTGTAGTCCCACGGCCTCTGCTGACGTGGTCGCCACTGTCCGCCGGAACACGGATTTGCCCATCATCGTGAAATTGACGCCCAATGTTACCGACATCACCGCCATCGCCAGAAGTGTCGTTGATGCTGGCGCCGATGCGGTTTCTCTGATCAATACATTGGTGGGGATGGCGGTAGACCTCGACGCTCGGCGCCCGGTTCTTGGCAATGTAACGGGTGGTCTGTCCGGCCCGGCGATCAAGCCTGTCGCCTTGGCGCTTCTGTGGAAGGTTCGTCAGGCGGTGGATGTGCCTTTGTTGGGCCTTGGCGGCATCTCGACAGCTGAGGATGCACTCGAGTTCCTCGTTACGGGCGCCAGTGCGATTCAAGTTGGCACAGCGACCTTCGTCCGGCCTGGGGCTGCGGCTCAAATCGTGTCAGGAATTGACGAGTATTGCCGCGATGCCGGCGTGACGCGAGTCACCGATCTGGTGGGTACTTTGCGGTCGTAGAGACCGCTAAAAGCAAGTCTATGAGACGTTATCTGGTATTTTTGTCGATCCTGCTTTTGATAGGGGCCAGCGGCTGCGTTCCACGGCCGATCTATCGCAGTGACACAGCATTGGCTCCACCTCCCAGACGCTCTGCTTCGCGCGGAACGACCTCAAGATCTCAGCCCCCTGCTGTCGTGCGCCCAACGCAAACTGCGCATCCCGTTGACCCGCAGAACATCTCTACGGCAAATGCCTACCAAATTGGCGTGTCCTCTTACTATGGCGAACAGTTCCATGGGCGCAAGACCGCCAATGGTGAGGTGTTCAACATGTACAAACTCACCGCCGCACATCGGGTCCTGCCGCTTGGCACGATTGCGAAGGTGACCAATCTCAGCAATGGACGCTGGGTCGTTGTCAAAGTGAACGATCGGGGTCCCTTCATCGAGGGGCGAATTCTTGATCTGTCCTTTGCCGCAGCCCTGGAGTTGGAGATGGTCCAGGCCGGGACGATGAAGGTGATGATTGAAATTGTCGAAGAGGCCGAGTAGTCGAACTGCTGCTAGGCTAATCGTTTAGGCGATGCAGCGCCGTCGCCAGAACAACATCGACGTCCAGGTCACACATAGACGCAGTAGGCGAACGAACGACGACGGCCCGTGGTCCCAATGGTCGCCATCGACCGGGATCCGTTGGTCCAAAGAGCGATAGGGTCGGTGTGCCGACAGCAGCAGCGAGGTGGCCGGGGCCTGAATCATTGCCGATCAGGTAACCTACCGAAGCCAACAGAGCTGCCAGCCGTATGGGGTCTTCGGCAGCAATCGAGGGCCACCTGCGAAGTCTGTCGAAATGTTGTGAGCTTTCGGCCTCGATCGGCCCTCCAAGGCAAACGATCGAATGCCCAGCCCGCTCAAGCTCTCTGCCGAGGGCGACGAAGCGATCGACTGGCCAGCATTTGTCTTTCCCGCCACTTCCGGCATGGATCAGGACGACGTTCCTCGGGTTGACTCCCAATCTCGTCCATTGCTGCTGTGCACAGGTCGTCTCATGGGCGGCGGGCATGAATCTCGGCGTAAGTTCCTCGAGGCTCGGCATCGTGCCCGCGCCAAATAGTGGTTCTATAAGATGTTCAACCGCATGCCTATCTGTGGGCGCTGGCGGTGGTTGCAGAGCCAGAGGCTGTGGATCCGGAGGTCTGGCTTCCAAGGGCCGGGGATCCCAGTTGACGACTTTCCCCTGACAGACTCCACGCAAGCGAAGAGCCACCGCCTCGCCCTGCGAAGCATAAATAAGAATGAGTCGCGCCGATCTGATTCGATGTGGCAAGTCTTCTGTGCTCGAACCATACAAGGCTCTGCCGATGATGCCATCTGCATCCTCAAGATGGTCAGGTCGGGCCAGCCTACCTCGAGAACGGTGGCCAATCCAGATGAGTGGACATCCCGCGTGGTGACGTCGCAACTGGGCGGCGATGGGCAAGGACAGAACATGGTCCCCTAGGGCGCCTCCACGAATCACAACGACTGCCCGGCCCATTAGGTGGCTCAACCTTGCGCCCATGGGAGGCTGGGCCTACGTTCTAACAGTCTGAATTGGAAGAATTTACGTCGCACAGAGCTGTGCTGTAAAGATTTCCGACGGAACGATTTACCCCGCAACGCAGTACTCCCAAATGTGAGTTGAAAGATGGCTGGCCTCATCGGCAGGAAACTGGGCATGACCCAGGTCTATAATGACAAGGAAGAACTCGTCTCTGTGACGATCGTGGCGGCGGGCCCTTGCCCTGTCACCCAGATTAAGACGGCAGAGCGAGACGGATACAGCGCTGTGCAGGTTGCCTTTGATGAGGTTCCTGAGCGCAAGGTAAACAAACCTATGGCAGGTCACCTGGCCAAGGCCAACGTCGCGCCGCATCGACTCCTGAAAGAGTTCCAGATCGATGGCGAGCAAGTCAAGGTTGGCCATGTGCTGGACGTAAGCCAGTTCGAGATCGGTGATAAAGTCAAGGTCACGGGCAAGTCGAAGGGTAAGGGGTTCGCTGGCGTGGTGAAGCGTTTTCACTTCCGTGGCAAGGGTGCGACGCATGGCACCCCCGACCGCGAGCGTCATGGTGGATCGATCGGCCAGGGCACGGATCCAGGAAAAGTATGGAAGGGTAAGAAGATGCCCGGTCACATGGGTGCCCGGCGCGTGACAACAGGTTCTCTTCAGGTCGTGAGAATCGACGCGGAGCGCAATCTGCTCTTTCTCAAAGGGGCCGTTCCTGGTTCCCCGGCAGGCTACATCACCATCGTCAAGTAAAGTAGAATGGCCGCCCGGTCGTGAAAGGCGGACATTGGAGCGTAGAGGGTAGGAGCGAGGTCGCCAGGGCCTCGCTCCTTTTTTCGTTCTACATCGCCGTTTCCGTTTACATCTCTGACCGACTCGATGTCCTGGTCAGCCAATGGATCACCCCGTGGCCCCGAGAATCACCCCGGCGGCCAATGTAACTGACGCCCGCCAAGAACATGAATGTGAAGGTGGGGAACTTGCTGGCCGCCATGGGAACCGGCATTGATGACACACCGATATCCATCCTTTGCGATGCCACTGCTTCGCGCCACCTGCGCCGCCACCACGAGCAGATGCCCGAGAAGTGTCTTATCCTCGTGTGTGGCATCCTGCACACCCGGGATCGGGTGTCGAGGGATGACGAGAAGGTGTGTAGGTGCCTCCGGAGCGATATCCCTGAGCACGATACACAGTTCATCCTCAAAGAGGATATCGCCCGGAATCTCACCGCCCATGATGCGAGTGAAGATACTCGCTTCGCTCATCAAACTCCTCCTAGTTGGCTGGCTATCCCGTGGATCTGTCCATCGTAATCCCTGCGTACAATGAGGAAGCCAGAGTGGTCGAAACCGTCAACTCTGTGTGTGATTTCCTCGCCAGCAGAGACTGGCAGAGCGAGGTCATCGTCGTCGATGATGGTTCAATCGATGCGACGGCGCAACGAGTTCAGGCCGCCTGTGAGACACAGCCAAATCTACGCCTTGTTGCCGCTCAGGTGAATCGGGGCAAAGGGGCCGCCATTCGTTTGGGAGCGGGCCAGGCCCGCGGCGACATCATTGGTTTCATAGATGCGGATGACAAGACGGACATTGCTGGCCTGGACCGCGTCTTCACAAGTCTCGCGGATGGCGCTCACGTCGTCATCGGTGATCGCACGTTGGCTGACACAGCGATTCACATTCAGCGTCGCTTCTATCGGGAGTGGGGCTCGCTTCTGTTTCGCCGCATCTTGCGATGGTGGCTTGGCATGGGCGACTTTCCGGACACGCAGTGCGGATTCAAATTCTACCAAGCAGGTGTTCTGCGGGCATTGTACGAGTCCGCTTGTATCGACGGCTACATGTTCGATGTTGAGCTATTACTGCTTGCCAGTCGTGGGGGATATCGAGTTGATCGCATTGGTGTAGATTGGCGCGACGATCCGGACAGCAGATTTGAGCCATTGTCAGGAAGTTGGCGAAATCTACGTGAGTTGCTCAGAATCCGGCGTCTTCACGGATAACCTCTTGATTCAGGCGTCATCGTTAGACTCCAGCCCACCGACCAATTGGCTGAGCCTTTGCAAGGCGACAGCGACAAAGATCTCCCTTGCAGCATCGAGGTCCATACGGGCCTGGCTGGTGAGGAAGTCTTCCAGGGCGAGGATGACCAGATAGATTGACAACACTTCGTAAGGGCGGCGGCCGGTCGCCAGCAGTCCATCGCGAATGATACCTGCCACTTGCTTAGCTGCCTCCTCCAACCACTCAATGTTGCCTGAGTCGTAAGCACGTCGAAGGCGGTCGAAGGACTCGTCGAGAACCTCCCGTGTGCTTGCTTCAATCCCGGCACTGCGCTGCAGGGTCATGCCCGCCCGGCGAATAATACGAAGTAGCGTCATCGAGCGACGGTCCTCATCTACCGACAGCAGGCGGTAGAACTCACCTCCCTGGCCGATCGCGACGCAGACACTATTGAGCAGTTGCAGCCGAACCGCCGGCGACCGGAAGTCTTGTAAATGCAGCAGCGTTGCCTTGATCACGCGGTGATCGCTCATGTGCGCCAGCACATCGACGAGGGTCGGGAAGGTGACGGGATCGAAGCTCCCACCAAAGTGCCAGAACAGAAGTTCCTGTACTTCAGCGCCACCGATCTCGCTCAGACCTCGAATTGCACTGATGCGAACTCTCGGATCTTCGTCATCCAGTGCTTCAATCAGGGGGTCCACGCCGCCTGCATGCCCCAGGCGGCCCAGGGCCTCAGCCGCCTCTGACCGAATATCAGAGGCGCCATCCACGAGTTCTTTGACAAGGGATTCTGTTGCTGCCTCAGAACCCGTGTCACCGAGGGCACGTGCGGCGCTGCGACGCACCATGGGACTGGCGTCGGCGAGGGCCTGGATGAGTTGCTCGATGGCTAGGGGACTGCCAGATCTGCCGAGTCCGAGCGCTGCCCTTGCCCGTCGCTCCTCGCGCGATGCAACGTTGTAGACGGCGGTGTTGTAGGTGTAGCTGAGCAGGTTGCCACGGGACAGATGCGATAACAGATGCCGTGAAGTGATGGAGCTGCGGTCGCTGACTCGACTCAGCAGAAACAGAGCTGGAATTCGACACGCGGCACTAATGAGAAAAATGATTTGCAGATGACCGATCGTCAGACCGTGAATCTGCCATGTGACACCATGCAGATAGTGAACCAGCACAGCGCTCGCCGCTGGACCCAGAGCGCCAAGAAGGTTGACGGACGCTGACCAGGTCGCAAGAAAATGTGGCCGCTGGGATCCCGTCGGGACCAGGCCATAGAGTAGGGGCGTCACCGCCACCAGAATACCAGAGAAGATCAAGCCACTGACACACAACGCGATGGGAACGAACCAGAAAAATTCAGGTGAATTGAAGACCCAGATAATGGGAATGAATGTGGCAGGAATCATCAGAATCTGCAGTACAGGTTTGCTGCCAAAGCGATCCACCAGACCCGCCCAGAATCGATATCCGGCAATGCTGGTCATCATGAATAGTGCATTGAATATGGAAATCCACGTATAGGAGATGCCCAACTCGACGAGCATAAAAACGCTGTACAGTGGCCCCCCAATCCCGATGGCGAATGTCCACGTACCGTAGAAGAGGACGGCGCGCCGAAAATTTCGGTCACGCAGTGGTGCAAGGAGTCCAGCCGTGCGTTCAGGTGTTGGCTCGTCCGGAGGGGGCAGAACTGGATGGGGGGCACGCGAAAGGGCTAGATATCCGAGTAAGCCGAAAATCGCGCCGAAGACGAAGACAATATCAAACCCGGTTTGCTTGTCGGCGGTGTCAAAACCATCGATGAAACGCCCGACGACAACGCCCGCGATCATGGCGGCAATCGTGCTGAGGATGGTCTGCCGCGATGTAAACCGAGCGCGGATATTCTCCGGGACCGTATTGGCTACCCACGTGTTGTAGAATGGAGCCAAGACATGACCGCACAACAGACCGGCTGCCACCAGGAAGGCGAGTGCTTCAAGGCGAAGGTGCGCGGCGAACAGTAGGGGGATCAGTGGCAGGGCATTGCGTAAGACGATTTCGACGAAGCCGACGCCAACCACGAGGTGCTTGCGGCGGCGAATGCGTGATGCCCAGGCGGATGACAAGACCTGTACCGCCGCCAGCAGATAAGCGACAGAGGTCAGCAGCGCGATGTAAGACTCGTCCGCCCCAAGGTGCAGCACGTAGCCCGTGAAGACCGCCGTGCCGATGCCGATGGTCTGGCCCCATACGCCCCACAAGCCGCTTGCGGTGATGAAGCCGCGCATGGCACGGTTCACTTCACCCCGAGTCAAGCTGGGGCGATCTTCTTCTTCGGCGGGCATCCGCTATGGCTCTCGTGGAAAGCTACTTGTTTCGGGAGAGACAAAGATAACTACAGGTAAGTCGACCGTGGGGCGATCGGACACGATTTATTTAGGCTGGCGCATCGAGATCAGGGCCCTAGAATCCCCGAGCCTTATCAACGATATTGAGCGGCGATTCTCCTCGGAGATATCGGCGGAGATTATCGCAGAAGAACTCGTGGATCTTGCGAGGTCTGTGCTGTGAGGCACCCGCTCGGTGGGGCGTGAGAATGAGATTCGGGGCCTCCCAGAGGGGATGGTCGGCAGGGAGCGGTTCCTGTTCAGAAACGTCTAGTCCGGCCCCCGCAAGCTGTCCGTCGTGCAGCGCTTGAATCAAGGCGCCTTCATCGATGATGCCGCCACGGCTGACGCAGATGAGGTAAGCAGTTTCCTTCATCTGCGCTAGTTGCTTAGCCCCGATGAGATGGTACGTCTGCGGCGTTCGTGGGCAACCGATGACCACAGCATCCGAGCAAGACAGGAGCCAGTCCATGTTACTTGGCTCAGGCGTTCGAATCTCATCGATGTCCTCCATCGGTGCCTGTCGAACAGGGTCGAGGCCAATAATTCGCATGTCATACCCTCGGGCACGCTTAGCCGTCTCACGGCCAAAACCTCCCAATCCAATCAAGCCGAGTGTCATTCCCGTCAGCTCGATGACCTGACCACCAGCCCATTTGCGCTCGGGCATCTGACGGATGAATGGCAGCAATCCTCTGGTGAGAGCCAGCAGCAGGGCCCACACATGCTCACCACCTTGAGGTGCGAACAGGCCCGCTGTGTTCGAGACCTCGACCTGCTCTCTGTCGATGATCTCCGCATACAGAAAGTTGTCCATCCCGGCAGAAAAAGATTGAATCCATCGAAGTTGAGGGGCTGCGGCGGTCACCTTCTCGGAGAAGAATCCAAGCAGGCACTCACAATCAGCGACAAGGTCTGCCGCCTCGTCCTCGTCCTCGGCGAATTTTAGCTCATGGCCGTCGCCGGCAGCGATGGCTCGCAGTTCGTCAACCTGTTCAGCCGCGAACGGATAGTGGACCAAAATCCTCATAGAAATCGTCCTAGGATGAAGCAGGCACTGGGGCGTTACCGGAGAGGATGGCGTCGGTGCGCTTGCTCAGTTCGAGTTGAAGGCGAGGACCATAGGCAGACACCACACAAGCTGCTGCATAGTTACCGAGTTTTGCTGCTGCATCGGGCGCCAAGTCACGTGCGAGACCAAACAATGCCCCACCGGCGAAGGAATCTCCGGCACCCGTTGTGTCCACCGCTTTGATTGCATGGCCCGGTACCAGCTGAAGTTCGTTTCCTGAACACACGAGAGCGCCATCGCTGCCGCAGGTGACGAAAGCACGGCCTACCCGCTCAGACAGGGCGGTGGCGGCCTTGGTTCTATCATCTCTACCAGTGAGGGCGAGCGCTTCGTCCTCATTGCAAAACAATAGATCCACACCGCTGTCGATCAGCCGGTCGAAGCGGGATTGGAACGCTCCTACAACGAAGGGGTCGCTGAGAGTCAGCGATACCGCTACGTCCTGGGCCTTGGCAGCGGTCAAGGCGAGCTCGCAGGCAGCGAATCCCTCGTCTGTGGTAAGCAGGTAGCCCTCTATATAAACGAATCTTGAGTTTCCGATCGTCTCTTCGTCGACCTGACGGGGGCCCATCGAGCCGCTGGCCCCCAAAAATGTGTTCATGGATCGATCCGCATCTGGTGTGACCATGACAAGACACTGGCCTGTCGGTGTCGCGGGCAAAAATACGTCTTCGTCACTATCGACTCCGGCTTCTCATAGGTCCTGACGATAGAACCGGCCCCAGTCATCGTCACCCACCTGATAGCCATAGCAGGACGTTCCCCCAAAGCGCGCGATGGTGATCATCGTGTTTGCCGCCGAGCCGCCTGACGCGCTCAATACCGGTTCGACGGCCAGTCCGTCGACGACTTGCTGTCTGCGTTCGCCGTCTACGAGGGTCATTACGCCCTTATCGACGCCCACCCCTGATAGTGCCTCCGGAGTGACGGAGTATTGAGTGTCGACGAGGGCGTGTCCGATACCGTATACATCGTAATTTGCCAAGGAATTCTCCAAGAGAACGTTGATTCGAAGCGGACGTTGCTTGAGACTGCCAAGCAGATTGTTTCTTTTAGTTTGCCAAGATAGAGAGGTTACAAATTTCAGCAACCAGCGGGATAAGTTTGCCATGCCTTGCTCGCGGCCAGATTAGACGGTTATATTCCAACATTGGTCTTGTCTGTCTGCCTCATCAAACAAGCGATGAACGCGATGGGCATCACAACACACCCTACGGAGGGAAACCCAGATCAGCAAACAGCAACAGTCGTTCACACGGATCAATGATTCGATCCGAGTGCCGCAGGTGCGTCTTATCGACGCCGAGGGCAATCAGGTTGGTGTCATCGACACCAGCAAAGCCATGGAATTGGCAGAGACAGCAGAACTGGATCTCGTCGAAGTGGCTCCGGAGGCTCGGCCACCCGTGTGCCGAATCATGGACTACGGCAAGTACAGTTTCGACAAAGAGAAGAAAGCTAAGGAAGCCCGCAAGAAAGGGCAGAGCCTGCAGATGAAGACGGTGCGCATCCGCACTGCAAACATCTCAGAACACGATCTTGAATACAGACTAGGGCATATCCGTGAATTCATCGGTGGGGGCCACCGCGTGAAAATCAGTATGCGCTTCTTCGGCCGAATGATGGCCTATAAGGATCGTGGCCGCGAGGTCCTTGAGGACGTCGCCAAGAAAATGACCGATGTCGCTACTGTGGATCAGATGCCGCAAATGGAAGGTCGTGAGATGTCGATGATCCTGCGACCGCAATAACCGGTCACTACCAGGTCTATACTGAATTTCAGCCCCCGCACCGATGGTGCGGGGGCTTTTTCATGCCTGATGACGGTTATTCAGGTTCAGATGCTGAAGGTGAATTTGACGATTCAAGGCTTTGAGTGAATCGACCGATTCTCTCGTCAGCGTCAGCCAGGAGGCGTTCGCGACGCTGTTTGGCGGACAGCATCTCCTCCGCAACTTCCATCGCTGCCAGGATCGCCAGTTCAAGGGCGACGCCACGTCCACGACTGGCCGCTATCTTTCGCATCTTTTCGTCGAGGTAGGCGGCGGCTTCGCGTATCTGTTCGTCATTCGTCGATGAACTTCCCAGCCGAAAGCTTTGGTCGTAGATATCTACGACCAGTGAATTATCCGGTGGGTTAGAAGATGGCAAGATGTACGCTCAACTTGGGGAAACAGGGAAATGCAGTGACTGGTACCCAAATGAACAGGCACCAAAACTGAACACAGCTCAAACTAAACACAGCGTACACAGATGAACGCAACGGGCAGTGCCCGAAAGGGCACCACCCGTGCGTCATTTAATGGGGGACTTCCGCGATCTCCCCTTACTCCCGGAAGCCCCCGCTACTGCGCGCATAACCACGTGGCAGATCACAATATATAGGGGTATTTTCTGGATGTCAACCATCATGTTGCGT
>Ga0115002_10003561_pt1 | contig 19374 bp, 16 predicted proteins | sample ArcticOcean_MG_C_8_FD_89576 | JGI IMG/M metagenome (GOLD analysis project Ga0115002, IMG submission 89576) | Marine microbial communities from western Arctic Ocean - ArcticOcean_MG_CB11_86 | ecosystem: Environmental > Aquatic > Marine > Oceanic | place: Arctic Ocean: Canada Basin | collected... | reverse complement strand
GGGAGATGGGGAGATGGGGAGATGGGGAGAACAGTGGTGGAAGAATCGGGGTCGTTTAGCGAATGCGTTTGAGATAGCCATCCGGGTTTGTGGAGATCAACAGTTTGTTCTCGACTTCTTTGTCAATTTGAAACTCTTGATGAGTTTTCAGAAATTCGTGCACGGCTGTTTTCGGATTGTTTCCTTTGTCCCATGGTCGATCGGCGAAGTAGCCGTTGGGCAAGTCTTCGACGACGGTATCGAACACGACTAAGTAGCTGTCACGCGTCACAAATGGCGAATAAAGGTGTAACTCTTTCAAGACGGCTTCATGAGTATGGTTTGAGTCGAGTGCGACCAAGACTCGGTTCTTTTTTGCAGCGAAGTCTCCGACTTGTGCAATTGTCGAATCGCTGGTCGAGTCGCCTTCGATCATTTCAATCCGGTGCGACATTGGATGCGCCTCGATTTTTTCTCGATTGTGAGAGCGAATATCGATATCGATTCCCAGTACGATTCCCTCGCCAAGCAGTTCGAGCATCGAAGCGTAGAAAACGAGCGAGCCACCACGAGCGATTCCCGTTTCGATTATTAAGTCGGGTTTCACGTTCCAGATTAATTCCTGCATCGCCAGGATATCTTGGGGGTATTGAATTATTGGTAGGCCAAGCCAATTGAAGTTGTAACTGTACTTTAGTTTTTCGGCTTCGGTAATGAAGTCAACTCCGGCAGATTGCAGTTCGGAGGCCTCGCCAAGGGCGGCAATTCGGCTTTTTTTTTCATCCTCGAAATTGTCGTTCACGGCTGTTTCTTTCTCAGGCATTGGGATTTGGAATCGGCCGAGCAGGTATGCCAACAACAACCGCGTTGTCGGCCACATCTTTGGTGACGACGGCACCAGCACCAATGACCGCATTTTTCCCGATCTGAATACGAGGTAAGACTCGCGCCCCCAGCCCAACAAAACTGTTTTCGCGCACGTGAACCAATCCGCCTAGGACAGCGCCTGGACCAATGTGTACGCCCTCATTTAGAACACATTCGTGTTCGACGACAGCAGCAGAGTTGACGATCACCGATTTTTCGACGTGAACTCTTGCGCCGATCGTCGCGTGGGCTAGTATTTGACAGCCGTCACCGATGACCGCATTGTCGGCCACGAAAGCGCGAGAGTGAATTAGACGCGAGCTCTTCAACCCCGCCTGCTCCAGGTAATCGTGAATCTGATTGCGCTGTTGTCCATGCTCTCCACCGACGGCTACGGCAAACGAAATCTCAATGTCTTGTTGGTCATCCAGCCACGTTTCAAATCCTCCTTTGCCATAAAACAATGGCAAGTCTTCAAAAGGTGAGTGCACGTTTTCATTGTTGTCAAACAGACAGATCAATTCATCGCCCTGTCGGCGCAACAACTCTTCGAGCACAATGGCTTGCCCCGACGCGCCCCAGAAAATGAACTTCTTGCCTGACAAATGACTATCCTCGCGGCTCTAAATATTCTCGAACCTTGCAGCACACGTAATCAACTTCACGTTTGGTGAGATTGAAGCCTGCAGGGAGATTGAGCCCCCTGGCGTGAATGTCGTAACTGACCGGGTTTTCATTCTGCCGAGTAAACATTGGCTGGGAAGACAACGGATAAAAGAAAGGCCGCGAATCTATGTTTTGATCGCGCAACCAATCCATCATCTCCTGCCGAACGAAATCAAAGCTCTGGTCAATCAAGATCGTCGGCATCCAGTAGCTGTTGCTCGTGTAATCTCGTTGAGCATTAAGCTGAATTCCAGCGAAATTTGCGAGACCTTGCTCATACCAACTGAAGATCTCTCGCTTCTTTGCTACCAACTGATCGACTCGCTTGGTTTGCGCAAAACCCAATGCCGCCTGAATATTCGAGATCTTGTATTTGTAACCAATCTTGTCGGCCCAAAATGTCTTGTTGGCAGAACGTCCGTGGTCGTTTAACTGGTCGACATCTCGAGTCAGCTGAGCATCGTTGGAGACAAACATTCCACCTTCGCCACTCGTCACAGTCTTTGTGCCGTGAAATGAGAATGCCGACCAAAGTCCGATCGATCCAGCGCGTTTCCCCTTATACGTCGAACCGATCGCCTCGGCGGCGTCTTCCACAACCGGAATGCCATGTTTGCGACCGATGGCGAGTATCTCGTCCATTTCCGCTAACCCGCCGTAAAGATGAACTGCCAGAATGGCTTTGGTTCTTGGGGTGATAGCCGACTCAATGGCAGCGGGGTCAATACACCATGTATCGGGCAATACATCTACAAAAACCGGAGTCGCGCCGGTGTAACAAATTGGCGACACGGAAGCGACCCAAGTAATATCCGGCACGATTACTTCGTCACCACTGCCAATTCCCATTGCCGCGAATCCAAGATGCAAAGCACCAGTGCAACTCGACGTTGCTCGGCAATAAGATGAGCCAACGAAGCGACACCACTCGGTTTGAAACTTATCGATGTATTCGTAACAACTTGGCCCCCAGCCATTGGTGATCGCATCCGTCACAGCCTCGATCTCAAGTTCCGTTATAGATGGGAATGCGATGGGAAGCATTCTCGTCGGACGGTACTCGTTGATTGGCATATGAAGTTAAATCGCTGATTGAACAAATGGATTTGGGCTTGCTAGGCAACTCGAGCGAGCTGCTCTTGAAAGTTATCGAGCACCATTTGACGATTGGCGGGAACTTGCGACAGTTCCTTCGCAGTGAAAATCAGATCGGCGTCGGTTGCGCATGCGGGAAGCTCGCCATCGGAATCCAATATCACAGCGACATTGCACTCGGCGCGGCCACTGAATTTGCCCCGTCCGGGAAAGAACAGTACTTCGATTTCGGGGGGCCCGGATGATTCTTCCCAAGGTGATTCTTTCCAGGGCCCGTGCAGTATCACTGCGGCTGAATCCCGGTCGATAGGTTGCCCGACGACAGCTAAATTCAACGAGTTCATTTCTCGTTTCGCCAGCCCGTTGATACATCGTGTTAGACGGCGTTTACGTTTGATGTAACCAACGTTTGCTCCTTCGCGCCATTGATCGGGAGTCGTTTCATAGGGCGGATGCCACAGATGATAAGTTCTGGTCCATCGCAGTAGCGATTGAATACCAATTCCGCACTGGCGAAGCCGCAATCGCAAGTCGTCGTCTTCGCAGCCCCAGCCAACGAACTTTTCGTCGAATCCGTTAACGCGTTCAAAATCTGACCGCCAAATCGCAATGTTGCCGCCAAACAACTTTGGTTTGCTCGGATGCCGAATCCAATTGTAGAACCGTGACTTCCAGTCGAGAATGCGTAACTGTCGGAGCTGTTTGACCGGCGCCCAACGCTGATAGTCTCCACTTTGGATGACATCCAGCGTTATTCGTTCCGACGTCGCTTCATCCAACCGCACGCAATAAACTCCCATCACCGTTTGTTCGCGTCGGCGATTCAAGTGTTGCAGCAAGTGATCGGGTGGAATTACGCAGTCGCCATCGAGAAACAAAAGGTAGTCCGCAGAACTTTGCGCGGCACCTTCGTTGCGAGACCGCGCTAATTGAAAACCATCGTGAGAATGAGTGGTGAAGCCAACGCGAAAGTCGACCCGCTTCGCAAAAGTTTCAACTACTGTCCGCGTTTCGTCGGTCGAACCATCATCGCTCACGATCACTTCAAAACGACCGTCCACACCTTGTTGGCAAGCAATGGATTCCAACACCTTGATCAGATGATCGGGCTTTTGATAGGTGGTAACAATTAGTGAGAGATCGGGCGACATGTGAAGTGCGCTCTAAACTGGCAATTTATTGGGACCGAACCCGCAGTGGGCATGGCCATCGCTCCTGACTGTATTCAACGGAACATAAGTCAGACGGGGAGTTTATGTCAATGTCAAACGACACAGGCCAACTAATAGCAAGCCTGCGGTCGTCCGTCATCGACACGCCAACACAGTTTTGTGACGTAGGAAATTCGGCGAGAAGATCGTGCTAAAACCCCACTGCCTCAGCGTCGAGGCAAAGAAAACGGATAGTTCTATCCGAATCGGTACCGTGTCTCAGCGGACGCGGTTTTCAAATAAATTGTCGAACGTCCAAAAAATCTCAAGCAACATCAATTGAATTTACAACCTTCACTTCGCCGACAACTGCGCGAACGGCTTCTTGAGCCAGCTGGCTATGATAGAACGATTCGACTCGACCCGAAATTAATAGGGAGTCGCCGTTTCGCTCTACATGCAATTCACGTAGGTCGTAGAGAGGACTGGCTGCAAGCGCAGTTTTTGCTCGCAAGCATTGGACGTCCTGAATAATTGAATTGGCCATGTGGGCCTCCATCCTTGGGGAAAAAAGTGCAGCTCAAAGTCTCAGAAAAAGCCAAGCTAATTACAGATCTGTTCTCTTCGTACCAATTGGCTTCGGCTGGGACCAACGAGTCGTACAAGTATTGTTTTATGTAACTGGATGAAAGACTGTCAAGATTGATAGCATGGAACACGCGCCGATTAGCTGGATTTTTGCTCGAGGCGATTGCACAAGAGTGCTGCTAGCGAGTGCTCGTGGATACCCTAATAGACTACGAACTAACCAATTATTGGCTTGTTCTTCCAAATGTTAAGCGATTTTGCCACTGTCTCGTAAATAGGATACGACTTCGGTGGCTAATTGTTCAGGGGTTTTTTCCGCAGCTTTGAGGGTTAATTCAGCAGATTCGGGCGGCTCGTAAGGATCATCGATTCCCGTGAATTTTTTTATTTTCCCTGCTCGAGCTTGTTTATACAGGCCTTTTGGGTCGCGAGCTTCACATACCTCGAGCGGGGTGTCAACGAAAACTTCAATGAAGTCGTCTTCGCCGTGCTCGCAAACGTAACTGCGCACTTGATCTCGGTCGCGACGGTAGGGACTGACAAATGCAGCAAGTGTAACGAGCCCAGCATCTGCGAATAATTGAGCGACAGATCCGATACGACGGATATTCTCTTGTCGATCTTCGGCGGAGAACCCGAGCCCGAAACGCGCGGCATACTGTTCGCCATGATCGGCCAATTTTTGCGGGCTCGCATTCAATCCGTGACGGATGTTGTCGCCATCGAGAACATAAACCCGCACACCCAGTTGGTGTAATTGATGGGCGACTTCGTTAGCTACTGTACTCTTGCCACAGCCACTCAATCCCGTAAACCAGATCACGCAGCCCTTGTGCCTATTTAGATTCTCGCGATCTTCGCGCGATACACTGTGTTCATGCCATGTAATTTCAACGGGCTCGGACATCTGTCGTTTCTCGGTTCACTGTCGTTTCTAGGGTTTGGATACTCAGTCAATTTGTTCAACGACCAGGTACGAATCGCCAACGTAGTGGAATCGTGTTGAGGAATTGTGAATCTTAGGTTGCTGGGACGACGGTGACGGTCGACCGTTTATTTAGCGGGAATTTCTCAACCGTTTTGGCGATATCTTCCAAACTGACATTGCGATAGCCGTCGGCCATTTCACGCAGAGTTTGGTATTTTCGCCGCTGCAGCCATTCGGATCCGATGTCGTATAGTCGGCTCATGGGGCGTTCGCCGCGGAGAACGACGTGCGAGCAGATCTTGCTCCTCGCTTGGAGCAATTCTTTTTCGGTAACACCCTCTTGTTGAACTGCCTCGATGATTCCATTTACGATTTGCAGGTTTTCCTGGCAATCTTCGGGGGCACAACACAAATAAGAGAGGAAAAGACCAGTGCCTTGGTATTCGTGTGGGCTCATTCCCGCCCATTCGGCTCGCCCCGAATCGATAAGGTCCCAGAACATGCGGCTACCGCTGTCGTCACCAATGATAAGGGAGAGCATTCGAGCGGCGAATCGTTCGGGTTCTTCGGCACTAGGGCCGCTACAAGCTTGGATTACATATTGTTGATTGGCGATATCTTTTTCAATCGTCGACTCGGCGAAGTGAGCAGGTGCGCGTTCGGTGTTTCGCGAGGCGTCGAAAGTATCCCATTCCGTGCACCGCTGTTCTGCCATCTTCACGAATTCGTCAAAATCAATCTTCCCGCTACCGACTAACACCATATTGCTGGCGCTGTAGCGTTTGCGAAAATAGTCTTGCATTTGGGCAGCCGTCAAAGCCTTGACACTTTCAATCGTGCCCAAGACGCTGCGGCTTAGCGAGTGGTCCCCGAAGTGAATTTCCATGATCCGCTCGTAAGCGCCGAACGGAGGTTGATCGTCGTACTTGGCAATCTCTTCGAGAATGACCTGTTTCTCCGTTTCGAAATCGTCTTCTCGCAAAGACGGTCGCATCATGTCCGAGAGAATATCGATACCGCGCTCGAGATATTCGGGCAACATCGCCGCGTGATAGACGGTGTGTTCTTCCGACGTATATGCGTTAGCTGCCGAACCGATTTCGTCTAACTCGCGATTGACATCGGCGGCACTGCGGGTCGGCGTGCCCTTGAACGCCATGTGTTCGAGGAAGTGGCTCACTCCGTGCAAACTACTGTCTTCGTCGCGAGACCCAGTTCGAACAAAGAAACCAACCGCGCACGAATATGCCTTTGAATTGCACTCGGCAATAATCTCCAGGCCGTTATCAAGCGTCGTCTGCTGAAACTCCAACGGAATTCTCCAAACTGTTTTCACCTAGAGTGACGATCGTAAAATCGGATGCGGGATTTGCCGCTACATACTTGTTGATTTCGTCGCAAGCCAAACCGTCGATCTGGTCGCTAATCTCTTGCATCGGCCGGCAGCGTTCCAAGTAGTACCAGTCGCCTGCCAGCATCGCGCTGCGAGCGCGACTCGATTCTTGTTGCATAATCAGAGCCGTTTTTAACCGCGCTTTGAGTCGCCGCAGTTCGTCTTCCGTAATACCCGCCGAAAGCTTTTGGATTTCAGAAAGAGTAACGTCCAATGTTTCTTGAGCTCGTTCGGACGTCGTTCCGGCGTAACACATCACTGCAGCTCTGTCCTTCAAGGCGTGATAGGCTGCGCTAACGGTGTAACAAAGCCCTCGGTTTTCGCGGACTTCCGTGAACAGTCGCGAACTCATCCCATCACTCAATACCCCCACTGCTGCTCGCGCTAAATAATAGTCGTCGTGATCGCATGGCACCGCGGGATACGATATGCCGATTTGAGTTTGAGATGACTCGTGAGGAATATGGCCATAGTTTCCAATGGGATCCGTTTCTTCGATTCCTTGAATATCTTTCGCTTGCCAATCTCCAAACAACTCGTCCACTTGGCTCAACAGTTTGTCCCAATCGAAATTGCCGGCGACGCTGAGAATCGCTCCTTTGGGTTGGTAATGTGACTCCCAAAACGTTTTGACACTTGCGGGCGTCAACGAACTCAACGAGTCCACAGTTCCTACCCCGTGCCTGCCAAAGGGGGCTGGGTACGAACGCCGCCGCAGCTCGTTCATCGCCAATTGCGGCAAGTCGTCTTCCAATCCCTTCGCTTCTAAAATGCAAAACGACTGGCTGTCTTCAAATTGGTCCTCGGGTAAGTGCGGACGACGAATCAAATCCGCGTAGATTGCCAAGGTGTCGTGTAGACTCTCTGCCGGCATCGATCCGCTGTAGCCAGAGAACGTCACCCCTGCGTTGCTGGATGTGTCGGCACCTAACAGTTCCAGGTCTTCTACGAATTGGCGACTGTCTCGCCGACCACATCCGCGCTGCATCATGTCGGTGGTCAAATTGGCGAGTCCTTGTTGTTCCACTGCCTCGCGCGTGTAGCCGGCGGGAATCAAGAAGCTAAATGCGGTCGATTCTAACCACATCATCCGCTCGCCAAGCACGACGAGTCCATTTTCTAATTGGTGCGAAAAGATCGACTGTGTCACTGCCGTCAGCTCGTGGTTGAAGAAGGAACGGTGGGCGACCACGCAAGTCGCGACAATCCGATAGAGCCTACCGATACGCCTAAGCGTACGCAACCTCAGCAGTCTTATAAACCGTCTTTACCTTGCGGAATCCTAAACGCTCGTACAATCGAATTGCACCGACGTTCTGGGCAGTTACTTCCAAATAAGCTCGCGTTAGCCCCGCATCACAAAATCCCTGCAGAGCTTGTTGAACCAACCAAGAACCCAATCCCGCACCGCGATGCTCCGGCGTCACACCGATGTTTTGAATCGCGCCAACCCCCGAGCGATCAATCAATCCCTGGATCGTCCCCACATACTCGGCAGGACTGCCGTTGTAGCTGTGTTGAATTAACCAAGTCGCCGCCGGAAGAAAACCGTCCCGACGACTGATCTCTGCCATCAAGCGACGACAGCCCTCTCGGTCCCCCAAACAGGGAAATACGTTTGCGTCGATCTCCAGCCGAAAGCTCTGCCACTTCGTATCCGCATGAACGTCCAGCAACGAGTTGTGCCAAGAGATGAAATGGTACCCAGGCGACAATGCAGCGCATTGGAATAGATCGCCGTCTAAAGCAATCTCCATTCGAAACCGTTTGAAATACGTCAAACCCATAGACGCACCGTACTGAGAGAGAGGTTGAGGGGTACTCGTAAATATACCACCTCCCAACCGGTTCATCGTATCGATACTCGGGATTTCGGTCAACTTTTGGGCTCCAAACCACAAGAACGACGACCCAGTTCCCCACTACGACAGAGTATTCCCGGCGTTCGACAGAATTCGTCTAATCGTCACAGTCTCGCGGTCCAACAACTCAATGAGCGATCAACTCGTTGCGTAGGATGAGCATCTCGCTGGTGGGGAGTTGATTGAGGGACACGCCGAAACGTGAATCTTGCGAGACCACGGCCAGGATGGCTGACCATTACCCACATCTTTTGTATCCAGCAAACGAAGTCATTACGCCGAAGGCGTTGCCGCAGTAGCCTGGGGGCAGTTCGCCGAGCCCCAGCGAGGTAGAACGCCACCCTAGGTATTGCAGCCCAAATCGCACAAGGGCGAGCCAGCGCGGTTGGCTTCGGAACGTTTTAACCGAGCCCTCAAATGCCGTCGACTCGATATTGACGATTTGCGTAGTGTGACAGCCAAAGCTGACGGTAACGGTCCTCCAGATTGGCATGCCATTCCAAAATGTCGTCTTGCCATGGCCTCGTCTAACGCAGTTCCTAAACCCTCCCCGGAGCTGAGACTCCGACCCTCCCAAAAAAGGGAGGGTGACTCGCGTTGCGAGTTGATTCGGAGAGGAGTCTGACGGTTAGAGATTTGCGTAATGGTCAGCCAGGATGGCCAGGCTATCCCCGTTAGAATCGCAACGACAAACCCGTTCCGAGGAACAGATCATCGGCGTTGCTGTTGAGTCCGTATCCAGCTCTGACGTCCAACTGTAAGTCGTTATTCACTAAGTAAGTGAATCCGCCGTTGAGATAGTGCTGAGGTAGTTCGGTATCGGCTCCCGATGGGAACAGTGCAAACCACTCGCAGTAACAACCCCATTGGTCGGTTAGGCCGACGGCGACAGTCCAAGATTGAGCGAACTCGACGTACTCATCGCCACTCACTCCGTCTAATCGTTGGTTGAATTGCGAGCTACCTGCAGTACTGACGCTGTCCGTCAATTCCCAACCGTAAACCCAGTTTGCACCAAGCAAAACTCGGTGGTTATTGAAGCCCGCAGAGCCAGTCGGCACGTTCACTTGTGGGATCAAAGCCATTTCGGGTAGGAAGCAGTCTTGCGGAGTCAGAGCGATCTTGAATCCGAGATAGAGGTCGTCGGCACCCTTCACATCACCCCCTGCAAAGTCGGTGACCTCTTGGTAGTTCCATGCGACTCGCAGCTCTAACCAATCTTGCAATATGCCGTGGCGAATCAGAGTTTCAGGAAACGAGTTTGAACGGCTCCGAGTGGCACCTTCGCGGTCGTAGGTATACGTGTAACCCAATTCAATTTGAGTAACTCCCAGACCTACCGTGGACGTCGCTTCCGTAAAGTCGGGACGATCCGTTACCAATGGCGAACTCAAGTCCGGCCCACCCTCTGCGTTACTGCGGCTCCACTGGAACAGAGTTCCCGGTCCGAAGTCGCACCCGTCATTACAACCATCATTGCACCCGTCATTACAAAATTCGTCGGGACAACAGGCGCCCTGTGCACGACATTCGGTCACGCTGTTCAATAATGACAGCACGCTAACCAAAGCGATTGCAAAAACACTATAGAGTTTCATCAGGTTTCGTCCTTGTTACCTACGATTGTCGAAATTTTGATGCCACGTAGCCTTTATCGACGACAGTCGAAAGCTGCGGTGAGATCGGATGCGACTTCCTCTACCGTATTGACGTGTCAATTAACCAATTCATTGGTACCACCCAATCAACCCATGCAATCCGACCCCGCTAATGAATGGGGGAAGGGGTGTTATGCAGCCAATGGCTGATCTGCGGCGAAATTAAGGCCAAGTTGACGTCGCTAGACCTTTTCAGCGGTTTTTTGATGTGCTAAAATTTAGTTTTTGGTGAATCAAAATATTTCAGCAGTGCATTTGCGAGATGAATGAATATGACGAAAAAGGCCCTGTATCCGTTGTTGGCAATTGCGATTGCCGTAATCGCAGGTTGCTCGAGCGCTCCTCCACAGGATCCTCAAACGCAGGAATTGACGTATCCCTATAAGATTGCCACAACTTGCGGCATGGTGACCAATGTGGTCGATGTCGTGGCTGGGGATAAGGCGGTAGTCAGTGGCATCATGGGTGAGAACGTCGACCCACACTTGTATCGTCCCACTCGTGACGACGTGAAATTGTTGCAGGGTGCAGATGTCATTTTCTATTCAGGTTTGATGCTCGAAGGAAGAATGGCGGACGTATTTGCCAAGGCGGGTCGATCGGGCAAACCTGTGTATGCGGTTACGGAGAACTTGGACGAGGAGTATTTGTTGGAGCCTCCCGAGTTTGAAGGCCACTGGGATCCGCATGTTTGGACAGACGTTTCCGCGTGGAGCGAAGCGGTCGGCGTGGTATCGGCGGGATTATCGGACGTCGATCCGGCGAACGCGGAAGTCTACCAAGCGAATGCGACAGAGTATCGATTGAAGCTTGCCAAGTTGCACGAATACGGCAAAGCGGCGATTGCCAGCATACCCCAAGAGAATCGCGCTTTGATTACGGCGCACGATGCGTTTGGTTATTTCGGTCGCGCTTATGGAATCGAAGTGCGAGCGGTTCAAGGACTCACAACGGAATCGGAAGCGGGTATTAAGGACGTCAACGACTTGGTTGATTTCATTGTCGAACGCAAGATCTCAGCAGTATTTGTCGAATCGAGTGTTTCGGACAAGGCGATCAACGCGGTTATTGAAGGCGCGAAGTCCAAGGGCTGGGTAGTAACCAAGGGTGGAACGTTGTTTTCCGATGCGATGGGAGCCGGAGGTACTTACGAAGGAACGTACGTGGGTATGATGGACCATAACTTTACCACCATTGCTAAGGCTCTCGGTGGAACGGTACCCGAGGGTGGTTTTAAATCGCAAACGGAATCACAATCGGAATAACATAGAGCGACGAAAAGCTGGTGGCAGCACGAGCTGATCAGCAGCGATGGAAATGCATAGCGACGGCGAATGTGGAGTGCCGGATTTGAAAGTGAAAATTGATGGTCCACTCAACCGGTCCCAGCGACGAGCAATCCACTGACTCGGATTCGGTCGAGCATCCCAGTTCATCGCCGTTATCGATCCACGACATGACGGTCGCCTACCATCGTCGCCCAGTGATTTGGGATATCGACTACAACGCTCCCGCTGGCAAGCTCGTCGCGATTGTGGGTCCCAATGGCGCGGGCAAAAGCACTCTCATTGGCGCGGCGTTGGACCTCGTCCCCAAGGCGTCGGGGCGAGTTCGATTCTTTGGCGAAAAATACAGCAGTGTTCGCGCTCGAGTCGGTTACGTTCCGCAGCGGGAAAGCGTTGACTGGGATTTTCCAGTCAGTGCGATCGATGTGGTGGCGATGGGAGTTTACCGGCAGATCGGTTGGTTTTGGCCAGTCGGCAAGAAGCATTTGCAAATCGCCATGGATGCACTCGACCGAGTTGGGATGGCGGATTACGCTAAGCGTCAGATCAGCCAGCTATCGGGCGGACAGCAGCAGCGCGTCTTTTTGGCCAGAGCATTGGCCCAGGACGCGGACATGTATTTGATGGACGAGCCGTTTGTTGGAGTTGATGCGGCAACCGAGCGAGCGATCGTCGATATCTTGCACGAATTGCGCGGGCAGGGAAAAACTGCCTTGGTGGTGCATCACGATTTACAAACCGTGACAGAGTACTTCGACGACGTAGTCTTGTTGAACATGCGGCTCGTCGCATCTGGTCCAGTGGAAACTGTCTTCACCGCCGACAATTTGCGGAAGACATACGGCGGCAAGCTACAATTGCTCGATCAAGTCGGACATCGCATGACGATAGATGAGGGGCATTGATGAGTTGCCCAGCAGTTGCCTATCTCTCAACTCTTTGGACCCAACTTTCCCGCACGATGTTGGTCGTGGTCGTTTACTGCTCGCTGACTTTCTCAAGTTCGTGTGTTTGGGGACAAGCTCATGATCACGGCGCAGATGGCCAACGCCACAAACCAACGCAGGGTTCATTGGCCCGCAGTTCGTTCAAACTGCCAACGGGTGAAGAGTTGGTGAATGTGTTGTTGTTGCGAGATTACAATACTCGCGTCGTGACATTCGGCACGATCTTGCTCGGCATTACGGCAGGTCTCATCGGGGTCTTCATGTTGCTCCGAAAACGTTCGCTGGTCGGCGATGTTGTCAGTCATTCGGCTCTACCGGGCATCGCCATGGCCTATTTGATTGCGGAGTCCGTGGGTCAATCGGGCCGTTCGCTGCCCGTGTTAATGATCGGCGCGACGATCGCCGGATTCTTGGGCGTGGTGTGCACCGTTGGAATTCGGCGTTATACGCGGGTCAAAGAAGATGCGGCGCTGGCGCTGGTGTTGAGCGTATTCTTTGGTTTTGGCGTGGCCCTATTCACTTTGATTCAGAGTTTACCGACGGGAAACAGCGCGGGTTTGAATCATTTCATTTATGGCAATACGGCGACAATGATTGCCAGCGACGTTTATGTGATCGTGATCGCTTCCGTCGTGGTGTGGATTAGTGGTTTCTTCCTGTTTAAGGAATTCAAGCTTCTTTGTTTCGATCAGCGATTCGCTGCGTCGCAAGGTTGGCCGGTGACGGCACTCGATCTTTTGCTGATGGCATTGGTCGTGGCGGTTACGGTGATAGGCATGCAAAGCGTCGGGTTATTGTTGGTCGTGGCGATGTTGATTATCCCCGCCGCTGCCGCTCGGTTTTGGAGTGATCGATTAGAGCGAGTTGCTTTATTGGCTTGCGCTTTAGGAGGTCTCGCTTCTTATTTCGGAGTCATCCTTAGCGCACTATTTCCAAACTTGGCAGCAGGAGCCGTGATTGTGCTCACCGGGACTGCATTCTTTGTCATCAGTTTGTTGTTTGGATGGCGCCGCGGGATGTTGCAACGGATTTGGATGCAAATGCGCGTGCGCTATCGAGTTCAACAGCACCATTTGTTGCGAGCTGTCTACGAAGTATTAGAGTTAGTTCAAATTGAATCGATCGCGGAGCAAGATGAAAGTTCTCTTATTGAATTGAAACAAGCGGTCTCGCTAGGTCAGTTGAAACAGCATCGCGCTTGGTCCAAATCCGAGCTGGCTCGTTCAATTCACTATGCGCGACGAGACGACTTAGTCGTCGACATTGGCAGTGATCCCAATGTAGTTCGTTTGACCAAGACAGGTCGAGCGGCAGCTCGTCGAGTTGTCCGCAATCATCGCATGTGGGAGTTGTACCTAATAAACTTCGCCGACATAGCGCCCTCGCATGTCGATCGCGATGCCGATTTGATCGAGCACGTGCTCGAACCAGAAATGATTGAACAGCTCGAAGAGATCATGGAGCAAGCGTCAGCCACGATGCGGGTACCTCCGAGTCCTCACGATGTGACGACAGAACCTCCAAACTCGGAGGGACCACAATGATCTTCGATATTCTCGAAAAACTGGGGACGTGGGACCTTTGTGATTGGCAGACGGTCTTGATTGCAGCATTGGCGGCGATGGCGTGCGCGCTGCCCGGCAGTTTTCTCGTGATTCGGCGACAGAGCATGATGGGAGATGCGCTGAGTCACACTGTTTTGCCAGGTATTGTTATCGCGTTCTTATTGGCTGCGTGGAACGGTGTTTCGTATCAATCAAATCAAGCGCTCTTCCATGCGTTTCTTTTTTCCGGAGCACTGGTAGTTGGGATTGTGTCTGCCGTACTAACCGAGTGGGTACGAAAGCAGGGTAAGGTCGAAGCGAGCGCTGCGTTGGGAGTTGTTTATGCATCGATGTTCGCGTTGGGGTTGTTACTCATACGAGCAACAGCCGATAGCGTCCACATTGACCCCGAGTGTGTTTTATATGGTGTGTTGGAATCAGAAGTTGACCCCTTTGTCTATTTTCCGCCCGCCGCGATTATTAACTTCGCGATGTTCCTGGTGAATTTGGTTTTGGTCGTCGTGTTTTTCAAAGAGTTGCGGATTAGTGCATTCGATCCGGCGCTAGCGACGACATTGGGGATTAACGCTCGCTGGATCCATTACGGACTGATGGCCGTGACTGCCGCGACGATCGTGATGGCATTTCGAAGTGTGGGAAGTATTCTCGTGATCGCGATGTTGATTGCTCCACCCACGACCGCCTATTTGCTTACCGACCGCTTAGAACGAATGATCGGAATTAGCTTGGCAGTCGCCGCGGGATGCGCTCTCTTGGGACACGTCATTGCTTTGACACTGCCATTTTTCATCCTTGCTCCGCTCGGTTTTGCCGCCAAGGGAAGCGCTAACACGGCGGGTTCGATGGCGATTGCCGCAGGGATTTTCTTTGTGGCGGCGATGTTGTTTGCCCCGCAGCACGGTGTGCTGATGAAAATACTCGTGAGACGTCGATTGCAAATAAAGATTGCTTGCGATGATATCCTCGGCACAATCTACCGCTGGGAAGAAACACATGGCGATGCTATTACACCTCAAAATTGGATCGTCGAAAACGCGATAGATGTCGGCAGCTCAACTCCTCGTAAGACTTTTCGACAACTCGTACGGCAAGGCGACATCATCGAGCAACACGGCGGCTTTCGACTCTCCGCCAGCGGTCGCAGTCGCGCCAAAGAACTCATCCGCTCCCACCGATTATGGGAAGCGTATATGGCGAAGCACTTTGAACTGCCAGACGATCATCTTCACGATATGGCACATCGAGTCGAGCATTTCATCGATCCCGAAATTCGCCAGCAGTTGATCGACGAACTCGATCAACCCGAGACGGATCCGCACGGCAAGCAGATTCCACCAGAGTGATTAGATGCGTAGTCTAGTTCGGGATTTCAGCCGATATGTCACCTCCCCGCCTTTTCAGTTTTGGAGCTATCGATTTATCGACTGCTCCAAAGCTGAAAAGAGCGGGGAGGTCGCGGTCTCAGCCGCGGGTGGGGTTTAGGAAGTGCAGCTTGATCGCGAATTTTGAGCGACCGTTTGTGGGCTCGGAAAGGGCGATTCGAAACCGAGAGTGAGTTAGCTCGCCCCGTTTGTGCTTGCCCCCAATATTCTTGAGCCTTACTCTTCCTTCCTAATTTCCAATCAAGCCTGTACGAATGTGTGGCGTCGCGATAGCTCTGGAAATCGCTTGCGCTCGCGCGATATTGTCGACTCTAACCTTGACTGTCTTACAAAAGGATTAAGAAGGAAGATTAAGATCCAAGAAATATGTAGGCATTTCCCCTTATTTCTCGATTAATTCTCGCAACACCCGCAAGTTATAAACATCACCTGGTTCGCTAGTTTCTGGGTGATCTTCTTTTGGCGTTTCGAGGTACATGGGGATTTCGCGAAACCGCGAATCGTTTACTAAATGCCGAAATGGTTCGATACCCATTTCGCCGTCGCCGATGTTATCGTGCCGATCTTTGCGCGAGCCAAAGGGCATCTTGCTGTCGTTGAGATGAAAGGCCTTGATGAAATCGAGTCCAACGATTTCGTCAAATTCGCTGATCGTTTTTTGGTATTCCTCTGCGGTCGCGAGAGCGTAGCCTGCGGCGAAGATATGACATGTGTCGACACAGACTCCAATTCGCTCCGGCTCCTTTACGCCTGCGATGATTTTTTGAAGTTGTTCGAACCGCCAGCCGAGGTTCGTCCCCTGCCCTGCCGTCGTTTCCAAGAGGATATTCGAGCCAGTTTTAAGCGTGCGTTGGTACGCCTTGTTGATTCCACCAATGATTCGTCGCAATCCCATCGCTTCTGTCGACTTGGTGTAGGAGCCCGGATGGAGCACGACGTAGGGGACGGCCAGTTGAGTTGCCCGTTCGAGTTCGACGACTAATGCATCGATCGACTTCTGCCGCAATTCGGGGTCGGGGCTGCCGATGTTGATCAAATACGAAGTGTGTGACAGGGTCGCGCGGATTTCATTTTCGACGACGCTTTCTCGAAAGCACAATGCGTCGTCGTCCAAGATCGGTTTCGCTCGCCATTGGTTATTGTTCTTAGTGAATATCTGAACGCAATCGCAGTCCCGTTCACGGCCAGCGATAATTGCTTTGTGATATCCACCGGCTATCGACATGTGGGCGCCGAGTATTGTCATGGCGGAATATTTCATCATTGAGGTCGAGGGAAATGGATCAGAAGTCGTGTGACAACTGCAGCCGCGTGGAAATTTCAGCCATGTGACAGTTTTAGTCGTGGTTCACAACGTAATTTTCACAACGCACCCAGAATAACAGGCGTCGTGATTGTAACGGCTCTTGCGGCCCATTTAAATTGTGGCTGTTAAATTGTGGCGGATTGATTCGTGTTATAATGATGTTAGGGCCCAACAATAGGCACGCTGTTGTATGTCGCGGCCGTGGAGTTAGGATAAATGGAAGCAAGGGACACTCGATGAAAGACCGCATTCAAAACATCGTCATAGTGGGTGGTGGCAGCGCGGGCTTCCTGGCAGCTGTAGCCTTTCAGTTGCGGTTGCCGCACGCGAAAGTGACTGTTGTACACGCGCCTAATATCCCGGTGATTGGAGTTGGCGAATCGACGACGCGAGGAGTGGCAGTTTTTCTGCACGACGACCTTCGTTTTGATCGCGCGGAGTTCTTTCGCGAAGTGCAACCGAGTTGGAAGTTGGGATTGCGACTCGAATGGGGAGATCCACGCGATACGCACTTCAACTATCCGTTCGACCGTTTTATTGACACGCAGCTCAATGGCCTCGAAAAGCTCGCCGCCTTCTATTGCCTCTCCGATTGCACTGACGCCAGTCTCTACTCAGCTCTGATGGATCGCAAGAAAGCTCCGTGCGTCGATCGAGCTGGCGGAATGGCGATCGACGACCGCACTGCGTATCACATTAAAAACGAACTGTTTATCGCTTATCTGCGGCGCAAGAGTGAACAGCAGGGTGCAAAGTTGGTCGAAGGTGAAGTCGTCGACGTTCAGTGCGACGACGATGGCGATGTGGCGAGTTTACGATTGGCCGACGGCCGCGAGATTACGGGAGACCTATTCCTCGACTGTTCAGGATTTCGTTCTCTTTTGCTCAACAAAACTCGCGGCGAGAAATACGTGAGTTACAGTGATGCTCTTTTTTGCGACGCGGCTGTCATCGGTTCGTGGGATCGGGATGACGAAGTCCTGCCTTACACCACGATCGAAACCATGAATCACGGCTGGTGTTGGCGGATCGATTTCATAGATGTCGTTACTCGCGGCTATGTCTACTCGTCCGCTTTTTGTTCAGACGACGAGGCGATGCGAGAGATGAAACAGAAGAATCCGCAGTTGGGTGACGATCTGCGAGTGATTAAGTTTCCGTCGGGTCGCTATGAAAACTACTGGGTTGGCAACGTCGTGGGAATCGGCAACGCTTCCGGTTTTATCGAGCCTTTAGAAGCGACGGCTTTGCACTTGATAATCGAGCAGTGTCGATTTGTCACCGAGGCCTTGGTCGACAGCGACGGACGAATTGTGCCTGCGATGCAACAGGTTGAGAATCAACGGTTTCGCGCTATGTGGGACGACGTCCGCGATTTCCTGGCGCTCCACTATCGATTCAATCGGAAACTCGACACACCGTTTTGGCGACATTGCCAGGAGCATAGCAAATTGGGAAAGGCGGAAGAGTTAGTCGAGTACTTCCGTCTAGCGGGCCCTTCGGCATTGTCCAAGAAAATGATCGACCCCAACAGCATGTTCGGATACTCGGGATACATGACGATGCTCGTCGGGCAACGCGTTGCCACCGAGGCGCGCAGTGAAATGACGTCAGCAGAACGTCAAATTTGGGATCGTTTCCTTACTGCCGTGCGTCACAATGCCGAAATGGCGATGCCAATGCGCCCAGCGCTGCAGCAAGTGTACGACCCCAATTTTACGTGGCCGAAAGGAGGACGGTAAAATGGACGAGCAACAAGCTGACAAGACCAAACGAACTGGACCCCTCGCCAATATTTTAATTGTTGGCGGTGGTACGGCGGGTTGGATGTCAGCATTGTTTCTCAGCCGCTTTCTCACTGGCAGTAACTGCAAGATAACGCTCCTCGAGTCGTCCAGCGTCCCGACCGTTGGCGTCGGCGAAGCGACGATTCCTTCGCTGGTCAAGTTTGTCCGTTCGATGAAGCTGGATGAACACGAATTCATGCGACGTTGTCATGCGACCTATAAGTTGGGTATCAACTTCGTCGATTGGATTGAAGAGGATTCGGAATACTGGCATCCCTTTGGCGTGGTTGGGGCGACGGTAAAGGGTGTAGACCTATTCCATTTTTGGCTGAAGGCTCTTCGGGAAGGACACGATGTTGGGACCTACGCTTCATACTGTATGCAAACGAAGTTGTCCGAAGCGGGGCGAGCCCCGCGGCCCTTGGAGAGTTCGTCGCCGATTATCCAGCAGGGTGCCTATGCCTACCATCTCGATGCTGGGGCATTGGCGACTTATCTGCGCGAATTGGCATTGGCGGAGGGCGTGCAGCACGTCGTTGACCACGTACAGCATACGGAGCTGGACGACGCCGGGTTTATTCAGCACGTTTCAACTGAAGGTGGCCGTCAGTTATCGGCCGATCTGTTTCTCGACTGCACTGGCTCCCGATCTTTGCTGATCGAAAAGGCTCTGGGAGATCCATATGTGGACTGGTCGGACATGTTGATTTGCGATCGCGCGGTCGTAACTCAATTGCCTCCGGATATCGACATACTGCCATACACCAAGTCCACTGCACTGAAAGCTGGTTGGGTTTGGCGGATCCCACTAATGAATCGTGTCGGCTGCGGTTATGTCTTTTCGTCGGCCCACACCGACGACGAGTCTGCGGCGCGGGAGTTGCTCAACTATGCCAAGGGATCGCATGCCAAAG
>Ga0115002_10003555_pt1 | contig 19389 bp, 17 predicted proteins | sample ArcticOcean_MG_C_8_FD_89576 | JGI IMG/M metagenome (GOLD analysis project Ga0115002, IMG submission 89576) | Marine microbial communities from western Arctic Ocean - ArcticOcean_MG_CB11_86 | ecosystem: Environmental > Aquatic > Marine > Oceanic | place: Arctic Ocean: Canada Basin | collected... | reverse complement strand
TCGAGGAACGGCTCAAGGCGGTGCTGGCGGAAATCCAAGCGAGTGATGGCGGGGTGATCTTGTTCGTTGACGAATTGCACACGTTGGTTGGCGCAGGTGCGGCTGAAGGCGCGATGGATGCCTCGAACCTGCTCAAACCAGCGCTTGCTCGCGGCGACCTCCATTGCGTGGGAGCAACCACGCTGGACGAGTATCGCAAGCACGTAGAGAAAGATGCCGCCCTGGCGCGGCGCTTCCAATCGGTATTCGTATCGCAACCGAGCGTCGAAGATACCGTTTCGATCTTGCGCGGCTTGAAGGAGAAGTACGAGTTACACCATCGCGTGCGTATTACCGACGGTGCCATTGTTGCCGCAGCGACACTGAGCAATCGCTACATAACCGATCGTTTCCTCCCCGACAAAGCAATCGATCTCATCGACGAAGCGGGCAGCCGTTTGCGTATGGAAGTCGATTCAAAACCGGAGGCTGTCGACGAACTCGACCGCCGCATTATCCAACTGAAAATCGAGCGCGAGGCTCTCAAGAAAGAGGAGGATGCTGCATCAAAAGAACGGCTTGGCAATCTCGATCGCGAATTGGCCGAGTTTGAACAGCGCTCTACGGAGCTTACCTCCCAGTGGGAGGCGGAGAAGGAGCAATTGGCAGGCGCGGTCGAAATCAACGCGCAGCTCGATAGCGCCCGGGGAGCGTTGGAAGTTGCGCAGCGCAAAGGGGATCTCGCGCGCGCAGGCGAGCTCGCCTACGGTGTTGTCCCTAAGCTGGAAAAACAGCTCGAGGAAGCAGATGCGTTAGGCGCGGGGCGCATGCTCAACGAAGCCGTTACGGACGAGGACATCGCGTCGATCGTCTCTCGTTGGACCGGCATCCCAGTCGACAAGATGCTGGCTGGCAAACGCGAGAAACTTCTGCAAATGGAGGACCATTTGCGGGCGCGCGTGGTGGGCCAGGACGATGCCCTTGCCGCCGTCGCCAACGCGGTTCGCCGTGCGCGATCCGGATTGCAAGATCCCGAACGCCCGATCGGGTCATTCTTGTTTCTGGGCCCAACCGGCGTCGGTAAAACCGAACTTTGCAAAGCGCTCGCGGCTTTTCTGTTCGACGACGAGGCGGCGATGATCCGCGTCGATATGTCTGAATATATGGAAAGGCACGCCGTTGCGCGGCTGATCGGCGCGCCGCCGGGGTATGTCGGTTATGATGAAGGTGGCTCGTTAACCGAGGCCGTCCGTCGTCGTCCCTTTCAGGTAGTGCTGTTCGACGAAGTCGAGAAGGCGCACCAAGACGTATCCAACGTGTTGCTACAGGTCCTTGATGACGGCCGGCTCACAGACGGACAAGGCCACACCGTCGATTTTCGCAATACCCTCATCATCATGACGTCTAACCTGGGAAGTGACATTCTTGCCGCTCAGGAGGAGGGTGAGGACAGCGAGGCGGTTCGCGAGCCGGTAATGGAGGCCGTGCGACAAGCGTTTCGACCGGAATTTCTCAACCGGCTGGATGAGTTTACACTTTTTCATCGCCTCACTCGGGAGCACATGGATTCGATTGTCGGGATCCAACTCGGTGCTCTTCGCGATCGTTTGGCAGAACGCAAGATTGCGCTCGATCTCGACGAGACTGCGCGTACATGGCTGGCGCAGGCGGGGTATGAACCGGCCTACGGCGCTCGGCCGCTACGCCGCGTAATCCAGCGCCACCTGCAAAACCCACTTGCGACGATGTTACTACAAGGAACAATCGGCGATGGCGATGTTGTTCAGGTATCGGCCGGCGATGAGGGGCTGGTGGTCAACGGTCGCCTGATCGAGGCGGCTTAGATTGCTGCAGAACTTTGGATTACGGCGCCACATTCGATCGGTAGTTAGGCTAAGTACTTGGCTTGATTACTTAGCCCAACTGTTGGTTCAACTACTCGTCCGGAACACCCGTTGGTGTGCGAAGACGGGCCGCTTTTGGGTCTGTCAGCGCTTGTTGGCGAATTCAGACGCCAGCGGCACCGAGTCGCGCTGTGCAACTACCTCTTGCAGTTTGGTCTTGAAGGCGGCCAGCTGACTGCCACGGAGCTTCGTGCCGGTTGGCAGTTTGACGCCTAGCGGATTCACCTGGCGTTTACCGGCCAGAACTTCGTAGTGAAGATGCGGCCCGGTGGATCGACCTGTCGAACCGACATAACCGATAATCTGCCCTTGCTCGACCCGCTTGCCCGTACGGGTACGCTTATCATAGCGGCTCAAGTGAGCGTAGGCGGTCTTGTAGCGTCCATTGTGGCGGATTCGGACATATTTTCCATAAGCGCCATTTCGACCGGCGAGCTCGACAACCCCGTTACCGGCGGCCATTACTGGCGTGCCCTTCGGTGCGGCGAAATCGACGCCACGATGCATCTTCGTGTAGCCGAGGACAGGGTGGCGGCGTTTGCCATAGCGCGATGAAAGGCGCGCGCCATCGATTGGTGTTCGTAAAAGTGCCTTGCGTACGCTGGCGCCTTTTGTGTCGAAGTAGTCGATCCTCCCATCCGCCATTCGGTACCGGAAAAGCTCAATTTGCTTACCGCTCAGCGTGAGCGATGCATAAAGGATTTTGCCAACTTTGATAGCCCTCTCGGCGACCGGCGCTTCACCATCGACGTAACGGTCGTACAGTACTTCAAAGTGGTCGCCACGCTGGATCTCGCGCTGGAAGTCGACGTCCCAACTATAAATACGGATCAGGTCCATGATCAGCGGAATCGGTAATTCCGCATTCTGAGCGGCGACGAATAAACTGCCTTCGATCGTGCCGGCGACGCGCCCATATTCGTGGCGCAACTCCTTTTCGACGATCTTGGCCCGAAACTTTCCGGTGGCGTCTCGTTCGGCGACAACGATGCGATCGACATCAACCGTGATCTCCAGCACATCGAGTGTTGTCAGTTTCTTTGCGTCCGGTGCGGCCGTAAAGCGCACATTTATCTCTTGACCGGCGCGCAGACGCCGCAGGTTGAAGACTTTGCGAAGCGCAACGATCGCTTGGTGTGATTCATTGTCGCTGGTGCCGGCTCGTGACAATGCCCGGCCCAACGTTCCGCCCTTCTTTATTTGCACCGTCTTAATAAAACTCGGCGGCGGGTCGAGGCGGGGCTCTGCTGGTGGCGTTGCGGAGCTAAGGGATAGCTGTGGATGCCATTCGGCTGGCGGGTCTTGGCGCTTGTGGACGATCTCAACTTCGTCCCGTGGTTGGTAGGGCAAGGGTGTTGGCGGTCCGAACGACACTTCGATCACCTGTCGGGTCGGTCCGGCCTCTATCGCGATCATCGGCGGCCCCGCTGCTGATAACCCGATCGCCGAAATAAAGGCTAGTGAAATCGCTAGACCGGTAGAAGCACCGATCAGGACCTGCCAATTAGTTAGTTTAAAAGCACGACGCGGGTGCGCGAAGCGCCACAGATGAGCAAGCAAAAGGCCCCCAGGAAAAATTCAAAAAAACCAAACAAACCCAGTGTGTTGGCATCAAACTGACGCAACGGTAACATGCGCAGGTGACTCGCCAGTGTCAAGTTTTTACCTAAATATCAACACCGTTCGTGCGAATTCTCATGCGATTGGTTGCTTCCTTGAGGTGGCGTCGCACCCCGTTTCGGCTAATTCAGATCGCAACTAGCCGGCATTTGCGAGCAGTGGTGTCGGGCGCGAAAAACTATCTGTCTGGTACCGCCACGCTCGGAGTTCGTGGGACCAGTGGTCGGCGGCAAAGCCGGCTTTGGCCTTCAGGTGCTGAACGAACTGGATCGGGTCGGGCGTTTGTTCCCACACTTGGGGTAGGAAGGTAGCGCGTCTCGATCCGTCCTGAATTGTCAGCCCGTCGATCCCGGGTTGCAATTGGCTGAGAAGGCCTTCCTCGTTGTCGAATGTCATCGGCTGTGGTGCCGTGAGGATCGAGATGCTCAATGCCAGCTGCTCGAATTCCTCGGTTGCAAGTGGTTTGAAGCGCCCGTCCTCAAACGCCGAGGCATACGCGTTCCAGGCGATGTCCGCGACCAGCGGTCGTTTGCCTTCCAAGGAGCCAATGCATCCCCGCAATCGGGTATCACGCGTCAGCGTGACAAAACAAGCTGCGGGTTGCCCGAAGCGTGGGTGAAACGTACGTAAGTCGAGCTTCGGGCGATGTCCGGTTTTAAGTCCGATCGAGATCGAGCGGGCCGCGACATCGAGCAACTGTTTACGTTGATTTTCAGTAAGCGTTTCCTGTCCGGCCGCTGCGGATGGTGACGCGGGATGGGCAGCGGCGGCTGGTTGTGGTGTTGGTTGGGCGATCGGCCGCGGAGTCGCAATCGGCGCCGGAGCAAAGGTTGTGGCGGGGTTCGCGCCACTCCGGTTTTCGAAAACGTAGGCGCCGTAGCCGACCACGGCGTCGCGCGGACCGGCCGTATCACCCGAATTGCGCAGGTCGATCGTCGTCGCGCGGAGGCTGAGTTCCTTCGCCAGGTGCAACAATCCACGTATTGGCATCCGTCCGCAGGCACCTTGGTCCGAAATCCCATCGATTTGTAGGTTGGAGGTAGCGTTCGAGGTCGTTGAGTCCATCGATCTAGCAGTGTCGTAGTCGTGATAGTGGCTGAGATCCGAACTGACGACGATCAAGGTTTCGGGACCACCCCACAGCGCGCGCAATACGTCGGCAACCTCCTGGGGCTCGGCATCTCCAACGACGATGGGCACCAGCGTGAACGATTCGAATATATGCGGGAGGAATGGCAGATGAACTTCGAGGCTGTGCTCGGCCGCGTGGGTGGCGTCGAACTCATGGACCTGCGGCAATACCTTGATGGTGTCGATCATCGCCCGGTCGAGCGGCACGACACCAAGCGGCGTTGCAAACCCGGTGTGGGAGGGAACGGCGAGGCCGCGTACCGCCACACGGTGCGCCGGGCCCAGCAGTATAATGCGCCTGATCGTGTTGCGGCCTGAACTGAAGCGGGCGTACACAGCCGCGGCGATTGGGCCCGAATACACATAGCCGGCGTGGGGCGCGATGATCGCTTTGGGCAGCGTCGGACCGCCGCGGTGTCCCTGGGCCATCGCCTCGCGGATCAGCGACTGCACAGTATTCGCGAGTTCGGCCGCATCGCCGGGATAGAAGGACCCCGCGACCGCTGGTGGGCGGACGCCTGCACTCGCGCTCACCGCGTTGCTCTCCGTGAATTCATTGGCTTAAGTCGGGCGAAAGGTTCGATGCCTTGGCTCCAAGGCATCGAACTATATCTTGAGTATAGAATAATGTGTACGCGCAGCGGTTGTTAGCCAAAGTCGGCCAAAGTTGATCACGGTTGGCCGATACCGATGCAAGGCTCGTAACGAGGCGTGCGAGGGCAGGATCCATGCGAGATCGAGAACCCGGACTCCAACAGGACTGGGTGACGGGCCGCTATTGGCAGGCGCGGGATGACGGCCGCGTTCGTTGTGAAGTGTGTCCTCGATTTTGTGCGCTTCGCGAAGGACAACGGGGACTGTGTTTTATCCGCGCCAACGAGGGCGGCGAGATCAAGCTCACCAGCTACGGACGCTCATCTGGTTTTTGTATTGATCCGATCGAGAAGAAACCGCTCAACCATTTTCTCCCCGGGACGCCGGTGTTGTCGTTTGGCACTGCGGGCTGCAATCTGACCTGCAAGTTTTGCCAAAATTGGGATATCAGCAAATCGCGAGAAACTGACACGCTGGCGGATGCCGCTTCGCCTGAACTGCTGGCCGATGCCGCGTACCGCCACGGCTGCCGTTCGGTGGCATTTGCCTACAACGACCCGGTGATCTTCCTCGAATATGCGGTTGATGTGGCCGCGGCTTGCCTCGAGCGCGGCATTAAAACTGTAGCCGTAACCGCGGGCTATATCTGCCCCGAGCCCCGCACCGAGTTTTTTCGGCATATCGATGCTGCAAACATCGATCTCAAAGCATTCACTGAGGAATTTTATTATCAATTGTGCGGTGCCCACCTACAGCCCGTGCTCGATACGTTGGTCTATCTTAAAAACGAAACCGATGTGTGGTTCGAGGTCACGACGTTGCTTATTCCCGGTGAGAACGACTCTGATGCTGAGGTCGAACGCCTCGCGGCCTGGTTTCTCGACAACCTCGGCTCGGATGTACCTCTGCATTTCACCGCGTTTCATCCCGATTTCAAGATGCGCGACAAACCTCGAACCCCGCATGAGACATTGCTTGGCGCGCAGCGCATAGCCAGAGCCGCTGGCCTAAATACGTTTATGTCGGCAACGTTCATGACGAGGCCGGCAGCAGTACCTATTGCCCGGGATGCGGCATCAAGGTCATCGGTCGCGCATGGTATGTACTATCCGATGGGCGCCTCGATCGCGCCGGTCGCTGCACCGAGTGCGCTACTCCTGTTGCCGGTGCGTTCGACGGCCCGCCTGGAACTTGGGGCGCGAAGCGCCAACCGGTGCGCCTGCGCCAGGCGGCTACGACCTAACTAGTTGCAGGGCGGTAAACGCCGATGTGGCAATGCGGTGGCGCCGCCGCTGGTGCGTCGCACGGCGTTTGATGCCGCGATCAGTTTGCTGCCGATGCATAAGTACGGGTTGGGGTGTGCTGAAGCTGCGCCCGCCTCGCGTCCTTTTCGGCCCGCCACCGGCGGTAGCGTTCCTTGGCCGCCGCACGGCGTTCTTGAGCCGATATGTGGCGCTCATCGCGCAAGAAGTCGTAAACCTTGGTCCGGTAGGACGCACCGCGTTGGGGGGGCGCCGAGTGGTAACGCGCAACCGCGAGACGCCAGGACTTCGTTCCGTCGCGCAGGCGTTTGAGATAACCCCCCGCGTAGCTCGTGTTCCGCGCGGGGTCGAAGGCCGCCTCGAGCGACTCAAAAGCGTCCGGGTGAAAATGCAAGTTGATCTGCATGCAGCCAACATCGATGTTGCGAACCCCGGCTCGGGTTAGTTTCTCGACTTGCGCAATCGCGGCTTGTTTGGTGCTGAGGTGCCAATGTCGAGCTCCTGAGGTAACCGTCCATGGCCATGGCCATGGCGCGTGGCGCTTTGCGCGCTATCCCAGCGGCCCGATTCGGTGATGGCGATGGCTCTCAGCAGATCTCTGGGCAGGCGATGGTCACGCTCAGCTTTGGCCGCGTAGTAACGGCATACCGCCCCGGGTGCGGTTGGCACGGGCGGGTCGAAACGCGCGGCGCGCATTCCCGTTGCACTAGCGCTACTACCACTAGCAAGAAAGATGAGGGCTGCTAACAGCCCCAGGTTGAATAGTATGATTTTTACCGTGAGCATGTTGATAACTGAGCAAGAGGCGTGCCAAGTCAAGATTCATGGGGGATTCCGCGGGGAGTTGGGAGGTAGGGATAGACCCCGGCCGTGTGAGGCGGTGAGCAGGTGATTTATCAGTGAATTTGCGATGGTTAATTAGCTCTAATAGACAGGGGCCTACACTACACTAGTTAGTGTTTTTTCTCAGAAACGCCTCGTAACATAATGAAATTTTTAAGGAAATTGGAAATATAAGTCTTGTAAATTCCCGTATTGCGCGTATATTAATGATGCACCTACGGTGCTTTTCGTGGGTATTTTCTCCCTGAACTTGGGCCATCCCTTGCGGATGGCCTTTTTTTTTTTCTCGTTTTTTATCCGTTTCTCAGCTCAACCAGCGCTTACCGTGCATAGGAGGCAAAGCTTTTTGCAAGTCACGCGTAATACGTGGCTTGGAGAGGCGAGGTCCCGGGAACCGCCTCAGAATGCCCTCAGGCGCTACTCGGCGGCTTTTTTTGCCGGGTACAGTAATGCCGGGTCGACGTCTGCCAGGGCCCGCATCAAGATCGTCATATCGTCGCGTACACCGGGCATTAACGGGGTCCGATCGATACGGTTCTCGTCCATATAGAGCGCCCTATTGAGTTCAATCTGCAGGGCATGGACTGCCTCGGAAGGCCGCCCATAGTGTTGGGTGGTGAAACCGCCGGCATATGGGTTGTTGCGAAAGACACGGTAGCCGAGCTCGCGGAGCGTGCGTTCGGCCGTCGCGACAAGAATCGGCGAGCAACTTCGGCCGAAGCGGTCACCAAGAATGACGTCGGCGCGTTGGCGCCCAGAATCTTGATCGAGTGGACCGCCGATCGACGGCATCGAATGGCAATCGATGAGAATGGCGCAGCCAAAGCGCGCGCGAATGTCGTCGATAAGCGTCCGCAGGCGCCGATGATAGGGCACGTAGACCAGTTCAATACGCCGCTCGGCGTCGCGATAGCGAAGCTTGCCACGGTATATCTCGGCGCCGTTGCTAACGATACGGGCGATCGTTCCAAGACCGCCATTGACCCGATGCGAGGTCGTATTGGCGTGATCGGGAACGGCGTCTTCAAACATCTCGGGGTCGAGTTCGAGCGGCTCGCGATTGAGGTCGAGGAACGATCGCGGGATCATGGCGCGAAGCATCGGCGCACCAACATCGGGTGCCGCTGCGAACAGTTCATCGACGAAGGCGTCTTCCGAACGACGCAGTGTTCGGACGTCGAGCTTCGATTGGGCTAGGAATTCGCGTAAATATGCCGTGCCACTGTGGGGCGAGCTATAGACGAACGGAACCGTCTGTGCTTCGGGCGCAATCACTTCGAATGTATCGATTGCCTCAAGCGCAACGTCGCTGACGATTTGCATGGGGGCGGTTACGGTCGTTGTTCTGTACTTACTCGGTCGGCTCGCTTACGCGTACGCATAGCGTACGCACAGCACCATCAATCATATCATGGGGTCGCCGAAGTGCGAGCGAATCTCAATTACCTTGATCGGTCCTAGATCAGAACCAATGCGGCGTAGATCGTTTGAAATCAGCATAAGGCTGTCCGAACTTGCGCTCAGTCATCTCTGCTCGCTCTTGATTCGGGCGCTGACAGCACGTAAGAATTCCGCTCCGCTAGTGGGGCGCGTAGCTCAGCGGGAGAGCACTGTGTTGACATCGCAGGGGTCGCTGGTTCAATCCCAGCCGCGCCCACCACTCTTTGATTTCTAGAACCGCCATCGGCAGGATCAATTATCCGACCGTTCGAACGCAATGGGCGCTACGGCCACCGCCCCTGCGTTCGATCATGCCGAACGCGAGAAGTCTGAAAATCCGGTTTATGGGTAGCAAGCGAACAGTTTGATATCCGGCCGTATTCACGTTGGCTGTTGTTGCCGTTATCTTGATAGGTATTTTGATCTGAGGCTTTGTCGGCCAGCGGATGTGGAAAGAAGTATTTCGCTTTGTGAGGTCCGCAACATTCTCGCTCTCGCGATGTGCCTAAGGTGCCGTCATGAGCGAAACACCCGACACCCCGTGTACTCCGGTCTTAGATTCTAAGGAACTACACATGGCGGACTACAGCGATTGCATTCGCAACATGCGCGAGACGGCCTCGGTTTTGGACGAGGTGGCGCAGAAGCGGCAGGATAAGCGCGCCGAACTGCGCGAGATAGTTGATTTTTCGAAGCCACGACTGCCCGGCTCGGCAACGGCCACGACTAGCGCGCCCAAATCGCAACTCACGAGAAGCGATAACGAATGTCGATTCCGTTCAGAAGCCCGTCGCCGCGCCACCGCTTCATTATCGCCAAGGAAGAAGTCCGCGATAACCCGCCACTTCACGGCCAGACAGGTTCCGGTTTCCACGCCGGGCCGGCTTCTGCTCGCCAGTTGGAACGTCGCCAACCTTGGCGTTCAGGGGCGGTCTGACGGTGCGCTCGATGTGGTCGCACACATTATGAAACGGTTTGACCTGCTGGCGGTGCAAGAGATCAACGAGGAGTTCCGGGTCTTTGAGAAGGTCGTCAGGAAGATGGGGTCGAAGTTCGAGTTCATCCTGACCGATACTGCCGGCAACGATGAGCGCCTGGCGTACGTCTAAGACAAACCAAAGTTCAACCCCGCAATCTCTTTGGCGAACTCGCGCTGAGGCCGCGGGAGTACCCCAAGCAGACCGTTCATGTTCGCTACCGCGACGGTGGTCAGGACAAGGTCGATGTTTCCCGGGATCTGAGGTTTGTTCCGTTTGACCGAAATCCGTTTATTGGCAGCTTCGCTGCGGGGGCGTTCGATTTTACGCTCGTCAACACGCATCTCTATTTCGGGAAATTCCAAAACTCGAAGAAACGCAGCGATCGGGCTCGCTATGCACGGCGGGTATTGGAGATATTCGCGTTGTCGAAATGGGCGGGGCGCCGCGCCGATCTCAAGGCCACCTACGATCGCGACATTATACTGCTTGGGGATATGAATGTTCCGGCAATGGCGCCAGACGAAAGCACCTACAAGGCGCTGATCGCATTCGGATTCCAGCCGTGGGACTATGCGACGAAGACCGGTGGATCGAATCTCGGCAACGATAAAACCTATGACCAAATGGCATTTGCACCGGGTGGTATGGCGCGACGTATCAAAAACCACGGCATTTTCGACTTCGACAATGCCGTATTCCGCTCGCTGTGAACCAAGTTAGCGGGCCAGCACCCACGATCGCGCGCAATCAGCAAGTTCAACGCCCACGTCAAGTTTCCTCTCTCCGATCATCGGCCGCTCTGGGTCGATCTCGATACCACCTGACTCAGCGTTTCCCCGCTTGGCTCTGCGTGGTTTTTCTGGCAGAAGTCCGCAGCCGCGGGGGCGTAGACCATGACCGATACCACCGAGCGCGACGACGCGCCCGAGATTACCACCAACTATATTCGTGAGATCGTTGCCGACGACGTCGCGTCCGGGCGCACGCAAAGCGTTGTCACGCGTTTTCCGCCTGAGCCAAATGGTCACCTCCACCTTGGCCACGCCAAATCTATCTGCCTGAACTTTGGGCTCGCCGAGGTGTTTGGCGGCCAATGCCATTTGCGCTTTGACGATACCAACCCGACCAAGGAAGAGCAGGCGTTCATCGACGCGATCGAGGCCGACGTGCGCTGGCTCGGCTTCGATTGGGGTGCGCACGTCTATCACGCGTCGGATTATTTCGAGCAGCTCTACGATTGGGCCGTGCACCTCATCAAGGTGGGCAAGGCCTATGTCGACGATCTCTCGGCCGATGAAATGCGCGAATGGCGCGGCACCCTGACGGAGCCCGGGCGCAACAGTCCCCACCGGGATCGTCCGGTTGATGAAAACGTTGATCTCTTCGCGCGCATGCGGGCCGGCGTGTTCGCCGATGGTGCGCACGTGCTGCGGGCCAAAATTGACATGGCGTCGGGTAATATCAACCTGCGCGACCCGGTCATGTTCCGCATTCTGCATGCCACCCATCCGCGTACCGGCGATACCTGGTGCATTTATCCCACCTACGATTTTACCCACGGCCAATCCGACGCAATCGAAGGGGTGACCCATTCGGTTTGTACGTTGGAATTCGAAGACCATCGGCCGCTCTACGACTGGTATATCGATAATCTGCCGGTGCCGGCGCGCCCGCGGCAGTACGAGTTTTCGCGCCTCAACGTGGACTACACCGTTCTCTCCAAGCGCCTGCTGACGCGGTTGGTGGCCGAGGGTCATGTCGCGGGCTGGGATGATCCGCGCATGCCGACGTTGTGCGGGCTGCGCCGCCGTGGTGTGCCGGCGGCCGCAATCCGCGACTTCGTTGGTCTATCGGCAGTCTCAAAAGTCGGTGACAGCATGATGGAGATCGCCCAACTCGAGCACCGTATTCGCGACGTGTTGAATAAGACGGCGCCGCGCTACATGGCGGTGCTGCGCCCACTCAAGGTGGTTATAGAGAACTACCCGGAAGACCTGGAGGAACGCCTCGACGCGATCAATAATCCAGAGGATCCGGCAGCGGGAACGCGCCAAGTGCCGTTTGCGCGCGAATTCTACGTCGAACGCGGCGACTTCATGGAAGATCCACCGCGAAAGTTCCATCGCCTCGGCCCGGGCCGTGAAGTTCGGTTGCGCTATGCCTATTTCGTCACCTGCACCGATGTGATCAAGGATGAAAGCGGCAACGTGATTGAGTTGCGCTGCACCTATGATCCGGCAACCAAGGGCGGCAACGCGCCGGACGGGCGTAAGGTGAGAGGCACGATCCACTGGGTTTCCGCACGCCATGCGGTCGCCGCCACCGTGCACCTTTACGAACGTCTGTTCATGAGCGTGCGACCCGGGGCAAAGGGCGACATGGTGGATGACCTCAACCCGGCGTCGATCGAAACGCTAACCGACTGCTGGATGGAGCCGGCCTTGGCCGCGCGTAGCGAAGATACGACGGTTCAGTTCGAGCGCCTCGGCTACTTCTGTAACGATCGCAGCGCGACACCAGAGCGCTTGGTGTTTAACCGCACCGCTACCTTGCGCGATAGCTGGGCCAAGTCTCAAAACAAATCTTGAAATTACGCCGCGCCGCCGGTGATAACCAACTTGACCGGCCCGTCCGCTCGGGCCATGTCTTGGGCATAATTTACTGGCAAACTGCGCCTTAATGCGAAAGTTATTTGATGCGATGGAATCTTGAGCAAGGATTCTTGGAGCGTTTCAAGATGGTGGAGTGGCTAAAGCCGACGATGAAACGCCTCGGAAGGTATGTCGTTCTGAGCACGCTGGTGGGTGTTGTACTGCTCGTGACTGCCGTCGAGCCGCGCGCGCTGGAGTCCGATTGGAACGACGTCAATTGGCGCGCGATCTCCCACGACATGCGGGTTTATTTGTGCACCCGCGAAGCGCCGCCGGTTTGGTGTCCAGACTGGAACGCATGGTCACAGCGCAACAAGGCCAAACCGCCGAATTACAAAACCGATCGCCAGCTTGAGAGTGAGGCTGCCGAAGCCGTGCGCAAGGCCGAAGCGGAACGGGTTCGCAAACTCGAGGCAGCAAAGCAACCCAAGCGGGTGATCTCGGACCAAATCTGGAAAGCCGTCGTTAAACGACGCGCGACAACGGCGCCCAGTGTGCAGGACTACAAAACGGTAACGACGCGTGCGTTCAAGGATGGCGATGCGAGCGCGCTGGAACTCCTCGGCTACTTTCACGCAACCGGCTATGGCGTGGAGACCAACTATGAAAAAGCCTACGAGTACTACGCGCTGGCCTTCTTAGCGGGCGCCAAACACGTGCGCATAAATATGACGGAGCTATGGCCGTCGCTGATCCGTGAGGCCAAAGGGCGGATAAATAAAAAGTTCAACGCAACGGGGGCCGGTCCCACCTCGAAGTAGCGACGCTGTATCTGGAATTGAGCTCGCGAGTTATTGTGAGGTTACCGCCCACCGTGCGGCTTCACGGGCATGCCGAACAGTCGAGACCATGGGTTGGCGTGACGTCTCCCGATCGATAGCACGACCGATTCGCGCTTTCGTAAACACCAACAAAGAGATCGCGTCGCCTATAATGCGCGGCGCTTTGCAAGTTCTATAAGAGGGCAGGCGATGGCTAAGTCGACTAGAAAAAGGCCGGGGAAAACGTTGGGAAAAGCCGTAAGAGTGGCGATCGTGACAGGCGGGGGAACCGGTCTCGGGCGTGCCATGGCGAACCGTCTGGCGGCCGATGGCTTCGAGGTGGCGATCCTGGGTCGCCGCGCCAATCGTCTCAAACCGAAAAAGGGCGAAAAGAACCTACACCCTTACGTCTGCGACGTCGGCGACCACGCGCAGATAAAAAACACCGTGAAGGCGGTTCGAGCCAAGTTTGGACGCATTGATGCCGTGGTGAATAATGCCGGTGTGGTGCAGCGCGCGACCCACGATAAAATTACGCCTGACCAGATCGACCACACCTTCGGCATCAATTTGATCGGTATGATGCATATGTGTCTGGAGTGCATTCCTGCGCTCAAACGCACCCACGGTTCGATCATCAATATCAGTTCGAGCCTGACTGACCGCTGCGCACCGGAGTATGGAGTTTACGCAGCGACCAAGGGTGCCATGAATGCCTGGTCCAACACCCTTGCGGTGGAGCTCGCCCAGTGGGGCGTGCGCGTTAACGTGGTAAGCCCGTCGCTGGTGCGAAGCGAGATCTACTTTGCAGATGGCATGGCCCGGAGGGAATATAACGACCACCTCAAGGTGCTGGGCGATACCTACTTCCCGCTGGGCCGCTCAGGTGAACCCGGCGATATTTCGGGGATCGTCGCCTTCCTGGCGTCGAGCGAAGCTAGCTGGATGACAGGACAGGTCGTCACCATCGACGGTGGCGAATCGGTCGGGTACAAGCGCTGGTAGCGGAAGGATATAGGGATGGCCGCGACGAAGACGAATAAATCGACCCGCCAAAAGAAGACCACGAAGGTCGCGATCGTCACCGGTGGCGGCACTGGTCTTGGACGGGACATGGCGAACCGGCTGGCGCGCGATGGCTTCGCTGTCGCGATCCTCGGCCGCCGTGCCGATCGTCTCAAACCGAAGAAGAGCGAGCGCGGTCTCCATCCGTATGTGTGCGATGTCGCCGATCGCGAGCAGATCCTATCGACGGTCAAAGCTATTCGCGGCGAGTTCGGTCGCATCGATGCGGTCGTGAACAATGCCGGGGTCATGCACTGCCAGACTTGGGACAAGCTCACCGACGAGATGATCCACTACCATCTCAACGTCAATCTGATCGGCACAATGAATATGTGCCTGGCGTGTATCCCCGCGCTCAAGCGCACGCGCGGATCGATCATCAATATCAGCTCCAGCCTCACCGATCGCTGCGCGCCGTCCTACCTTGCTTACTCAGCCTCAAAGGGCGGCGTCAACGCGTGGTCGAAAACGATGGCCATGGAGCTGTGCCAATGGGGTATCCGCGTTAATGTGATCAACCCTTCTTTGGTGCGGAGCGAGATCGTCATCGCCGATGGCGCATCGCCGGAGGCGTATGAGCAGCACCTCAAAGTCTTGGGGGAGACCTACTTCCCAATGGGCCGCTCCGGTGAGCCGGAAGACGTATCCGCGATCGCGTCCTATCTTGCGTCTGACGAATCGACCTGGATGACTGGCCAGATCCTTACGATCGACGGCGGCGAAGCCGTCGGCTTCAAGCGCTGGTAGCGTTGGCCGACAACATTAAACGTGCCCGAACGCGCCAACCGAAGGCGGTGGCCGGTACAAAGGTTGCTATCGTGACCGGTGGGGGCAGCGGCCTCGGGCGCGCGATCGCCAACCGGCTGGTCCGCGATGGCTACCGTGTTGCGATCCTAGGCCGGCGCGCGGCGCGGCTGAAACCAGCGCGTGGCGAACGCGATCTTTATCCCTATACGTGCGACATCGCCGATCGCAAACAGGTTCGCGCTACGGTCAAAGCGATTCGTGGCGATCTCGGGCGTGTCGATTTGTTGGTTAACAATGCCGGTATCCTCCGCCGCGCCACTCACAACGAGATCACGCCTGCGCTGATCGATGAACAGTTCAGCATCAACCTGGTCGGGATGATGCAGATGTGCCTGGCGTGTATTCCGGCACTCAAAAAAACGCGCGGCGACATCGTCAGTATCAGTTCGACCCTGAGCGATCGCTGTGCACCGCAATTCGGTGTCTATGCCGCGACCAAGGGAGCGATGAACGCATGGTCGAAGACGCTTGCCATCGAACTCGCGCGATGGAACGTCCGCGTCAACGTCGTTAGCCCCTCTCTGATTGGCACGGAAATTTTTCTTGCCGACGGGATGTCGCAAGCAGAGTTTGACGAGCGCTTGAAAACCGCCGGCGCGACACGCTTCCCAATCGGCCGCGCCGGTAAACCTGAAGACGTTTCGGGGCTGGTTTCCTACCTGGCTTCAGAAGATGCGGGTTGGCTCACCGGTCAGGTGATCATGCTCGACGGGGGCGAATCGGTCGGCCGCAAGAGTTGGTGACCCGCCCCCTGCGATTTGACAGCCCTCTACCAGCCCACTATGTTCCCGCGCTTCTGCGGCTGGGAGCCGCACAACGTGAAGAAAAGACCATGAAGGTGCTCAATTCCCTGAAATCGGCCAAGCGACGGCATCGCGATTGTCGCGTCGTACGGCGCCGTGGTCGGATTTACGTCATTTGTAAAAGCAACAAACGCTTCAAGGCGCGTCAGGGATAAATCGCTTTCCGGGAGGCTTCATGTACCGCGCCGGTTGGCGCGGTTTCTTTTTGGGTCTAATCACGAGCCTCCCCGTGGACGGTCCCAGCCACAAACGGCCTGGTGACCGACTCCTAAGTGTTTAGTTGCCTTCGGCGCCGTCGGCGGCCATGTTGGTCCGCGAACGTGTCGTCAGCCGCGCTGTTGCCGCGAGGGAATCCGTCCGAATGCTAAAGATGCCGGAACTCGATCAAGCGGTCCTTGGACGCCGCAGTGAATTGGCCGCGGGGCTTCGCCGGATCATCGATCCGGAGGCTGTGATCGCTGACAATGACGCCCTCAAGGCATACGAAACCGATGGACTGACGGCGTATAAACAGACGCCGATGATCGTTGCGTTGCCGTCGACGACAGCGGAAGTCGCCGAGATCCTGAAGCTGTGCAGCGCTGGCGGAGTTAAAGTCGTACCGCGCGGCGCGGGCACGTCGTTGTCAGGCGGTGCCTTACCGCTTGGCGATGGGGTGCTGCTCGGCCTAGCCAAGTTCAACCGCATCCTTGATATAGACTACGCAAATCGCTGCGCGGTAGTGCAGCCTGGCGTGACCAATTTGGCGATCACCCAGGCAGTTGAGGCGCAAGGGTTCTACTACGCGCCCGATCCATCGAGTCAGATCGCCTGCACCATCGGCGGCAATGTCGCCGAAAATTCGGGCGGCATTCATTGCCTCAAATATGGCGTGACGACCAACAATATTCTCGGTCTGGAGATGGTGCTGGTGAACGGCGACGTCATTCGTCTGGGTGGCCGCCACCTCGATTCGGAGGGTTACGATTTAATGGGCGTGATGACCGGGTCGGAAGGCTTGCTCGGCGTCATCACCGAGGTGACGGTGCGACTTCTCAAACGACCCGAAACCGCACGGGCTTTGCTGATCGGATTCCCCAGCAATGAGCGCGCCGGCGATTGCGTTGCTAAGGTCATCGCCGGCGGCATAATCCCGGCCGGCATGGAGATGATGGACCGTTATGCGATCCACGCTGCCGAGGAGTTTTGTCATCCGGGCTACCCGCTCGACGCCGAGGCTCTGCTGATCGTTGAGTTGGATGGCCCGGCCGTCGAGGTCGACCATTTGGTCGAGCGCGTGCGCACGATCGCTGATGACGCTGGGGCGGAATCGGTTCGGATTAGCGAGAGCGAGGCGGAACGCATGGCGTTTTGGGCAGGGCGCAAGGCCGCGTTTCCGGCGGTGGGGCGGATCTCACCGGATTACTACTGCATGGACGGGACGATACCGCGGGGCAAGCTGCCGATCGTGTTGGCCCGTATGGCGGAGCTGTCGACCAAATACGGATTGCGACTCGCCAACGTGTTTCATGCTGGCGATGGTAATCTCCACCCGCTGATTCTTTATGACGCCAACCAGCCCGGCGAACTCGAGCGGGCCGAGGATTTCGGCGCGGATATCCTTAGGCTTTGCGTCGAGGTGGGCGGGGTATTGACCGGCGAGCACGGCGTCGGTGTCGAAAAGCGCGACCTCATGGGAATAATGTTCAACGAGGACGACTTGAACCACCAGCAGCGCTTGAAATGTGCCTTCGACCCCGATGGTTACCTCAACCCGGGCAAGGTATTCCCGACTTTGCATCGTTGCGCGGAGCTTGGCCGTATGCACATTCACGACGGCCAAGTGCCGTTCCCGGATATTCCACGGTTTTAGTGGAACTCGCGGCGATTAGGCGATGGAGAACTCGTTCAAGCCGGCCAACGCCGATCAACTTCATGACATAATTGGCTGGGCTGCCGCCGAAGAGACCTCCCTCGATGTGATCGGCAGCGGCACCAAGCAAGGGCTTGGACGTCCGAGTCAAAGCGAGTGCCTGCTCGACCTCTCGGACCTGACCGGCATTACTTCCTACGAGCCGGAAGAGTTGGTTCTTCAGGCTGCGGCGGGCACCCCGGTCGCCGATATCGAGCGCGCCGTCGCGGAAAGGGATCAGCAACTCGCCTTCGAGCCGGCCGATTATGGGCCGCTGTTCGGAGCCGCGGCAGATAGCGGCAGCATAGGCGGCGTGTTTGCATGCAATCTTTCGGGGCCGCGCCGGATTATGGCCGGCGCCGCGCGTGATCATTTGCTGGGTGCCAAGGCAGTCTCGGGTCGCGGCGAGCGCTTTAAAAGTGGCGGTCAGGTGGTAAAAAACGTCACAGGTTACGACTTGTGCAAGCTCCTCGCGGGTTCCTACGGAACCTTAGCTGCGATCCATGATGTCACGATGAAGGTGATGCCGGCGCCGGAGAAAGTTCGCACTGTTTTAGTCCTTGGGCTGGATGACGCCGCCGCGGTCGGTTTGCTCGGAGAGGCCGCGGCGTCAGGATTCGATCTTTCTGGGCTCGCCCATTTACCACGAGAGATCAGCGGCTACTCAAGCGTTTCTTATGTTGCCGAGGCCGACGCATCGGTCACCGCGCTGCGCCTCGAAGGCCCGGCTCCATCGGTCGAGCACCGGTGCGAGGAGGTGAAGAAATGGGTTGCCGCGAGGGCGCCGGTGGAAGAACTACACCGCCACAACTCGATCGCATTGTGGCGCGAGGTGCGCGATATCACGGCGTTTGCCGCGGATCCCTGGTCGAGTCATTCAATCTGGCGTTTGTCGGTGCCACCAGCCAGCGGCGCTGACGTCGTTCGGAAAATCGCCGAAACTCTGACTGCCCGGTGGCTGTTCGATTGGGCCGGCGGTTTGGTGTGGCTCGCTTGCGATACGGCGCCGGCGGACGACGTGGCGCCGATCCGTGCTGCGGTTGCTGGTGTTGGCGGACACGCCACGTTGGTGCGAGCGACGGCAGACGCGCGCGCGGCCGTTCCCGTGTTTCAGCCACAATCGCCAGCACTCGCTGACCTCAGCCGCCGCGTCAAAGAAAATTTTGATCCCGAGGGGATCCTTAATCCCGGACGCATGTATTCCGAGGTCTAGTGGACGGTCGATGCAAACTCATTTCTCGCCAAGCCAGCTCGACGACCCGCAGGTTGCCACGTCGGAGAAAATCCTGCGCAACTGCGTCCATTGCGGCTTTTGCACGGCGACCTGCCCGACCTATGTTTTACTCGGCGATGAGCTCGATAGCCCACGCGGCCGGATCTATCTGATCAAGGAAATGTTGGAAGGGGGGAAAGCGTCGACCAAACGCGTCGTCACGCACGTCGATCGCTGCCTATCGTGCTTGTCATGTATGACCACATGCCCGTCGAGCGTAAACTACATGCACCTCGTTGATCACGCCCGCTCGCACATCGAGAAAACCTACCGCCGGCCCTGGCTCGATCGCACCTTGAGGTGGCTGTTGGCGCGGGTTCTGCCTAATCCCAGCTTGTTTCGCTTGGCGCTGATCGGGGCAAATCTGGCACGCCCGTTCTCGGCG
>Ga0115002_10003554_pt1 | contig 19391 bp, 19 predicted proteins | sample ArcticOcean_MG_C_8_FD_89576 | JGI IMG/M metagenome (GOLD analysis project Ga0115002, IMG submission 89576) | Marine microbial communities from western Arctic Ocean - ArcticOcean_MG_CB11_86 | ecosystem: Environmental > Aquatic > Marine > Oceanic | place: Arctic Ocean: Canada Basin | collected... | reverse complement strand
TATTCCGTCTCTTAATAGCTTTCTGCTTGAGCATTTTTAAATACTATTACACTTTTTCAGTGAAAAGTACCCGTTTATAGCCATCTCCTGCATCAAATCCTAACTTGTGCTTCCTCAAATCACTAATGCGCATTTACAAGCTTGCGCTCTTAAGGCAAATATTACACAAATAATTTTTTAATGAGCGAAGTCGCAAGAATTGAAAGCGAGGAGCTACACCAGTATATAGATAGTATTGCCAATAGCATCGCCAATAAGCATCGCGATAATAAAGAATTGGTTATTGTCGGAATTGCCAATGGCGGCATCCCCTTTAGCATTAATCTCGCTCGAGCTCTGGAAAAAAGCTTGGGCCTCACGGTAGCTCTCGGCAGTGTTGATATCTCATTTCATCGTGATGATTTAGGACACAAACCTATAACATCGATTGATAATCCTACGGTCCTACCCGTAAATATTGAAGACGCCACAGTCATCTTGGCCGATGATGTAATTTTTTCCGGTCGCACAGCAAGAGCTGCACTCAATGAAATATTCGATCAGGGACGACCGGGCATTATCGAACTGGCAGTACTTTGTGATCGGGGTAACCGCGGTCTACCTATTCAGCCCAACTACATCGGTTTCTCGAAAGAAACGACAATCAATCAAAGAGTGGTGGTGAAAATGAACATAAATGATCCATCGAATGATAGCCTGGTTATTCTAAACGCATGAAAAAAGCATCTAATTGGACACGGAAAGATTTACTTTCAATTGAATCCCTGAGTCTGGAGGAATTGGAAACTATATTTTCAGTGGCCGATTCTTTCAAGCGCACCCTCAAAAGATCGCAAAAAAAATTACCTTCGCTAAGGGGCAAAACTATAGTTAATCTATTTCTTGAACCCAGCACGCGCACGCGTGTCGCTTTTGAAATTGCTGCAAAGCGCCTCAGCGCTGATGTTATCACTATTACTTCTAATGTCAGTAGTCTGACGAAAGGAGAAACTCTTCGTGATACGGCGCGAAATATTGAAGCATTAAATGCTGATCTACTCGTCATTCGCCACTCGGCCGCGGGTTCCCCTCAATATTTAAGCCGAATAATCAATATCCCTGTCGTTAATGCCGGTGACGGGGCACATGAACACCCTACTCAAGCCTTACTTGACACATTTACATTGAAAGAACAACTGGGGGACCTAAAAGGCAAAAAAGTGACCATATTGGGTGATATTTTATTCAGTCGAGTTGCCCGTTCGAATATCTGGGCACTGCAGAAGCTTGGCGCGCATGTGACCTTGGCAGGTCCATCGACTCTTGTGCCTGTACTTTTTCGTGAACTCCATGTAGAGGTCACTCACTCTTTAAAAGAAGCCCTGGCCGACGCCGATGCAGTCATGCTCTTGCGTATTCAACATGAGCGACAAACATCCACCCACTTCCCCTCTATCGGGGAATACAAAAGTATGTTTGGGCTCAATCTTCAGCGCGCTTCCTGGCTAAAACCTGATGCTATAATTATGCACCCGGGTCCGATTAATCGTGGTGTGGAAATCGATTCCCAACTCGCTGACTCTAAACGATCCGTGATTCTTCAACAAGTCACTAATGGCATTGTATGCCGCATGGCTGTTCTCTTTCTTTGTGCCAGTGCTACGAGTCAGAATGACCCGAAAAAGCTATCATGAGCATCTTTACTTGGATATCTGGAGGCCGGGTAATCGATCCCGCAAACGATCGCGACGCGAAAGGTGATGTTTATGCTGTCGACGGTAAAATTGTTCCCCGTTTGAGTGATACAGAAAAAAAACAGGCCCAGCAAATTAAAGCCGACGGATTAATTGTCTGCCCGGGTTTTGTCGATATTCACACCCATCTTTGTGAACCAGGAGATACCCACCGCGAGACCATACAGACTGGAACATGGGCAGCAGCAGCTGGAGGTTTTACCTCTGTTGTCTGTATGCCGAATGTCAACCAGCCCAGTGATAATCCTGCAACTATACAGCAAATAAATGACGCCGTAGAAAGGGATGCTCTGGTTAATGTCTTCCCTACTGGCGCATTAACCATGGGGATGGAAGGGAAAGAACTCGCACCCGCCGGATCACTTCAAAGGTCCGGCATAGTCGCCATTACCGACAGTTACAGAAGTGTGCAGAATAACGAAATCATGCGTCGCGCGGTTGAATATGCCAATATGTTTAATCTCGTCGTAATGGATCACTGTCAGGACCGGGCCCTTACTGAAGGCTCGGTTATGAATGAAGGCATATGGTCATTGCGCCTCGGTCTTCGCGGATGGCCGAACGCTGCAGAAGACATAATAGTCTCCCGCAATGTCATTCTCTCAACCTACACCGGAGCGCATATCCACCTGCAACAAATAAGCACTTCCAATGCGGTTGAAATCATTCGGCGGGCAAAACAACGCAACGTCAATATATCCGCTGAGGTAACTCCACATCATTTACATCTCAGTGATGAATGCGTTAAAAATTATGATACCAATTTTAAAACCAATCCACCTCTGCGTACGCCTGATGACCAGGCAGCTCTTATCGAAGGACTCCTTGATGGCACTCTTGATTGCATAAGCACGGATCACATGCCACACACAGATTACGAGAAAAACGTTGAGTACGATCAAGCTCCGTTTGGTGTTGTTGGATTGGAAACCTCACTCGCTGTTTGCCTGGGGGTATTAGTTCAAAATAAACAATGCGATTTCTCTCAGCTCATAAAATTATTAACCTGCAATCCATCGAATTTACTTAAATTAGGGAAAGGCACGCTCAGCCCAGGAGCAGACGCGGATATCACTGTATTTGATCCCAAAGAAGAATGGGTAGTGGATCCAGATAAATTCCAAAGTCGGTCCAAGAACTCACCATGGATTGGTAAATCGTTACAGGGTAAGGTGAAACAAACTTTTGTCTCTGGCCAAAAAGTTTGGGATGGCGAGCGCGTTATCATATCAGAAAATAACAGCGATTAAGCAGTTCTGTGCTGAATCCCACAAGGGCGATGCATTATCCGTCTTCTAAACACCTTACGCCTGATTGAATACTCGATACAGTAACTTTCTTTTACTACGGATAGACACACAATGACTGAAGCGGAAGCCATTGAGATACTAAGGCATAATAAAGGTTTAATCATATATTTTTTCCTTCTTTTGGTATCGGGGCTGGGCTGTTTGATTTCCGTCCTATTTAAGCTTAAGCTCGCGTGCCATAAAGCGGGTGAAAAAAGGAAGGTTCCCGCGTGGAAAATAGGTTGGCTCGATTTCGGTTTATTCATCTGGTGCTTAATCTGTAGTATGATTCTCGCACAAATTATAGCCCCTTACCTCCTGAATGCGATATCTCATACTGAAGAATCTTACCGTGTTTGGAATGTAATTTCGGGAGGTGTCGCTTTGCACGTGGGAATGATTCTGGTCTTCGTCTTGTTCCGTTACTTACAGCCGCATTTGTTCCCTCAGTCTTTGAGTGTTGAAGTTATACCCTTTTTGAAAGCTGCTAAATTAGGAACGTATTACTTCTTGGCTGCTTTTCCACTCGTTTGGATTACCGGTTTGTGTTCAGTTTTTTTCTTTGAAATCCTCAACCAAGCAGGATGGGGAATACCTTTGGATCAACAACCCCTGGTCGGTATATTCGAGGATACACAATCTCCCGTCGCCTTAGCGATACTCTATATCATGGCAATTTTAATAGCTCCCGTCGCCGAGGAATTAGTCTTTCGCGCTGGAATTTACCGTTTCTTTAAAAGTCGATTTCCGACAGTAATTTCGATGCTTTTGAGTGCAATTTTATTTTCTCTCCTGCATACAAATTTTGTGAGTTTTTTCTCATTAGTGGTTATCGGTTTCTCTCTCTGCGTGGCCTACGAATTAAGTGGCAATATAATGGTTCCTATAATTTTTCATTCGGCATTTAATCTGAACTCTATTATCCTCATACTTTTTCGTTCTGATCTTTCTTGTTTAGGCTTCCTTCTGAACTAGTAATGCATCCATTCACTAAAATTTCATCTGAATCAATCGCGCAGATTGGTGAGCGCAAACTATTGGAAAAAATACGCCTTTGGCTTGGAGAGACCGCCCCACCCGCGCCTCATGGAATGGGTGACGACACCGCAGTTCTCCCTTTTGAAGTCGATCCATTTAATTTAATTACTACCGATACGCTTGCCTATAAATGTCATTTTGACGATACAGTATCACCTCAACAGGCAGGAGCCAAATTGATCAAACGGAATTTAAGCGATATTGCTGCTATGGGGGGAACCCCAAGCAGTGCAGTTATCAGTCTCTTTCTCCCACCCACTTTACGCTTGGATTGGCTATCCGCTTTTTACACCGGTGTTCGAGACGAATCTATAAATTCTAATATAAAAATAGTCGGCGGTGATCTTTGTGAGACCAAAGACTTTCTAGGCGCTCAACTCACACTTTGGGGAAATGCCCATCGCCCTATTACACGCACCGGGGCTGAAAGTGGTGATTTTATTTATGTGAGTGGAACTTTAGGAGGGAGTCGCTGCGGTAAGCACGTGGATTTTTCTCCACGCATGGCCGAAGGCAAATGGTTGGCAGAACAATCGAATGTTCATTCCATGATTGATATAACAGATGGTCTCATGAAAGATTTGCCAACCCTGATACCGCCGGCATGTGTGGCAGCTTTAAGTATTAAATCACTCCCTATTAGCGAAGCAGCTAAAACCCTATCTGCGGAAGATGATAAAATCGCAGCGCATCATGCATTGAATGATGGCGAGGATTATGAACTGCTTTTTACTTTAAGTAATAAGTGCGACTCTGATTTGTTCCATAAAAAATGGAGCGAACGGTTTGAAATTCCGCTTACCCGGATTGGAGAAATGATGGAGAATATAAATCAAAATCGCCCACTGCGTATTATTAATTTGGATACCGGTCATGAACTCGAGGAACGCGGAGGATATGAACATTTTAGAGCGTCTTAAAGCTGGAATAATCTCTACTTCGGACACAGAAACTGAAAATCTGGCGAGAACTTTAGCATCGCAAATACCTGAAGATAAGACCCTTGCACTATATGGGGACCTTGGATCCGGAAAAACCACTTTTATCCGCGGATTGGCCAGCGCATGGAAGATCAATGAACCTGTCACCAGCCCAACGTATAACATTCTGGCTATTTACCGTGGTGAAAGAACCCTTCTTCACCTCGACGCATTTCGTTTGGAAAATCAATATGAAATTGAAGAGCTGATGATCGATGAATTCCTATCGTCCCCCTATTGTCTGGCCATTGAGTGGCCGGACAATCTAGAGAATTGGCTATCAGATACCTGTTGGAAACTAAAACTGGAAATCCGTGATGAAACCAAACGTTTTATTCAAATGCTGTAATCTGTGATATCATTTTTTTGGAAATTTATTTTGTTTCAGTAATCCTCTTGTGTCTCTCGTAGCTATCTCAATCAATCCACTACCGAACACCGCTATCGCGTGTGCGACATCCTCATTCGCTACCGAGCGTAAAGCCCGTCATCTCCCAATCGCAAATCCGCAATTGAAATGGCGCCTAGAAACTTTACAGCTCCTTGAGGACAATACTGGCGTTATGACCGCCAAATCCTGAATTGTTACTCATCGCGACTTTGACGGTGCCTGACTTTTTTCTGTTGGGAACATAATTCAAGTCACAATCAGGATCAGGGTTTTCGTAATTGATCGTGGGTGGAATTTCTCCCGTTTGGATAGCTTTCGCTGTGGCTGCGGATTCGATTCCTCCCGCTGCCCCCAAAAGGTGCCCCGTCATTGATTTAGTTGAGCTGATGTGAACATTGTAGGCATGATCGCCAAAAACATTTTTAACGGCTAGAGTTTCCACTTTATCATTCGGCCCTGTCGACGTCCCATGCGCATTTATGTAATCGACATCAGAAGGCTTCAAGTTGGCCGCTTTCAATGCATTTTTTATACAGAGTGTCAGCCCTCTTCCATCCAAGTCTGGAGTGGTAATATGATAAGCATCACAAGTAGCTGCGTATCCTGCCAATTCACAATATATTTTCGCACCACGCGCCTGAGCATGTTCCAATGTTTCTAGAACAATAATTCCGGAACCTTCTCCCATGATGAATCCATCTCTTTTCATATCGAATGGCCGGCTGGCACGCTCAGGTTCATCGTTGGATGAAGTGCTCATCGCTTTCATGTTACAGAAACCAGCGTAACCTAAAGGAGTAACCGCAGCTTCGCTTCCTCCCGCGATCATGATATCTACCGTTCCCGATTGTAAGTGAAGCATGGATTCGCCAATCGCGTGAGTACCCGTAGCGCAAGCGCTCACCACACTAAAATTAGGCCCCATCGCTCCAATTTCCATCGCGACAATTCCTGAGGCAGAATTTGCAATTAAAGATGGAATCATAAAGGGAGAAACTTTTCGCGGTCCCATCTCATAAAATCGGCGAGTTTGCGTTTCGATCGTATCCATCCCACCAATACCTGAACCTATTATGATTCCCATCCGGGTCTTGTCTACTTTTCCCAGATCGAGTTGACTATCCTTGAGAGCGATCTTCGTCGTCGCTAAGGCAAAATGAGTGTAACGGTCATTGCGCCTGACTTCCTTCCGATCCATATAATCCTTAGGATCGAAATCCAGAACTTCGGCACCTATTTTTGTGGGGAATTCGCTAGGATCCCAACGGGAGATCCTTTTGATGCCGCTGCGGCCAGCTAACAAATTATCCCAGAAGGTCTGAATATCATTACCCAATGAATGAAGGATTCCCAGACCGGTAATCACAACCCTGGGTTTTGGTGAAATTGTATCCATCAAAAAAATGGAGGCTAGAAACCCCCACGAAGGAAATTCAGCTCGTTACGAAAGAATCCCAGGCGATCGTCAACCCGCTTTTTCCTCAATGTATTTGGTAACATCGCCAACGGTTTGCAGCTTTTCTGCTTCTGATTCAGGGATTTCTCCTTGAATCTCATCTTTGAATTCTTCTTCAAAGGCCATAATGAGCTCGACCGTATCCAAGGAATCAGCCCCTAGATCGTCCAGAAAGGACGCCTCTGAGGTAACTTGCTCATTATTTACGTTGAGCTGGTTTACGATAATCTCTTGAACGCGATTTTCGATTGATTTATCTACCATAATTATTCGACTGATTTACGAGAAGTATGTTAATTCGGAATCACATCACAAGGCCGCCGTCAATGGAAAAAATCTTGCCCGTGATATAAGAGGCTTCTTCAGAACAGAGAAAAGAGACCAGACCGACAATATCTTTCGGTTGCCCCAGCCGTTTTAGGGGGATGAGTTTGGTGATCATTTCGGTGGTTTTTTCGTCTATTCCCGCGGTCATATCCGTCTCGATAAAACCCGGCGCTACGGCATTTACGGTAACCGTACGACTGGAAAATTCTTTGGCTAAACTCTTGGTTAGACCGATTATTCCCGCTTTTGATGCCGCATAATTAGCCTGCCCGGCATTGCCCATCAACCCAACGACCGAGCTAATATTGACGATTCGGCCCCAGCGCTGACGTGCCATGGGATGAGCAAGTGCTTTTACCCAATAAAAACAGCTCGATAAATTCGTTCGCAATACCGTATCCCAGTCTTCATCTGTCATTCTTAGGATTAGCCCATCGCGCGTGATTCCAGCATTGTTTACCAGGATATCTATGCACTCATTCTCTTTGAGAATCGATTTTGCGGCAGCTGCCACTGCTTCACCATCGGACACATCGACAGCGTAGGCCCTGGCCTTACCACCGGCTTTTACAATAGAATCAGCTACTGCACTGCAATTGGATTCGGATTTGCTGACGCAGATAACTGTTAACCCACTTTCGGCTAAATCTTCAGCTATCGCTCGCCCAATTCCTCGACCAGCGCCAGTCACAAGGGCTACCCTATTATCGAATGTCAGCTGCATGGGCACATGTCTTCAAATATGAAGACTGGTGGCAAGAAATATCGATTGCTTCAGTCACTCCTCTAATCCAAGTTCAGTTTAATAAACATCACGTTGGTATCGTTTTTCTTTCTTCATCTGCTTGACGAAATTTTTTGCCTCTTCATCAGTCATCCCCCCCCCTTTTTCGACTATATGATGGAGGGCATCATCAACATCCACAGCCATGCGCTCAGCATCACCACAAACATAGAAATAAGCGCCGCCTTTAATCCAATCCCACAAATCAGCGGCATTTTCACGCATTTTGTCTTGAACATAGATCTTATAATCCTGATCACGCGACCAGGCGTTATCAATACGGGTTAATTGCTTTTTATCTAAATATTCATCAAATTCCTCACCGTAGAGATTATCGGTGGTTTCATGTTGATCACCGAAAAACAGCCAGGTTCTGCCGCTACTGACCCTATATATGTGTTCTTGAAGAAAAGCTCGAAAAGGGGCAATGCCCGTGCCAGGGCCAACCATAATTAGATCTGCATTGTCATCTTCTGGTAACCCAAACTTAGATTTAGCGATAAAAACCGGTATATTTCTATCAAATTCTTCAACACGATCGGAAAGATAGGTTGAAGCCACCCCCACACGCTCACGCCCATTTGTTTCATAACGCACGACAGCTACCGTTAAGTGAACGTCATTCGGATAGACACTAGGTGAGGAAGCTATGGAATAAAGGCGGGGTACCAATCTGCGCAAGCAATCTACAAATTCTTGAGCATTAAATTTTGCACTGGGGTAATCCTCCAGCAGATCAATGAATTCACGATCCACAAGATAAGCTTTAATCGCTTCTTTTGAATCTTCAGAAAGCAGTTCTTCAAGTTTCGCTTTTTCTTCTAGCGCAGATACTTTTTCCGACAATTTGATGAGGAATTTTTTTGTGGGTAAGGCTAAGGCAACTCTGCGGAATAGTGCATCGCGTAAGGATATATCCTCGGAGTCATTCTTAATTCGCACTTTTTCTTCACCTGACAGCCCTAATGCCTTGAGAACCGCATCCAATTCCTCAATGTGATTAGTGGGATAGACTCCCAGGGAATCCCCACAGGTATAAACAAGGTCACTTCCCGAAATATCGATTACATAGTGCTGAGTATCTTTTGCGGATCCTTCTTTCGTGAGCATACGCCTTTCTGTCATCTGCGCGATGAATGGATTTTTTACTGTATAAACCGCATTTGATTTTATTTCACTCATTGTAACCTCAAAAAGATGTTCGCTTTGTATTAAATTTCAATGTTATCCCTTTAAAAGAAATAATGATGATCTTAATACATTTTTAAATCTTTAATATAACTAATGACCATGCGCAATGAGGAAGAGTCTATTCGCATCCATAAATTCCTCTCTGAACAAGGAATATGTTCAAGACGTGATGCTGAAGAAATGATCAAAGAGGGCTTAGTCGAGGTAAACGGGAAAGTCGCAGAGATTGGGCAAAAAATAATATCGAGTAAAGATCATATTTCCGTTCAAGGCAAAACTCTTGCGGCAAGGTTACGGAAAAACCTCACCCTCGCACTCAATAAACCACGCGGTCTTATTTGCAGCAATCATGATCCCTACCACAATCAAACTGTTTTTGATCTGCTGCCAAAAGAGTTATATAAAGAACGTCTATTTTGCGCTGGTCGTCTGGATAAAGAAAGTGAAGGTCTCCTTATTCTAACGAATGATGGCGCATTGGCCCATCGCCTCACTCACCCTTCAGCCTTAGTAATTAAACGCTACGAGGTCACCCTTAATCTCCCTTTCGATTTGAAAAAAATACCGTTATTAAAGCGCGGGTTGAACGTCGACGGTGAGCTATTACGTGTAGAGAAAGTTATGGCTATAAAAAAAGGTCCGAATCATAGCACCCGGCTGGAGATTCATCTCAACCACGGACGAAAACGTGAAATCCGACGTCTCTTTGAAGCACTTGGTTATCGCGTAAAAAAACTCACTCGTCATCAGATAGGGGGCCTTAACATGCGAGGTATTAAACCTGGTTATTACCGCCTCCTCAATTCGAAGGATATTGAAAAACTACTCGATGACCGCAATTAAACAAGAAGCCCAAAGGTAAACATTATTGGCAAATAGAGAATGATAGATCTGAATAGACAGATAATTTCATTTACTGCTGAACACTCATTGCTGTTCATTGATTACACGCTGATCAGCTCACCATTGATTACCAATTACACTTTTTCCTTGTGCACATGCTGAATCATTAGTTTATCATCAACACAAGCTATGTCTGATCCAAAAATTATAGATGGAAACCTTATTTCTAAACAGATACTTGAAGAGTTAAAAGTTGAAATTGCGGCAATAGAAGGTCCGCAACCTCGCGTCACTTTTGTCCGTGTGGGTGAAGATCCCGCATCTGTATTTTATGTTAATAAGAAGCAGAAAACTGCCATGGAGATTGGCATCGACAGCAGCGTTCAAGTTTTGCCAGAGAGTACCAGCGAAAATGAACTCCTGGATGTTATCGATAACTTGAATAATGATACCTCTGTTCATGGAATCCTTATTCAATCTCCCCTACCTGACACGATCAGCGAAGAAGCGGCGTTCAATCGCGTTCACCCCGATAAAGATGTAGATGGACTGAATATTAATAATTTTGGACGTTTATGCCAGGAAGACGCAACGGGGTTTGTCGCCTGTACCCCGGCAGGAATTATAGAATTACTGAAGCGTTCGGATGTAGAAATAGACGGGAAGCATGCAGTGGTCGTGGGACGTAGTCTTCTCGTGGGAAAGTCCTGTGCCCTACTTTTAATGCAGAAGAGCCAAAACGGTAACGCGACGGTATCCATCTGCCATTCACATACACAAGATTTGACAGCAATAACGAGACAGGCCGATATCTTGATTGCCGCTATGGGTAAGGCTAAATTTATTACTGAAGCTATGGTAAAACCGGGAGCGGTGGTAATAGATGTAGGGATTAATCGATTTGCGGATGCTTCAAAAAAACGGGGGTATCGGATCGTCGGTGATGTCGACTTTGAGAATGTTTTACCTCTTGTCTCTAAAATCACTCCCGTTCCCGGTGGCGTTGGCCCGATGACGGTGGCAATTCTCATGCGGAATACACTTAAAGCTTATAAAAAAGCTCATCTCGCCGATTAATATTCAGTCGGTTAGCAGTCTACAATAACAGATTAGTTAGTCTCTACCTCGTAATCCTCCTCATCCTGCATTGCCAGTCCCTCGTTCCCATTGGCCTTAAGCAGTTTTATTAATTTCTTTATGAGGATAATTAAACGGACATTCACTTATAAGATTAAATTAACTTCATTTATCGTTTTTCGAACAGTTTATTCACGCCTTGAATGTAAATTATTTGTTAAGTTCTTCTCTAAAACCTAACATTAACCAGTGCAGACTTGAACTCCTAACGTAAATATCGATATTTTAATTAAGATTAATCCATCGAATCATTTTGAATAACCCACCAAACATTCTCGTCGTCGATGATGAACCAATTAACGTCAAGTTGTTGCAACGCAAACTTGAGAAAGAAGGAATGGGAGTGGATGTTGTGTTTGATGGTGAAGCTGCTTTAAAAAAGATCGCTAAACGGAGACCTGACCTAATTTTACTGGATATTATGATGCCGGGTCTTGATGGCATTGAAGTATGTAAACGATTAAAGAGCGAAGAAAAGACCCAGACCATACCGGTTATATTTATTACCGCTAAAACCTCAAAAGAGGGGAAAATCGCCGGGCTTAGTGCTGGGGCAACTGATTATATCACTAAGCCCATAGATCTCGATGAAACTATTGCTCGGATTAAAACCCAGTTGCAAATTCAAGAAATTCATCGCCAAAATTTAGATCTTCAAGCACGACTGAATGACGCCCGTCAGTCTGCTGCAATCGGCGCGATTACCCAAGGCATTGCACACAATCTTAATAACTTGCTTGGCGTGGTTGTAGGTTATCTCGATCTTATTGAAAACTGTTCGGATGATCCGAAAATGGTAAAACGCAGTTCTGGCCTGATGAACAAGGCAGTTAAACGCATTGTAAACATTGTCCAACAATTAAGTCTTTTTGCTACGAAAAATAAAGTCCAACTCACCTTAATGCCTGTCGGGCAATTGTTGAATAATAGCATTAGTCGTTTCAGCGCCGAAAACAATATAATCTCAATAATCAAACTAACCAACCCGGATCCTGAAATAAATATTAATGCGAATGCCGAGGCATTTGAAAACATCCTTGGACTCTTTCTAATGAATGCCTGGGAAAGTTATCCTCAAGGATACACAAAAGAACGAAAAATTGAGGTTCGCTCAAAGATCATCCAACGCCATGGAGGAAAACACCTACAAATTAAAGTCTCTGACCATGGGGAGGGCATTGATCCAAAGATAGCAGATCATATATTTGAGCCTTTTATAACGTCAAAAACTTCAGTCGGCCGTGGAATGGGTCTGACTATCGCACGCCATAGCATTCGCAGTCTTGGTGGAGATATCACTATCGAAAAAAATCCCCGCGGGGGTACAATTGTGATCTTTAATCACCCGTTGTAATAAATCATACGGTATTTAACGGGTCGGATATACCCAGAGGTAACGTAAATAGAGGAGCCAATCTGACATTCCCCTCTTTCACCTTCCTCTTTGTAATTGTGCAATTTCATGATGAGTGCGAAATACTCTTGGTTTTCACCTTCTTTTAATCCACTTGACCCCGTAAGCACTTATCCACTTACCTACATATCTCATGGTTAAAGTGGCATTTCTAGGCGCAGGCAGAATGGCTTCTGCCATAATAAATAGTTTGCTTACGAGTAAACTTTACCGCCCAAAAGATCTCATATGTACAAGCGCGGAAGATGGAACCGGTGAATCCCTCTCAGCTCAAACAGGAATCTTGTATACGGATGATCTTGAATTTTTATTTTCTGAAGCTCAAACGCTGGTGCTTGCATTTAAACCTCAGCAATTACGTGAAATTGACTCAGTTCACGCGCGCCTCAGCGCAGGAAAACTCATCATCTCAATACTGGCAGGTATTACAATTGAGAAGCTTGAGAGCAAATTTACCCAAACAAACAAAATCGTCAGATCAATGCCCAACACACCCGGGCAGATCGGTGCTGGTATCACTTGTTTTGCGTCGAAAGAAAAATTATGTGACGATGATAAAGCGATCGTAGAAGGAATACTTGGCGCTTTGGGACCTGCCATACTTGTTTCAGAAGAGTGTATGGATGCAGTAACTGCGGTGAGTGGAAGTGGGCCTGCGTATCTATTTGAGTTTGTCGCCGCCCTGCGAGATGGAGGGGTAAAAGCTGGATTAGATCCGGAACTCGCGTACAAACTCGCGCTTGAGACTGCACTTGGAGCTTCTCGCCTGCTCGCTCACACAAAAGAATCACCAGAAATATTACGTGATCTTGTAAGTTCTCCAGGAGGAACCACTCTCGCAGGTCTAGAAGTGATGAAAACTAGAAATTTTCGTGAAATTATGGCAGACACTGTACTCGCCGCCAAGAAACGGTCTATCGAACTTGCGAAAGAATAATTTTTAAGTGCTTAGGTTACAATTCATGTGGATTGTTTGTGAGACTTATAGCCAATCTTCCTTCTCCTTCATCGTTTATCTCCAAAATTTTACCCGAAAATAAAGTTTATCTAAGCTATTACATCTTCGATGACTAAATACGGGAAAGGGAAGATCGTTGTTACAGGTGGAGCCGGGTTTATCGGCAGTGCACTCATTTGGGCATTAAATGAGCAGGGGATAAATGATATCATTGTCGTGGATTATAAAGATAAAAGTGAAAAGTTTAAGAATCTTGAACCACTCGCTTATGATGACTTCCTCGAAGCAGACTCATTTTTGGATAAAATCCATGCCTCACCCCATTTATTTAAAGAGATTCGAACAATATTTCATCTTGGAGCATGCTCGAGTACTACAGAAAGAAACGTTCGATACTTGATCGATAATAATTACATCTATACTAAACGACTTGCTCATTGGGCGTTGGAAAGAGATATTCGTTTTATCTATGCCTCATCAGCTGCAACGTATGGCGATGGTTCTCACGGTCTAAGCGACAAGTCCACTCAACTTAATCAACTGCGCCCACTCAACTTATATGGATATTCAAAGCATTTGTTTGATATTTACGCGCAACACAAAGGGTTACTGGACAAAATCGTTGGGCTAAAATATTTCAATGTTTTTGGCCCCAACGAGAATCACAAGGGAGATATGCGTAGTGTCGTCAACAAGGCGTTTCACCAAATAAGTGAATCTCGTAAAGTGAAACTCTTCAAAAGTTATCGTCCGGAATTTAAAGATGGTGAACAAAAACGTGATTTTCTCTATGTCAAAGATGCGGTAGCTATGACTTTATATCTCGCTGAAGAAAAAGAGAAAGCCGGAATATTTAATATCGGTAGTGGAACAGCAATTACCTGGAAAAACCTTGTTTCTCCAATTTTCCAGGCAATGAACTATGAGGAGAGAATTGAATTTATCGATATGCCCGAACTATTACGCTCTAAGTATCAATATTTCACTCAGGCAGATATATCGCGCTTACAGGAAAATGGGTACAATGCCTCGATAACCGAAATCTCTTCGGCAGTCGGGGATTATATAAAAAATTATCTAATCCCTGATAAACACCTGGGCGAATAATAACTAAACACAGTGACTTATAAATTTAGAAAAGCTATGGACTTTAGTTATATGCAGCCCCGCTTACTATAAATTACCATGGATAAAAAATGCAGTCGCCATCTGGCTGCGGGTCATGCATTCGCAATCGAGTGCGTTTGCACTCAAGCAAATTCAATTATAACCTATTTTGCTAGAAGATATTAAGTTATCTAAACGCTGGTAAGAGATGATTAGATACGCTAGTACGCACTGTCTTAGGCGTATAAATATTATTGTTTGTCCCTAAGCAGTTTAGCGCTTACTTATTTTTAAGCTTCTCTCCGTGCACTTGATCCCTTTTACTTCACGCCAATTAGGATGACAGCGACAGAAGTTTCTATCAAAAAACCCTCCTTTGGTCAGACCATGCGCCCAGATTCCTGGTGGGTGCAACCATTGCTTATTTTTATGGGTCTATCTACTTTTATTGTTTATTCGACATGGGCAGCATTTCAAGGTGAGCATTATAGCTCAGGACCCTATTTATCCCCGTTTTATTCTCCTGAGCTTTTAGGAGATTCCCCTCATAGTTGGTTTGGCCCCAGACCGACCTGGTGGCCGGACTGGTTGCCGTGGTCACCCGCTTTTCTTATCCTTTGGGCTCCAGCCGGATTTCGTCTTACCTGCTACTATTACCGGGGCGCTTACTATAAAGCATTTTGGGCTGATCCACCCGCCTGCACGGTCGGAGAACCGCGAAAAGCCTACCGAGGTGAAAATTCTTTTCCACTTATCTTCCAAAATGTTCATCGTTACTTTCTCTATCTCGCACTATTATTTATCATCTTCCTTTCGTATGACGTATGGATCGCTATGTGGTTTATGGATCCTGGTAGTAATGTAGCTTCATTTGGAATCGGCATAGGGACTTTGGTTCTCGCAGTAAACGTCTTCCTTCTCGGTGGCTATACTTTAGGTTGTCACTCCTTGCGACATCTCGTCGGTGGTTTTATCGATCAACTATCAAAGTCTCCCGTGCGCCAACGGGCGTATGGCTGTGTCAGTTGTTTAAATAAAAACCATATGAGATGGGCCTGGCTGAGCTTAGTTTGGGTTTTATTTTCTGACATATATGTCAGGTTGTGTTCGATGGGGATCTGGACAGATTGGAGGATATTCTAATGGGTGAATACCAGACTTATGAACACGATGTCTTAGTAATAGGTTCGGGCGGTGCTGGCTTGCGTGCTGCGATCGAAGCATCGAGCCATGGAGTCACTGTGGGTTTAGTCTGTAAATCAATGCTGGGAAAAGCCCACACCGTGATGGCTGAGGGTGGCATTGCCGCGGCGCTGGGAAATGTCGATGACCGTGACAATTGGAAAGTTCATTTCTCCGATACTATGCGCGGAGGTCAATATATCAATAATTGGCGCATGGCCGAGTTACATGCCAAAGAATCGCCTGAACGTGTTCGCGAACTTGAGGCTTGGGGTGCGGCTTTTGACCGCACAAAGGATGGGCGCATCCTGCAAAGGAATTTCGGTGGACATAAATATCCACGCCTCGCACACGTCGGTGATCGTACCGGCCTGGAAATGATTCGTACTCTTCAGGATCATGGAATCCACCAGGGGATGGAAGTCTATATGGAATACACTGTTACGCGTTTACTTAAAGACGGAGATCGTGTAATCGGGGCAGTTGCCTATACCCGTGACCGGGGCCGATTTGTAGTCTTCAAGGCAAAGGCTGTAATCATGGCTAGCGGCGGGGTCGGTAAAGCGTACAAAATCACCAGTAACAGTTGGGATTGTACCGGAGACGGACACGCGCTCGCGTATCAAGCTGGCGCTCAATTAATGGATATGGAATTTGTTCAATTTCACCCCACAGGCATGGTTTGGCCACCGAGCGTGAAAGGAATCCTTGTCACAGAAGGTGTACGCGGTGAAGGCGGTATTTTACTCAATAGTGAAGGCCGCCGCTTCATGTTTGATGAAATTCCTGAAAATTACAAATTACAGACCGCCGACAGTCCCGAAGAAGGGTGGCGCTACACCCAGGGAGATAAATCAGCTCGACGGCCACCTGAGCTGCTCACACGTGACCACACAGCGCGTTGTATCGTGAAAGAGATCAAAGAGGGAAGAGGGAGCCCACATGGCGGCGTGTTCCTTGACATCTCCTGGATTAAAGAAAAGCTACCCGACGCTGTTGAGCACATTAAAAGGAAACTGCCCAGCATGTACCATCAATTTAAGCAACTGGCTGATATCGACATCACCCAGGAAAAAATGGAAGTGGGACCTACGACTCACTACGTGATGGGTGGGATTCGTGTCGATGCTGATACTCAAATGTCTACCCTTCCCGGCTTGTTCGCTTGTGGAGAATGTGCCGCGGGAATCAACGGGGCCAACCGTCTTGGCGGCAATTCTCTTTCCGATCTTTTAGTCCTTGGAAAACGTGCTGGCGAATATGCAGCAAACTTCGCTAATGAAAACGGCCCAAGCGAAATTAATCCGGATCATGTGGATACCCAGACCAAAGAAGCGCTAAAACCATTTGACCGGGCCCATGGCGCAGCCTCGTCTGAAGGCCCCTATCAAATCCAAAACGACCTCCAGGAATTAATGCAGAATCATGTTGGTATCGTGCGCAATGAAGGAGAGATGCAAGAGGCCCTGGTAGGATTAAAACTACTATGGGAGCGCTTTAATAATGTCGGCGTTGAAGGTAATCGTGAATTTAACCCCGGTTGGCACACTGCTCTCGATCTGTCAAATTTACTCACGGTCTCTGAAGCAATTACCCTGTCTGCACTCGAACGAAAAGAGAGTCGCGGCGCACATTTCCGGGAAGATTATCCACAGAAAGAAGAGTCCTTTGGTAAAATTAACGTCTTTATCCAAAAAGACGGTGACGGTAAGATGCAGGTTAAACATGAGCCCATTCCCCCAATGCCCGATGAGCTTAAAAAAATAATTGAGGAAATGAAGTAATGCCCAAAGCAACTTTCAGCATCTGGCGAGGCAATGCATCCGGCGGTCAGTTTATCGATTACGAGACAGAAGTATCAGCGGGCATGGTCGTTCTCGATGCCATTCACCAAATTCAGGCTGAAAAGGCTAATGATCTAGCCTGTCGTTGGAACTGCAAGGCCGGTAAATGTGGCTCATGCTCGGCTGAAGTTAATGGCATGCCTAAGTTGATGTGCATGACTCGACTCAACGAGCTTCCACTGGAAAAACCAGTAACTGTTGAACCCATGAAGTCATTCCCGTTAATTAAAGACCTGACAACCGATGTGTCTTGGAATTATCGGGTGAAGAAAAAGATAAAAAAATTTAAGCCTCGCCCCCCCGACGAAGCTGACGGATCCTGGCGCATTGCCCAAGAAGACATTGACCGCGTTCAAGAATTTCGCAAATGTATTGAATGTTTTCTCTGCCAGGATGTTTGCCATGTCTTGCGCGAACATTCATTACACGATGAATTTATCGGTCCACGGGCTCTTGTCTATGTAGCGGCTTTGGAAATGCATCCCTTGGACACCGAAAACAGAAATGAAGAATTGAAAAAGGCTCACGGAATCGGTTACTGTAATATTACTAAATGCTGCACTAATGTCTGCCCTGAAGAAATCACGATCACTGATAATGCTATCATCCCGCTTAAGGAACGTGTCGTAGATGAATTATACGATCCAGTCACTCGATTCATAAGATTATTCAGTTCTCAATAGTTCTAAATATACGGAAATGTAATGCCGGATTTTGACCTAAAACCATTACATAAAGATTCTATTCCCGCGGCACTAGATAAGGGCACGCGCTATCGTCTGTTCAATGAATCATTTGCAGCCGAAAGTATCTGCCTCGATATATTAGAAATTGATCCGGAAAATCAACAGGCATTGGTTCTATTACTCTTAGCTATGACTGACCAGTTTCTCGAAGGATATAGTGTCAGCAATAAACAGGTTCAGGAAGTTCTCAACCGCATAGGCAATGATTACGAACGAACCTATTACTCAGGTATCGCACGTGAGAAACGCGCAAAGGCACAACTGAATAAAAATTCGCCTGGGTCAAACTTTGTTGCCTATGAATTATTTCGTGATGCGATGGATTGCTATGATCGAGCCATCCCCATGCGTTCGGAGGCTAACGATGACGCGATTCTACGGTGGAATACCTGTGCCCGTCTCATCATGCGACACAAACTGCTAGCAAAAGAGGAAGATAAAACTATAAGCCTTTTAGAATAAGGCGCTTGAGAAAGTTAAACGTTAATCCCAAAAACGTTTATATCCACTCAATCGAGAGATTAATGATTGAGTCTTTCGGAGTTGAAGTCAGCCCCCCTCCACCGTCGTCTTTTATCCTGTCGACGAGCAAGGAACTATTTCTCATGTGACGCTTTATCGTATATATTAATCTTCAATGATCATTGTCAGGGTTTTAATTATTCCTCTCACTTCAATAAAAACGCATTAAACTGTGTAGCGCGTCGCTGAAATTTTTCATCTGAGGTTTTTATAAATATTTCCATTTGATCATTAATCTCTGTGACATATTTTTTTACTTCTGACTCATTACCTTCAACCTCGAGTAATACACGTCCGTCAGCAAGATTTTCCACATACCCACAAACTTCAAATTCCCGCGCAATTTTCATGCATTGGTATCTAAAACCCACACCTTGTACTTTTCCTGAGAAATAAACACGACAATGAAAAATATCCATATCCATTGGTGCAAAGAGAGTTACCTGTTT
>Ga0115002_10003550_pt1 | contig 19398 bp, 18 predicted proteins | sample ArcticOcean_MG_C_8_FD_89576 | JGI IMG/M metagenome (GOLD analysis project Ga0115002, IMG submission 89576) | Marine microbial communities from western Arctic Ocean - ArcticOcean_MG_CB11_86 | ecosystem: Environmental > Aquatic > Marine > Oceanic | place: Arctic Ocean: Canada Basin | collected... | reverse complement strand
GGATTATTCCATGACACCTGATGCAGAGGATGAAGTGGACAGTGCTGGCCGGATGAAAACGGCTATCTGAGTTTTCCCTGACCCAAAAGAGCTAGCATGCTCGAATGTTAGTTCGTCCACTAAAACAAGCAATAACGGCTCATTTAGACATACAATTTCCGCATCGTTGCTTGGACCATTGCAAATGCTACGCATGATCGCGTTATTGCCAATGTAGGTAAAATTCTACGCCGTGAACTGCGTGACGAAACATCCGCCGGATCCGAGGCCACGGTTGACGCCTAGCTATTGAGTGTGAAATGAACGGTGCTGCGTTCTCAGAAGTGGCGACCTAAAAACACGTAAGGTGTCGGAAAATGCCGAATAGAATTTCTGTAGAGAATGTGGAACGCCGATTTTCAATACGATTTTGAACAGGGTCTGTAACCAGAATCTTACCGCTCTGGAAAGCCAATCTCTTGCTTCGTGTCAATACCGCTACATACGTAGAATTACTTTTCCCCGAGCGCGTCTTTCCGTAATTGCTGCAAAGGCATCAACGAAGTCGTCTAGCGGGAAGGATTCAGTCACTCGCGGCGTCAATTTACCGTCTTTGATTAACTCAGCCATCTCCATCACATTCTGTATTTGAAGTTTCGGATTTTTCGCAGCCCAGGTTCCCCACCAAACGCCGATAATGCTCGCTTCTTTAAGCAGTGCGATATTTGCTGCAAACTTCGGAATATCACCGCTGGCAAATCCAATAACCAGGTAACGTCCGTGCCAACCCGTCGCACGAAACGCCTGATTAGCAAGCTCTCCCCCGACCGGGTCGTAGACAACGTCGGCACCTTTGCCATCCGTTAGTTCTTTGACGGTTTCTTTCAACGGCACTTCGGAATAGTTGATTGTCTCGTCGGCACCAGCGGAACGGGCAAACTCAAGTTTTTCCTCAGTACTTGCCGCGGCGATAACTTTGGCCCCCATAGTTTTTGCAATTTCTACTGCAGTGATGCCCACGCCGCCGGCGGCACCCAGGACCAGAACGGTCTCACCCGCCTGCAGGTTCGCACTTTGTTTTAAGGCGTGATAACTCGTGCCATAAGTAACCGCAAAGCCCGCGCCTTGCTCAAAACTCAAGCCATCTGGCAACGGCATTGAAGTCATCGCTTCGGCCACACATTTTTCGGCGAAGGTGCCGCCGCGCGTGGTAATGATGACTCGGTCACCGACTGAATAGTGGCTCACACCCTCGCCAAGGGCAGACACAACTCCAGCGGCCTCGTTCCCAGCAACAAATGGTGTTGGTGTTTTGACCTGATATTTACCGGCAATTGAAAGGACGTCAGGAAAGTTGATGCCGGCCGCCGCGACATCAACTAAAATCTCACCCTTGCCCGGAACGGGATCTGGCTGTACTTCGATGACTAGTGATTCTGGTGGACCATACTCGTTACAGACCAGGGCTCGCATTAGGCTACCTCGAATAGCGAGGCGGCTCCTTGTCCACCGCCGATGCACATCGTGCAGACAACGTACTTAGCACCGCGACGTCGTCCTTCAATTAGTGCGTGTCCGACCATACGCGAACCAGACATACCAAAGGGATGCCCGATCGAAATTGATCCGCCATTGACGTTGAGGATGTCGTTCGGAATGCCCAGTTTGTCGCGGCAATACAGAACCTGAACGGCAAAGGCTTCATTCAATTCCCACAAGTCAATGTCGTCCATCTTCAAGCCATTACGCTCGAGTAATTTAGGCACCGCAAATACGGGTCCAATTCCCATCTCATCAGGCTCGCAGCCGGCGACGGCGGTACCACGGTAGATTCCCATCGGAGTAAGATCCCGTTTTTCGGCAACGCTCGCTTCCATGACAACGCAAGCAGAGGCACCGTCAGATAACTGACTGGCATTACCCGCCGTTATGACGCCATTTTCACGCACGGGTTTCAGACCGGCAAGTCCGTCAAGCGTAGTGGAAGGTCGGTTTCCCTCGTCCTTTTCGAGCACAATATCTTCGAAAGAAATTTCTTTTGTTTCTTTGTTCATCACGCCTTTATTCGTGGGAAGCGGAACAATTTCGTCAGCAAAGTAACCGCTGGCTTGACCGGCTGCCGTTCGTTGCTGGCTTTGCAACGCATATTCATCTTGCGCTTCGCGACTAATTCCATACCGACTTGCCACAACTTCTGCGGTGTCGATCATCGCCATGTAAATGTGTTCATGCATTTTGACCAGACGTGGGTCAGCATCGCGATAGGAATTGTAGTGTTCATTCTGGAGGAGGCTAACCGACTCAATTCCGCCGCCGACCATGATATCGACGTTATCGGAGATGATTGATTTAGCTGCGGTCGCAATGGCCATCATTCCTGATGAACACTGCCGGTCGACCGTCATGCCAGCGGTCGTTACGGGTAGGCCGGCCGACAAAGCGATTTGTCGAGCAATATTTCGTCCTTGCGTGCCTTGCGGCACCGCGCAACCCATTATCACGTCGTCAATTTCGGCAGAATCAACACCCGCCCGTTCTACTGCATGCCTTACTGCGTGGCCACCCAAAGTCGGCGCCTCAGTATTATTGAACGCGCCGCGAAACGCTTTACCGATTGGCGAGCGGGCGGTTGATACTATGACTGCTTGTCGCATGTGTATTCCTCTACTTATTTTTCAGATAGGTCGACGCCGAGACTCTCGGCCGCCTTAGTCGCAAATTTGGTTGTTTGTTCGAAGCCGCCTGTAAACTCTTGCATGCCGCTTTCGTCGTTGATCTGTTCCCAGGCGTCCGCAATGCCCTCTGGCGTGGCGTTATCTGGGAGCAGATTCGTCCCTTGTGTCTCGAAACCTTTAAATACAGCAAAACTGCCTCCGCCTGCACCGAGTACCTTACGGCTTGGTGCGTCAGGACCAGCAAGAAATACGACCGCCGGGCTCACCGACTCAGGTGAGAGCAAATCGAATACGGCAGGTGGAAACAGGCCATCCGTCATCGCGGTTCCCGCAGTCGGCGCAAGGCAATTGACGTGAATGTTGTACTTTGCGCCCTCAAGATGAAGCGTATTCATCAATCCGACCATTGCCATCTTAGCGGCACCATAATTTGCCTGCCCGAAATTGCCATATAGGCCGGAACTTGAGGTGGTGCAAACAATGCGACCGTATTGTTGCTCTCGCATGATCTCCCAAACCGCTTTTGTACAATTGGCCGTGCCGATCAAGTGCACCTCGATCACGAGGCGAAATTCTTCCATCGACATCTTCAAAAATGTCTTATCGCGTAATATCCCGGCGTTGTTGATGAGGATGTCGACCCGGCCCCACGCAGCCATGGTTTTAGTGATCATGTCGATAACTTGAGCTTCGTTTGCGACATTTGCACCGTGCGCCATGGCATCGCCACCTGCAGCCCGAATCTCCGCGACGACGGCATTCGCTTGCGCAGATTCACCGTTTTCGCCGCCAAGGTCATTTACAACGACTTTCGCGCCGCGATCGGCTAGCGCCAGCGCGTGACACCTGCCCAGACCTTGTCCGGCTCCCGTCACGATGGCCACCTGGCCGTCCAATCTGATTGTCATTTCTGGGTTCCTGTGTGGTTCGGTTGTTCATCGTCGACAATAACCATCGATAAAATTTCGGCAATCAGCGCAGGTGTGGTTTCACCTTCAATTTCCACGCTGATGGAATTCTTAATGAGCCATTGCCCGGGCCTTTTCTCTGACACTTCCATGATCTTCTGATGTGAACGTATTCGTTTGCCGACTCGGACCGGCATTAGATAACGAACTTTGTCCGAGCCATAGTTGATTCCCATGACGGTGTTGTCCGGCAATATCGCAGTCTGGGCATTCAGGTAAGACAACAACGACAACGACAGGAAACCATGTGCGATCGGGCCGCCAAAGGGTGTTTGGGCTGCCTTTTTAGGGTCGACATGGATGAACTGATGATCGTTGGTTGCGTCCGCGAACAGATTCACCCGCTCTTGGGTAATATCCACCCAAGGGGAGGGCTCCAATACGGTGCCGACCAGACTGGGCAGGTCAGCGGCTTTGATGCGCCTATTCACGTCTATGCCCTTTCATTACCCGGCGTAGTTGCCGAGTTCGTCTCTTGCAACCACCATGCGGTGAACTTCGTCGGGTCCATCAGCCAGCCGCAGCGTTCTCGCATGCATGTACATCGCTGCCAACGGGAAGTCCTGTGATATTCCGGCTGCGCCATGCATCTGGATCGCATCATCTATTACTCCAATGACCAAGTTGGGCACCTTCGCTTTGATTTTCGAAATCCAGGTACGAGCGACTTTAACGCCCTCGGTATCCATGATGTGAGCCGTCTGCAATGTCAGCAAGCGAGCCATATCAATATTGATGCGAGCCTCCGCGATTTTGTCGTAATTGCCACCGAGTTTCGCCAATGGCTTACCAAAAGCGGTCCGTGACATTGAGCGTTTACACATATGTGCGAGCGCCCGTTCGCCCATTCCGATCGCGCGCATGCAGTGATGAATTCGTCCTGGTCCTAAGCGTCCCTGGGCAATTTTGAATCCCTGGCCGGGGCCTAGAATGATATTGCTCTCGGGGACCCTAACGTCATTCAGGCGAATGTGCATGTGACCATGCGGTGCATCGTCCATCGCAAACACTTGCATGGGTCGGACAATTTCTACACCGGGCGCATTCATCGGAATTAGAATCTGTGAGTGCTGCTGATGCCGGGTACTTTCACCGTCCGTTTTAACCATACATATCATAACTTTACAGCGTTTATCTCCAGCGCCCGATATGTAGGTTTTCTCGCCATTAATGTGCCACTCGCCATTCACTAGACGGGCACTCGTGGAGATGTTGGTTGCGTCCGAGGAGGCAACATCCGGCTCGGTCATTGCATAGGCGGAGCGAATCTCGCCATCCAACAATGGCTGTAACCATTCCTCTTTTTGAGCGGCAGTGCCGAACCGCTCCAATACTTCCATGTTGCCAGTGTCTGGCGCGCTGCAGTTGAAAGCTTCGGCCGCAATAGAGGCACGTCCGGTTTCTTCTGCGAGGTAGGCATATTCGACGGTGGTGAGGCCGAACCCCAGCGGGCTGTCGGTCAGCCAGAAATTCCACAGCCGTTCCTTTTTGGCGGCATTTTTTAGGTCATCGAGAATTTCTTTTTGTCTCGGACTTTGATCCCAGCGGTCGCCAACGCTGACCTCCGCAAGATACTCTTCGTCAACCGGAATAACGCGCTCATCTATGAACGATTTGACTCGCTCGTGAATAGGACGAAGTCTTTCCGTAATGCCTAGATTCATGATTTGTCTGCCCGGAGGTTCCTGTAGTCGCGAAACTTGCTAATCGTCTCGCGTTTTGGTGAAGCGATCAAAATGAATATACCGATCTCCATTTATTGTTTGCAAGTTTGGCATCGCTTGAGGAAGAAGCCCATATCAAATTGTTTGGTCATACCATCCCCAGCATACGCAATGGGTCAAATGGGAACTGCTCAACTGCATTCGGCAATTTCTGGTCGTCCGAAAGAATTAGCCAAATCCAATGAATGGCTTATTATTACCTTATAAAAAACTTGACCGGAGATCATCCTGAAAACCTAACAATGGATTTGTCTTGCGAGGTAGTCATCGCTGTAGGAAGACGGGACATAACAGTTAAAGGTCCGTGTCAGGAATTGGAGTCAGAAATACTAAACGTGCACATAGGGTTCTGGAACTGATTGCGTTCGTGGCTACGCAGCACGCAAAGCTGCGACAGCCATCGCTATCCAGCCGAGGATAAAACAAAGCCCGCCGATCGGCGTAATTGCGCCAAGCCATCGCACGCCTGTAAAGGTCATAAGATAAAGGCTGCCGCAAAATATCAGGATGCCGAGCGTAAACAGCCAGCCACTGGCGTTTATCCAAGGGCCTGGCCAACGTGTTGCCGCCCAGGCAACCGCGAGTAACGCCAGTGCGTGATACATCTGATAACGGACGCCGGTTTCAAATACGGCAAGAAGATCTTCAGTGACGCGTAATTTAAGCGCGTGTGCACCGAAGGCGCCGAGCGTTACACCGATAGCGGCGGCGAATGCACCTACTGCAAACCAGTTTGTTCTCATGAGTGCCTCCCAATCAATTGGTGGCCTAGTGTAATCGAAAGGGATAAAGTTCAGGTAGGTTGGCCTTATGAGTTATCACCTTTTAATTAATTTAACATAATATACATTATACGCATATTTACATTACGAGGCGCCCGAACCCACCAGCACATCCAAAGGGATTTTCAACTCTTTGTGTAGCGCCCTGATCATATTCAGGCATAAACCGCGACGTCGGTTGGGCACCTCAGATACGCGCGCACGAGAGCCGATGAACGGCTCGAGATCCTTCCTGTCCATTTCCATCTGTTCCATTCGAAAAGCAATGGCCTCGATTGGATCCGGGCTACTTATCAGAAAATGTGTTGCCTCGTACGCATCGATCAAGGTTGCACGGACATCCAACTCGTCACCAACGTGAGTGTCCGGCTCGGCCAACATTAGTGCCTCGATTCTTTTACGAGCACTCTCGTGGTCGCTTTGATTTCTGATTGGTCGAATATACATCTATATCGTCTCTGCATTAACTTTGTCGTAAGCCGCGTGTGTGCCAACGAATCGAACGTAAACTATCTTGTAACTGTAGTTGATCTGCACGATAAATGACCCATTACCGACGTCGCATAATCGCTAGTTTTTACCAGCCGCTGTCATTTTAGTCGCCCATCGAAACATCCAGTACCCAATAACTACGTTAACGAATATGCGGAACGGGAAATATGCGAGAGCTGGAAGATCAAAAAGCCAATCGACAAACGTATCTGGCAGTAAGACATAAGCGACATCCTTAATCCAATATAGAAACGTCAAATGATCTTTCAGATGCTGGTCAACTGACATCCCAAGTACAACATCTGGACTCAGCGCAATTTCAATCAAAGCAAAGATCGTGATAGCGCTGTCAAAGACAGCGCCGACTACGCCAGACCAAGCCAAAAATAGGATAGTTCGCCTCATTTGGTGCAAATTATGTCTGCGACCCCTTAACGCAACGACTATTAGTCATCCTGCTGCTCCAGAATGACGGCTTGTGGCCATTTGCTGCCTGTTGAGACAACGACTACCTAGTTGATTGACTGTCGGCTATTGAAAAGACCGGACATTTCTAAATTGCTAAGAGGCGGACATCTGTAATCTGCGTTGACATAATGTTGGCAATCCCATTTAGTAATGTCGCAGGTTTAGCCAAGTTGTCGGAAAACATGTCAGATCTATTTGTCTACGTCGTCATTGGTATAGCAGACTGAATAGTGCGTCCAAATATGGTTTTCCTCTTCAGGTCAAGATACTCTGTTTGGCTTTCCAGCAACCAGAACACACGGTGAATTAAAATTGGCCATCAGTAGCCGTCCCCTGACCCCCTCGGGCTTCGGTTTGGAACTTCGCTGTTCGGAACTTTCCAAACTTGGAAAGGAGGATCTGAATGCCGTGCTGGAAGATTTTCACGAAGCTGGCGGCTTGTTGCTGGTTCGAAATCAACAACAAATTTCGCGTCGGAAATTGGTGGATTTCGTCGGTATATTCGGTCAAGTCGAATTAAACGAAAAATATAATCCGGCATTTCTGGAACCGGACTATCCCGAATTATTAAGAATTGGTAACACGAAGCAAAACGGCGAATACACCGCTTTATTTATAAAGGCAGATCCACCGCCATTGATGTGGCACACCGACGATTCATTTCGGCATCCGCAACCCGCAGGCTCCTGTCTTTTCTGTGTTCATACGCCGCCTGAGGGCGCCGCCACGGGTTTTGCTGGTATGCACGCCAGCTATGAAGCGCTTGCGGAAAAGACCAGGCACGACATTGATGAAATGGAGGCGATACATTCCTATGATTATTTGAATGAATTGCTACGCATGAAAAGCCCGCATCGCCCTCCTCTAAGCAGAGAGTTAAAGCAACAAATTCCGCCGATTGTCCGACCACTGGTAGCACAACATCCAGTTTCTAAAAAGAAAGGACTTTATCTGCCGGTTTGTCACATCATGTCGATTCTTGGCCTCGCTGAGGAAGAGGCGCGTCCATTGCTAAATGAACTGCAACGACACATGACCCAGCCATCATTCACTCATATGCACAATTGGCAGCCCGGTGATCTTGTAATCTGGGACAATCGCAGCGCCTTACACGCACCGACGCCTTTTGATGATGACAAACATGAGCGGCTCATGTATCGCCTGACGTTCGGTGGGGAGCAAATAGTTGGCTTCTGACACCGATGGTTTTCGCAGAAAGTGAAAATCGAAATCCACCCTCTGTTCGACTATCTGCTCAAGACAACGGGAGAATCTCCGGAAGCGATTGTCGGGTTCTCGTTGTCGCGCTCGCCGAAACTAAAAGATTTCATTAAGGATCTCGATCCGGATTTGCCATTGGATTGGAATAATCGTTCGTTCCAGGGCTGGCCCGAGTTGCGTGAGCACGTTTTGCGTCAGGCGAATCTTGATGGTTGTCTTTCCACAGGCAATGTGTTGATAACGGCCGGTGCCGCCGAAGCCAATTATCTCGCCCTTCGACAACTGGTGGATGCTGGGGCCGAAATCATTACAGAAACGCCGGGCTGGCCACAGGCTGCCGTATTGGCAAAAGGAATCGGTGCAAAGACACGTATTATTGAACGGCGCAATGAGGACTGGGCCTTTCCGTTAGAGGATCTTGCGGCAGCTATCAATAGTCGCACCGAGATGATTTTTTTGTCGAACCCGAACAATCCAACAGGTCGAACGCTTTGCGAGAAAGAGTTAAGAGAAATTGTAGCGTTGGCACAACCCCACGGAACTTATGTCGTTATCGATGAGGTTTACGCAGGCCTGGAATGGACAGGTACTCGCGCACCTTCTATCGCAGGGCTCTATGAACGCGGCATTACGACCGGAAGTGTTTCCAAAGCGCTTGGCTTACAGGGTCTGCGAACCGGTTGGATGATTTCACCAGATTGCCAGGTGATTCGCGATGCCTTAATTCTGCGCGAGAACTCGAGCGAGATCATGAACATTCTTGGCGAAGCGATCGCTGAGATTGCGCTTCGACCATTGCGTTACGAGACGGCAATGGCGGTCGCACGAGCAGAGGGTCTCGCAAATCTGGATCAACTCGATGCATTCATTGAGTCGGACTGCAACTTGACTTGGACCCGACCTGAGGCAGGCCTAATAGGTTTGGCACGTTTGCCTGACGGGATTGATAGCGACGACCTATGCGCGAAGCTGCTCAGATCACCCTATCGGACTTTTCTATTGCCGGGTAGCGTTTATGACCTACCGCAACACATTAGGGTTGGAGTCGGCGGTGGTCCGGATGTCAAATTTACTGAGGGCTTGCGACGGCTGTCTGCCTGTCTAAAGACAATGTAAGTTGTGTGTTTGCACTGTCTTTCTTTTGTAACAGTCGCGTAATTCATGCGTGTTGATTCCCTTCGAGTGAAGTAAAGGGGTCGAGATTGAATGATCGGCGGCTTGTGCGACGATCAGACCATTTTCTTTATTGAGACCAACTCCGCGATCCAGCGATTTGCCGAAAGCACCTCCAGCCTGCAGTTGTTCCATTCGACCGTGTCCCCTACTACCGGAATTCGACCAAGCAACTCCGAGACCAGACCCCCGAGCCTGCTCACTTTTGTATCAGGTGGCAAGTCAATTCCAAGCTGCTAGCATAATTTGCGAACCTCTATCGTCCCCAGCGCATGAACTGAACCATCGACCTGAGTCATCATGTCCTCTTCGGGCCGATCACTTTCGTCGAAGATGTCACCGACGATTTCCTCAAGCACGTCCTCGAACGTGACAATTCCCTGAATATCTCCGTATTCATCGACGACGATGGCCATATGTCGCCGAACCTCCTTGAATGTTCGCAATAGCATGTTTAATCGGGCGCTTTCAGGCACGACGACTAAATCGTGGACCAGCAGCGACCAGTCGATAGTCTCATCGGAGCTACTCTGCAGCTGCAAAAGTAGTTCCTTCGCCATTACGATTCCGGAAACTTGGTCCAGCTGATCGGTCGTGGAAAAAGGAAAACGGCTGTGCCCGCACTGTATCAATATATCTAGCACTTGTTCGCGGCTGCTGTTTGCCGATAGATAGATGACCTGTTTCCTCGGCAACATTACGTCCGATGCATCCATTTCGAGCAGTCTTGACGCCCCGTCTATGATTTCTGCGGTCTGCACGCCCACCACACCCTCGTTACGTCCAAGCGAGGCCAGTAGTCTAATTTCATTAACTGAAGTCACCGACACGTCCTTCCCGCCCCGCAGCGCTCGCGAGACGACACTGCTCAACATAACAAGAGGCCGCAAAGCGACAGTCAACGCATAAATGCCAAAGGCGACCGGCGTTGCTAGTCTACGTGCATAAGTGATTCCGAGGGTCTTCGGTATGATTTCCGTTAAGAGTAGAATGGATATTGTAAATACAATTGTGAAAATCCACAGCGTTTCTGCGCTGAAGGCATCCTCATAAGTAGCGCCTGCAACCGTCGTGCCAACCGTATGTGCAATGGTGTTGGTGATGAGAATGGCAGCGATTGGCACGTCGATCCGTTGCTTGAATTCCTTCATAAGCTGCGCAGAACGTTTTCCCTGCTGCGCGAGCGACTCGACCTGTGCGTAGTTGATGGATAATAAAACTGACTCGAAAATTGAACATAGAAACGACACGATCAACGCCACGGATACCGCGGCAATGAATATCTGCATAATCTTCTCCAACGACAAAGCCTGCGTGGCTAGTTCTTCGTTTCTCGCAACAAAACTTTTGTATAACTAGCGGGAAATGGGTCGGTCAAGATCGGCACAGCGCTCCGACCTATCTCGTCTGTTTAGGACAGGTGCTAACACCTCTTGTCGGTTGATCGTATTTAGAAAATACCGTGGAAGTCAATTTTTTCTGTGCCGCTTATAAGTAATGGAGTCGAACCGAATTATTGGAGAAGTCGGTTCGACCCCTTTATTGCAGCCAGCACTGCGGTTTGTTCAGCTTAGTCGGAACGACCCGCAAGTATTCACCCACGAACTGTCTTCAATTCTATAAACTGGGGAACAATCTCGGCCCAACGAGCGGCGACCTGGCAGAAACCATGAGCACATTAACGATAACGCTCGGCATCACTATTTTGATCTTTGTTGTGGTTGGCGGTTATGCCGGGCGCAACGTAAAAAAACTGGATGACTATTTTGTCGCGGGACGGCGAGCGCCTACGCTGTTGATTCTAGGAACACTGGTTGCCAGTGTTATGAGCACATCCATATTTATGGGTGAGGCGGCGTTTACCTACGATGGCCAGTTTGGTGCCTACCTGCTTTTCCCTGGTATCGCGGTAATCGGCTACATGCTTGGCGCACTATTTTTTGGCGTTTATTTGCGGCGTAGCCGTGCACCTACCGTCGCAGACTTTTTTGGACGCCGTTTTCAAAGCCGCCGATTGCAACAGTTTGCCGGGTTCACCATCATTCTCGGCCTCGGCGGCTATCTGCTGATCGTGACTCAGGGTGCCGCGATCTTGCTGTCCGATATCACGGGCATGTCATTTGTCGCAAGCTTGATCGTCGCCTGGTCCAGCTACACGCTTTTCACGATGTATTCCGGATCCAAGGGTGTGATTATCACCGATACCCTGATGTTTCTGTTGTTCATGACGGCAACGGTCGTTTTTGTTGTGTATATCGTCGATGGTTTTGGTGGTATCAGCACAGCGATCACAGATCTGGCCCGCCTGGAAAGCAAAGAAGGCATTGCCTCCTGGACTGGAATTATCGGTGCAGGCACCAGCTGGGCCACACCCCTGGATTACGTGATTTGGGCAGTCGTTATGGATATTGCCTGGGCCTTTGTTTACGCGGTCGGCCCCTGGCAGGCCAGCCGTCATTTAATGGCGCGTGACGAACATGTCGTACTGCGCGCGGCCATCATGGCCAGTTTCTGCGTGATTGTTTTGCAAATGCTGATCTACGGCATTGGCGGGCTAATGAATTTGGCAAACCCAGATATCACTCCGTCAGAAACTGTCGTGATATGGGCTGCTAAATCGTTGGTGCCCGAATTTCTAGGCGCTCTTTTGTTGGCAGGCATTGTGGCTGCCGCCTTGTCGTCAGCGTCTACATTTCTTTCACTGGTAGGGTTCAGCATCGGCAATGATATCGGCAGTAAGCCCCTGGCGATCACCGTGAATAGAACTCGTAAGATCATGCTGATCACAAGCTTGATCATCTTGGTCTGTTGTTACTTCTTTCCGCCCAACATATTCTGGTTCATGCTGTTCATCGGGACGGTTTACGCGTCCAGTTGGGGTCCGGTCGGCCTGATGAGCATTTGGAGCAAACGCATCACAAAAGACGCAGCCTTCTGGGGCATGTTCTCGGGCTTCTTCATGAATGTGATTCCGGCTGCCATTGATTATCTTGGCATATATCACATGCCGGAATACTATCCGCCAATTATTGGGGCCGGCGTAAGCATCGTTGTTATTTTTGTTGTTTCGGCATGCGGCAAAGTCAGTCGTGATGAAACACTCTATCGCTTGCGCCTACATCGGCCACCGCCAATCGATATCGACCCGGCTAAAACAAAAATAACCTTGTTGGCGCCATTGGGTTTGGTTGTCTATGGCGTTGTGATGCCCTTATTGTTGTTGACCTACTACGTGATCCCTTATCAAATTGGAACCGGCGAGATTTCCCCCGATGGCTCGGTGAACTGGAATACGGGTGAAGCCCTGATTACGTTGACGATCTTTATGCTGCACGTTCCTCTCGCCCTCATGGCTATGAAAGTGATTCGGGATCGCTATGACCCGCGAAGCAATAGAAACCAGAAAATACTTCGTCGGGCGATTTCGAAAGAGAAAACCTAAAGAACGAACAAGGGTATTACCGAAACGCGGTATTCATAGTCGACTGCTCTCGTTCGACTGAAATTACGTCCCACAAAAGGTACGGGTCACACGTTCATTTGGTTCTGGCGCTTCGGCATAATGTGCAAACTTGGGTTGCTCGACGAAGGGCCTTGCCAGCACGGTATTGAGATCCTCAAAGATCGTAAGGTCACCCGCTACCGCTTTTTGTATCGCTTGCTCCACACGGTGATTGCGTGGAATGAACAGTGGGTTAACCGAATTCATAAGAGCCAATATTTCAGTGGACTCTATTTTCTGTTCACCAATGCGTTTCCGCCACCGCAACTCGAATTCCCCAAAATGGGACGCATCAACGGCATCTATCCGCGTCGCCAGCTTCCGAAAACTTAACGTGTAGTCAAGTTCCTTGTCCTGCAAGTGGTTCAGCCAGGCATCAATTAACTCGGCGTCGCTATCACTTGCTTCCTGTAAACCGAGCTTGGGACGCATGAGAGCAAGATAGAGTCTCTCGTATCGAGCCGGGAATTCGGTCAGTACCGTTTCGAGCTCTGATTTCGCAGCTCCTAGCAAGATCAGCGTGTCAGCGAGTCGTGCGAGATTCCATTGTGCTATTGGCGCCTGGTTGGCGTACGCATAACGGCCGTTCCTATCGATTGAGCTGAATACCTTGTCGAATCGAAACTCGTCCATGTAGGCCGCAGGACCATAGTCGATTGTCTCACCCGAGATCGTGGAGTTATCGGTGTTCATAACGCCATGAATAAACCCGACCGACATCCAACGTGCGATTAGTTCGGCCTGACGTTCCGCAACATAGCGAAAAAAACTGACGTATGGCATCTGATCATCTTTTGCCGCTGGACAGTGGCGGTCGATAGCGTAATCGGCAAGCGTCTTGAGCGCGTCGACATTACCGCTACCCGCGAAGTATTCGAATGTGCCGACTCGCATGTGACTCGAGGCCACACGAGTGAAAACGGCACCGGGCAGCGCAGATTCCCGGTAGACCGTTTCGCCGGTTGCGATGGCTGCCAATGCACGTGTCGTCGGTATTCCGAGGTGATGCATCGCTTCGCTAAGGATGTATTCACGAACCACCGGTCCGAGCCACGATTTACCGTCACCGCCGCGCGAGTAGGCTGTGCGGCCAGACCCCTTGAGTTGAACATCGTAACGGTTGCCTGCATCAGTAATGATTTCTCCCAGCAGAGCTGCACGTCCATCACCGAGCTGCGGCGAAAAGTGCCCAAACTGATGGCCGGCATAGGCCATTGCGATCGGCTGGACACCGGATGGGCGGACAGAGCCGCTGAAAATCTGAATCAGTTCTCGCTCGTCTTCTGCGAGCGAATCGAGACCGAGTTCGGCAGCCAGCTTATGATTCCATGCCAACATCGACGGCGCCGCCACGGCACCGGGCTCAACCGCCGCGTGAAATTCTTCGGGTAACCTGGCGTAGCTGTTGTCGAAATTCATTGTTTAGCCATGCGCTGATCTGTCGGTCGAATTACCGGTTGAGTCCGCAACCCGGAGCGGACGTTGCTAATGCTCGATTGTAAGACGCTACTTTTAAGGACTATCGCCATAGACTAATTTGAATGTTCTATGCGTCACCGGAATGACATAGGTGATCTCCCATGATGAGTAGAACCACTCAACATCTTCTCTCTTAAAAAAGGGCCTCATTAGTGCGGCGCTCAGAAATACGCCAATCAAACTTGCCGCTATGAGCAGCAGCATCATCCCCAGGTGATAAAGCGCCAATAAAAAACTCGCAGTCATAGCGCTGATCGCAATAGAATAAGCGCGAACACTATCTTCTGGCCCGCGCGCGATATTTCCTGCCCTTTATGGGCTGATCACTTAGCTGCTGCACTGCTTTCGACACGTGTTGATTTTGTACGGCGACATAGCCGACATTATCAAACAGGTCGATCTTGCCAACCGCGTCTCCGGGGATGCCCCCTTGTGCGGTCAAAGCGCCCAACAAATCACCGGGACGCAATTTGTTTTTTCGCCCGCCGCTGATCTGGATTGTGGTCATCGATGGCACGAGTGTTTCATCCCCGCGTTTCGCATCGGGAATGCCGCGTTGCTGAATGTGCGCATCCGGGAGCGACTTCTCAATCTCTTGCAGTCGCCACATCTCGCGCTCCTCAACGAGACTGATGGCGGCGCCCGTCTTCCCGGCGCGCCCGGTTCTACCGATGCGGTGCACGTAAATCTCAGTTTTCTGCGGCAATTCGTAATTGAAGACGGCATCGATATCTTTCACGTCCAGTCCGCGGGCTGCGACATCAGTCGCAATAAGTATGCTCGCGCTCCGATTTGAGAAACGCACCAGGACCTGGCTTCTCTGAGCCTGATCTAGATCGCCATGTAGTGCGATCGCAGTTATATTCTCAGAGTGGAGGTGCTTGGCAACCTCGGCGCAATCGACCTTGGTGTTACAAAACACGAGGTTGAGCGCCCCGCCCCACGCGCGCAATGTTCGGACCAGTTCAACGTTTCGATTTTCACGAGTCACAGAACACCATGTCTGCGTAATCTGTGCGGGCTGCTCATCATCGGTAACATCAACCGTCTGCGGCGCATGCTGCACTCTTTTGCTCATAGCCGCGATTGCTTCGGGATACGTTGCGCTAAACAATAGCGTCTGCCGCTTCGCCGGAACGTATGCCAGGATCGCATCAAGCTCATCCATGAATCCCATATCCAGCATTCGGTCTGCTTCATCGAGTACGAACGCATGGAGAGAACCGAGCTTAATATTGCCGCTGCGCAAATGTTTATGTACGCGTCCCGGTGTACCGACAATGATGTGAGGACTGCGTTGTAGTGACGCCGTTTGATCGCGTAACGGTGCACCTCCGCAAACACTTAAGACTTTAATGTTTGGAATAGACCGGGCGAGACGGCGGATCTCTTTGGCAACCTGATCGGCCAATTCGCGGGTGGGACATAACACCAGCGCTTGCACCTTGAACGATGCCACATCCAGCCTATTGAGAATGCCCAAACCAAAGGCGGCGGTTTTTCCGCTGCCCGTCTTCGCACGTGCTAGCACGTCTACACCATCGAGTAACAACGGCAGAGTCTCGGCCTGTACCAGAGTCATCTCGGTATAACCTAGATCGGCAAGGTTGCCGAGTAAGTCCGGGTTCAGTTTGAGGTCATGAAAATTTTTGGAGGAAGACAAGACAGATTACTTCGCCGCGCTTTGCATCGAAAAGGAACTCTAGCACTAACTCCCAAGCGTGTGCCCCATATTAACTTTTGCAAGGTCACATCGATTCAGTGCGAAGAGCCAGGAGCGTCTTTCAGTCGCGATGAAGCCTTGAATCGCCGCAGGATGGGGCTCCTACGGCTGACTCAAGTGGCGATACGCAAAATGTAACCGTAGCGGATGAATTTATGCGGCAGCTGTCAGTTCGACCCTTATTTCTCGAGAGTCGTTTCAACCGGAAATATAGTGCTGTAGCTGATCGATCAGCATTTTTTGCTCACTAATCATTGCTTTGACAAGATCCCCGATTGAGATAACGCCGACAACTCGCTTGTGATCAACCACCGGTAAATGGCGAGTCCGACTGTCCGTCATTAACGCCATGCATTCGTCGACGGTTCGCTCAGGTGTCGCACACAGCACTTTCCTGGTCATTACTTCGCTGACGGTTACATGCTTGGACGATTTGCCTTCGAGGATAATTTTTCGTGCGTAGTCACGTTCGGTGACAATCCCGACTAATTTGTTGCCATCCATGACCAACAAAGCACCAGCCTCTTTATCGGCCATTTGTTTTACGGCATCGAAAACCGTGTCGTCAGGTCTAACCGACCAGATTTCATGCCCCTTGGATTTCAAGATGTCCTTTACAGTTTTTATTTATTCCGGCTCCGTAGTCATTCCCTTATTAAGATAGTCCTATATTGAACATTCGCTGACAATCGTGGTATTGCTCTAAGATGAAGATTTTGGCTGGATAGCCTCAAATCTTGGGCCTGATATTGTATAAAGGCCACGCCGAAATAATCGCTTACAATCGCTCCGCCAGGAAATTCACCGCCGACTCGATAACCTGGTCGGCGATTTCGGGCCGATTCGTATAAAAACCCAATCCATAAATCATTGAATTAACGGGATTGCTTCGTCGGCTCGGCCTCCTCGCAAAAACGTAATGTTAGGTTTTCACACAGCCTCGGCCAATAGCAGACTATCGCTGCCGCACTAAGATCAGGCTGACTTGGCAAAATCATCTAGCTGCCGCCGCGTCTTCAACTGCTCGTCGGAATCTCCCATTTAGTATGTCAACGTCGAGTTATTTCCATAGCGTCAAAGAATTTGCTGCTGCATTCAATACCGTTTGCCCGGTCTCGTCATCAAGGTAACCTTGCTCATAGTGATAATAGTGGCTTTGCATTCTGAGCATAACGGACGTGTGCCAGCGTCGAAATCTGGAGCGCTCCAAATCTGAAAGCGAATGCAGACCGTCATTAAGTACTTTCAACTCAATTTGCGGCAAATCGTCTGATTCTGCGAATGTCACTTGTGCTTGCTGCATTTGATCAAGACGTAATGTGTACGCTTGATTTTCTGCCAATTTATTTGCCTGACTGATCTCAATGATGAAAATCACAAGACCGACGACAACGCCAAGATTAGCTATCAGAGTCATCCTATCGTTTAAACTAACTGTTGCCACTGCACTGACTCCTAACACGTTGAATGAGGATTGAGATATTTGTTCGAAAACGCCCGCTTCCGGGGGCACATCACAGACATAATAAACGTGCTACCTCTCAGGGGCGCCAAAACCCGTATCAAATGAACTTTGCTGCGCTGCGCAATTGCAGTGTCGCAGGTACATTGGACCAAATTATGCTACAGCGATGGCGTTAGATTGATTCTGCCAGACCTGCTGATCCGGAATGATACTGGGCATATATAAAGTGCGGTTCAGGCCGCACTTTATCCCGCAAAATCTCAATTCTTTTAGAGCAGTGTCGCTCTTTATGCAGGCGAACATAAAAATTAAAAACCCACTAATTCATCTCAGCAATGATTTCCCGATCTAACTCTTCGACGAGCGGATACGTTAGTTAACGTAGTCTTTTAGCCAGAGAGACATCAGCCGGCCAGTCAAAATTAAGGCAGCCACCGTTGTACCAAGGAGCACTACGGCTATAAACCAGTACCACCCGCGGCTTATTCTCCGCTTTAATCTACCGATTAACTTTTGTGACTTGTCCGCCTTTTCCGGAACTGTGCGAAAGGTGACGATGAACGAGTACGCAGTCGCAGCCCAAACGAAGCCAATAAGACTGGGCGTCAGAAATCGTTCGAATTCCTCCGATCTAGCGCCCACTAAAATAATGGCAATTGACACCAAGCAGATCGATCCGACTAGTATTGCTGGAAGTCGCAGAATCTGCATGGATTGGGCAATTCGCTGAAACTTATCGATCATCCGGTGAGTGGCACTTGTGTGTCAGAGCAGACGCTCAATCGGATGCCCGTCATCGATAAGATTGAAAGACGCTCGCCATACCGTTTGAATCGATCACTAAGACGTCGTACGGATCTTTCACTCCGCCATACGCGGGCCCATCCATACCTGGCGACCCTCTTGGCATTGCAGGAACTGATAAACCGATCGCGTCGGGCTTTTCCTCCAGCAAACGGTTAATTTCCCTCGCCGGTACATGGCCCTCGATTGCGTAACCTTGAATTTCCGCGGTGTGGCAGGAGCCGAATCGAACCGACATACCAAGCCGCTTTCTCGCGTCACTGTTACCTTCGTCAAAACTAGAGACTGAAAAACCGTTGGCTTGCAGGTGAGTAATCCAGTCTTTGCAGCAGCCACACGTCGGACTTTTCCAAACGTCAATACGTTTGGACTCCGCAGCGCCCCTGGCGAACCCTGTGAAGCTCAGCGCCAATGCGCCGCAACCCAGTGATCCAACGAGCTTTCGGCGTAGAGGGTTAATCGTCTCTGTTATCTTCATCGTCAATTACATCCAAGGTCATGAAACGTCCAATTTGGGTCACAAGCGGGCTATATCCACGATATTACCCCAATGCCCGCTTCCCGGGGTAAAGCAGATGCTCTCCATACGGTGAAACTGGAAGCACGCTTATCTGGGCCATATTAGTCCAGTACAGTTTGAACTACAGTCAATGGCGACGTAATTTTATGGTCGGAATTACCGAAGCCGTACCAAACGGCCACAAGCGAACGTCGGTCCCAAGGTATTTCGATATTTAATGGCACCCTTCGATGCGCCTCCATCGATAAGACGATGGTTTCCCATAATCCGAATTTGGCCCAGAAGTTTTATTGCCTGGGCACTCAATTCCAAACTGCAGACACCGTCGGACTTCCTCACCTGCGCGGTCGTAAATTATGATAACTAAACTGCACTGGTTGGAGGTCGAACGGCGAGAGTTGCGAGTCGCCCCAATTATTCGTT
>Ga0115002_10003549_pt1 | contig 19398 bp, 18 predicted proteins | sample ArcticOcean_MG_C_8_FD_89576 | JGI IMG/M metagenome (GOLD analysis project Ga0115002, IMG submission 89576) | Marine microbial communities from western Arctic Ocean - ArcticOcean_MG_CB11_86 | ecosystem: Environmental > Aquatic > Marine > Oceanic | place: Arctic Ocean: Canada Basin | collected... | reverse complement strand
GGTATAGACATTAAGTAGACTATACCATTATTTAGGCTCTTTGCAGAATCATAAGCTTGTTCTGATTCCATTATGGCACTTAACATAGAGCATTGTGAATACGAGTCTATAGTAAAAATGAAAAACAAAATAATAGCAAAAGGTATTTTTTTCATTATTAATTATAATATGGTGAAATCATTAAGTAAACAATTACCCCAGTTACTGCAATATATAGCCAAATAGGAAAAGTAATCCTTGCTATTTTCTTATGCTCATCAAACATCTCAGATATTGCCCTAACATATGTTACTAGAACCATTGGAATAACAAAAACAGAAAGGGTTATATGTGTTATTAAAATAAAAAAGTAGATATATCTAATTATCCCTTCACCTCCAAAAGTTGTTGTATTTGTTGTCATATGATATATAACATACATTACAAAAAAAACAACTGATAAACCAATTGAAATTTTCATTAATAACTCATGTCTTTTTATATTTTTATTAAGTATTGATCTATATGCTAAAATTAAAAGCACTGCAGTCAATCCATTAATAGTTGCATAAATTGGTGGCAAGAATGTTAAAGGAGGAATAGATTCAATTCTAACAAACAGAAGAGCAACAACAACAGTAGGAATTAGAACTGATATAAGGATAATTAAACCTCCATACTTTAATTTGCTTTTGGTTTTATTCATCAATTAATTTTGTAATATCATTTTCTAACATATCTATTCCTTGCAAATCTATACTTTGATCATTTATACCAAGATAATATAAAATTGGATTACCATAATCGTCATTTCTAGACCTTATATATCCTTGCTTATCTATTAATGCAAAATAGCCCTGATGTTCAAAACCTCCTCCAAAATTTGGATTTTCATTAGCATATATATTAAATCCTTCATTTGCTAAATCATAAATATAATTACGATCTCCTGTCAAGAAATGCCAATTTTGTGATTTTACACCTAAATCTTCAGAGTATTTTTTCAGTATATAGGGTCTATCATGAGAAGGGTCTATAGTAATAGAAACAATTCCAAATTCAATTAAATCACCAAACTTTTTATCTAATTTTTTCATATTACTATTCATCTCTATACATATATCTGGACATCTACTAAAGAAGAACTCTAGCACATAAACCTTACCTAAAAGATCATCATTAGAAATAAAAAGTGAATCCTGATTAGTTAAAATAAAATCTGGAACTTTTCTGTCTTTTCCATCAATTTTTAGGTACGACAGTGCTTCTTTTTGGTGCAATCTATTGGTATCTATAATATTTTCATTTGATAATCTATTTATGATTTTTGGTATTGAATAGATTCCAAATAGAATAATAATTATTAAAAGGACTATATTTTTTGAACTGATTAATTTCATTTAAATAAAGAATCATTTTTCTTTAAAGCAAGTCTATATTCAGCTAGAATAATCTTAACATCATCAACCATTTTATTGTTTAGCTCTGCTACAGACTCAGCATTAAACCCATATAATTTACCAATATCCTCATCATCATCTCTACCTCTTAAATTTAAATCTCTATCAATAATAAATACATAGGGTGTGCTATTTTCTTCTGATAATTCAATATCAGTCTTAAGGCTATTATAAATTTTCTGAATTTCTTTTTCATCAGTAAAAATAAAATTCCATTTTTTAAGATCCGTTCCAACTCCTCTTATCAATTCTTCTTTAAGGTTGTTTATGTTCGTCTCTTGGTCTTTTGTTGTAAGAAATACAAATTGAAAATCTTGAAACTGAGAAAATCTTCTATAAATCTTTTGATTCAAATTTAATGCTTCTGATTTTCTCAAATTAATATCTCCTCCCCAAAAGCCAAGAATTGATATATTATCTTTTAATGATATTCCTTGTAGATTTCCATTAATACTTTGAATATCTAAAACATTTGTTGTTAAAATTGGCAATCTTGCAAAATTGTTGATTCCTGAGGCAAAAAATATATATATAAAGATTGGGAAAAAAAAGAGAAAGCTTAGAATTAAATACTGCTTAACACTTTTTTTCATCAAAAATTCCAGCTTTTAAATCCACCTAACATAACGTCAAAAATATATGAGCCTTCAATTAATAATATGAACAGTAAGAATGGGATCAAAATAAGTAAAGGGACAACTATAGAATTTTTAAGAAATGACTTTTCATCTCTTATATGCATAAAGTCCCAAGTAATATAATATGCTTTAATTATCGTCATTATAATAAACATCCAATTTATTAGTTTAAGGCCAATAAATTTATTTAATAAAATATCTGGTTTATTAATACCCAATGCAACTTCTATCCCTGTAACAATAGAAAGAAAGATAAGCACTCCCCATATTTTTTGTTGATTCGATTTGAACTTTATTAGTCCTCTAAAAATTTCCAGTTTATGTAAATGTTCTGCCATATTATATTAAATAAAAGAATGTAAATACAAATACCCATACTAAATCAACAAAGTGCCAATATAGGCCAACCTTCTCAACCATATCATAATGACCTCTTCTCTCATAAGTTCCTAATAAAACATTAATAAAAATTATTATGTTTATAACAACTCCTGAGAAAACATGAAATCCATGAAACCCTGTTATAAAGAAAAAGAAATCTGCAAACAAAGGGTTACCATATTCATTTCTATATAAGTTTGCACCTTTAACTACTCTTGTTGCTGAATTTATAGCTACTTCTGCTGCCTGTCTATCTAAGATAATTTTCTTTCCTTTATCATCAATTGCTTCAAGTCTAACAGTGATATTTAAATTTTGATTAAAACCTGCTAATACTTCATCTAAAGTTATTTCAGGCAATTTTGATTCTTCAACATACCACAATCCAACATTGTCGTCATGTGTATATCTTTCTTGAGTAAGAGATACTGCAAATTCATCTATAGGTATTCTTTTACTTTTTTCAAGATCATAGAATTGTAAAATTTCCCCAGATTGAACTTCAACCGCTCCATATTCTCCTTTAATAAAATTTTTCCATTCCCAGGCTTGAGATCCAACAAAAATTGCTCCACCTATTATTGTCAGTAACATATAAAAAGCTACTCTGTTTTTATTATGATGATGACCTGCATCAACGGCTAGAACCATTGTTACAGAAGAAAATATTAAAACAAATGTCATCAAAGCAACATAATACATTGGTGCATCTATTCCATGTAAAAATGGAAAATGAGTAAAAACTTCATCAGCTATTGGCCAAGAATCTATATTTTTAAATCTTGAAAACCCATAAGAAACAAGAAATCCAGAAAAAGTTAAAGCATCAGAAACAATAAAGAACCACATCATTAACTTTCCGTATCCAGCAACTAAAGGTTTTGATCCTCCTCCCCATGATCCTGATGTGTTTGTGTTTGATATAGCTGATGATGCTTGCATCTAGGGCAAATTTTTTCGTTACAAATTTATAATATTTTAAGTGAAGTATTTAATAAAAAGGAATAAATATGTCCATAAAGCACCAAGAAAGTGCCAGAACATTAATGCTAATTCAAAACCTAATTTATTTTTCTCATATTTTTTATTATTGAATCTAATTATAACAACTGAAAGGACAATTAAACCTGCAAATAGATGGACTAAATGTACACAAACTAAAACATAGATAAATGATGTTGTTACTGAACTTCCTGGGCCCGTAAAATGAAACCCAAGTGAAATTATTTCTCCTAAACCTAAAAATTGAGAGACAACAAAGATAATTGCCAGAATTGCTGTAAAACATAAATATATATTTACATTCTTTCTATGTAGGTGTAAATTAGAATTATCTATAGGAGCATCTCTAACATATTTATCTAAGCTAACTTTTGCTAACTGAAAAAAAACACTGCTAAATATTATTGAAACAGTACTATATAAAAACCAAGTAGGCATTAAAAATGAATCTAACCAATCTGGCCTACTACCAGATACGATAATACTACTAGTAAGCCCTGCAAACATCATGGCCATACTTATCATTCCAAACCAAAGCATCATCTTCTTAGCTTTCCTGTTTTTTAGATCAATTTCTACTTTATCAGACATTAGATTATAAATTTATCGACGACAAATATAATTTGAATAAAGGTTAAATAAAAGATACTTGCATACTTAAGTTTTGAAGCATTTAAATTGTTCATATATAGCATTAGGTTTATAGATTTAGACAACATAAATAGTCCTGCTAAGAAAATTAATAACCCGGATATATAGCTAATTGTCAATAAACCTGAAAATCCTGATAAAGGTATAAGGGATACTAAGATTGTCCAAATAGTATAAAAAACTATTTGAAATGCAGTAGACTTGTCTTTTTTTCCTGTTGGAAGCATTTTAAAACCGGCTTTTTTATAATCATCATGAGATAGCCATGCTATAGCCCAAAAATGAGGGAACTGCCAAAAAAATTGAATCATAAACAATACTCCTGGTTCAATTCCAAATTTATTTGTAGCTGCTATCCATCCAAGCATAAATGGAATTGCTCCAGGGATAGCGCCAAAAAAAACACATAAAGGTGTTCTCGTTTTTAAAGGTGTATAAAGGAAAAGATAGATAAGCGCTGATATTAGTCCAAAAAAAGCAGTTCTAAAATTTATAAGATATAATAAGACTATACCTGATAAAATCATAATTAAACAAATAATAAAAGCTAATATTGGACTTATTTTTCCAAGTGGAATTGGACGGTTTTTAGTTCTATCCATAATAGAATCTCTTTCCCTTTCTATTATTTGGTTAAATCCATTTGATGCTCCTACAAGAAAAAATCCTCCAAAGAGAAGAAGAAGAAAAGTCTCAATTGAAAAATAATCCATTGCTATCAAATATCCAGCAACTGAAGAAAATATTACACTTAATGCAAGTCTATATTTAGTTAATTCAAGAATAGTATTAAACATAAATACATACTTTTTTAAAAGTTTGTGGCATAAGACTTAATTTGGGACAAACAAAAATAATATCTATTGAAGTCTAAATGTTATTGGGATACTAAATGGAACTCTTACTGGTCTCCCTCTTTGTTTACCAGGAGTCATCTGTGGCAATCGACCTATAATTCTTCCTGCCTCGTTTTCAAGGTTCTTATCAGGTCCTCTCATTCTAATATTACTAATCACCCCGTCTCTTCCAATAATAAAGTTTACATAAACTCTACCCTGAATTCCCATTTCTTGGGCAATTTCAGGATATCTAAAGTTTCTCTTTATATGCTGATTGATTTTATCTTGGAAACAAGTTCTCCTTTGAGATTTTGAAACTTTCTCACATCCAGGGAAAATTGGTACATCTTCAATTACTGCAAACGGAACTTCGATATCATCAAATTCATCTTCAACCTCAATATCCTCAATAACCATTTCTTCATCAGATTCTGTTGATTCAATGATAGTTTCTTCTACATCTTCTTCATCCTCAACAATTTCAATAATTTCAGGAGCTGGAGGTGGTGGAGGTGGTGGGGGCGGTTGTTTTAATTGCTCAGTAATTGGAATTTCTTCATCATCGTCGTTATTTATGTTTAAAGATTCATAGTCATACTTTGTTTCATATGTTTTTGATTCAATAGTTTGCCAAGTAATAAATAAAACAGATGCAAGACCTATCACAAAATATAGGCTTCTGTTTTTATTTATATCAGCTTTAGGATTCTTCTTCGGTTGCATTACTAAATTTTTAAAGTACTAATCTATAAAAAAATATAATTAATTCATATATATAAATTCTATATTTTTTTTTAATTATCTATCATCTTTCTATAATCATCAGCAGATAAAAGATTTTCAATATCTCGATTTTCAGAGATTTCTATTTTTATTATCCATCCTTTATCATAAGGGTCCTCATTAACAATTTCTGGAGTAGATTCTATATTTGAATTCATCTCAAGAACAGTGCCTTTTATAGGCATAAATAAGTCTGAAACTGTCTTGACGGCTTCTATAGTGCCGAAAATCTCGCTAACATTAAGCTCATTTCCAATGGAATTTATTTCAATATAGACTATATCGCCTAGTTCACCTTGAGCAAAATCTGTAATACCAATCGTGGCAATATTACCATCAACTTTTATCCATTCATGTTCTTCAGTGTATTTTAATTCTTCTGGAAGATTCATGTTATAGTTTATTTAAAGATTTTTTTATTAGTTGTTGTAACTCTATATTTTGATCACTAAAATATATCTCGTTTACTACTGTTTCAGATTTACTTCTACTAAAACCTAGTACTTCTAGAGCCTTTAATGCTTCCAATTTTACATTAAATTTTTCTTGAACTAAATCTGAATCATTTTTTTCTAATATATCTACTTTATCTTTCAATTCTATTATTAACCTTTGAGCAGTTTTAAGGCCAATCCCTTTTATTGATTTAATTGTGTTCAAATCATCTGACATTATAGCTTCTTGAATTTCAACTGGAGAAATTGATGAAAGAATAGTTCTAGCAGTACTCGGTCCTATACCAGAAACTGAAATTAATTGCTGAAAAAGCTTTCTTTCGCTTTTTCCCTTAAATCCAAACAAAATATCAGCATCTTCTTTTCTCTGAAGATGAGTATAAATGGTTATATTTTCTTCATCTCCAATTTTTTCAAAAGTATTTAAAGAGATATTAATATCATATCCTATTCCATTTACTTCTACAACAATTTTAGTTGGTGATTTTTCTATTAATTTTCCTTTAATATAGGTTATCATTTTTTTCTTATTTTTCTTGTTTGAGAATCAATTGCTGAGATTGCTGCCATATTAACAATCTCTTCAACAGATGCACCCAACTGCAAAATGTGTACTGGTCTATTCAATCCTATTAAAATAGGACCAATTGAAATAGCATCATCAAGCTCTTTTATTATCTTATATGAAATATTTGCAGAATCAAGATTAGGAAAAATTAATGTATTAACTTTTCTTCCATTCAGATTAGAAAATGGGAATCTACTTTTTCGCATTTCTTTATTTAATGCAAAATCAGATTGTATTGGTCCATCAACAATAATATCTGGATTATTATTATGTAAAAACTTAATTGCAGAAGAAATTTTTCTAGCTTCTTCAGAATCCGAAGAACCAAAATTAGAAAATGATAAAATTCCAATTACAGGCTCAATTCCAAACATTTTAACAGTTTTTGCAGTGTTTATTGCAATTTTTGCTAGTTGTTCTGCATTAGGATTAATATTAAGAGATGTGTCAGACAAAAATAATGGTCCTTGTTTTGTCAACATTAAGTTTGTTGCTGAAACTCTTTTTATACCTCTGGATTTTCCTATTGTATTAAGAATTGGAATAAAAGCTGAAGGATAACTTCTTGAATAACCTGCAAGCATACTATCAGCATCTCCAGTCAATACCATCATTGATCCAAAATAGATTCTGTCTCTTAACATTTGCTTGATATCTTTTTGCGTTTTACCTTTTCTTTTCAAATTTTCAAATAAAACTCTAGCATACTTAGATATTGTTTTTGCTTGAGATTTATCTTTTGGATCTATAATTTTTACTTTATCATTAAAGTCTATAGATTTCATTAATTTTTTTATCGTTTTTTTTCTTCCCATTAAAATTGGTTCTACAATTCCATCTTCCTTACAAATTTGTGCAGCTTTAAGAACATCTAATTGATCAGATTCTGAAAAAATCAATGTCTTAAGTTTAGATTTAGCCCTTCTGTGGATTAGTCTAATTAATTTAGTATTATTTCCAATTCTGGAATCCAGTGTTTCTATATATCTATCCCAATCTTCTATTGGTTCCCTTGCAACACCAGAATCCATAGCTGCCTTTGCAACCGCAGGAGGAACTTCAGTAATCAACCTTGGATCAAATGGTTTAGGTATTATATAATCTTTACCAAAGATTAGTCGTTTAGTTTCACCATAAGCAATATTAACTTGTTCTGGTACAGGTTTTTTTGCAAGATTAGCAAGCGCAATTACAGCTGCTTTTTTCATTTCTTCATTTATCTTTGTTGCTCTTACATCTAAAGCTCCTCTAAATATAAAAGGGAATCCAAGGACATTATTGACTTGATTTGGAAAATCAGATCTTCCTGTAGCCATAATTAAATCTTTCCTTGCAGACATTGCTAGGTCATAATTTATTTCTGGATTTGGATTAGCCATTGCGAAAACAATTGGATCTTTAGCCATTGTCTTAAGCATTTTACTTGTTACAATATCTGCTCTAGACAAACCAATTAAAACATCTGAATCAATCATCGCATCTTCTAGGGTGTTTATATTTCTTTTTGTAACAAAAAACTTCTTCTCATCATTTAAATCAGTCCTTTTATTATTTATCACTCCCTTACTATCTACCATTATGATGTTTTCTCTCTTAAGGCCAAATGATATATATAGCTTTGCAGATGCAATTGCTGATGAACCAGCTCCAGACATTACTAACTTAATACTCTTTATCTTTTTGTTTACTAAATCAATAGCATTAATCAATGCCGCACAGGAAATCATTGCAGTACCATGCTGGTCATCATGCATTACAGGAATATCTAACCCTTTTACTAAATCTTTTTCAATTTGAAATGCTTCTGGAGCTTTTATATCTTCTAAATTAATACCTCCAAATGTTGGTGATAATGATTTAACTATTTCAACAAATTTTTTTGGATCTTTTTCATTTATTTCTATATCAAACACATCTATATCAGCAAAAATTTTAAATAATAAAGCTTTTCCTTCCATTACAGGTTTTGATGCTTCTGGACCAATGTCTCCTAGGCCTAATACAGCAGTTCCATTTGTGATTACAGCAACTAAATTTCCCTTATTAGTATACTTATATGTATTATCCTTGTCAATTTCAATTTCTTGACATGGTATAGCTACACCAGGTGAATATGCAACAGCAAGATCTCTTTGAGTATTATATTTTTTGGTAGGGATAACCTCTATTTTTCCTGGTTTTGGTTTAGCGTGATAAACTAAAGATTCTCTCCTTTCTCTACTCTTATCCATGTCATTATATTATGATCAAATATAGAATGATTAATTAAATAAACCGCTCTGATTATTTTTATTTTTACCAAGATGTTTGTAGCCTTTTTCAGTAACTTCTCTTCCTCTTGGAGTTCTAATTATAAAACCCTGTTGAATCAAAAATGGCTCATATACTTCCTCTATAGTTTCAACATTTTCTGAGAGTGATGTGGATAATGTAGATATTCCTACTGGCCCTCCATTATATTTATCTATAATAGTTGATAATATTTTATTATCCATTTCATCTAATCCATTTTTATCGACATTTAAAGACTTTAGCGAAGACTTTGTGATTTGAATATCTATATTCCCTTTTCCTTCAACTTGAGCAAAATCTCTTACTCTTCTCAATAATGAATTTGCTATTCTTGGAGTACCTCTACTTCTTTTTGCAATTTCAAAACATGAAGTTTTATCAATTTTAAGACCAAGAATTGATGAACTTCTTTCAACAATTTTAGATAAAAGATCATCACTATAATGTTCAAGTCTATTAGAGATTGCGAATCTTTCCCTCATTGGATTTGTCAAAAAACCAGATCTAGTAGTTGCTCCTACAAGAGTAAAAGGATTAAGATTTAGTTGCACAGATCTAGCATTAGGTCCTGTTTCAATCATTATATCAATTTTGTAATCTTCCATAGCTGAGTATAAATATTCCTCAACTATAGGGCTAAGTCTATGAATCTCATCTATGAATAATATATCTCGTTCTTCAAGATTGGTTAAAAGTCCTGCTAGATCCCCCGGTTTATCTATTACTGGACCAGAAGTCACTTTAAGGCCGACATTTAATTCATTTGCAAGAATATGAGCTAAAGTAGTTTTACCAAGACCTGGAGGTCCATGAAATAAAGTATGATCTAAGGCATCTTTTCTTTGATTACAAGCCTCAATAAAAATTTTTAAATTTTTTATTATAGAATCTTGACCTATAAAATCACTAAAACTCAAAGGTCTGAGTGCTTTATCAATCTCCTGCTCTTTATCCGTATTTTCATTCATTATATCAAATATACATTAATTGTGATATCTGAATTATTTTAGATGAAGTTAATGCTGGAGCTCTTTTTCTCCTTTTTTAAGAGGTATATTTTGGGGGATAAAATCTTCTTTTGATCCTGGTTTAGAATAATCATATGGCCATCTGTGAACATGAGGTATTTTTCCAGGCCAATTTCCATGAATATGTTTTATTGGAGCAGTCCATTCTAAAGTATTTGATCTCCAAGGATTTTGTTCTGTCTTCTCTCCATAAAACATACTGTTTATAAAGTTATATAGGAATATTAATTGAGCAGCACCTGCTATTAAAGCAAACATTGTAATAACAACATTTATATTAGCTAAATCATCAAAATATGGAAAATTTGTATTTGTATAATACCTTCTTGGAAGTCCAGCCATTCCAATAAAATGCATTGGAAAAAAGACACCATATGCTCCTATAGCTGTAATCCAAAAATGAATATATCCCAAATTCTTATTCAGCATCCTGCCAAACATCTTAGGGAACCAATGATATACTCCGGCAAATAAACCGTAAAGAGCTGATATACCCATAACTAAATGAAAATGCGCCACAACAAAATATGTGTCATGTAGATTTATATCTAAGGCACTGTCTCCTAAAATTATTCCTGTTAATCCTCCTGATATAAATGTAGAAACTAATCCAATTGCAAAAAGCATTCCAGGGTTAAATTGGATATTTCCTTTCCAAAGAGTAGCTATATAGTTAAATGCTTTTACTGCTGAGGGGATAGCAATTAATAATGTAGTAAATGTAAATACTGATCCTAGAAATGGATTCATTCCAGTTATAAACATATGATGACCCCATACTATTGTTGATAAGAAAGCAATTGCTAGTATAGAAAAAATCATTGCTCTATATCCAAAAATTGGTTTACGAGAATTAGTAGCTATCACTTCTGATGCTATACCTAATGCTGGAAGAAGAACTATATAAACTTCAGGGTGTCCCAAAAACCAAAAAAGATGTTCAAATAATACTGGGGAACCACCTTGATAGTGGAGAACTTCTCCTTGAATAAATATATCTGATAAAAAGAAAGATGTTCCAAAGCTTCTATCCATTATTAATAATAAAGCAGCAGATAGTAACACTGGAAAAGAAACAACTCCAATTATAGCAGTAACCAAGAAAGCCCAAATAGTTAGTGGCAACCTTGTAAAGGTCATTCCCTTTGTTCTTAAGTTTACAACTGTTACAATATAATTTAGTGCTGCAAGAAGAGATGATACAATAAAAACAGCCATTGAAAGAAGCCATAAAGTCATTCCTGCACCTGAACCTAGTTGAGCCTGAGGTAATGCACTTAAAGGAGGATATATTGTCCAACCCGCTGCTGCAGGACCTGCTTCAACAAAAAGGGATGCAATCATTAAAGCACTTGAAATAAAGAAAAGCCAATAAGAGAGCATGTTTAAAAACCCTGAAGCCATATCTCTAGCTCCAATTTGTAAAGGAATTAAGATGTTACTAAATGTTCCACTTAAACCAGCAGTTAGAACAAAAAAGACCATTATAGTCCCATGAATTGTTACTAGAGCCAAATAAACATTTGGATCCATTACACCATCAGTTGCCCATTTACCAAGAAGAACATCAAAAATTCCAAAAGACTGTTCAGGCCATGCAAGTTGAAGTCTAAATAATAAAGACATTGAAATTCCAACAATTCCCATGATTAATCCAGTAATTAGATACTGTTTTGATATCATCTTATGATCAATGCTAAAGATATATTTTGTTATGAAAGTTTCTTTATGATGGTGATCATGATGATCATCATGACTTGTTTCTGTTTTTGACATCTTTAATTATTTGATAAATTCTTTAAATGTTACCTGTTCATCGAACCAATCTTCAAATTCTTCTTTTGTTTCAACTACGATCTTCATTTGCATATTATAATGTGATGCCCCACATACTTTGTTACATAATAATAAAAAATCAAATTCATATGGATCTAAGGGGAATTCTCCATTAGCAGCCAATTCTTGACTTTTTTCAAATCTAATATTATTAATTTTTTTTACCTTATCAACTACTTCTTTTTTTAATCTCATCTCCCTTGTAGTCACATTTGGAGTAAATGCAAATTGATTAATCATTCCTGGAACAGCATTCATCTGAGCTCTAAAATGCGGCATATACATTGAATGAAGCACATCTTGAGATCTTATTCTAAATACCACTTGCCTGTCAACTGGTAAATGTAATTCTTGAACGACAACATCATCTTCCCCATTAGGATCTGTTGGGTCAATACCGACTAAATTTTTTCCTCCGAATTCCTTTAAGAACCTTACATTAGCATCCCCAAGAACTCCATCATCACCAGAATATCTTACTTTCCAATTAAACTGCTGAGCATATATTTCAACAACTAATGCTTCATCATTTTCTTCTATAGTCATAATATCTGTCCAAGTCATTAATCCATAAAGAATTATTCCCGATAGAGCAATGGCTGGAATTACAGTCCAAACACCTTCTAAAAGATTACTATCTGGAAAAAAGAATGCTTTTCTTGTTTTATTCCCTCTGTATTTAAAGGCAAAATAATATAGCAGTGCCTGAGTAATTGTCTGAACAACAAAAATTACTGAAAATGTAAACCATAAAAGAGCATCAGATTTTTTTCCATGAACAGATGCAGATTCAGGTAAAAGAACATCACCCCATTTAAAAAAAGAAAATATAGTTAAAGCGTAAAGAAAGATTAAAAACAAAAACATTAATTTTCCGTTAATATCATTGTCATTATCAGTTGCTACTCCAGTAGATTCAGATTGAACAGGTTTGGACAACTCAAAAATTTTCGTAAGTTGCCAAACAGCTATAGAAATTAATATTAAACTAATTAGAGTGAGTATAATTGTCATAGTTAATCGTAATAATAATATTTAAACCCTTTACTTTCTTCCGAGAATGGATCACCAGAAGCAAGAAGTGGCGCTTTTGAAATTTCTTTAAAAACAACTAAAATAAACAATCCTAAAAAGAATAGAAATCCTCCAATTTCAGAAAATCCAATTGACCATTTATCACCAACAGCTGATGGCATAATCATATTAAACACATCTATATAATGACCAATGATTATTACCATTCCTGTTAATATAACTATAAAGTAAGTTTTTTTAAAGTCACTATTCATTAGAACAATTAGAGGGAATATTAAATTTAAAACTACCATCCCAAAGAACAGGAAATTATAATCTTCTATTCTCGTAATGAAATATGTTACCTCTTCTGGTATGTTTGAATACCAGATAAGCATAAATTGAGAAAACCATAAATAAGCCCAAAAAATACTTACACCAAACATAAATTTTCCAAGATCATGAATATGACTATCCCCAACAAATTTAAGATAGTTCCTTGATTTCAAATAAATTGTTATTATCGCTATTGTAGTTACCCCAGAAACAAGAGCTCCAGCAAATACATACCAGCCAAATAAAGTGCTAAACCAATGAGGATCTATAGACATAATCCAATCCCAAGACATCATTGATTCAGATATTAAGAAGAAAACCAAAAATCCTGCAGAGAATTTAAATAGTTTTTTATGAATATTTATATCTGTTGAATTATCTTGTTTTATAGATAGTTTTCTACTTATGTTTCTATATAAAACCCAACCTGAAACATAAATTATAGCTCTAATGAAAAAGAACGGAAGATTAAGATAGCTTGTTTTATTTCTTATAATTTCATCATGCGCAACAACATCAGGATCCATCCAAATAAATAAATGATTAAAATGTAATCCTGACATTAATAAAATAATTAATACTGAAATACATCCAAGTAAAAGATAACCTGTTATCCCTTCCATAACTCTATATAGAACTATTGACCACCCAGCTTGGGAGACTCTTTGAATAGCATAGAAAGCTAGCGCCCCAAGGGAGATCAACATAAAAAATAATGCAGGAACATATATTGAAGCCCAAGGTTTATTTTGAAGTTGATTTAACAAATGTTTGTCATGGTCTACCTCATGGTTAGCTTCAGATTCCTTATTAATATGTCCTGATTCCTCATGACTTGTACTTGCTACAATCTCTTTAGCCTCTTCAATATTAGAAGGTGCCGAAACAAAACCATACACTATTCCAACTAAACCAATTAGCATAAAGCTAATAGCTAATATTTTAATTTGTTTTGAAACTATGTATTTTTCGTTCATATTAATTTATTTTAACTCTTCTTTTAATTGTAAAACATATTGAGTTATTTGCCAACGTTCTTCTTTGTTAATTTGACCTGCATGTGATCCCATAGCATTTCTTCCATACATTATAACATGATATATACTCCCTTGAGTTATATTTCTTGAAGGATCATTATATGCCGGAATACCTAGAAATTTTTCTCTCTCAGCAAGAATTCCAAGTCCATCTCCTTTACTTCCATGACAAACTGAACAATAAATTTCGTACAATTTTTTACCCTTAGATAAATTGATCTCATTTGGACTAAGAGGAGAAATTAGTTGAAATTTTGCAAGTTCATAACCCTCATTTGTATCATCATAATCATATGGCTCCCATCCTCTTGCAATTGATCCCTCAACAGGGAGTTGCGCTTCTATGCCATTTGAAAATGCGTCTGATTCTGCGTATACCTCCCCCGCTAAAGACTCATACATGTCAGGAAAATATTGAAAATTTGGCCTAGACGGGTCACTGCATGAAGTGAACATTAAGCTCACTAGAATTACTAAAACTATACTATTTCTTATTATCATCTCTTTCAATTACTTCTATGGAAACAGCTCCTGTTTTTTTCAAAAAAACTTTCATTTTATTTAAATTATCCCCTGACTCCATGTCAATTAAGAACATGTTATCAGTAGTTAATGGATTTGGATTTTCCGCTTTCTTAAATGGCCATAATTTAGATCTCATATAAAAAGTTAAAACCATCAAGTGTGCCGCAAAGAAAACAGTCATCTCAAACATTATTGGAACAAATGCTGGCATATTTTCAATAAATGAAAAACTTGGTTTTCCTCCAATATTTTGAGGCCAATCATCAATCATAATATAATTCATCATTAACACTGCGACTATAAATCCAATACACCCATAAATAAAAGCCAAAATAGAAATCCTTGTTGGCTTAAGTCCAAGAGCTTTGTCAAGTCCATGAACTGGGAATGGAGTGTATACTTCATTAATATGATGTTTCTTTTCTTTTATTTTCTTTATAGCATCTAAAAGAATATCATCATCATCAAAAAGTACATGTAGATTATTTTTACTCATGACTATCTTTTAATTTTTTATAATTTTCACCTGATGATTTTAATATACTTTTTACTTCAGCCTGAGCTATAACTGGGAAACTTCTAGCATACAATAAAAATAGTAATAAGAAAAACCCAATACTTCCTATAAAAATTCCAATATCTATGAATGTAGGAGAAAACATTGTCCATGATGAAGGTAAATAATCCCTGTGTAGAGAAGTTACAATAATAACAAACCTCTCAAACCACATACCTATGTTTACAACAATCGAAATTATAAATGAAACAATTATACTAGTTCTAAGTTTTTTAAACCACATTATTTGAGGAGAGACTACATTACATGTCATCATGAGAAAATATGCCCACCAATATGGTCCAGTTGCTCTATTAAGAAATGCATACTGTTCATATTCAACTCCCGAATACCAGGCAATAAATAATTCTGTAATATATGCACAACCAACAATAGAACCAGTTATCATTATAATTATATTCATTAATTCAATATGTTGAAGTGTAATATAGCTTTCCAATCTGGATACTTTTCTCATTATAATTAATAATGTTTGAACCATCGCAAATCCTGAAAAAATCGCTCCAGCAACAAAATAAGGTGGAAAGATGGTAGTATGCCATCCAGGTATAACTGAAGTAGCAAAGTCCATCGAGACTATTGAATGAACTGATAAAACTAATGGAGTAGCTAACCCAGCAAGAACTAATGAGACCTCTTCAAACCTCTGCCAATCTTTTGCTCTACCTGTCCACCCAAAACTTACCAGACTATATATTTTCTTTTGAAAAGGCTTAACCGCTCTATCTCTAATCATTGCAAAATCTGGGAGAAGTCCTGTCCACCAAAAAACCAGTGATACTGTAAGATAAGTTGAAATTGCAAAAATATCCCAAAGTAAAGGTGAATTAAAATTAACCCATAATGATCCAAACTGATTTGGTAGAGGAAACATCCAATATGCAAGCCATGGTCTCCCCATATGAATTATAGGAAATAATCCAGCTTGTATAACCGCAAAAATTGTCATTGCTTCTGCTGATCTATTAATACCCATTCTCCATTTCTGTCTAAATAATAATAGAACTGCCGAAATAAGGGTTCCTGCGTGGGCTATACCAACCCACCAAACAAAATTGGTAATATCCCAGGCCCATCCAACTGTCTTATTTAATCCCCAAGATCCAATTCCAGTACCAATTGTATAAATTATACATCCAACTCCCCATAAGAAAGCAATCAAAGCTATTGAAAAGGCAATCCACCAATCTTTATTAGGAGGAGTTTCTATTGGTCTAGCAATATCTACCGTTATGTCATGATAGCTTTTATCTCCTTCAATCAAAGGTTTTCTTATAGATGCTTCATAGTGTGATGACATATACTAAATATTAATATTATTTCTAATTTTTGTTTGATAAATCACATTAGGTTTTGTTCCTAGGCTTTCTAGAACTCTATAGGTTCTATCGCCTTCTCTAACCTTTGAAATTTCACTTTCCTTATCATTGACATCTCCAAAGACCATTGCTCCCTCGGAACATGCATTAGAACATGCAGTTTGCCAATCTTTATCTGTTACTTTTCTTCCATCCCTCTTTGCGTCAAGAATTACTTTTTGTGTCTTCTGGATACAAAGTGTACATTTCTCCATAACACCTCTCGACCTAACAGTAACATCAGGATTTAGAACCATTTTTCCAAGAGGATTATTTAAGTTATAATCAAATTCATCATTATCAGCATAACTAAACCAATTAAATCTTCTGACCTTGTATGGACAGTTATTTGCACAATATCTCGTTCCAACGCATCTGTTATAAGCCATTTGATTCTGACCTTGCCTTCCATGAGAAGTTGCTGCAACTGGACACACTGTCTCACATGGAGCATGATTACAGTGCATACAAGAAATCGGCTGAAAGACAACTTGAGGATTTTCAGCAGCTTGTTCCAATGCATTTAATGTTGATTTATATTTTCTGAAACCTTTAGCCTCTTCAAGTATCTTTATATCTTCTTGAATTGTATCCTCTGATGAATAATACCTATCAATTCTTATCCAATGCATATCCCTTGATCTTCTAACTTCTTCTTTTCCAACAACAGGAACATTATTTTCTGCAGTACATGCAATTACACATGCTCCACAACCATTACAACTATTTAAATCAATCGATAAATTAAAATGATGCCCTATTGATCTATCAAAATCTCTCCAAATATCAACTTCTGGAGAAGTTACTTTTGTTTCAATATGGTTCTTTGATACCATAACGGTTGGATTCCAATATGATTTATCTTTCGTGTTAAAAATTTCAAGTGTAGTTTCTTTTATAACCTCATCCCTTCCCATCATTGTATTGTGAAGCTGAATACAAGCAAACTCATGATCGCCTTTAACTTTTGAAATATTTACTTTCTGTATTTTATTAAAATCATTGTAGAGCTTAAATGCATTAATTCCAACCTTCATTTCATCACTCATTCCATACTTTTTACCATAACCAAATGACAGTCCTATTGTTCCAGGGGCTTGACCTGGTTGAATAATAACGGGCGCAATTATTTCTTTTCTATTTGAAGTTATTTTTGCATAACTACCATTTAAAGCACCATTTGCAACATTATAATTTTTTAATTTAAGTTTTTTAGCATCAGTGATTGACAATGTTATATAATTATCCCATGTGACTCTAGTTATTGGGTCTGGGAATTCTTGAAGCCAAGGATTTGAAGCTCTTTGACCATCGCCCATTCCAACCTTAGGATATAATACTAGAGAGAATTCATTACTCCTTTCTGCAAATGGTGAATTTATATTTATTCTTTTTCTACGAATGGATAATTTATTTTGACTATAATCATAGAAAAATCCATCTTGAAGTGATTTCCCCCAGGTCTTACCAGAGGATAAAATATTGTTTTTCCAATTAGATTTAATCTCATCATAAAAGTTTGTATCGGATCCTATTAAAGACAAAATTACATCTTGAAATTGTTTAGTATCGAACAATGGTCTTATGGTTGGTTGGGCTAAATAATAGTGCCCAGTTTTAAATTCATAATCGCCCCAAGATTCAAGATAATGAGAAGAAGCTCCAAGAAATTTTGCAACTCTTGAAGTCTCATCCTCTTTCAGACTAAAAGAAAGTGTAAACTCTAAATTTTTAAAGATCTTTAAAAATTCTTCAGCCTCTGGGAGAGAATATCCTGGATTAATTCCAGATGTAATCATCCCAGATATTTTTCCAGATTTCAAATCCTCCATCATCTTTAATAACTCACTATTTCTTCCATTCCTAATAAATCTTGGTGATTCAATATCAATAACATCACTATTTAAAAAATCATTTATCATGAGAACCATTTCTTGTGCATTCACATCATCAATACCAGAAATTAAAACAGATTTAGTTCCTGATGATTTAAGTTTCTTAACAGATAAATCAACATATTTGTCTAAATTAGGATTAAGAGAACCATTAACTGGTTGTCCTGAGAGTCTAGAATAAATATGTGCTAATATTTTTTTAAGATCTGAAGGATTTGCTGGAACTCTATTATCAGCATTTGCTCCACTAAGTGTCATATTTGACTCAAACTGAATGTGATAAGACATTGAATTATTATTACCTGCATTTGGAACTCTTGTTTTAGACCACCCAGATGAATAACTTCCTCCTTGCCAGTCAGATAAAAAATCTGCATCTACAGAAACTATTGTTTCAGCTTTTGAAAAATCATAATCAGCTAAAGCTCGAATCCCATAAATATTTTCAAATGCATCCAAAGCAGAAGAACTAGAAATAGTATCATATTCAATATGTTCAATATTACTGTATTTACTTAAGAATTTATCTAAGATTAATTTTGTAGTTGGACTACATTGAGTTTGAGTTAAAAGGACAATCCTTTTATTATCATTTATTAAGTTTTCAAGGTTTCCTTTTATTTGATTATTAAAGTCATCCCATAAAACATAGTTTCCATCAACTTTAGGACCTTGTAATCTATATGTGTCATAGAGATCTAGAACTGATGCATTAACTCTTGCATTAGAGCAATTAAATGATTT
>Ga0115002_10003546_pt1 | contig 19402 bp, 13 predicted proteins | sample ArcticOcean_MG_C_8_FD_89576 | JGI IMG/M metagenome (GOLD analysis project Ga0115002, IMG submission 89576) | Marine microbial communities from western Arctic Ocean - ArcticOcean_MG_CB11_86 | ecosystem: Environmental > Aquatic > Marine > Oceanic | place: Arctic Ocean: Canada Basin | collected... | reverse complement strand
TGTCTGGGTCGAAGGAGGCGACATCCTGCTATACCTGTCACGCAGTGGCACCTTCGATGAGAACAACCAGATGCTGAAATTGGGCCGTATCCGCCTAACGCTGGACCCCAATCCATTTGGCGACGCGGCACTGTCCTTTCGGCAGGAGTTGGTGCTGCGCGACGGCAAAGTAGAGATCGAGGGGCGCTCCCCATTGGCCTCGGCTACCCTGCAGCTGTGGTGCGAAGTCGACAGGCCGGTCATCCATATTGAGGTCGCTGCTGGCGCCGAGCCCGTTTCGTTCACGGCCACCTACGAATCCTGGCGCACGAAGGATCGCCCGCTGCCCAAAGACGAGCGCATGGCCTGTACCAGTTTTATGGGTACTGAGCAGGCTGATATCCCACTGTTGACCCGGGCCGACCGGATCGAGCACAGCACCGATGCGGTGCTGTGGTTTCACCGCAACGACAACTCCGATCTGGTTTTCGACAAAGAGGTAACACAGCAGCATCTCGATGCCGCCAAGGAGCGGATGTGGAATCCGCTGGAGGATCTGACCTTTGGCGGCCTCATGAAGGGCCCCGGGTTGGAGCCGGCCGGCACCAGTTCGGGTCGTTACCTGTCGACGGATTTCACTGGCTTTTCACTGCGCAGCAGCACGCCGTCGACGAAACACCACGTTGATATCTTCCTGCACACCGCTCAGGCCGCTGACGAAGCCGACTGGCTCGAGGAGCTCAATGAACTCGCGGCTGAAGAGCTAACGCGCCAGGATGCCCGTGAGGACACCGATGTCTGGTGGCAGCAGTTCTGGGAGCGCAGTCGCATCGCCATCAACGCCGAGAGCGCCGACGCTGCCGACGAAGCTTGGCAGGTTGGCCGTAACTACCAGCTGTTCCGCTACTGCCTTGGATGCAATGCCTACAGCGCCGCGCCGACCAAATTCAACGGCTCGCTGTTCACCTATGATCCGGTCGTCATCGAACTCGGCGGCGACGAGCGTGACTACAGTAACGCGACCCCGGACTTCAGAAAATGGGGCGGCGGCACCTTCACCGCTCAGAACCAGCGCCTCGTCTACTGGCCGATGTTGAAGAGCGGCGACTTCGACATGATGACGTCGCAGTTCGACTTCTACCTGATGGCCCTGGGCAATGCTGAACTGAGATCGGAAACCTACTGGGGGCACGCCGGCGCCTGCTTCACCGAACAGATCAATAACTACGGACTACCGATCGGTCACGCCTACGGCTGGCAGGACGGTAAGCTCGGGCCGCGCGGCGGCATTGAAAAAGGGGTGCAGGACAACAGGTGGGTCGAGTACCAGTACGACACCGTGCTGGAATTCTGCCTTATGATGCTGGATGTCGAGCGTTTTACCGGGGAAGATGTCAAAGGCTATCTGCCGTTGATCGAAAGCTGCCTGACGTTTTTCGACGAACATTACCAACTGCGCCATCGCCGTCGCACCGAGGAGCCGCTCAATGACGCCGGCAAACTGGTGCTGTCGCCGAGTACAGCGTGCGAGACCTACAAGGGGGCGGCCAATCCAACGAATGTCATCGTCGGGCTGAGGACGGTCCTGCGAAGGCTGCTGGAGTTGCCACCGAAGTACCTGACCCCGGAGCAACGGCAGCACTGGCAGGCCATGCTGGGCCGGATCCCGCCGGTTAATTATCGCGAGCGCGAGGGTCGACGAACGATCTCACCGGCCGCTGATTGGGAGCGCATCAACAACGTCGAACTGCCGCAACTCTACCCGGTGTTTCCGTGGGGCCAGTTCGGGCTGGGCAAACCAGACCTGCAAGCGGCCCTCGACACCTGGCGCTACGGTGTCGATCGTCCCAATCAACGCGGTCACGTCAGCTGGCACCAGGACAACATCTTCTGCGCCCGCCTCGGCCTCACCGACGAAGCGGCCGAGTTGACGGTCAAAAAATTGCGCGATTCTGAGCGTCGGTTCCCGACCTTCTGGGGTCCGGGCCATGACTGGGTCCCCGATCACAACTGGGGCGGCTCGGGCATGATCGGACTGCAGGAGATGCTGATGCAGACGGATGGTACGGTCATTCGGCTGCTGCCGGCGTGGCCGGAATCCTGGGATGTCGATTTCAAACTACACGCGCCCTACCAGACGACCCTCGAAGGCCGAGTGCGCGGCGGCAAAGTGGAAAACCTGCAGGTGACGCCTGAAGAGCGTCGCCAGGATGTGATTGTCGGCAGCGGAGGATAGGAGGCGGCAAAAATGGAACAGCAGATCCTGTGGGTTGGCGGCACTAACGGCTACGACACCTATCGGATTCCAGCGTTGACGGTAACGGTCGAGGGGACGCTGCTGGCCTTCTGTGAGGGCCGAGTCAACGGCAGTTCCGACACCGGCGACATCGACATGCTGGTAAAGCGCTCAAGTGATGGCGGTGCGACTTGGAGTGACCAACAGGTGATCTGGAACCAGGCCAGCAACACCTGCGGTAATCCCGCCCCAGTCATCGATGAAGAATCGGGTGCCATTTCACTGCTGATGACGTGGAACCGCGGTGACGACGCAGAGCCCAAAATTATCGCACAGACCAGCAAGGACACCCGTCGCGTCTTCGTCTCGCGCTCCGAGGATGATGGCCTGAGCTGGTCCGAGCCGGTCGATATTACCGATGACACCAAAAGGCCGGAGTGGACCTGGTACGCGACCGGGCCCGGCGCCGGCATCCAGATTCAACATGGTCATCACGCCGGCCGCCTGGTGGTGGCCTGCGACCACATTGAGGCCGGCAGCGACCACTACTACGCCCACGTCATTTTCAGCGATGACGGCGGCGCCACCTGGGAGCTGGGGGGCCGATCACCGCAGCACCAGACCAACGAGAGCGAGGTCGCTGAGCTCACCGGGGACCGGTTGATGCTCAACATGCGCAACTACGATCGCAGCAAGCACTACCGCCAGGTAGCGTTCAGCGACGATGGTGGTGTCACCTGGAGAGACCAACGCTTCGACGAAACCCTCGTTGAGTCCATCTGTCAGGCCAGCATCCGGCGCCATTCATGGCCGGGCCCGGAAGGGCCTGGGGTGATCCTGTTTTCCAACCCGGCCAGCGAAACGACGCGCACCAACATGACCGTGCGCGGCAGTTTTGATGAGGGGATGAGCTGGCCCTTGAGTGCTGTCCTCAACCTGGGCCCAAGCGCCTACAGCGACCTGGCCGTGCTAGCAGATGGCAGCATCGCCTGTCTCTACGAGGGCGGCGACAAGAGCCCGTACGAGCGCATTACCCTGGCGCGCTTCGAACTGTCTTGGCTCAAGTAGAGGGAGCTCCACGCACGAGGGTGGTCGAAATCCTCGAAGCCCACGGTATTCCCTACAAACTGCTGCCGCATGAATCAGCGGTCTTCACGGTAGAAGAGGCGGCCCGGCAACGGGACGTCCTTATCGAAGAGATGGTGAAATCGATACTACTGCGCGACAAGAAACAGCAGTACGTGATGGCCTGCGTGCGTGGCGACGAGCGCGTCGATCCCAAAGCGGTGCGCGAGCATCTTGGTGATGAGCGATTTTTGCGGCTGCAATTCGCCACCGCTGAAGAGATCGAGAAGGTTACCGGCTGCGTCATGGGTGCTGTGGCGCCGATCGGCCTGCCGCCGGAGGTGCCGGTTCTCTTCGACGAGGCCCTGCAGCCCTGCTCGCGCTACAACACCAGCAGTGGGGACCCTGTCGCCGGTCTGGAGCTGGCGGCCATTGACCTGGTTGCGCTTTCGAAAGCTCGCTTCGCGCCGATCGCAATGCGACACTGACCGGCCCTGAAGCCCAGTGTGCTATCGATTGTCTCACATTAACAATAATAAATTCTCGATGGACCACCCGGACCGCTAGGGCCGGCGAGTGACATAGGACCGCGCCAGTGGCCGATAGCGACGGGACCCGAGTTTGTCGGGCGAGGTCCCTGAGCCGGTCAAGGAGATCCTCAGGCAGGCGGATGCAGACGGGATCCTCGAACGCTTATTTGTTGGTGTCATGCTGAAGTGGTCGAAAACGTGCATACGTTGTCAATCGTTCAGGGATGAAGCATTGTTGTTTTTACCAAAAGGATGAATTATCGATCTTGCCGGCCCACCTGGCGCTGACGATCTCTTCTTGCAAGGAGCGCTCGCGTCGATGAGGGGAGATGGGCCTGCAATCTGGAAAGAGTGTGAAGGATAGAAGATGTCAAATCGTCCTCCAAACGAGCATTGGTACTGAATAATCGTTCAATCGATGATATAAGCTCGTCGTCTATAACCAATTCGTCGTCATTCACCATGCCCCCTCCGGAGTTGTCCACAGTTGTGGATAACAATACCATGCCTACAGAGGGGCAAGATCCAGACCGCCGAATATCAGTCGAGTGAGAGGACGCACTAACAATCGACGTGTCACCATAGTTACCCACATTTGTCTCCCTTGATTGCCACATTTGAAGGCCATGGCGGACAAGGCAGGACAGGTAGATGATGCGCTCCACCAGGTCATCGTTCATGCCCACTGCCGATCCACCTGTAACGGCGATGGGGTGGACGTGAAGTTCGGCTTGAGCCTACGTGGCATCTTGACAGCATGCTGTCCACAGAAACCGCTTGCTTGGGTCAGGTGCAAATCGGTAATTCACCAGGCTGATCCCCCATAAGATTCCGATCCCATACTCCGAGGACGAACCGAAATGACCGACTACGACCGCGGGCTCGAGCAGTTCAGGCAGATGGTGGGCGACGACCGAATCGACGCCCTGCTCGAGCGCTTCAGGTCGGTCTGTCCGGATTTCGAGAAGGAGGTCGTCGCCGTCGTCGGTGGCCGCATCTGGACGCGGCCGGGCATTGATCTGAAGACACGCTCCCTGTGCAGTATCTGTGTGCTGGCCGCCCTTGGCCGGGACAACGCCTTGAAGCTCAATCTGGAAATGGCCCTCAACAACGGTGCTTCGTTGGAAGAGATCTTCGAAGCCCTGTTCCAGGTGGCCGCCTATGCCGGATTTCCTGCCGCATGGGATGCGCTGGTCATACTGGAACAGGTTCTTGGGGAAAGAGAAGGCGCAGTCTGAGCGTGCCTCCAACCCTCTTCCTCGAAGGCCCCGCCGGCGCCGGCAAGACGACCCTTGCCATCGAACGCATCCGTTCACTGATCGACGACGGTGTTGCGCCCGACAGTATCCTGCTGCTCACCCCGCATCGCAGCTACACCCTCGCTTACGAAGAGGCATTCGACCAGCGCTCATGGTACGGGCTTGGCAAAGCCACGATGGGCGGGCTGGCGCGTCGCTATGTGTCCCTGTTCTGGCCGGAGATCTTGCCGCACCCCAAGTACGCGTTTGTCGAGGGACTCGAACCGACCTTTCTGACCTACGAGGTGGCACAGTACTTCATGGCGAGGCTGGTGTCGCCGCTGATCGAGCAGGGGGATTTCGCGGATCTCAAATTGACACGGCACCGGCTCTACTCCCAGCTGCTCGACAATCTCAACAAGGCGGCCGTCAACGACATCCCGCTCGAGGCATTGGGTGGCTATCTGCGGGCGGCCAAGATCGGTGCCGAGCTTTCCTCCGCAGGTCACGTCGAGGAGATCTCCAACACGGTGTTGGCGTACCGCGAGTTTTGTGCGCAGAGCAACCTCCTCGACTTTTCGCTCTACCTAGAGCTGTTCTGGGATTTGATCCGGCAATCGCAGAAGGTGCAGGAGTACCTGTTCGGCCAACACCATCATCTGATCTACGACAACTGCGAGGAGGATATTCCGCTGGCGCATGATATCGTCCGCCTGTGGATGAACCATAACGACTCGCAGCTGCAGTCGGTAATGATCCTCTACGACACCGATGCCGGCTTCAGAAAGTTTCTGGCGGCCAATCCGGCCAGTGCCTACACGCTGAAACAGGAGTGCGCGGAGTCTCGACTGATCAAAGAGACGGTGCGTGTGCCAGCGGCGCTGCAGGGGTTTGGGCGCACGCTATGTACGATGATCGGCAATGCAATCGACAACCAGGCGGATGATGGGGTGGCCGATCAAGATGGACAACGCCGCGTCCACGTCTACTCCGACCGCCTGCATCACCAGATGGTGCAGCGGGTTGCCGGCCAGGTCGAGCATCTGGTCGAGAACGGCACCGCGCCTCAGGAGATCGCCATCATCAGTCCGTTCCTCAATGACAGCTTGTACTACGGGTTGTCGACGCGTCTGGAGGCGGCGCAGATCGGTTACTATGTCCATCGTCCATCGCGGACCTTGCGAGACGAGCCGGTCACCAAGGTGTTGCTGACGCTGGCGGCCCTCGCCCACCCGTCGTGGAGACTGGAGCGGCCGTCGACGGAGGCCGTGACCCACATGTTCAATCGACTTCTGGAGGCAGCGGACCTGGTGCGCGCGGCGGTGTTGACCTCCGTCGTCTACCAGGGCGTGCATGAAGGGGTAGGGCTCAAGCCGTTCGAGGGGGTGGCCACGGAGGCGCGGGATCGCATCACCTATCGGGTTGGCGAGGCCTACGAAAAGCTACGCGCCTGGATGGAGGTCTACCACAGCGAAGAGGCCCTACCGATCGACCTGTTCTTCAGCCGTCTGTTCGGCGAGGTGCTGAGCCAACCCGGCTTCGGCTTCTACAAGGACGTGCCGGCCGGCATGCATGTGGCCTCGCTGGTCGAATCGGCTCAGAAGTTCCGGCGCGCCGTTGCTGAGGTCACCGCGGTCACCGAGGGCAGCGACAGCAAAGACGCCACGGTCGGCAAAGCCTACGTCGAGATGGTGCAGGAAGGGGTCGTCTCCGCGTTCTACTCGATGGACTGGGCGGATCCATCGACTTCGGTCCTGATCGTGCCGGCGCACACCTTTTTGCTGCGCAATCGCACCTACGCGCATCAGCTGTGGCTGGATGTGGGATCGCCGGCTTGGCATCGGCGCATCCACCAGCCGCTGACGAATCCCTACGTGTTGAGCCGGGACTGGAACACGCAGGACGAGTGGTCCTCGGCCTGGGAGATGAAGTTCGAGACCGAGCGCCTCACCTGCATGGTGGCGGGTCTGATCAGGCGCTGCACGGATTCGGTCTACCTGTTCAACAGCGAGTTGAGCGCACACGGTCAGGAGCAGACGGGGGATCTGCTGGTGGCGCTGGGCCAGGCGATGCGGAGTATGGGAGTGGTGCCTGACTCCGAACCGGTGCTCGCGGAATGACCATGCAGCTGCGCCCGGCCCAGGAGGCCATCCTCGCCTACACCGGCGGCACCATGGGCATCGCCGCCGTGCCGGGCAGTGGCAAGACCTGGACGCTGTCACAGGTAGCGGTGTCGTTGATCTCCAGCGGCGTGCTGCAGGGCAAGCAGGAGGTCCTGATCGTGACGCTGGTGAACTCGGCCGTCGACAATTTTCGGCAACGCATTGCCGGGTTTCTTTCCGAAAAGGGCCTGCTGCCGGGATTGGGTTACCGGGTGCGCACCCTGCACAGCCTGGCACACGAGATCGTCTCGCAGTCGCCCTCCATGGTGGGTCTGGAGACCAACTTTTCCGTCGTCGACGAGCGCATCGCCGATTCAATTCTGCAAACCGCCTTTCGCGCTTCGTACCCGCGCTACAAGGAGGGACTGGCGCGTTACTTGATCGAGGACATGAACGATTACCGGCGGCGCAAGATCGTATCCGACGACCTGCCGGCGTTGCTGCAGCAGGTGGTCGGCAATGCGATCGCGCATCTCAAGAGCCGCCAGCAGACACCGCAGGCGGTTCGCGACCGACTCACGGACGAGAGCTCGATGCTGATCCGCCTGGCGGTGGATGTATTCGAACGCTACGAGCACGGCCTGGCGACGCGGGCTTCCCTCGATTTCAATGATCTGATCACGACGGCGATCCGCGCTCTGGAGGCCGATGACACCCTGGTGCAAAACCTGCGTCAGCGCTGGCCGTTCATTCTCGAGGACGAGGCCCAGGACAGTAGCGCCCTGCAGGAACAGATTCTGCGTCAGCTCGTGGGTGAGAATGGCAACTGGGTGCGGGTCGGCGATCCCAACCAGGCGATCTATGAGACCTTTACGACGGCACATCCAAAGTACCTGCGCGAGTTTCTCAAAGAGGCCGACGCCCAGCACGATCTGCCCAACTCAGGGCGTTCGGGACTGCCGGTCATTCGCCTGGCGAACGAGTTGATTCGCTGGGTGCGCGAGGACCACCCGGTGGACGCCATGTGCAGCGCCCTGGACCTGCCCAACATCGAGCCGACGCCGCCTGGCGATCCGCAACCGAATCCGCCGGAGGACCAGTGCCAGGTCGCCTTCCACTTCCGTGACGAGTCACCGGATCAGGAGCTGGATCGAATCGTCGGCTCGCTCAAGAAGTGGCTGCCAAGCAATGGTGAGGCGACCGTCGCCATCCTGGTGCCGACGAACGCGCGCGGGGCCGAGGTCATCAAGACCCTGCGGGCGGCGCGAGTGCCGTGCACGGATGCCCTGCTGCGGCTGACGACGTCAACGCGGGAGGCGGCCGGCGCTCTGAGTCTGATCCTCAAACACCTGGCGCACCCGGATGCACAGCGGACACTGGTGGCCGTCTACAAAGTCTGGTTCACGCGGATGCTCAAGGAAGCCGAATCCGACGAAGGGTTGGAGCTGCTGGAGTTGCATCTGGACCTACTGAAGCGCTGTGTGCGCAGTGAGGAGTTTGTCTGGCCGCTGGCTGCTGCTGGCGAAGCCGCTAGCACGGGTTTGGGTGCGGGGGCTGAGATTCCGCCGAGCACGATGTCGTACTTCGAGCGTTTCCGTGAGCAGCTGCAGCGTTGGCATGGCCTGGTGTTGCTGCCGATTGGGGAGTTGCTGACGGCGATCGCCCAGGACCTGTTCGACGAGCCCGAGAAGCTGGCAATGACGCAGCTGTTCGGGGAGATCCTGCAGGAGCGTTCGCAGTACAACCTCGGGGTCGAGGGCCGGCCGACGACGCTGGCGGAGATGGAGACGGAGCTCGTCGTCATCGCCCGCGACCAGCGCAAACTGCGCTCAATAGAGACCGACAAGACCGGGTTCGAGCCCGAGGCGCACAAGGGTGAGGTGGTTGTGGCGACCATGCACGGGGCCAAGGGCCTGGAGTGGGACCGGGTATATCTGATTGCCATCAATGACTACGAGTTTCCAGCCGGGGAGCCCACGGACAGCTTCCGCTCGGAGCGCTGGTACGTCCGTGACAACCTCAGTCTGGCCGACGAGACCCTGGCGCAACTGGACGCGGCGATCGAGGGTTCGGAGTATCTGGAGGGCTCGGCGACACTGGAGGCACGCTACGACTACGCGCGCGAGCGACTGCGATTGCTGTACGTCGGTATCACGCGGGCCTGCAAAGAGCTGATGGTGACGAGCAACGTCGGGCCCAGGGGAAAGAACAAGCCGGCGATGGCGTTCCTGGCGTTGCGGGATTCTCTTAGGAGCTCTGACAGCTGATATGAAGCAACTCTCCTACAGCGCCCACAGTCTGCAGGCCTACGTCGATTGCGCCCGGCGCTTCGAGCTGAGCTATCTCGAAGAGCTCAAGTGGCCGGCGGTGGAGAGCGAACCGCTGCTGCAGAGCGAGCGCCACATGACCGACGGTCGACGCTTCCACGAGATGGTTCACCGTGACACCCTGGGTATCCTGGTGCCGGTGCCCGATGGTGGCAAGGACCCCGACATCTCGCGCTGGTGGAACAACTACATGGTGCAGCGGCCGGCGGACATCGCCGGGAAACGGTTTGCCGAGAAGACGCTTGTGGGGACTATCGGCAGCAGCACGCTGGTGGCGACGTGCGATCTGATTGTGATCAGCGATGGCGCAGGCGATGCTTCGGCCGCAGGTGGTGTGCCTCGCCGCGCCCGCATCTTCGACTGGAAGACCTGGCGCCGCCGACATGCGCGTACGTGGCTGGCGGACCGACTGCAAACGCGGATCTACCCGTACCTGTTGGTGCAGGCGGGAGCAGCGCTCGCCGATGGAGAGCCGCTGACTGCTGACGAAATCGAGATGGTTTATTGGTACTCGGATTTCCCGGACAATCCGGAGGTCTTCGCCTACAACGAGACACAGTTTCGCGAGGACGAGGCCTACCTCGGCGGCCTCATTGACGAGATCCTGAGTCGTGAGGCGGGGACGTTCGAGCTGACGACGGAGGAGAAGCAGTGCATGTATTGTGTGTACCGTTCGTTCTGCGACCGTGGCGGTGTCGCGGGTTACCTTGAAGACGGCGACCTGGAGGGCGAGGGGGAGACGATTTCGCAGCTGGGAGATCTCGACGATTACGAAGCGATCGCGTTCTGAAGCGATGAGGCGCGTTGAAATGTCCTGCGTTGAAACCACTCGCCTTAGTCGAACTGCTTTCAGTCTCTTAAAGCGTATTCATCCTTCATGAATCTCAAGTGGAATCCAATCAGGGCAGCGGCGGTTTCGCCGGCTCTGCTAGAGGCCACCTCGGGCCGACCCCTGGCGGCGCAGGTACTGGCTGGTCGGGGCTTCGATGACCCAGAAGCCGTGCGGCGGTTTCTGGATCCCGACGCCTACACCGCTGCCGCTCCAGAGACCCTGCACGACCTCGTGCGCGGTGTCGAACGCATTGAAAAAGCGATCCGCGACAACGAGCGCATTCTGGTTTGGGGCGACTTCGATGTCGATGGGCAGACGTCGACGTCCCTTTTCGTGTCGATGCTCGAACGGCTCGGGGGGAAGGTTCTCTTCCACATCCCTGTTCGCCAGCACGAGTCGCACGGCGTCCAACCGCTCGCCCTGAGTCGGTACATCGAACAGGGCTTCGACCTGCTGGTGACCTGTGATACCGGGATTGCCGCCGTCGAAGGGGTCGCGCTCGCCAACGAGGCCGGGATTGATGTCGTGATCACGGACCATCACGATCTGCCGGCGCAGCTGCCCGCGGCGTTGGCTCTGATCAATCCGAAATTCAGTGACGAAGACGATCCGTTGAGCGGCTTGCCCGGGGTGGGCGTTGCCTACAAGGTTGTCGAGGCGCTGTTCACACGTGCCGGTCGCGCGACCGAGTTGGAGAGCTGTCTGGACCTGGTGGCGGTCGGCATCGTCGCCGACCTGGCGCTACAGCGAGAGGACACCCGCTACCTGTTGCAGCGCGGCATGAAGGTGTTGCGCTCGACCCAGCGGCCGGGGCTGCTGGCTCTGGCCAAGAATGCCGGGGTGAGACCGGAGTTGCTCAACGACGAGGATATCGGCTTCCAACTGGGACCGCGTCTCAACGCGGTGGGGCGTCTGTCCGATGCCAATGTCTCGGTGCCGCTGCTGACGACCGCGGATGAAGCCCAGGCCCAGGAGATCGCTGACCAGCTCGAACAATTGAATGAAGAGCGCAAGTTCGAAACCGCCGTTGTCTTTGACTCGGCCCTGGCGCAGGTACACCAGGACCCTTCACTGCGACAGTACGCCGCACTGGTGTTGGCGAATCCGCTGTGGCACGAGGGGGTTATCGGCATCGTCGCCAGTCGCCTGGTGGAGGAGTTCGGCAAGCCGACGATCATGCTGGCGGCGCCGGAGGGCAAACCGGCCCGTGGGTCGGCGCGTTCGATTGAGGGTTATCACATCACCAGGGCGATTGCGACCCAGTCCGACATTCTGCTCGGCTTCGGCGGGCATCCGATGGCAGCCGGTCTGTCGATGCAGGCGGAAAACCTCGAGGCTTTCCGCCGTGGTGTATCGAAAGCCCTTGTTGATCAGCGCACGGGTCGAGCGCCAGAGCCGACCGTCGACATCGAGCTTTCGTTGACTGTGGAGGAGCTGACGCTGGAAACCGCGCTGCAGCTCGAGGTTCTGGCTCCATTTGGATCCGGAAATTCGCCGGTCAATATTCTCTGCCACGGTCTGCAGGTAGAGGAGGACCGGCCAATTGGCAAGGACAAGGCGCACAGAAAACTGGTCGTCAGCGATGTCGCCGGGCACACGTGTGAGGTGCTGTGGTGGAGCAGTGCGGATGTGGCGTTGCCCAATGGACGCCTCGACATGGTGGTGCGGCTGCGACCCGGTTTCTTCCGCGGTGAGCAGACGCTGTCGATCACGCTGCAGGATTTCGAGCGCTCGGGAAAGGCGGAGGTCGCACAGAGCGTGGGGATGGCAGCCGTCGTCGTCGATTGCCGTGCGGAGTCGGCGCCGGAGGTAAGGCTCGCTGATATCACCGCTGAGATGGATGATGTGCTGATATGGGGGGAGGCCGTCTCCATTAATGGGGCACGACCGCGGACGGAATTGAGGCAGAGTAAGACGCTGGTTGTATGGAGCGCGCCACCGGGTCGAGGAGAGCTGTCTGCTGTTCTGCAGAACGTGAAACCTGCACAGGTCTACGTCTTCGCTCAGGATCCTGGTGTCGACTCGTACGATGCGTTTGCACGGCGGTTGGGTGGCCTGGTGAAGTACGCCATGGCTGAATACGATGGCCGCAGCTCAATCGAAAAGCTAGCTGCAGCCATGGCGCACAGTGAACGCACGGTGATTGCCGGCTTAGAGGTGCTGCCGGCGCTGGGGGTGCGGGTGACGCGGCAGGCGGATGGCCAGGCTCTTTTCGAGCGTTGTGCGGTGGCTGATGTGGCGGACGCTGCTGAAAAGCTTCGCGTCTTGCTGGACGAGGCACGGGCCTTCCGCAAGGCGTTTCGGACGGCCCTCGATGTGGCCAGTTTCGGCGGGGATCCTTCTTTCACACCAACCAGCTCTACGATTCCACTGGATCAAACGCCGCGATAGAATCATACGAGACACAACCATACGAGGAGAATGATCATGCATGTTGTTCTGGTCGGTGACTCCATCAGGATGGGTTACCAAAAATACGTTGAGGCAGAGCTGGCTGGTTTCGCCGAAGTAACGGGAAGCGAGGGCAATGGTGGCTCGACCCAGAAGGTTGTGGACCATCTCGACCGCTGTGTCATCGACCTCGCACCGGATGTCGTCCACCTCAACGCCGGGCTCCACGACATCCGTCGTCCCCTTGACTCCAACAAGCACCAGGTGACGCTCGAGGACTACCATCGAAACATTGGCACCATAACGGAGCGCATTCGCAACGAAACGAGTGCGCGGTTGATATGGGCTACGTCGACGCCTTTTAACGAGGAGTGGCACAACGAGGTCCACAAACCGCTGCGGGACTTTAAACGGTTCGCCGCCGACCTGGCTACCTACAATGAAGCTCTTCTGGAGGAGGCGCAGCGGCTGAACCTGGAGATCAACGACTTGAACGCCGTTGTCGTCGCCGCCGGCCCCGCAAACTCTCTGGACAAGGACGGGGTCCACTTCACCGATGAAGGCTACGCGATGCTGGGGAAAGCGGTCGCCGACTTCATCAGAGGGTAGCAGCTAAAGCAAGCAGATCATGCCTTCTCCTGGCTCGGAGGTGTGGCAATGGGTCTGCTGACCTATCTTCGTCAGCACTTTTCAGATCACCTGTACCGGCTTCTGGATCGTCGTCGACCTTTTTGCCGGCGGCAGCGGAAATCGCGTTCCCGTATTCCATCATCACTATTAGGCTGCCTTGAACAAACCGCCGACCGACCTTCCTGCCCCGTCACCGAGTGCAGCCGAGGACTCACCCGGCGGTTGGCTGGGGCGAATAACCATCCGCTCGGTGGTCGCCGGGGTGCTGCTGTCCCTCGTCATCAGTGTCGGTTTCACCTACACCCGTGTGGCACTGGGTCAAGGCAGTATGTCTGCCGACTACATCACGGCGGGGGCCATCTGCATTCTCTTCGTGGTCATGGCCCTGGTCAATCCCTGCTTAAAGCTGGTGCGTCGTGACTGGGGGTTCACTCAGGCTGAGCTCGTCGTCATCTACATCATGCTCATCGTCGCCTCGACCATTCCCACATGGGGTTTTTCGGGGCTGTTCGTCAGCATGCTGCCGGGACTCTACTACTTCGCGACGCCGGAGAACAATTGGGCCGAGTTGCTGCATCCGCTGGTCAAGAGCTGGATGGTGCCGCAGGACACCCAGGCGATCACGGATTTTTATGAGGGGCTGCCCGCAGGTGGGTCCGTGCCCTGGGGTGCGTGGCTTGGGCCCTTAGCTATTTGGTGCAGCTTCATTATCGCCATCTACCTGATGATGATCGCGGCCATGGTACTGGTGCGCCGTCAGTGGGTCGAACATGAGCGCCTCGCCTTTCCACTGGTGCAGCTGCCGATGGAAATGACCGAGACCGGGAACGTCCGCGATCGGGTTGGTCCGTTTCTGAAGAACCCGGTGATGTGGGCCGGTTTTCTGGTGCCCTTCTGCCTGCTCAGCGCCCGCGGGTTGCACCAGTACTTTCCCGTGGTGCCCGAGCCTGACTTCTACTCGGTGGCGTCGCTGTTTCGCAACACCACAGGGTTGGTGTTCAATGTCAGCTTCACCGTCATCGGCTTCGCCTACCTGCTCAGTCTGCACGTCGCCGTCGGCTTCTGGTTTTTCCACCTGCTGACCAAGTGTCTGATGGGTTGGCAGATGATGACCGGATACCGGCTCCAGGGCGACATCGAGCGCTACATGGAGGGCACCCTACTGGTCGCCTTTCTGACCACCGGCGCCATGTTCGCACTGGTCGCCTTCGGGGTGTGGACGGCCCGCAGTCATCTGCGGGAGGTCTGGCGCAAGGTGGTAACGGGTAAGGGAGTGGACGACACCGATGAGGTCCTCTCCTACCGGGCAGCGGTGGCGATCCTGATTGTGTGCGGGGGCTACACGACGGTTTGGTTGCACTTGTCGGGTCTGCCGATGGCGATCACCGTCGCCTTCCTGCTGGTGGCCTTCGCCATCTTCGTCTTCATGGCTCGTCTGGTCGCCGAGGGCGGACTGGGTTTCATGATGCCGCCGATGCCGGCACAGCCGCTGCTCATCAACTTCGCCGGGACCTCGGCCGTCACTGAAACGGGTGTCTTCAGCCTGGCCTTGTCGTTCTCGTGGGCCGGCAACATCCGCGTCCTGCTCATGGCCTCAGCCATCAACGCGATGAAGATGGCTCAGGGGGTGGGCGTACTGCGGCGACCCCTGTTCTGGATCATTTTGCTGGCCATCGTTGTCAGCCTGGTGAGTTCGCTGACGCTGCTCATCTGGGCTGCGTACGAACACGGAGGGGTTAATCTCGAACGCCCGCTCTTCACCTGGAACCCGCAAAGCACCTACGAGTTCGCTCGTTACAAGATCGCCAACCCGGTGTCGTTCTCGACCACGCCGGACATCATCTGGCCGCGGGCCCTATGGACGGCCATAGGCGGAGTTATGATGGCTGGATTGATTCTGTTGCGCCACCACTTTCTGTGGTGGCCGCTGCATCCGCTCGGTTTCGCCGTGAGTGCCAGCAACATCAGCAGCCAGGCTTGGTTCAGCATCTTTATTGGCTCCCTGATCAAAGCTGTCGTGCTCAAGTACGGCGGAGCCAGGCTCTACCATGCGCTGCGGCCGTTCTTCCTGGGACTGATTCTTGGCCAGATCGTCTGCGCCGGCGTCTGGCTCATCATCGACCTGATCGCCGGGGGCACTGGTAACCGAGTGACCGTGTTCATGCAACGATAGTTGCAGCAGGGCGCTTGAAACGGAAACCATGAAGGCGGGGCAAGCAGCGGGATGAACTGGTGCCCGTGGCGTCGGTAGACGCGGCAGGCGCCAGTCCAGGTGAATACGATGAACCGAGTATGCATGGCCGTCCGCGTGATCTCGACAGTTGCCTGACTTGAAGCCACATTACCCCAGCACCCGTACCTTCCCTCTCGTTCCCGAGAAATTGCGATGCCGAAGCGACGCACCATCTACTACGACGATGCCCGCCACTTCTACCTGTGGAACTTTGAGCCACCGATGGATCTGCGCGATGCCTGGTTACCGATCGACCAGGTTGCCGGTACCGGGATTGACACCTTCATCTATGGCGTCTCCCGTGATGACGGCTTGTTCTACGATACCAAGGCGAGCACGATGTTCGGGTCTAACCGCGACTCGTTCGACGGCAACTACGAATGGAGGGCGTTCCACTGTCTGAGTAGCCTTGTCGAGCGTGGCTTGAGTCCGCTCAAGGTGCTCATCGATCGCGCCCACGCCAAGCAGATGGAGTTCATCGCCAGCTTGCGACTGGGCGCCTATGCCAGCATGCCCAAGGACTGGAGCACGAGAGACGGCGGGCGTGGCTGGGTGCACGAGGAGGTTCGTGCCCACCTCATGGGCATCGTCCGCGAGTTGGCCCTCGACTACCCAACGGACGGAGTCGAGTTGGATTTCGCAGCGCCTCCTGGTGGCTCATCACACTGCCTGCTGCCAGAAGATCACAAAGAGCACGGACACCTCATACCTGAATTTCTGGACAAAGCCGCCGACATCATCCGCAACCGACCCGGCGAGGCGGGGGTCATCGGTGCCCGGGTGTACCCGACGGAGCAGATAAACAAGGATGCCGGCTACGACGTGCGCGCCTGGCTGAAGAATGGTCTTGTCGACTATGTCGCGCCGCTGGTCTATGGCCACAATCTGCTCGACGCCGACATGCCGATCGAGTGGTTGATCGAGGCGGCTCATGATGCTGGTGCCGCCGTCTACCCGATTCTGATGCCCTACTACAACAATGAGCAGCGGCACTATTATGTGCGTGAGTTTGCTATCCCGGCGATGACACGGGCGGCGGTGGCCAACTACTGGGACAAGGGCTGCGACGGCATGTACGCCTGGTTCATGCGCTGGCCTCTGGGGGATGCCGAACGCAGTACCCTGTCAGAGCTTGGCGATCCGGACATGGTGGCCGAGGGCGACAAGCACTATGTCGTCAACCGGGCTACCAACTACACGAAGTTGCTGGGATTCGAGCGTCCGCTGCCGCAGGTGATCCCGGCGGCGAATCCCGACACACGCTACACGGTGCCCTTTTACATCGCCGACGATCCGTCTAGCGGTCGCATCACCAAACTCATCCTGCGGATTCATATGGGGGGCTTGGTTAGCGCCGACAAACTCACGCTGACACTCAACGGTCAATCGCTGGCCGGAGAGACCTGCTATCGCTCCCGGGCTCACACGTTCTTTCCCTACAACCAGTGGTTGGATGTACACCTGCAGGGTGTGCTGCCGCGCAAGGGAGCGAACACCTTGGACGTATCGCTGGACGAACGCCCGCCGAAGCTGGCCAGCGTGGTGACGATCGAAGACGTGGAGCTCATCGTCGAACACGGCGCCTATCCGACTGGGCTATAAACTGAACAACAGAGGACCGACTACTCGAAGGCAGTGAACCGTTCCAGCCGGTTGAAGTCGGGCTTTACGCACTCACGAGTCTGAACGATAAATGGAGCCATGATGATCGTCGATTACCTCAGCAACGCCCACAACTACTACGGCCTCGGACCTCGCATAGAGGCCGCGCTGCGCTACCTGCAGGATGACGACTTCGGCGATCTGGAAGAAGGCAGTTTTGTCTTCGACCTGGAGCAGGAAGGGCTGCGCGCGGTCCGCAGCAACTTCGAATCGCGCCCGATCGAAGGCGCCAAGTACGAGTTCCATCGCAAATCCATCGACGTGCAGCACTTCATCGAAGGTGAAACGCTGTGTGGTTGGGCCCACATCAGTCAACTGAAGCTGGAAGAGTACAACGCCGAAGAGGATTACGTCTTCGGCACGGGCCAGGGCGATCTGATCCGCGCCCGACCAGGGACGTTCTTCATCTTCGCCCCCCAGGACGGCCACATGGCCAACCTGCAACCGCCAGAGGCGAGCGGACCTGTGAAGATGAAGAAGTGCACGGTGAAGGTCGAACTCGACAATTCGAGCGCCTACTGCCAGTTGCCGTAGTCGCCGCGCCTCACTCGGCATGGCCTACAGGCCGATACGCACCCACTCGATCCCGGTTTGGTCGGCCTCCGGACCGGCGTAGTAAACGGCGATGATGTCGCCGGTCGCCGTCTCCGCCAGGGTCGGCAGGCCGACGGCGAATTCGTACATCTCGCTCCAGGCCTCTTTGAGTTCACGCCCAGCGCTGGTCGATGGCGGCGCTTCAGATCTATACAGTGTTAACTCAGAGCTCTGCGGCCAACTCGCACCGTCGTCGCCGCTGACGCGGATTTTGATTGCAGGCGCGCCCGTTCGGTCCACGTACACCAGGGCGATTCGGTTGTCGCGCAGGCATAGCGGCGGGCCGGCCTGCCCGGGCAAGCCGGGGTCCCAGATCGGCGACCAGGTGCGGCCGTGATCGCCCGAGCGGCTGGCGTGCATGTTGAGGTAGACGCCCTCCTGGGTGTCGAAGGTCCAAAACAGCTCCAACACATTCCCATTCGATAGCACCACGGGCCGGTGATCCCAGTAGAATATTCGACGGGTAGGGTCATGCGCGACGATGGCGTGTTCGGGCCAGGATCGACCCTCGTCTGGCGAGTACATGAAAGCGGCGAAATGACGCGACGGGGAGTCGTCGCCTTGCGGTTTGCTCAGCTCGATCGGAAACGCCAGGTCGCCATTGGCCAGGCGCAACAATGGCGCCGTCGGACCGGTCACCGACTCGTCGAACTCGAACGGCGGTAGTTGTCCCGGCTTTGACCAGGACTCCCCACCATCGAATGATCGGCTCAAGAAGAAGCGGCCCCCCTGGACACCGCTATCGCTGGCGGAAAACAGCTTCCGCTTGGGCTCGGAGCGGTCGACCCACTTGATGGCCGCGAGCAGACTCCCATCCTCTAGAAGAGTCATCTTGAGGCCGCGAAAATCGCCCCGGCAACCCTCAATCTCCGGTGTGATGAGCGGTCGTGCCGGCTCACTCCAGGATCGCCCTTCATCATCGGACCAAATCAACGACAGGTGGCCGTCACCGTCGCTCTTTTTTTTGGTCGTGCGCAAAGAGCACAACCAGCGGCCGTCCGGCATGACCACGATGATCGGCGCCGTGGCACATTGATGGTCGCCACCGGCGCCCCCAGAAAAAGCAGTGCCTCGGTCTACGATCGGCATGGACATTCACCTACACTATTGGAGGGTGGTTGGGGATCGAAGATTAAATGAGCCCTAAAGGACCGACTTACACCAGGAAAACTTGATGACTGACGGAAAACACCGAGTGGCACAGATAGGCTGTGGCCAGAAGGCTACATCCCACGCGCGCAGTCATGTCCTCGTCGGTCGCTCCGAGATCGTTGCGGCCGCTGACCCGGACGAGGAGAACCTGGCGTTGTTCTGCGAGCGCTTCGGCGTGCCCGGGTACATTGACCACCGGGAGTTGCTCGCAAAGGAAGAGTTCGACATTGCTTCAGCCATCCTGAACCCACGCAACAACCCCGGCATCGTCATCGATTGCGCCCAGGCACCGGGAATCAAGGCGATTCAGAGCGAAAAGCCGATCGCCGAGCGGCTTTCGGATGCCGACGCCATGGTTGCAGCCTGCAAAGCCAACGGCGTGTGGTACGCATGCGGGGATGTCGAGCGCAACTGGTCCGACTACTGGAAGG
>Ga0115002_10003544_pt1 | contig 19415 bp, 20 predicted proteins | sample ArcticOcean_MG_C_8_FD_89576 | JGI IMG/M metagenome (GOLD analysis project Ga0115002, IMG submission 89576) | Marine microbial communities from western Arctic Ocean - ArcticOcean_MG_CB11_86 | ecosystem: Environmental > Aquatic > Marine > Oceanic | place: Arctic Ocean: Canada Basin | collected... | reverse complement strand
CAGCCAGATTACGGCGGTGTCCAATTCTACACCACAGCGGTTGTATATTGAAGGGCAATGTGAAGCACGGGGTTTGAGCAATGTGGTTGTGATTACGTCTGATATGAATGATTTTGAAGCGATAGAGGTATATGACCGTGTTGTGTCTGTGGAGATGTTTGAGCATTTACGCAACTATCGGGTGATGTTGCATCGCATTGCTGGCTGGTTAAAAGAAGATGGCCAGGTTTTTATTCATGTGTTTACGCATCGTGATTTTCCCTATCAATTTGAAACCACGGGTGAGAACGATTGGATGGGCAAGCTGTTCTTTACGGGTGGCATTATGCCCTCGGACGATTTGTTTTTGTATTTCCAAGATGATGTGAGCATCATAGATCATTGGGCCGTTGATGGACGCCATTATGCCAAGACAGCAGATGCTTGGTTGGCCAATATGGATCGGCATAAAACTGAGATATTGAATATTTTAGGTGACCATTATGGTGAGGCAGAACGCGATGTGTGGTTTCAGCGTTGGCGTATTTTTTTTCTGGCTTGTTCGGAGTTGTGGGGGTTCAATGAGGGTCAGGAATGGTGGGTTTCGCAGTATCGATTTTCAAAAAAAACAGTGCCAGTGGTTGCCCCTCAGATTGTATTGGATGCTGTGTCGGTGCATTAGAAGTATGATTCTATCTATTTGAACGGATATGATATGGGTTTTGCAAAAGGTGTTTTGGGCCTTTCGGGTGTGTTATTTGTGTGGGTTGGTTTGGTGTTTTTGATTGATTTTGGGCGTGGTAGCCTTGTGGTGGGAAGAATGATAAGGCCCATACTATTAATAAATGTTATTAAATGAGTATAAAAAGTAGAAGAAAAACTTGACAAAATGTATTTTGTATTCTACATTGTCAATGGTTGTAATACATGTCATGAGTTTTTAGAATAAAATCTAATATTTTTCGAGGTTGTTATGGAACATAAAGATCAGGTTGATATTGAGCGCCAAGCAGATTTGGGTTTGCTGGCTTTGGTTTATGCGATGGCAGAAGAAGAAGGCAAGGCCGATCATATTCGGGCCATTGCACGTGCCAAATATGAGGTTGCTGTTCGCCGTGAGGTGAAAGAAGCAGTCATGGCGTAGTTTTCACACCCATCAATATGGGTGTATAAGGCAGATTCGAGCGTATCCCTCCACGCTTGGATCTGCCTTTTTTATTTATATATCGAGGAGGTTGCGGATTTTGGTCAGGAAGTTTTCGGGGGAAAAAGGCTTTTGGATGAATTGAATGCCAGATTCTAAGATGCCGTGTGGGCCGAGTTCATCGTCGGTATAACCAGACATATAAAGTACTTTTAGGTCTGGGCGATCAGAAAGAAGCTGGTTGGCGAGTTCTCTGCCACTCATTTTGGGCATGATCACATCGGTAATGAGAAGGTCAAAGGCTGTGCTGTTTTTTTGCCAAATACCAAGGGCATCTGTACCATTGGGTGCGTCGATGATTGTGTAGCCATATCTGGACAGTACTTTTTGAATCCAGACACGGACTTGATATTCGTCTTCTACGAGCAGAATGGTTTCTTTACCGCTTACAGTTTCATTTGCAAATGATGGTTCTTCTGTCTTCTTGTTTTGCTGCTCTACTTGAGGTAAATAGGTGTTGAATGTTGTGCCTTTGCCTTCCTCGCTTTCTACGTCGATGTATCCGCCACTTTGAATCACAATATCATATACAGTTGCAAGACCCAAGCCTGTGCCCTTGCCTTTTTCTTTGGTTGTGAAAAAGGGTTCGAATATTTGGTCGCGAATTTCGGGGCTTATGCCTTGGCCCGTGTCGTGTACCGAAAATAAAACATAGGGACCGGGTTGAATATCACCCCATTGCTTGGCCTGGTTGGGCGTGATGTGGGTGTTGAGAGTTCTATCGTTAAAGAACCGCCCTGAGGCATGGCATCTCGGGCATTGATGACAATATTGAGGATTACTTGTTCTAATTGCCCCGGATCTGCTTCGACAAAGCTGGAACGGGCGTGAAGGCGTAATTTGAGATCGATATTTTCACCGATTAAACGACTCCACATCTTTTGCAAGTCTGTGGTCACTTGATTGAGATCTACAACTTCGGGTTGTATCACTTGGCGGCGACTAAAGATTAAGAGTTGGTTGGTCAAAGCGGATGCGCGATTGCCTGCTTTTTGGATTTCTTCGATAAACTCGCGGTTTGGGTCGGTTGTTTGTAAGACATCCAAGAGTATTTTGCTGTAGCCGTTAATGACTGTGAGTAGGTTGTTAAAGTCGTGGGCGACCCCCCCTGCAAGTTTGCCAATGGCTTCCATCTTTTGAGATTGGCGCAATTTTTCTTCGCTTTGTGCGAGGGACTCTTCGGCTTGTTCACGGCGCTGTTCGTTTTGCTGGGCTTCAATGATGGCGCCACAGGTAACGAGAAAGGGGGCGAGGAAGTCAATGATGGGTTGGTCATAACCCTGTTTGCGATTGGCAATGCCGACCATTCCCACAATGTTGTTTGCACTGAAAAAGGGGATGCCTAAAAATGCATCGAGAGGAGGGTGACCCTCGGGAATGCCCGTGCGACGTGGATCGGTTGCTGGGCTGTTTGCAATGACCGGTTTTTCTGTGGTCATGACGGATCCAAAGAGAGACTTGAGGTTGACGAATTCCAGCCCTTGGGGTGCATTTTCTTCATAAAACGCCCGGGTTTCATCATTCCAGGCAATGTTGGTGATGGCATGGGTTTTGAGATAGGGTTCATTCTTTGGGGTATGAAGCACTTCGCCAATAAAACCGTATTCACTTTGGGTTAGATTTAGAAGGTCTTGGAGGAGTTCCTCAAAGAGTGTTTTGGTGTCTACTTTTTCGATGTATTGCGTTTGTGCGTGTCGGAGGCCTTCTAAGAGCATGTTGCTTTGGTGGAGGTCTTTTTCGGCACTTTGTCGAATTGCAATTTCGTTTTGGAGATTTTGATTGGCTGTTTGGAGGTCTTTGGTTCTTGTTTTAATTCGTTGTTCTAATTCTTCATTAAGTTTGCGAACTTTCTGTTCGCTTTCTTGGAGGGCTTTGTTTTGGCTTTCAACTGTTTCGAGGTCTTCGAGACGGACAAGGCCGATGGCAAAGAGGATTGCAACGTCGCGGAATAGTACCTGGATATGCTCGGGGAAGGCTTGTTTTTGTAGGCTTTGTAGGGTTAGGATGCCTTGTGCAAAAGGGATGTCGACAAAACTCATGAGATGAAAGTCTTCGAACCGTTTGCGGAAGGCCTCGGGATAACCCCCTCCACGGGCATTTAGATCTTTTTCGTAAAAAGTGCACCCTTCTTTCCAACGCCTGACCAGCCCATGGCGACCGGGTTCTATGGTGTCACCGATTACCTTATTTTGCCAAACGCGATGGGTTTTGAGGGTGCCTTGCTCGGCATCGATAATTTGATGTACGGCCATTGCGTCTGCGGGGATATTTAGCTTATGTAATTCACTCAGACAGGTTTGCATTACCTTTGAGAGGTCTGCTGGTTTATTCATTTCTTGCACGGCCAGGCTGATGTTGAGCAGGGCCTCTATGGTGGTATGATTGTCTGTTTTGGATTCGATGGGCATGCATTTGTTCTCAGAGGATTTTACGCTTTGGTTTTTAAGATTCTATGAGCAATTGTTTAACGGCCTTGATCAGTTCTGTGGGGTCTATGGGTTTGGTAAATGTGCGTTTTGCACCAAACGCTTGCGCTTGTTTCAAAAAGTCAACTCGGCCTTTGGCACCCCCACCAGAAATGGCAATGACTTGGGTATTGATCGATAGACTTTTGAATTCCATTAGAATTTCGAGACCATCTTTTTCGGGCATGAGGATATCGGTGATGACGAGTGCTGCGGGTTTTTCCTCATGGATCTTTAAAGCTTCTATCCCATTGGTTGCGGTTCGCACTTGGTATCCGGCTCTTTCGAGTGTGATGCGGAGAAACTTGCGAACCAAATCGTCGTCGTCTACAATGAGAATATCTTGGGTTGCTTGGGTGGCCACTTTTGTTCTCCTATTGGTACTTTTTGATCGTGTGGCGATGAAAAATTCTGTCTGTGTTGTTTGGTATAAGGAAAAAGTATGCCAAAACGACGAAATGATCCTTAGATACATAAAATCAATACGTTATGGTTTTTAAAAAATTCACAAATAACATAAATTGGTGAATTGACCAGGAATTGTGCGAATTGGCGAACATGAACTATTTGATGGGCGGTGGATATATTTTAAGCATTTAGAACTTCGCGGATGGTTTGGGTGAGTGTTTTTGGAGAAAAAAGTTTGCGAATAAAGGGGATATTGGGTTCCAGTGTGATATGTTTGGCAATTTCTGCTGGGGCATGTCCGGATACGAAAATCACTTTTAGGTTGGGGTATTCTTTTGTTATTTGTTGTGCCAATTCTGGGCCACTTGTGCCTGGCATGACAATGTCGGTGATTAATACATCAATGTGAGGACTGTGCGTGGCAATCAAATCGAGTGCATCTTTTCCTTCATATGCTTCAAAGACGCGATAGCCTTGTCTGGTCAGGGCTTCTTTTGTTAGTGTGCGAACAGTGTTTTCATCTTCGACGAGTAGGATGGTTTCTGTACCTGCAGATGTGTCTTCTGGTGTGGTGTCGATGTTTGACTCGATGGCGGGTATTGGTTCGCTGGCTTGAGGAAGGTAGATGTGAAAGGTGGTTCCTTTACCGACTGTTGTTTCGACATCGATGCACCCATTGCTCTGGTTGATGAGGCCATAAATCATTGACAGGCCAAGACCGGTCCCATCACCTTGTTCTTTGGTGGTGAAAAAGGGCTCAAAGATGTGGGGTAGGGTATCGGCATCTATGCCTGTGCCTGTGTCGCTGACAGATATGCGAACAAAGGGGCCGGGTTGGATGTTGTCAAATCGCTCGGAAAATGGGGTATCGACATTGACATTGGCCGTTTCAACTGACAAATTGCCACCGCGTGGCATTGCATCTCGGGCATTGATGGCTAAGTTGGCAATCACTTGATTGAGTTGGTTGAAATCGGCTTTTACATTGTTGAGATTTGATTTGAGGGTGATGGACAGATGAATGCTTTCGGGAATAAGGCTTCTGAGCATGGTCTGGGTTTTGGCCACCAAATCGTTGAGGTCGAGAACTTCGGGGTGCAACGTTTGGCGGCGGCTAAAGGAGAGCAAGTGGTGGGTGAGAACAGCGGCTCGGGTGCCGGCTTCGTGAATTTCTTTCAGGTCTTCATATAAAAGGCTTTTTGGATCAAGGTCTGTTAAAGCATTGCTTGAGTACCCATTGATGACTGTTAAGAGGTTGTTGAAATCGTGAGCAATGCCGCCTGCGAGGTGCCCTATGGCCTCCATTTTTTGTGCCTGACGAAATTGTGCTTCGCTTTCTTGCCGGATACGCATTTCTGTTTGGAGCAATTCGTTGGCTTTTTGGAGTTCTGAGGTGCGCTCTTTTACGCGTTGTTCTAGTTGTTGCTTGTTTTGTTGTACGGCACTGTAGAGTCGGGCGTGTTCGAGGGCAATGGCTAGTTGATCGAGCAATGGTTTAAAGGCTTCGATGCGTTGGAGTGTGTAATCTTTTAGGGAAATGTGACTGCCCGTGGCCAAGACAGCCGTTACTTGGTTGTTGAATATGACCGGCATAAAATAGGCCACTCTGGTGCGGTAGGACTCGATCACTTCTTCGAGGGTATATTTTGTGCGATTGATGTATCGTTCTTTGTCCCACCCTTCGATGACTTGAAAGCGGCCTGTGCGCGCGACCTCGGGGACAACATCAGGATCGTTTATATCGTATTTTATATTGAGAAATTCATCGTAAGGCTCTTTTGATGGATCGGGGCGTATGCGGCCTCGAACTATTTCGATTGTGTTTGTGTCGAGGTTGACCAGAGATACCGATAGGCTGCGAAAAATGTTGTTGTCGACAATGTGTTTGACCAGGTTGTCGATAATTTGGTCGGTGTTGAGTGAAGACAGGGTGAGTTGGCCAATGCGGTGAAAGGCGGTTAAGAATTGTTCTTTTTCACGGAGTTCCTCAGCTAGTCGTTCCAGGTCAATCAAGTCTTTGAAGCGGGAGAATCCCAGAGATAGAATTTCGGCGATTTGTTTGAGGAATTCGATATCATTGTCGGAAAATGCATTGGCGTGAATGCTATGGGTGGAGATGACACCCTGTGAAAAAGGGATGTCGATGAAGGAAACAACGGGCACGCCCCCGAGTCGGGTGCGCATGTTTGCAACCCAATCGGCAGAATGGTTCACTTCAATATTGCGATCGTAGTGGGTTGTATTTTGCTTCCAGGTATTTGTTATGCTCTTACTTTTGCGGCGTTGGGCCAAGTCAATGGTGCCCATTTTGTTGAGTCGATATGTTTCGACCATGCGTGCGGTTGGGTTGAGAATGCGGTGGACTGCAAGGGCCTGGATATCTATCCCCATTTTTTCGATTTCGGCCAAGCAGGCCTGTAAGACGCCTTCAAGATCGGCGTGGCGTTGCGTGGCCTGTACGGCTTTGCTGATTTGCATGTGGGCGTCAGAATATTGGATGTGTTGTGGCATGGCATGATCCACTGAGTGATAGGTTCAAAACTTGCTTATAAAATACTTGCTTATAAAATACTTGCTTATAAAATACTTGCTTATAAAATACTTGCTTATAAAATACTTGCTTATAAAATACTTGCTTATAAAATAATGGAATAAAATTGGGACATGCAAGGTATAAAAAGTGCGGGGCATTATACATTTAGTCCAGTTATAAGTCATTGAGCAACACGAATTGGATATATAGGGGGTATATTATAATGAGTAGGGAGAACTTTCTTATTCCCTCAACCATAGAGGCGATTGGTTCTACGCCGCTGGTTGAATTAAGTAGGATAAGCAAAGACTTAGATGGCAGGCTTCTTGTGAAGCTGGATTATTTGAATCCTGGATTTTCTAAAAAGGATCGGATTGCTCGGCAGATTATAGAAGATGCGGAAAATAGCGGTGAACTTGAATCTGGGCAGACGGTTGTGGAGTTGACCAGTGGTAATACGGGTACAGGTTTGGCAATTGTATGTGGGGTGAAGGGGTATCCTTTTGTGGCGGTGATGTCTAAGGGGAATTCCAGTGAGCGGGCGCGTATGATGCGGGCTTTGGGGGCTGAGGTTGTGCTTGTTGATCAGTTGGCAGATTCCATCTCGGGTCAGGTATCGGGTGGGGATTTGGCGCTTGTTGAAGAAAGGGCACAGATTTTGGTAAATGAAAGAAAGGCGTTTCGTGCGGATCAGTTTCAATTGGCAGGTAATTTCAGAGCGCATTATCTGCATACAGGGCCTGAATTCATCAAACAATCGAATGGGATTATTCAGGGTTTTTGTGATTTTGTTGGATCTGGGGGCACATTTGCAGGATGTGCAGCGGCATTTAAAGCGCATGATTCGACCATTCAGTGTTTTGTTGTTGAACCAAAGGGTTCGGCGGTGTTGGCTGGCAAGACGGTTATAAACCCTAACCATCGTATTCAGGGCGGTGGATATTCCAAAGCGGATCTCCAGTATCTGAAAACGGAGTATATGGATGGTTTTGTAGAAATAGGCGATGGAGAAGCCATTCAAATGGCGAGGAGACTTGCTCAAGAAGAAGGTATTTTTGCGGGGTTTTCGTCGGGCGCGAACGTTGCTGCGGCTATTCAGCTTCTAAAGGGGTCGTTGAAAGGGAAAGTGGTTGCGACCATGATCAACGATTCGGGATTGAAATATCTCAGTACTGATTTGTGGGCGCCCTAACAGGCAACAAATCAATTGAAGAAGGAGGCAACTGGTGAGTGTACATATGACGCAGCAGCATTTGTCCCAGGCCCAGGTGTTGGTAGGTAGGAGCCACAAGAATGGTGGACTGGCACCTGTGGATCTCGACCGCTTTTGGGAAGACGATCAAAAGGCTTTGGCCGATCCGTGGAGCGGGTCTTGCCCTCAGGTGCCTTTGGGCATTCGTATGGGTGCGGAATGTGCTTTTCACGAATTTGGGGTAAAAGAAGAATGGTACAAGCTGAGACATGATGATGCCTACCTTCTTCCTTTGTCGCGGCGATATAATGATGCGGTAGAAAAGATTGTTGGACGGCGTTTGTTAAATGAAACACCGTCAAACCCAGATTTGCAGTGGCCAGAGACCAAAGCATTATCCGAGATTTTTGAGGCAGAAAATCGTTGGGAAGACATGTCGTATTGGTTGATGCAATTGGCACGTAATCCCGATGAACTCGCAGCTCTTCTTGATCGGGTAGAAGCGCGCTTGGAGAACTTGCGAGAATTTATGTTGCCACCCGATTGGGATCAGGCGCGAGACCGTATTATGGCATTGGGTGGAAAGGCGCCGCTTTATCGCGCACAACGGGGACCTGTGACGTTTGCGATGTCGATTTATGGGGTTGAAAACTTGATCTATTTGATTGTTGATCATCCAGATCTGGCCTTGCGGTTCTCTCATTTGATTGGACGTGCCATGCTCGAACGGGCACGCATATTGGATAGAGAAGGGGGTTATAGTGAAGAAAATGCCCCACGAGGTTTTTATTGGCTTGATGACAATTGTGCGATGTTGAATGCAGAGATGTATGCATTTTTTGGGTATCCCATTTTGGAGAAAGTCTTCAATCGATATTGCCCCAATCCTGAAGATCGAAGAGGACAGCACTCAGATTCTGACATGGGGCATTTGTTGCCTTTGTTGGGCAAGTTGGCATTGACGACGGTAAATTTTGGTCCAAACTTAAAGGTTTCGGAGATTCGTGAACACTTGCCCAAAGCGGTTATTCATGGACAATTGGCGCCGTTCATATTTAGCCGCAATGAAGAAGTGAATATGGTGGCTGAGTTGTTACGCGATTTTGAAATGGCGCGTGAAAAACGAGGGTTGGTCTTTGCAACGGCGGGCAGTATTAATGATGGGTCACGACTGAGTGGTATGCGGTTGATTATGGCTGCCATTCAGGAGTATGGGCGGTACAATTGATACGACACTGTTTGTGGTCATCACCTTTGAAGCGAATCTTGTGCTGAATGAATGCGCATAGGATTCGCTTTTTTATTGGACAGGATATGATTTTGTTTGCATCCTATCATAGCTTTGTTGTCTATAGAACACCCATGGAAACACACGGAACCCTTACGGAGGGAGTATAGATATGGCCTATCGCATTGGATTGATTGGCAATCGAGCGCATCAGAATTCTTTTGGGCCTGTGTGGCACAGCCGCTCGGATTGTGAAATTGTTGCGGCGGCGGAGCACAACATAGAGAAAGGTCGCGCGCTAACGGATCTGTATGGTGTTGACGTTGTAACCGATTATGATGCGGTGTTGAATGATCCGGATGTGGATATTGTGTCGATTTGTACAGATTTTTATTTAAAACGGCCTTTAATTCAAAAGGCTGTTGCCAACGGCAAGCACGTATTGGTTGACAAACCTCTGGGGCGCACGGCAACCGAAGCGCAGGAAATCTTTGATGCGGTGTCTGCGTCGAACTCTAAACTCGTTGTGGCCTATCCGTTGCGTTTTATGCCTGCAATGATTCGGTTGAAGCAGGCCATTGATAGTGGTGAGTTTGGACATGTGGTGGCCTATGCGCATAACAGTGTGAAGCAATTTGACGGTGATCTGATGACTTATGTGAGTTACCCGACACCCATGCGGCAAAATGGTGGGGGCGAGTTGATGAATTTGGGGAGTCATGCGGTGGATTATCTGTATTGGCTGTTTGGGTTGCCGAATCGTGTGATGTGTCGGATGCACAATGTTTATTTTGAGGAATACAAAGCTTTTGGTTCTGAAGATATTGCGACACTGTGGTGTGAGTATGATGAAATGGTGGCGACGTTGACATTGGGACGGTCAATTGCAAAAGATAAGAGCGTAGAGGCAGACGCGATTAATGTGACGGGAAACGGCATTTCGGCACAGATTACGCGCAAGTCGCTTGTGGTGAATGGCGACCCGATAGCTGTTGAACCGCCCCCACAGACGATGGTGGCACCCTGTGTACAGCATTTGATTGACTGTATTGAAAACGATGTGGAACCCTTGACGGGTATTCATAACGGTCTTGCTGTGATGCAAATGAAAATGGCGGCGTATCAATCGGCACAGAGTGGGCAGATTGTAGAGTTTCCACTTAAGGATGTGAACCATCCGCTGATTGATGTGTCGGAACAAACGCTGGATATTTTGTTGGATTAGAGTTCGGTGATACGAAGTTGGATAACGGCTTTAGATTTATGAAATAAGAATCAAAAAATAAAAACTTACCCCATTGAGGCGAGAAAAAAGAGCGGATTTTGTGCTGAGATGATCAGGATGGAGTCTGCTTTTCATTTGGTAAGTAGATATTGACTTTAGAGATATCTTGGGTATGCTATTTTGTAGGTTAAATATCATGGGTTTGATGTCATTCATACAGGGAAAATATGATTCAAAGTGCGCGCATTCAGATGATGAAAGATGGGGCTGGAGAAAATGGGCAGTATGTGTTGTATTGGATGCAGCAAGCGCAACGGGTGCGTTATAATCATGCATTGACGTATGCAATTGAGGAGGCGAATACACGCAATTTGCCAGTGGTGGTGGTGTTTGGGGTGACGGATGATTATCCTGAGGCGAATGAGCGACATTATGCATTTATGCTTGAAGGTTTGCGTGATGTGTCGATTGCATTGAAAAAGAAGAAAATTCAGTTTGTGTTGCAGCATCAATCACCCGATGAAGCCGCGTTGTCTTTGGCGAAGGATGCAGCATTTTTGGTGATGGACAGGGGGTATTTGAAGATTCAGAAATTGTGGCGATCTCGTGTGGTGAAAGAGGTTTCGTGTGGTGTGGTGCAGGTAGAAACGGATGTGGTGGTGCCTGTGGATGTGGTGACAAACAAAGAAGAATACGCGGCACGAACCATTCGGCCTAAGATTCATCGGATATTGGAAGATTATTTGATGCCAGTGGATGAGATCGCCGTGAAAAAGTCTTCTTTGAAGATGATATTTGAGGGTTTGGACGTATCGGATGTGGATGGCGTGTTGGCGAAGATGAAAATTGACCGTAGTGTGGGGCGTGTGGATACGTTTGTGGGAGGAGAAAAAGCGGCACAAAAGATGTTGAAGGCATTTTTAGAATTGCGATTAGATGGGTATTCGGTAAAACGCAACGATCCCAATCTCAATGGGGTATCGCATATGAGCCCCTATTTGCATTTTGGTCAGATATCACCGTTGGATATTTTGTTGCAGATGCAAGATGTGGCGGGTGAGACAGAAGATACGGAAGTGTATTTGGAAGAGTTGGTGGTGCGCCGAGAATTGAGTATGAACTTTGTGAATCAGAACCCCAATTATGATCGGTATGATGCCTTACCCGAATGGGCAAAAAAGACATTGGCCAAACACGAAGATGATGTGCGAGATTATGTGTATGATTTGGAGGTTTGGGAAGCAGCTGAAACGCACGACCCGTATTGGAATGCTGCGCAAATGGAAATGCTGAAGACGGGTAAGATGCACAATTATATGCGTATGTATTGGGGTAAGAAGGTCATTGAGTGGAGCGAAACGCCACAACAGGCTTTTGAGACGATTTTGTATTTAAATAACAGGTATGAACTGGATGGGCGCGATGCCAATTCTTTTACGGGTGTGGCCTGGTGTTTTGGCAAACACGATCGCCCGTGGAAAGAAAGGCCTGTTTTTGGGATGGTGCGGTATATGAATGCGAAGGGGTTGCAGCGGAAGTTTGATGTGGATGGGTATGTGGTGAAGGTTGGAAAACTGTGAAAAGAGAGACTTTTAACAGACAGTAAGTAGGAGAAGTTGGATGACGGTTTTGTTGATTCATGTAATGGCGACTTGGTATATGATGGGGGTGATTTGGTTTGTGCAGGTGGTGCATTATCCCTTGATGAAGCGTGTGGGGGAGGGGGACTATGATGTGTATCAAGCAGAGCACATGAAACGGACGACGTGGGTTGTGGGGCCAGGGATGGTGGTGGAGGCATTGACTGGGGTATGGTTGTTATATGTGGGCACATCGATGGTGTTGTGGGTGGGTTTGGGGTTGTTGTTGGTGATTTGGGTGTCGACTGTTTTGTTGCAAGTGCCGCGACATAATCGATTGCTTCAGAGATTTGATACTGAAAATCATGTTGTCTTGGTGCAGACAAATTGGATTCGGACCATTGCTTGGACTGTGCGTGGTCTATTGGGCTTTTGGATGCTCAAAACTGTGTAAAGGGTTGCGTTGACAGGTTGATGGGGATTGTATAAGTTAAATGCCTCTTTATACATTATTGAACACGAAGTTGAAAATAGAGAGATTGTTCAGATAGGAAGTTGTTGGATTGAACGTGATAGATCAAAACACGCATATATCGAAGCATAGAGAGTGATGCAATGTCTTTACCGCTAAGTGAAGCAATTTGTAAATATTGGGTGCCGTGGCAGAAATTGGATTGGCCGATTGATTGGAAAAGTGTATTTGGTCGGTCGGGTGATTTGGTGGTGGAGATTGGGTTTGGCAACGGTCAATTTTTGGTGGATTTGGCACAGGCATATCCAGACCGAAATTTTGTGGGCATTGAACGGGCGTGGGCTTCGGTTGTTCGGTTGTTTAAACGGTTGGAAGCTTTGGGGCTGGATAATGTGCGGGTGTTAGAAGCGGATGCTGCATTTGGGATGCGTCATTTGTTTGGGCCCAAATCGTTGCAGGAAGTGTACCTCAATTTTCCCGATCCGTGGCATAAAGAGCGACATCATAGTAGGCGGTTGGTGCAAGGGCCTTTTGTTCGTACATTGGCCGAGCGTTTGGTTGGAAAGGGTTCGGTGACGATTGCTACAGATCAGGTGGAGTATGCTGCGTGGATTGCTGAGGTTTTGGAAGGGCAATCTGATTTGTGTTCAAAGCATGAGACAACGTGGCTTGATTTTGTGGGGGGGCGTCGGCCAACGAAGTATGAAGAGAAAGCATTGCAATCGGGTGTGCCGATTCATTATTTTGAATGGCAACAGAACAGCAATTTGAATGGTTCCATAGAAGTGGATAAGGTGGGTGATATGCCAAATGTAATTTTGGAAGGTGTGGTTGATCGGGAACAGGTTTTGGTGGGTGTTGAGCGGCAGGTTTGGCACGAGACGTATAAAGATGTGTCTGTGGTGGTTAAGATGATGGATGTGTATGGGCATTTGGAGGAGGATCATCGGTTGGTTTCGGTGATGGTTCGGGAGGGGGAGTTGGCGCAGTATTTTGGGGTTTCGGTGGTGTTTCGGGAGGTGGATGTGTTGGTGAAGTTGGCATCTATTGGGCAGCCTCGGGCGACGTGGGGGGTGAAGTTTGCGGTGAAACAAATCGCGAATTTGGTATGTGATGTATCTGAGGGATTGCGCGTGAAGTCGAGTACAATTGATATTTAATTGGGTTTTGGGATATGTTGAACGATTCTTCAAAAAATAAAAAAGAATATATCTTGGTCACTGGTGTGACGGGATATGTGGGTGGGCGTTTGGTGCCTCGGTTGCTTGAAGCGGGTTACCGGGTTCGTTGTATGGTACGTGATAAAACCCGCTTAGAAGGTCGGCCTTGGTTTGATGATGTGGATGTGGTTGAGGCTGATGTTTTAAAGCGTGAAACTTTGATACCTGCCTTGGCTGGGATTGATGTGGCGTATTATTTAATTCACAGCATGACCAGTGATGCAAGTGATTTTCACAGTCGTGATTTGTTGGCAGCCCGTCAATTTGGACAAGCAGCAGAAGATGCCCAGGTAAAAAGAATTATTTATTTGGGGGGACTGGGTGACCCCGATGCAGATTTGTCGAAGCATTTGAGATCACGGCAAGAGACGGGGAAGGCATTGGGTGAATTTGGGGTACCTGTGACCGAATTTCGTGCAGCTGTGATCGTGGGATCTGGTAGTTTGTCATTTGAAATGATTAGATATTTGAGTGAACGCTTGCCGGTTATGATTTGTCCGCGCTGGGTTGCCACGCGTACACAGCCTATTGCGATTCGTAATGTGTTGGATTATTTGGTCGGTGCATTATCTGTTCCTGAGAGTGCGGGGCAGGTGGTTGAAGTTGGTGGTGCAGATGTTTTAACCTATGGCAAAATGATCAAGACGTATGCACAGGTGCGTGGGTTGCGTCGGTGGTTGATTTCTGTGCCCGTCTTAACACCGGCGTTGTCTTCTTATTGGGTGCATTGGGTAACGCCGATTTCAGCGAATATTATTGGGCCATTGATTGCGGGGTTGCGCAATGAGGTGGTAGTCCGTGATGATAAAGCCAAAAGTATGTTTCCAAAGATCAAACCTGTTTCTTATCGCGAAGCTGTTGAATTGGCATTGACGCGGTTGCAAGTGGGGGATATAGAATCGGCCTGGACTGATGCACTTGCGACCAGTCGAGGTGATGTGCCCCCTGTGGTTTTGAAGAATGATCAAGGTATGATTGTGGAGCGTCGGCAAGCAGTGGTTGAGGCATGTCCTGAAAAGATTTTTCGTGTGGTTACTGGAATGGGTGGAAAACGCGGCTGGTTTTTTGCCAATTGGACCTGGGAGATTCGTGGTTTGTTAGATCGCGCGATTGGGGGTGTTGGGTTGCGACGTGGGCGACGAGATCCAGATGTGGTGCGTGTGGGAGATGCGTTGGATTTTTGGCGGGTTGAGGCTGTTGAATCGGCACGCTTGATGCGGTTGCGAGCCGAGATGGAAGTGCCGGGACGTGCATGGTTGCAATTTGAGATCAAATCATTGGAGAATCAAAAAGCACAGCTTTTTCAGACGGCATTTTTTGCCCCAAAGGGGGTGTGGGGCCTTTTGTATTGGTATGTACTATACCCTGTACATGCGTTGATTTTTTCTGGTATGATTCGCCAGATTGTGTTGCGGGCAGAAAAAATGGACGATCAAAACGAGGACAAGTGATGAGTCAAAACAGTGTTTCTGAAGCAACGTTTAAGTTGCGGCTTGGGGTGAGTGGGTGTTTGTTGGGGGAAGAGGTTCGGTATAATGGCGGGCATAAGCATATGCATTATTTGACCCATGCCTTGGGTGCATATGTGGATTGGGTGTCGGTATGCCCTGAAGTGGAGATGGGGATGGATACACCCAGAGAATCGATTCGGTTACAGGGAGATGTTGAAGATCCTCAGTTGGTGGGACCGAAATCGGGCACAGATCATACGGTGGCGATGAAGACATGGGCAAAATCTAGATTGGATGATTTGGCGTTGTTGGATTTACATGGGTATGTGTTGAAGAAGGATTCACCGAGTTGTGGGTTGTTTCGGGTGCGGGTCTACAATATTAAAACAGGGATTCCCACACGTGAGGGACAGGGAATTTTTGCGCGGGCATTGATGGAGCGGATGCCATTTTTGCCAATAGAGGAAGAGGGGCGGTTGAATGATTTGCCTTTGCGGGAAAATTTTATTGAGCGTATGTTTGCTTATTATCGTTTGAAGCAGATGATAAAAGAAAATCCAACGCCGGGTGGGTTGGTGGCGTTTCATTCGGGTATGAAGATGAGTATTTTGGCACACAGTCCAGAACATTATCGGGAGATGGGTCAATTGGTAGCGTTGGGCAGTAAGATTGCGTGGGATGAGATGATTGGGAGATATGGACAATTGATGATGACGGGTTTGCAAGTGATGAGTACGCAGGGAAAACATGTGAATGTGTTGATGCATTTGATGGGATTTGTGAAAGATAAGATGTCGGGACAGGATAAGACTGAGATATTGGAGGTGTTTGAGTCCTATCGGACGAGGTTTTTGCCTTTGATTGTACCGATCACTTTATTGAAGCATCATTTGAATCGGAATGAAGTGCCGGAGTGGGTATTGGAGCAGGTATATTTGAATCCCTATCCTGCGGAGTTGATGTTGCGTAATCATGTTTAGGGAGAAGGGGGATCTGTAGATTTTTTGCCTGATTGTTTTTTTGGTTTCCTTCAGCGACATACTTTTGCAACGACGCAAAAGTAGGCAAAAAGTCGTTCCTCAAGTGCCAGGAGAGCTGATTTTCCGCAAATACCCTCAGGGGATACAAAAGATAAAGTGGCCTACGAGAGTGGGTGAGGTTAAAAAGAAAGGGTGGGTATGAAACAAATTTATTGGGTGAGGCATTGTCAGGCTTTGGGTCAACCGCCAGAGATGGCATTGACTGATTTGGGGTGGGAACAAGCGAAGGGGTTGGCGGGGTTTTTGGAGAATCGGGGGATTGAGCGGATAGTGTCGAGTCCATTTGTGAGGGCGCGGGAGTCGGTGGTGCCGTTGGCGAGGCGACTTGGGTTGGAGATTGAGATTGATGGTCGGTTGGCGGAGCGTTGTGTGGGGGATTGGGGGGTGGATTGGGAGGTGGATGAGGCGCGTGCGCTGGCGGAATTTGGGCGGACGTTTGAGGATTTGGATTTGAGGTTTCCTGGTGGTGAGTCAAGTCGGGAGGCGATGGATCGGGCAATTGGAGCGGTGGGGGATGCGTTATGGGGTGATGTACCGGTGGTGATGGCTTCGCATGGGAATTTGACGGCGCTGATGTGGAAGTATTATGATAGGTCGGTGGGGTTTGCGCATTGGCGGGCTTTGACGAATCCGGATGTTTTGTTGTTGACGTTTGAGGGGGGAAAGCCCACTTTTGAGCGGATTTGGGAGGGGTAGGATTTGCGGGTTTGTTTTGATGAGGGATATGTGGCGACTTTGCCAAAGGGGCATCGGTTTCCGATGGGGAAGTTTGCGGCGTTGCATCGCATTTTGTTGGATGAGGGGTTGATTCGGGAGCAGGATGTGATGGCGCCGTGTGAGGTTTTGTGGGAAGATTTGGGGTTGGTGCATACGGGGCGGTATTTGGATAGTTTGCGGTTGGGTACGATGGATCGGTTGGCAGAACGGCGAATGGGGTTGCCACGGACGGATGGGATTGTGCGGCGGTCTCGGTTGGCCACACAGGGGACGTTTGAAGCGGGAAGGATGGCGTTGCAAGATGGGGTGGCAGCCAATTTGGCGGGGGGGATGCATCATGGGTTTCCCGATCATGGGGAAGGGTTTTGTGTGTTGAATGATGTGGCGGTGGCCATTCGGATGTTGCAGCGGGATGGGGATGTGAGGCGGGTGTTGGTGGTAGATTTGGATGTGCATCAGGGCAATGGGGTGGCGGCGGTGTTTGAAGAGGATGATTCGGTGTATACGTTTTCGATGCATGGGGAGAAGAATTATCCTTTTAAGAAGGAGACGTCTTCGCGGGATGTGGCGTTGCCTGATGGGATGGATAATTGGGCGTATATGGATGTGCTACAGGCGCATTTGGTGGATGTGATTGATGATGCCAAGCCCGATTTGGTGTATTATTTGGCGGGGGTGGATCCGGTGGTGGGGGACCGTTTTGGGCGGTTGGAATTGACACAAGATGGTTTGGCGGCACGTGATAGATATGTGTTGGAGACGATGCGTTCTAAGGGTTTGGCGGTGGGGTTGGTGTTGTCGGGTGGGTATGCAGAGAGTGATGAGATGACGGCGGATTTGCATGCGGAAGTGCATCGGGTGGCGAAGGATGTGTTTGGGTAATCGCGTCGGAATAAATTCCCTCGCTGTATTTGCAAAGTCCTGCGGGCTGGAATTTTAGAAAAATATTGCATGTTATATAAAAGGATAGAGAGGATTTTTATGATACTGAAGGTAGGGGATAATGCCCCCGAGTTTACGTTGCAAGATCAGAATGGTGATTCACATACGTTATCGGATTATAAAGGCCAGTGGGTGTTGGTGTATTTTTATCCGCGAGATAATACGCCGGGGTGTACGATTGAGGCGTGTGGGATTCGGGATCATTATCCTGAATTTGAGAAGTTGGATGTGAAGGTGTTTGGGATCAGTACGGATACGGTGAAAAAACATGCGAATTTTGTGAAGAAGTACGATTTGCCGTTTACATTGTTGGCGGATGTGGATCAAGAGGTGGTGGAATTGTTTGGGGTGTGGGGGTTGAAGAAGTTTATGGGGCTGAAATTTATGGGTACGCATCGGATGTCGTTTTTGATTGATGCGAAGGGGAAGGTGGCGAAGGTTTATGAGAAGGTGAAGGTGAAGGTGCATGCGGAAGAGGTGATGGCGGATGTAAAGGCGATGGATAATGAAAACCTGTAGAAAAAAGGTATCGCATTTGGAGATATAGAGGCAATGGATAGGTAACAATAGGTAATTGAAAAGGCATCGCGTTTATGAACACGATGCCTTTTTTAGTGCTAAATTCTGGGTGCAAATCCGGGGGGGAGGATACAGAGATCTGGGTCGGGGTTTACTTTGCCGCCGCGTTTGAGTTTGGTGACGGTGGCGTGGTTGTCGCCTGTATTGTTGACGCGGAATTTGCTGTTGTCGAGTTGGGCAATTTCGATTTCTTCGGGTTTGTCTACTTGGGGAATCCAATCATAAGGCAAGCGATACCCCCGATAGACGAGGTTGTGCCCGCGGGCTTTGTGAATGAAGGGGCTGATGAATTCCCAAACCAGTTCGTGGTTGGGTGTGACTTCGATGAGGCGGCCGTCGGTGCCTTCGGTGATGAGGGTGTTGCCGTTGGGTAGGCGTTGGACAGAACTGACGAGGACGCTGTAAAATTTGTGGTCTTCGACCAAGGGGGCCAGGCCTGCTTCGCTGGGTGTGTATTGCCAGACAATTTCGAGAGTTAAGGGGTTGAATTCGAGGACACGTGAGTGGTCGCGGCGGGCGTTGTTGATGCCTTGAGGGGCCGTGGGATTTGGGGCACCATAACCGGCCATGCCGCCGTTGTCGAAGAGGAGGATGTTGCCTTCACCGGGTAGGCCTTTTGGGATCATGTGGGCGTGGTGCTGGCCAATGATCCAGCCCAAATTGCTATTTTGATAGTCGGGGCCGATGTGCCAGACGATTTTGCCTGTTTTTTTGTCGGTGATGGCGGTGATGCTGGTTTGGCGGCCACTCCAAATGATGTTGTCGGGGTGAAAACGTTCGTCGCCGTCGGCATACCATTTGTTGGGGCCAAGTGTAGACATGGCATTCATGTGCATCCAGTCGCCCACATTGCCGGTGACCATGTTGGGGTTGCGATGCATGGTGTTGCGGGCTTCTTCGCTAAAGGGCAGATCGTCGAAGTGTTCGCTGCATGTCCATTCCCAAATGATGTCGCCTGCCCAGTTGACTTCGATGATGGTGTCATCGATAAGCGTTTTTTCACTGATGGCGGGGTTGGTGGCGTTTTTGTGGCAGAGGATGAGGGTGTTGGTCTCTGATATTTCAGGGATTAACCCGGGTGCGAAATAACCGACAGGGTTGCCGGGGCGTTGGTAGTCGTGGTGTTGGCGTGCCATCCAACGGGCTTTTTTTTGGTAGGGATCTTAGATGCGTTCGTATT
>Ga0115002_10003541_pt1 | contig 19429 bp, 13 predicted proteins | sample ArcticOcean_MG_C_8_FD_89576 | JGI IMG/M metagenome (GOLD analysis project Ga0115002, IMG submission 89576) | Marine microbial communities from western Arctic Ocean - ArcticOcean_MG_CB11_86 | ecosystem: Environmental > Aquatic > Marine > Oceanic | place: Arctic Ocean: Canada Basin | collected... | reverse complement strand
GGTCTTCTTACGATTCTTTCTAATTCCCAATTAGGTTGACCAGCGCTTTGCGGCCGATGTCGCGGCGGGTTAAACCTTCTTCTTCCAACATGCGGCGTTCAACCACGGCCTGGGTAGCGATGCCTGCATGGTCGGTTCCCGGCATCCACAGGGCTTCGTGCCCCTGCATGCGTTTCCAGCGGGTGATTAAATCTTGCAGCGTGCCGTTGAGCGCGTGGCCCATGTGCAACGCCCCGGTGACGTTGGGCAGGGGGATCATAATGGTGTGCGGCGGTTTATCGGCGTTCGGGTCGGCGTTGAAGTAACCCCGTTCTTCCCAGTACGGAAACCACTTTTCCTGCATGTTCTGAGGTTCGTACTGCTTGGGAATTTCGTTTTCTGTTTCGTCGGTCATTTGTGTTTGATCCGTGTTTGGTTTCGCTGTTATTCGGTGCAGTTCGACGCCGGGTGGCAGGGTCAGAACGAAGTGATGGCCCTGGTCCAAAGTCGCTCATCAGGGCCATCCCGTTGGTCTGACCCGGCCACCCGTGGTTCTAAGATTTTCTAGACGTTTTCTTCGCTGCCGATGTCCTTGTAGAGCTTATATTCGACGCTGTCAACCAAAGCCAGCCAACTGGCTTCGATAATGTTTTCGCTGACGCCGACGGTGCTCCAAACTTCGTTTTCATCACGGCTTTCGATGACCACCCGCACCCGGGCGGCGGTCCCTTCGCTAGAGTTCACCACGCGTACTTTGTAATCGACCAAGTGCATCTTAGCCAGGTTCGGATAGCTGGCGGTGAGGGCTTTTCGCAGGGCTGTGTCCAGCGCGTTGACCGGCCCATCCCCCTCGGCGACGACGTGTTCAATTTCACCATTCACCTTCAATTTGACGGTCGCTTCGGTCAGTGGATTTTGGTCTTTTTCAGTTTCGACGTTCACGCGGTAGTGGATACGTTCGAATTTCGGTTCGTAAGTGCCAGCCACTTTCTTGACCAGTAAATCGAAGGAGGCTTCTGCCGCTTCAAATTCATAACCCTCATTTTCAAGGAATTGGACCCGTTGCAGAATTCGGGTCATTAAATCGTTGTCGGCTTCGATTTTGTACTTGGTCGTTTTGGCGACAATGTTTGACCGGCCGGACAATTCGCTGATCAGCACACGCCGTTCGTTGCCAACCACTTCGGGGGCGATGTGTTCGTAACTTTGCGAGATTCGATTGACGGCGTGCACGTGCATGCCTCCCTTGTGGGCGAATGCAGAAGATCCAACAAACGGCTGGCCGTTTCTAAAGTTCATGTTCGACAGTTCGTAAACGTACCGCGACAATTCGGTGAGCCGTTTGACTCCCCCTTCTACAAGAATTTCGTAGCCGTGTTTCTTAAGGGCCAGGTTGGCGATGACGGTAATCAAATCGGCGTTCCCGCAACGTTCGCCGATGCCGTTGATGGTGCCTTGCACTTGGATTGCTCCACAATCGACGGCGGCCAGCGTGTTGGCGGTGGCGACGTCGGAATCGTTGTGGCAATGGATGCCGACGGGAATGGTTAATGTTTTTTGGACCGTTTCGAGAGTTTCAACAATGAACTCGGGCAGGCTGCCGCCGTTGGTGTCGCAGGCGATCATGATTTCTGCACCGGCATCTTGGGCGGCTTGAACGGTTTTGAGGGCGTAATCGGGGTTGTGTTTGAATCCGTCGAAAAAGTGCTCGGCATCATAAATGATTTCGCGGCCTTCAGCTTTCAGAAAGGCGACCGAATCGGCGATCATTGCCAGGTTTTCTTCCAATGAAACCCGTAGAACTTCGGTGACGTGCAAGTCCCAGGTTTTTCCGACGACGGTGATGACCGGGGCTTTTGAATCGCGCAGAGCCTTCATGCCGGTATCGTCTTCGGCGGCGATTTCTTTGCGGCGGGTCATGCCGAAGGCGGTGATTTTTGCGTGTTTGAAATCGGTGTCGGCGGCCCGTTGAAAGAACTCAGCATCTTTCTGATTCGACAGCGGATACCCGCCTTCAATGTAATCGAAGCCCAAATCGTCGAGCTTCGCGGCGATCAGCAGTTTATCCTGCAACGAAAAGTTCACGCCTTCACCCTGCGTGCCATCGCGGAGGGTCGTGTCGTAGATTTGAATCCGGGCCATGATTTGGTCGTTCCTGTTTTTCGTTGTATTTTTGTCATTCTGAGCGAAGCGAAGAATCTCTTCGAAGGTGAATCGAGATCCTTCACTTCATTCAGGATGACAGTTGGGTTGCAGTTTACTGATTCAATGAAAAAACCCCCAGGCCAATCGACCTGAGGGTTTTGGATGTTTGTTTTGTGTACTTAATCCGTCCTCAAAGCCGACCCGCTTCCCGGGCAGCGATAATAATGACGCCGCCATCGATCTGAATGGATCGAGCAATCGCGGTGTCAATTTGGACGGTTATGGACGGCATGGTGTTCTATGTCGTGAAAAGTAAATCAAATCGTTCAATGATCATAAGCCGAGCGGATGTTGGCGTCAAACGGTATTTGAGGTAATTCACACGGCCCAGGTCGAAATTTATCCCAAATCGGAATCTATCTGCACCCAGGTTTTCTTCTCATACGAATCAAGCACGGCGTCTGCGATGGCTTGGGCGCTGGCGCCGTGGTCGAAGCCGGGGACGGCGTCGCGGCCTTCGACGATGGATGAGACGAATTCGTAAACCAAGTCATAGCGGAAGACCGTGCTGGGGACGCCTTCACTGGGGTCGCGCGGGCTGCCTGCCGGGGCAAGGAACTCAGCGGGGACATCGACCTGTTTGAGCGATTTGCCCTGCTTGCCGATGAGGATGGTGTTTGGTTCGGTCAGTTTGTAAACGGCTGAGCCTTCGCTGCCGTTTACTTCCGCCCATTCGTGGCCGAAGCCGTTGAAGTGGTAGCCTTTCATGACGGTGCTGCCTTCCCAGACGCCGACGGCACCGTTTTCAAATTGGCCGATAAGTGCCGACCAATCGTCAACTTCCGAGGGGTCACACGGCTCGCCATCGGCGGTTGTTTCGCGTTTGGCGAACTGGGCGATTGCTCCGCAGACGCTGGTAATGGGGCCCATTAAATCTTGGGCGAAGTCGATTCGGTGGATCGTCATGTCGAACAGGTCGCCGGCCCCGGCTAATGATTTAATCTGCCGCCAACCCCAGCTAGTCTCGGGCAGGTCGAGAAATCGTTGGCTGCGGAAATGCCGTGGCTGGCCAAGGGCCCCCGTTTGAATGAGGTGTTTTAGATATCGCATTGATGGGGCAAACCGGTACGTGAAGGCGGTCATATGCCGAACGTTAGCGTCTCGGGCTTCGCGGTACATCTCGGCTGATTCGGCAAAATTTAAGCCCAGCGGTTTTTCGCACATCACGTGTTTGCCGCCGGCGATGCAAGCTAGGGCCAGAGATTTGTGCGTGAAGTTGGGTGTGGCGATGATGACGGCATCGATGTCGTCCGAATTGGCGACATCTTCGACGTTGGTTGTGCTGGCGGTTGGGCCCCAATCGGATTGGCGTTGTTTGAGTAGGTCTTCATTCGGGTCGCAAACGCAGACCAGTTCGGCTCGCGGGTCGATATTGATGCCTGGAACGTGGTGGTAATCGGAAACGGCGCCTGCCCCGATGATGGCGATTCTTACTTTGTCGGTCATGGTTTTACCTTGTGATTTTATTTCAGAGCCGCGACCGTGAGGGAGCGGGCCCGCTTACTGACGTGCAAGGCTCTGTTTGTTTCGCGGTTTTGTTTCGCGGTTTTGTTTCTAAGTAATTTGTGAAAAAGATCGTGACACATTGATATCTTGCCGTCACTCAGACTGCAACCGTTGGGCCAATTCGACTGCCTGTTGTTTGGTTTCGATTTCGCCGTTGAGTTGTGCATCGCGGACGGCGTTCAGCAGCGTTTTGAACTTTGGGCCTCGTTCAATTCCAAGGTCAAGCAAATCGTGGCCAGTGAGTAACACGTCTGGATTAATAACTTCAGCGGGCGTTGTTTTCAAATAATCTTCACAGAACAAAACGGAAGTCAGGTCGTCGTTGCGGGAGAGAATGTCAACACGCATCAGTTGTAGCAGGTCAGCAATCCAGCGGTGGGCCAGTGTGCGTTTGAATTGGGCCAGCGAAAGGCTAGGGGCATCGGCCAGTTTGCTTTGGTTTTTGTGCAACCAGCCGATGTGGTCGGTTTCCTGGTTCGACAGTTTGAGCCGTTTGCAGATTGATTCGACGGTTTCGGTCTTTTCCAAATCGGCAAACAGCGTCGCGGCAGCCAGCTCGAATCCTGGATTTTGCAGAAGTTGTAGTCGATGTAGGGCTCGCTGCCAGACTTCGCCCGGTTCAGCAGAAATTTGCAGTTCGGGAAAAATGACCGGCAGCAGGCCCGTTTCTCGGGCAAGTTCCAACGCCCGCGGACGGTGCTGGTTGACAAGCATTTTCTTCAGTTCTTGCGCAATTCGCTCGGCACTGACGTCCAGGATTTCTGGTGCCATATCAGAAACTGCCGAAAATGTGGCAGGATCGAGTTGGAATTCTAAGTTGGCGGCAAAGCGCACGGCCCGCAGCAGGCGGAGTTTGTCTTCGCGCATTCGATCGTGCGGCTCACCGATAGCACGGATGATGCCTTTGCCTAAATCTTCTTCACCGCCGACGTAATCGATAACGGCGTGTTCAATCGGGTCATAGAACATGCCGTTGATGGTGAAGTCGCGTCGCCAGGCGTCTTGTTCGGCTGTGGTGAATTCGACTGAATCGGGACGGCGTCCGTCGAGATAATCGCCTTCAGTTCGAAATGTGGCGACTTCAACATTGCCGGCTGATTTAGGGCCGGGAATTAAAATGACGCCGAAACTGGCACCGACGGGGACAGTGCGTTTTTTGCCGAAGATGGCACGAACTTGATCGGGGTGGGCGTCGGTGGCGACATCGTAATCTTGCGGCTCTTTCCCCAATAAAAAATCGCGCACACAGCCACCCGCCCACAGGGCGTGATGCCCGGCATCGTTAAGTTTTTGGACGACGTCGGTGGCGAATTTTCGTTTGGGGTCGGAATCAGGCATTTGGACTTCTACTGGTTGCTGAGATATTTTTACTTCATAATCTTCTGAGCCTATTCGATTTGTAAAGACCCTGCAACGGCCCGCTTGGTTCAGTTTTTTTCTTTAGGTTCAAACAAAAAAAGGCCGGGGGTGAACCCGGCCTAGAAAAAGGCATTCTTTCTAAAGAGACTGTTTCTATTAGAAATTTACTACGTTACCGTCGGCGACTTGTCCGAGCCAACGGAAGGTGTTGTAGTCGATGTTTTCGGACATGAAATGTACCGAACCGTCGGTCATTAAGAAATGCATGCCTCCTTCATGTTGGCTGGAAAAGTTCACGATGTGGTTTGTCGAGTTGGGCGTGTGATGCATGGGCATTCCCGACATCATTAATTGCCCCACGTGACCTAACACCAACGACCCCCAAGCTTCATCGGGCATTGTGCCCATTCCAGCCGGACGCGAAACGCCTACGATGGCAGCGTACCATGTTGCTTGGGCATCTACTGGAGCACCGCTGGTGAAATCCATGACATGCATCCGCTCTCCGGCAAGCATTGTGTTCGAAGTGCCGTCAGTAATATCTCGCATCCTCGTGCTGCTGTTGCGGTACAGTACACCCTTGGGATTAGGGCTTCCGGGAGTCATCGTCATACTGCCGTAGCCGAACACACCGACATAGTTGGCAAACCCCAGTGTGTAATTGGTTGTGCCGTCATTGACGACAAATTTCGTAGGGGCTGAATCGGTCGGACACAGAAAAGTGTTGATTGTTTCCTCACCGTGCTCTGCATTGTGAGAATCGGTGCTGTTCTCAGAAAAGTCGAAGTGATTATAAAGGGCCGCCTGATCGACGAACGGCAAGATGAACAATCCCCAGGCAAATCCTGGCCCACCACCAGCCGCCTCGGCTCCTGCCATATCGGTTGAAGTAACGCCTCGGGCGACATAACCGGGAGGGAACACTTTGTGGGTATCGAGGTAATTGTGCAATGCTAGGCCGATTTGCTTCATATTGTTTTTGCACTGCGACCGCCGGGCCGCTTCCCGCGCTTGTTGGACGGCAGGTAATAGAAGTGAAATGAGAATGGCGATGATTGCGATCACCACCAACAATTCGATGAGAGTAAACCCCCGGCGAATTTTTCGCGGGGATACTTTGGTGCCTGTCATGGGAAAACTCCTTTTGTCATTCATTAACAATTGAATGACATCAAACGACTGTCGCAGCAGGTTCCCAAAAAAAGAACCAAATACGAGGGCTGCGAATTTCTTAACTGTGTAATTACTGGCAGAACAAAATTACGCAGTCGTTTGTGGAGGCGGCGTTTCCGGACGATCGCCGAATTGAGAGCCGGGAAGAGTATCGGTAGAAAAAACTTCAACCGCAGAAGCACAGTCAAGCAGCATTACGGGCTGTGATGTTAGGCGGTCTTCGGCTAAGACAATGACAACCGCTGCTGAACTTGAACCACACGTGCACGAAGTCCAGGCGAGAAGATCATCTTGATTGGAATGACGTTCAATGGTTGCCGCCGGTATGTTTATTGAACTCAGCTTGCAGCAGGTACCACCGTTGGCAGTTTTTGAATGACAACAGCACTTGGCTCCTTTTCCGCAACAGTTTGGTTTGACAGGAAGGGAAGTTTCGGCGGTGAGTTGGATTGTCGGTTGCGACGCGGGTGAATTGGTTTCATCAATCGAGTTTTTCACGGTTGATGATTCGCAGGCTGGAATAACAAGGCCTAAGCTGGCAACGAGGTACCAGACCGTCAGGAAACCGATGGCCGCACAGCGCAATCGTCTTCCCTTTTGAGGGAGACTCAAAAATTGGTTGAAACGGCTCAATTTTATAGATGCATTTTTCATCAAACAGGAATGCCTTCATTTCGATACGTTCATCGTATATTTGACAGCAACCGCCGTGCAAGCACTGATCTGGATAATTTGAGGGTCGAACCAAGAATTTCGACTGAGCAGACAGAATACGGGCAATTCGCTATGATGAAGCCACCGAGGTGTTCTGTCGGTATTGACGAACTTTTACCCCACCCGCCTTCCAAATGAATTCCGCCAACCCGCCACCTGTGACAACTTCAGAATCCGATGAAGATGCAGAACCGATAGATGGTACTGCAACTCGGAAGCAGGTGATCGAACAGCACGAAACCAAAAATCTGCTGGTTTTGGCGGCGAATCAAATACTGTTACGGCTTGGTTGGATTTTCAAAACCGAGAGCGTAATCATGCCGGTCTTCGTCGATACGATTGCCGGTGCCGGTTGGGTTCGCGGTTTCTTACCCGTATTAAACCGGTTTGGGCAATCGTTGCCTCCGATGTTTTTAGCCGACCGGTTACGTCGCACACGACGTAAAAAGGGGGCCTTGTTTGTCACTCAAATGTCGATGTCGGTTCCCTTTTTTATTGTGGCCGGTTTGTGGTGGATGCTTAACGACAAACGCCAGCCCTGGTTTCCGCCCGTGTTCTTGTTGCTGTACACGTTATTTTTTGTGATCGGCGGTTTGAATGCAATGACATTCGGCACGATGCAAGGAAAACTGATCAAGGCAATTCGACGTGGGCGGTTGCTGGGCATCTCGGGAATTGTAGGTTCGGTTGGTTCAGTGTTGTGTGCTTGGTTTTTAATGCAGCGTTGGCTGGCGCTTCCTGATGGCGGGTTTGAGTACATCTTCAGTGCTGCCGGGGTTGGCTTTATTGCGGCGGCATTCGTCAGCCTGATGTTGGTCGAGCCAGCCGATGAACGCGTGCCGAAGCCGAGAAAGAAACTAAACCATCTGCACTCAGCCTGGAAGGTGTTCCGCGATGATCGGAATTTCCGCCGTATGGCAATTGTGGCCATGCTGGCCATTACGGTGCAGTTTTTGTTTCCGCATTACCAAGCGCTCGGTCGATCAAAATTGAATGCGGGCAGCTTCGATTTGATGATTTGGGTGATCGCCCAAAATATTTCCGTGGGGATTTTCAGCAGCTTAAGCGGCATGCTGGCTGACCGAAAAGGGAACCGCCTAACGTTACGGATCATTATTTTCGCAGCATCGCTTGCCCCGCTGTGGGCAATTTTCCTAACGAAAACCGATGTGGAATTCGCGCGAAAATGGTTTTGGTTTTCATTTTTTCTGCTTGGCCTGACGCCGGTGACAATGAAAACACTGTTGAACTACACGTTGGAATTAACCACGCCCGAAAACCACCCACGGTATGTCAGCACGCTTAGCTTTTGCTTGGCGATTCCGTTTCTGTTGTCGCCCTTGGTGGGGTATTTGGTCGATTTGGTTGGCTTCGAGGTGGTGTTTTTATGCGTCAGCGGATTAATCCTCACAGGCGGACTCATGACATTCCGCATGGCTGAACCGCGTGAAGAGAACTTGAACCGCGAAAAATAACCTTGGTACATGCACATTTCGAGTTCTGGGCCGTAAGAACTCATTGCGACTGGTTCTGAGCTATCCTTAGAATAGATTAAACCCGCTAACCCCGGCTAAGCAGGCTCCCGGTCTATTCACTGAGGGCTAAATATTCAGATGTTTTTAACACCGAAGTGGAACTTTTATGAACTTGTTTTTTCGGAAAACTGCCTGTGTTCTCGTCTGTCTGTTGGCGGGGCTGCTGTGTCAGAACCATGACATTTCTGTTTTCGAGCTTGTGAATGCTGCTGAGAATGTCGAGACACAAAACCCGGGCGCCGACCAACTGCCACCATTTCCAACTGTCGGCATCATGCCCAAACAGGAAACTGGGGCACTGCAGTTTTTAGAGAAGCACCCCGATTACGACGGTCGAGGAACCATCGTGGCCATCTTCGATACCGGCGTTGACCCCGGTGCCATTGGCCTGCAGACCACTTCTGACGGTAAGCCAAAAGTGATCGATATGATCGACGGCACAGGTAGTGGCGATGTTGAGACGACGACCGTTAAGAAGTCTGCTAACGGTGAGTTGGAAGGATTGACTGGTCGGAAACTGAAAGTCGATCCGAAGTGGAAAAACCCTTCAGGCGAATATCATCTCGGAATCAAACGGGCCTTCGATTTATATCCCGGGGCGATTATCCCCCGGCTCAAAAGTGAGCGTAAGAAACAATGGAACAAAACCCAACAGGCAGCCGAGTTGGCATTGCGCCGATCGATCCAAAACTTTAGCTCTCAGAAAAAAAACAACTCTGAGAAAAGCAAGCCGAGCAAAAAAGAGTTGGAAACGCGTCTACAGCAATTGGTTGCCGCCGGGAAATCGATGGCAGACCCCGGCCCTATTTTTGACTGCGTCGTGTTTCACGATGGCAAGCATTGGCGAGCCGTCATCGATACTGATGAAGATGGCGACCTAGCCGAAGAGAAAACGATGACCAACTTCAGAACCGAACGGCAGTTTGCCACGTTTGGGTCGACCGACTTACTAAATTTCTCGGTCAATATTTATGACTCGGGAAATTTGCTGTCGATTGTCACCGATGCTGGTATGCACGGCACGCACGTCGCGGGAATTGTGTCCGGTTATTATCCTGACGAACCAGCGAAAAACGGCATTGCCCCGGGTGCTCAAATTGTTTCGGTGAAAATTGGCGACACGCGTTTGGGTTCGATGGAAACCGGGCCAGGATTAGAACGCGGTTTGAAAGCCGTGCTTGATAACGGCTGCGATTTAATCAACATGAGCTACGGTGAGCCGTCTAGCGTGCCAAATGGTGGACGATTAATTGACCTGTTCTCACAGACGGTCAACAAGCACGGCGTAATTTTTGTTGCCAGCGCAGGAAACTCGGGGCCGGCCCTTTCGACGGTCGGTGCACCGGGGGGCACGACGACGGCGATCATTGGCGTCGGCGCGTATGTCTCGCCTGAGATGATGCAGGCCGAGTATGCCTTGCGCGAAAACTTGCCCGGCATGGCTTACACTTGGTCGTCGCGCGGGCCGACTTTTGATGGCGATCTGGGCGTCGATATCTTCGCACCCGGCGGTGCCATTGCTGCGGTTCCCAATTGGGGGCTGCGAAGCTCACAGCAAATGAACGGCACGTCGATGTCTAGCCCGAACGCTTGCGGAAACGTCGCCTTGTTGCTCTCCGGTTTGAAGGCCGAAAAAATTGCTTACTCGCCAGCCAGTATTAAACGGTCCTTAAAAAACACAGCGAAACCGGTTGCCGGGACGGATGTGTTTGCTCAAGGACCGGGACTGTTGCAGGTCGATGCGGCTTGGAGCGCTTTGACGGCTAATAAAACAGCGACTGGAGAACTGCTACGGTTTGCTATTTCCGTGGCGGGAAAACGGGGCATCTATTTGCGGTCGGCTCAAGAATCGAATCACAGGCACTTAACACGAGTGTCGGTTCGTCCGGTTAATCCTGAAGGAACAACCAGTGAAACCAAATTGAATTTTGAAATGCCTGTGACGTTGCAACCGACAGTCGATTGGGTTCAGGCCGGAACGCATTTAGTGCTGACCAGTGCAGGCAATGCTTTTGAAATTTCCATTGACCCGACGGGATTGGAGCCGGGGGCTCACTATGCCGAGGTTTTGGGGTTTGATTCTGCGGCTCCCCAGCGAGGCCCCATATTCCGCGTGCCGATTACCGTGGTTCGATCAGAAGCAGCCAACGATGACAGTCATTCCACACTTTCTGGGAACGTTGAATTTCAACCGGGAAGTGTTGTTCGGAAATTTGTCGCCGTACCGCAATCGGCAACCTGGGCTGATTTGAAATTGAAATTGTCAGATGACACAGCAGCCGCGCGAAGAATTCTGGTGCACGCTGTGCAGAAATTAAACGGGTTGTCGTTTGAAGAGGCCGAGTGGAAGCAGTACGTTTCACTTAGGCCGGGCAGCCAGGTGTTACGAAGCTTTCCGGTTGTCGGCGGTGAGACATTAGAACTTTGCTTGGCCCAATACTGGTCGAGCTTGGGGAGTTCGGAATTGGAATTCGAGTTGAAGTTTCATGCTCTACAACCAAGCAGCCGCACTGTTACGGTGCCTGCCACGGGCAAACCGGTGCGAGTTCGAGTGAATTCGCCGCTTGGAAAAGAAACGGTGGCCGTTGCCGCTCAGTTGAAACGTCGCAGTAGCCAAATTCGCCCCATGAAGTCGGAAATCAAATTGTTGAGTCCCGAACGCGACCGGCTTCCGAACGAACAATCGACGTCTCAATTAACGCTGACTTATGAATTCACCCTCTCAAAATCGGAAAGCGTCACGATTCGGTTCTCGAAGAGTGACGGGCTTTTGTACGATTCGACGCACAGCGGGCACCTTTGGATGCTGTACGATGAAAACAACCGACGAGTCGCCACGCAAGACGTGTATCCCAAACCGGTTCGGTTAGTGAAGGGGAAATACAAACTCAAACTTCAGATACGGCACTCAAGTGTTGCAGAACTCGAAAAATACAAGCTGTTAGAGTTCTCTTTAGAACGGCCGTTGTCGCGCGCGATTTCGTTGTCCGCCTATAGCACACGAGAGGCGGCTTTGAAACGATCATCGACATTGGGGACACGAACATTAAAAAAAGGCGAGCACGCTGACTTCTACCTGGTTGCACCGACGAAACTTCCCGCAGAAGTTTCGTCGGGTGACATGTTGTTGGGAACAATCTCGTACGGCAAGGCAAGCGATTTAGAACCAAGTGCCGGGAAAAGGCCGGGCGGTTTTTTGTTGCAATTGGCTGTTCCCGCGGTTGGTGTGTCTTCATCTAAACCTTCGGTACCAGGAAAGATTTCATCCGAACAGAAGTTGAAAGACGAAATCTTCAAATTACGCGTCGAACAATTGAAGCGAATCGATTTTGAAAAGAATCGTGAACTGTTTGACAAACAGGCTGCTGAGATTTTGAAAGAACGGCCCAATCATCTGCCCGTGTTGTTGGCGAAATTGCATCATCTCGATTCACTCGACCATCGAAAAGAACGCCTGTCAGAAGTGGTGGCCGCCGCCGATATTGTCTTGAAGCAAATTGATGCGGCTGAAATTCAAAAGAACTTTGGCACGAACGTGAATTCTGCAGACTCAGCCGCGGTTAAGTTACGGAAGAAGTTGTCCGGACAACGAGACATTTTAATCGACACCTTGTACCGCAAAGGGCGGGCGCTCGGTTATATGGAACTGCCCGATGTGCTTGCCAAACATCCAATTGCCGATTCAGCCGCCCATGAGAAGTTGTTCGAGGGGAATTTCTCACAACTGCAGAAGTGGGTGAACACGACCGACCAGAAATATGTGCTGCTGCACATCCGCCGTGAACGCCGTCGGGGGAATTATGGGGAATCGCTCAAGCTACTGGAAAAGAACATTTCATCGTCTGGGTCGAACTTTTGGCTCTTCAAAAAACGGCGGGACATTTACGAGAAGCTTGGTTGGCAGCATTTATGGGAATACGAACGCCGCTGGCTGATGATCCGTTTTCCGGCACAAACGAAGTTCTTCTAGGCAGTCGATTCGTTTCTGGCTGTAACTATTTATGAAGCAATACGTTGCGGTTATTGAATCGGTGCGAATTGCAGGCCAAAAGCTGTCCGAATTGGTCTGGCTTCAGATTCATTTTTACGATATGGTCCGCGTCCTGAGTCAGTACACAGAGAAAGTACCCGAGAATGGACCTACTGGAAGTGGATTCATTTCAGGGCGAATCGAATCAAAAAATCTATGGAAGGAGTCTCACGTGAGAAGCATTGGAAGCTTATTGGTTTTAGGTTGTTACACGGCACTGTTCGTTGGCTGTGGGTCGGAAGAGACAGAGCTCACTGCAACCGGTTCTAGCAGTGGAACTGTGGCGATTATCGATCTCGACGCAGTCGCCAAACGGCTTGGCACTGATGTGGCGATGAACAACAATGTCAAGCAGACTCAAGGCAATGTGAACATACAATTAACGAAAATCAGACAAGACTTACTAAAAAACTTGGCTGAGAAAAAAGAGGAATTCGGTGAAGAGCCAACCGAAGAACAACAAAAAGAGCTCGACGCTTTAAATGCCAAGTCGGGTGCTGTGTTAGTGCAAATTCAACGGCAGGCTCGGACTCAGTTTGCCCAGTATCGACAAGGGCTGATCAACAAATTCAGAGAACAAGTCAAACCGACGGCTCGTAAAGTGGCTGCCAAACGCGGCTTCTCGATTGTGATTCCTAAGAACGACGCGCTGTTAATCACCAGTGACCCTTCGGTTGATATCACCGACCAAGTGGTTGAAGAAATGCTGGCCAAAGCGTCTGTTCGGAGAACGGTTCCTGCAAAAACTGCACCCGCTAAGAAACCAACCGCTGCAAAAGCCCTGGGGAATTAATTCCCGGCAGGGGTCACGTGTTTGAGTGACTTCTAACAACAAACCCAACAAAACCGTCCCGGATTTTCGGGGCGGTTTTTTTTGTTGATCGGCTAACCGTCTTGCTGGGAACACGTTTTTATCAAAATGATCTTGACGTCAAATTCAAGATGTAAGGACTTCCCCTATCTCGCTTAATTATTTAGTCAGTTTTCCTTCGTAGACCACTTTCTTTCATGGCAAAGCTTTTCACCGTCGCTCTCCTTCTCCTCTCAGTTCTGACCGTTTTGCGGTCTGCTGGGGCTGATGATGAAATTGCTCCCATTGTTTCCTCGCAAGTCGAGCCGTTGTTTGATTCTGGGTTGGGACTTGAATCAAAACAGGAAACAGACTCTTTTTTTTTAGAACAGCTTGTGAACGATTCTTCTGCAGAATCTGGTGGAAGCAGCCAGACGTTGTTCCGGTGGAACTCACCTCAGACTCATTCCCGAAACTCGGTCGTAGGTTCTATTCTATCCGACCGCCCTTTTTTCTCTGCTTCTAGTGCAACGGTTGGGGTAGGTGTTGTTCAACTAGAGACAGGTTATTTTTATGCAGAAGATATCATTGAGGACGTGCCCATTTCTACGCCCTTTGGAACATATTTAGCCGATCTTGATATGGAGATTCATTCGTTCCCCCAAATATTATTTCGGGTTGGATTGTATGCCGACTGGCTTGAGTTCCAAGTTGGGTACTCAGAGATAGAGTTCAAAGTAGATGGACCCTATGGGGAAATTAAACGTCGTGTTGATACAGGTGTTTTTTTGGGTACAAAGTTATGGCTGAGTCAGCAAAGTGGATTTCTACCAGAGCTGTCTGTTCTCCCTCATATAACAGTTGCCGAAGGGAGCAGTCCTTTTACTGTCGAAACGGTTTTCCTAGGAATCGATTTCCTTTACAGTTGGCAGATTAAAGACCGGGTCAGACTGTTTGGTAGCACAAGCCTGCATTTTGATTTTGAAGGCGAATACCCAACGATTCTTTCCCAAGCGGCAGGTTTGAAAATTCAACATTACGAACGATTGAGTAGTTTTGCCGAGTTTTCTGGTTCCTTCTCGACCGATGACGGCCCCGCGTATCGCTTTCAGGGAGGCATGTTGTTTCTGCTTACTGAGAATGTGCAGTTCGATCTTCGTGCTGGTACAGGCCTCAATCATCGCTCTGTCGATTTCTTCGCGGGCACGGGCTTGTCAATCCGGTTTTAGTCGACTCTGCGAATTCAACCGCTACCGGCTGGTACATTGGAATCCGCCTGGTTGGACAAATTCCAGGACTGATGAGAGACTGCCGTAAGGGCAGCTTTATTTTTTCTTGGCAGATAGCTGTTCTAGCAAGTCGTCACGCTCATCGTAAGGGCGGATTTTGAGTTGCCACTTTGTCCAATCCTTGACAAGTTTCTTGTGCCATTTGGAGATGGCCAGGTCCTTGTCTTTTTGAGGGGCATCGTCGCTGAGGTCTGCCAGCGGGTCTGACGTGTTGCCAAACCCGCGAGGTTTTCTAGCCAGGAAACACAGTGCGTTTCGTGCTTCGATGATGACGGTGAGATCAACGTCGTTAAGGGCGTTGACGATGTTGGCGACCATTGCCAAGTCGTTGCTTCTACCCAGGGCCCATAAGGCCGTTCTTCTCACTTCAGGGCTAGGGTGGTTAAGCAGTTTTTTCAGGCGGTCTTTTTGACCGATCAGGGCTTTTCGGTCTCCCAGTTGAATTTTTTCAACAATGTTGGCTTGAACTTTTTCGATTTGGATATCATCGAGTTTTTCGAGTTGTGCCAGTAGGTCATTGAGTGGTCCCGAGGGGGCCTTGGTTTCGACAATCTTTCCGTTTTTCTGAACGATACTTTTTAAGTCGGTGGGAAGTCCTCGGCCTCCGGCCAGTAGGCCGCCTCCAATTGTTTCCTCTGGTGGGGCTCGGTTGAGCATTTTGGCCGTTGATCGAGTGAGGAATAATATGGCGAAACTTGTTCCGACTTTCTGCGTGGGATAGCGCTTCCAGCTTCCATCGGTTTCTTGAATAGACAACAGGTGTTTTGACAAATTACCAAACCAGTTGTGGCCTCCGAAAGCTTCAATGTCTGCCAGAGCGCCGAATCGTTCGACCGAGTAATGGTAGTAAATTCTCGCTGCTCCGTAAGGAGTGTCTAAAACAAAATAACGCCCCAGCCAGTTGGCTGCTGCCTTGGCACCTGTTACAAGAGCGGCTGATTTGATAGCGGGGACGTAATTCGAATTTTTATTTTTTTTGGCGGCGTCAGTCGTGAGATCAATTTTCTCGAGAAGGCTTTTCGGTTTTCCGCTATCGCCATTTTTTTCTTTCATGATTGCGGGGGCAGAAGCACCATTGGGGTATTGCAGCATGTTGATGATGAGCAACGATGCTCCACCTGCTGCAGTCATTTGCTGAGTCTGCTTACCATTTCCGTACCCTCTGGTCGTTCCTGGATGGTAAGTGAACCCGCCATCAGCGATTTGCGTTTTTAACAGCCAGCTTGCTGCTTTATCGAGAACCTGGGGAGGAATTGCGATGCCGATCCGATCGGCGGCCCATAATCCTAACATTGCGTATTGGGCCATACTGGTGTCACCGTCTCGACGATCAGGATAATCCCAGTCGCCATTGGGTCCTTGTTGTGAGACGATATAACTTGCAATGGCCAGAACTTGGTCGCGGTAAACGTCTGGATCGGCTTCGACCAATAGCATGGCATCGAGCCCGGAAATATAGATGTGTTCAGAGGCGCCGCCCGGATCGTATTGTCCGTCTTGAACTTTCGCCGCGACCTTTGCGATGGTCTTTGCGATGTCTGGCTCGGTGGCAGGCACTTCGGCCTTTAGTAAGGCATAAGCGGTCAATGCGTCCTGTCCTGTCGATGCCGGAAAATTCGCTTTCAGATAGGCCACCCCACGATCAATGGCAGCCTGAATTTTCGGGTCGGCAACTTTGGCCTGCACTTGAACCGGCCGCATCAAGAGAGCCAACAGTACCAACAGAGTGAGACGAACAACGCGATAAAACTTCATGGATCGGACCAAAAAAAGTGATTCTCGAAAGAGGGTTTCAGAAAGGATTAGAGTGTCGGTGAGTTAAGACATTTCCTATAAAGCAGATGAGATTATGGCGTCGATCTTAACAAACCTATAATTCATGCTATTTTATTGTTGCAGTGTTGTCAACTTTTCAGTTACTCCGGTGGTGTGCCAACTCAATGGCCGCAACAATTTGTTCACTCTGTGTTAGGCGCGATTGATCGATAATGGTTGATTCTGAATCGAAGTTCTTGCCCAATTTGTTCATTCTAGGAGCTGCAAAGTGCGGCACGACGACACTCTTTTCCTATCTGAATGAGCTGCCCGACATTTGCATGTCCGACCCGAAAGAGCCGTTCTTTTTCGAGGCAGAGTTTGAAAATGGACTTCAATTCTATCAAGACAAATATTTTTCACATTGGAATTCAGAACCAATTCTGGGTGATGCTCGAGTTTCAAATCTGTACATCCCCTGGGTGCCAAACCGAATTTACGAGACGAATCCGAATTCTAAGTTAATCGTCATTGTGCGGAATCCCATCGAACGGGCATTCTCAAATTGGGTTCATTTTCGAAATGCACAGCTTGATGAATTGAATTTTTCAGAAGCAATTCGGGCCGATTGGGAACGAATTCAGAGTGGAAGGAATTACGAAACCAATGAAGAAGTCGAACAACATACCCAACAACTAGTGGTGAATGCACAAGGGCATTCCGGGGAAGGCCTGTACCGAACCTACATCGACCGTGGTTATTACTTCGAACAGATTCAACGGTATCTCAAACTGTTTCCCAGAGAACAGTTGAAAATCTATCTCTTCGAAGAGTTCGTTGCCGAACCAAACCGAGTTGTCACCGAGATTATTGAATTCTTGGAATTGGATCCGACCCGCAATCGCTTTTGTGAGGAACGTTGGGAAAACGCGGCCAATGTTCCAGGCTGGATGCGCAAGCTTTACGAACAGTTTAGGTTTTACCGGTTCGCCCCCGAAATTAGTCGGCGGTTCGCGAGAAAAATTCTTAGAAGCCACAGAAGATCGAAAATCGATCAGGAGACGTGGTTCTGGCTAAGAGACCATTATGAAGACCGGAACCGAGAACTTGCCGAGTTTCTCGGACGTGACCTGTCCCATTGGAATCAGGTTTGAGGCACGTAGAGAGTTCCTATCATACTTAAGTTCAGTTTTAGTTGGCACAAGGTTAGGATGAACTAAGGAACGACCCATACAAGCGGGGGCTTTCATCAGACTCTCACCAATGTTTCGGGCTGGTTTTTCGTTGCTTTGGATGTTAGGATTACACAAAGATATAAAGATGTGTTGAGTTGATTAGTCTTCGAAACAGGATGATCTCCAATGTTGAATCTCGGGCAGATGCAGACTCGCGATTGTTCAGGGTTTTCGCGCCGTTCGCTGTTACAAATGGGGGCCTGCTCGGCCTTGGGGCTGGGTTTGGAACATCTGCTGGCAGCAAAAGCTTCCGCCGCAAAACCCAAACCGAACAAAGTCAAATCGGTCTTATTGCTGTGGTTATGGGGCGGGCCCAGCCATCATGAAACTTGGGATCCCAAGCCGAATGCACCACTCAAAATCCGCGGGTCTTACCGACCCATTTCGACCGTTGTTTCCGGCACACAAATTTCGGAACTGCTGCCAATGTCTGCCCAACGGGCCGACAAATTTACCATTATTCGCAGCATGGCCCACGACCAGAAAGACCACAATGTTGGAGGCACTGTCTCCCTCACCGGGCATGTGAATGGGGCGAAGGCTTCCGGAGCTCAACCGTTTCCGGGGCGGGTGCGGCCCAGCATGGGGGCACTGGTTTCCTACCTCAGCAGCCCAACACGCACTACCAACTGGCCCGCATTCACGGCCATCGGTCGCAACTGCAACGTCAGCGGCGCCACGCTGCTTGGCCAAACGGCCAACGCATTAGGGGCCGCCCATGAGCCGTTTCGGTTAGATGGTTTCGATTTTGAAACAGGCGTAACTGTTCCCCCATCGCTTGAGCCGTTGGGGGAAGTTGCCGGCAGTCGGTTAACCAATCGGAAAGAACTGCTTGCCCGCATTGATGGCTGGCAAAAGCGAATTGAACAATCGGGTGAAGTCGATCGATACACCGACTTACGTAAAAAAGCATTTGGGTTAATTTCCTCATCGGGGGCCAAACAGGCGTTGAACATTGACGCCGAATCGGAAGCACTTCGCGACCGTTACGGCCGCACGGTGTTTGGCCAAAACTGCATTCTAGCCCGGCGTCTGATCGAATCAGACGTGCCCTTCGTGCAAGTCAATTGGAGCGGCAACGCCGAGGATGAACAACAAGGCGGCGACGGCGGTTGGGATTTACATTACCGGCTGTTTGAACGCATGCAAGACCGTTACTGCCCAGTATTCGACCGGGCGTTTACCGCGTTGCTTGACGATCTTGAAAGCCGTGGCCTGCTGGAAAGTACGTTGGTTTTAGCGATGGGAGAATTCGGTCGCAGCCCGGCCATTAGCCAAATCGGTGGCCGAGAACATTGGCCCTTTGGGTATTCGATCGTCGCAGCAGGCGGAGGGACCACGGCGGGCCGGGTGATTGGGGCTTCTAACTTCGACGGCGGTTACCCGGCCACGCGGGCCAACCACCCGATTGACTTATTGGTGACCGTGCTTGAATTGATGGGCTTGGATCGGAACCCATTATTCGACCGCGATGTCGCACTTTTAGGGCATGTCATTCCCGAGTTGATTGCATGACCTTCGTTCAGAAGGAGAACACTGACATGTTACGGTTTTCGCTTGGCCGTTTCTTATTATTTGGCTGCTTGGCTTTTCTGCCCACGTACCAGTTGGCTGCTGAGGAAAATTCAGCGGTGAAAGAACCGCCCATCAAGCGGCTCACACGAAGTTACGTTTCAAAGTTTTTCCTGCGGTACTCGCCCGATGGTTCGCACATTGCTTACTCACGGCATCACCGTAACTTGCGGAAATCAAACCAAATTTTAGTTGGCCTGCGGATTGTCAAAGCCGATGGCACCGGCGAACGGCCCTTGCTGACCGAGTTTAACTCTCAGGTCCAAATTCAAGAACACGCCTGCTTC